>Ga0116143_10001261_pt1 | contig 31437 bp, 27 predicted proteins | sample AD_UKC034_MetaG_FD_89745 | JGI IMG/M metagenome (GOLD analysis project Ga0116143, IMG submission 89745) | Active sludge microbial communities of municipal wastewater-treating anaerobic digesters from USA - AD_UKC034_MetaG | ecosystem: Engineered > Bioreactor > Anaerobic > Digestate | place: USA... | reverse complement strand
GCAATTCTTATTTTTCTCGTTTGACCCGCACTCCTGCTACAATGTAGAATTAGCTATCATGCCGCGGTGGCGGAATTGGCATACGCGCATGGCTTAGGACCATGTGAGGTAACACTCTTGGAGGTTCAAGTCCTCTCCGCGGCATATATGCTATAATTTTTCTGTTATAAGATATGCGGGCGTAGTTCAGTGGTAGAATGTCTCCTTGCCAAGGAGAAGGTCGTGAGTTCGAATCTCATCGCCCGCTTTTGTAGCATATAGCTTGTGGCATATGGCTTATAGCAGGATGAAAGAAAGGATCTACTGTTGAAAATACTTAATCAGACCAAGGACGGCAACAAGGTATCTTTGGAGATAGAAGTCCCGTATTCAGACTACTCCGGAGCGCTCGAAAAAGTAATAAAAGAGGCCGCTTCCACCATGAAGATCCCCGGTTTCAGGCCCGGCAAGGCGCCGGAGTCCGTGGTCAGGCAAAACCTTAACATGGAGTTTGCAAAAGAAAAAGCCCTGGACAAGGTCGTTAACGTCCTTTATCCGTCCATACTAAAAGAGGCCTCGATCGATCCGGTTGATTATCCTGCCTGGAAGATGATCTCAGAGGAAGAGGGCGTGAAATGCGTATTTTCCTTTGAGGTGGAGGTCATGCCGGAAGTGACGCTGGGAAAATATTCCGGATTGAAGGCGGAGAAAAAGAGCTCCGAGGTGGAAGACAAGGAAATAGACGACTATATCAGGTCTGTCCAGGAAGAGGGAGCCAAGATGAGCGCGGTGGCAAGGCCTGTGCGCTCGGGCGACATCGCCGAACTTAACGTGTACGGCAGCGTCGGCGGCAAGCCGGAACCGAGGCTTTCCCAGGAGAGGCTGCCGATACTGGTGGGCGACAATAGGATAGCTCCGGGGTTTGATTCAAACATTGAGAACCTTGAAGAAGGAGCTTCCGCGGAATTTTCGATCATGCTTCCCAAAGACTACTACATTAAAGAGTTTGCAGGCAAGGAAGCGTTATTCAAAGTCACTGTCCTTAAGGTGATCGAAAGGCTGCTTCCGGAATTCAACGACGAGTTCGTAAAAAAGATCAGCTCTTTTGAGAGCGTGGACGCTTACAGGCAGGATGTAAGGAACCGGATAGAGGAATTCAAGAAAAGAAAGAACGAGGACGAGCTTAAGGACTCGCTGCTTGAGCAGGTGTCGGCGTCATCGAAGATCGATATCCCCTCCGCCATGCTCCGGAGGGAAACGGATGCAATGCTCGGAGAGCTTGAGAACAACCTTAAGCGGCAGGGGCTTACCGTAGAGAGCTATCTGAAAAGCCGCCGTATTGAAATGGACGCGCTGCGCAGGGAGCTGTCCGGTCCCGCGGCCTCCAGGGTGAAGGCAAAGCTGGTGCTCAAGGCGGTGGCAGACAAGGAAAAGATAGAGTTCACAGAAGACGATTTTGCGGCGGAACTCAAGCTGCTGGCAAAGGATTCGGGCTCCTCAGAAGCCGAGCTGATGAACCGGGAAGGGGTCCGGGAGTATATCAAGGATTATGTGCTGCGCAGGAAAGCGCTTGATTTTGTCGTAGAAAATGCCAAGATAAAAGAAAAGTGATAGGAGGCGTTTTTATGAACGTGATCCCGATGGTGGTCGAACAGAGCCCAAAAGGAGAGCGCGCCTACGATATCTATTCCCGGCTTCTCAAAGAAAGGATCATCTTCATCGGCGGGGGAGTGGATGACGATATCGCCAACATGATCATCGCCCAGATCCTGTTCCTTCACGCGGAAGACAAGGAAAAAGAGGCCTCTATCTATATCAACTCTCCGGGCGGGGTAGTGACAGCCGGACTCGCGATATACGATACCATGCAGTACGTCAACATGCCGATCTCCACGATCTGCCTGGGCCAGGCTTCCAGCATGGGAGCCCTGCTTTTGGCGGCCGGCACAAAAGGGCAGAGGTTCGCGCTTTCAAATTCAAGGATCATGATACACCAGCCTCTCGGCGGAGCCCAGGGGCAGGCGACCGATATAGAGATACAGACGCAGGAAATACTCCGCATAAAAAGGCTGATCAACGATATTCTTTCCCTGCATACCGGACAGCCGCTTGAAAAGATCGAAAAAGACACGGACAGGGACTTTTTCCTGTCTCCCGCAGAAGCTGTCAAGTACGGGCTTATCGACAAAGTGATGGAGTCCACAAAGATCAAGAAGCTCAATGACGCTTTAAAAGGCAAAAAATAGATGGAAAAGCCGGACAAGCCGGATAAGCAGATACCGGTCCAGGCGCAGTGGAAGGATGAACTGCCGCTGATACCTCTGCGGAACATGGTGGTTTTTCCGCAGATGATAGTCCCTCTTTTCATCGGGCGCAGCAAGTCCATAAAGGCGCTCGAGGACATCCTTGAAAAGGAGCGTCTTGTAGTATTTGCCTCGCAAAAGACCGAAGATATCGAAGAACCCTCTCCCGCGGACGTGTGCACAACCGGCACTCTTGCAGAAGTCGTCCAGATGCTGGCTCTCCCTGACGGGACCACAAAGATCCTGGTGGAGGGAGTGGCCAGGGTAAAGATAGAAAAATTCATGCAGGACGACCCTTATTACAAGGTCAAGATCTCTAAGATCCCCGAATCATCAGAAATTACAGTTGAGGTGGAGGCCCTTCTGCGCACGGTCATAAAAAAGTTCGAGTCTTTTGTAAAACTGAACAAGAGGATACCCTCAGAGACCCTTATGTCCATCGTGAACGTAGAGAATCCCGGGCGGCTGGCGGACCTGATCGCCTCGTATTTGACTCTTAAGATTGAGGAAAAGCAGTCCATCCTTGAGGCTGTATCGATACCCAAGAGGCTCAAAAAGATATCGGATGTATTGGACAAGGAACTTGAAGTGCTTGAGGTGGAGAAAAAACTCCAGAAAAGGGTCCGGAAGCAGATAGAGGGAGTGCAGAAAGAATACTACCTCAAGGAAAAGCTGAGAGCCATCCAGGAAGAACTGGGAGAGGCGGTAGAGGACGAAGATGCGGCTCCGGAAGTAGCCGAATACAGGAAGAAGATCGAAGCGGCCAAGCTTCCCGAAGAAGCAAAAGAAAAAGCGATGAAAGAATTGGAGCGGCTCTCAAAGATGCCGTCCATGGTGGCGGAATCCACGGTCATCCGCACTTATCTGGACTGGATACTCGATATCCCCTGGAAAAAGAAGACCAAAAGCAGGATAGATATCGCGGAAGTGGAAAAGATCCTCAACGAGGACCATTTCGGGCTCGAGAAGGTCAAGGAAAGGATAATAGAGTATTTTGCCGTGCTGCAGAGGACGGGCAAGATAGGAGGAACTATATTATGCCTGGTAGGGCCTCCCGGGGTCGGGAAGACCTCCGTGGGCAAGTCCATAGCCCGGGCAATGGGCCGGAAATTCGTGAGAGTGGCGCTCGGGGGCATCAGGGACGAAGCAGAAATACGCGGGCACAGGCGCACCTACGTGGGATCCCTGCCGGGCAGGGTCATCCAGTCTATAGCAAAGGGCAAGGTGAACAATCCGGTATTCCTTTTGGACGAGATAGACAAGCTCGGCAACGATTTTAGAGGGGACCCGGCCGCCGCGCTTTTGGAGGTGCTGGATCCGGAGATGAACAAGGAGTTTTCCGACCATTACATGGAGATACCTTTCGATCTGTCCGATGTCTTCTTCATAACCACGGCCAACACCACGGACCCCATCCCGCGCCCTTTGAGGGACAGGATGGAGCTGATCGAGATGTCCGGTTATACGGAGGAAGAAAAGCTCGGCATCGCAAAGGAGCACCTTATCTCCCGGGAGCTGGAAAAACACGGGCTTTCCAAGGACATGATCGTGTTCGACAACGAAGCGGTCCAGTCCATCATCAGGGAGTATACCAAAGAAGCCGGGGTGAGGAACCTGGAGCGCACCATAGAGACAGTGTGCAGAAAGATAGCTACCGAAGCTGTCAAGAACAAAAAAGACGAGAAAGTCGTGGTCAAGAAAAAAGACCTTCAAAAATACCTTGGCCCGATAAAATTCAGATACGGCATCGCCGAAGAAGAAGACCAGGTCGGCGCGGCTACAGGGCTTGTCTGGACGGAGGTGGGCGGCGATACGGTCCCGGTAGAGGTCACGGTAATGAAGGGCAGGGGCAATCTTATACTTACCGGGATGCTCGGGGACGTGATGCAGGAAAGCGCAAAGGCGGCCATGAGCTTTGTACGTTCAAAAGCGCAGGCGCTGGGGCTTGACGAGACTTTTTACAGAAAGATAGATGTTCATCTGCATGTGCCGGAAGGGGCCGTTCCAAAAGACGGGCCATCCGCCGGGATCACGATCGCCACAGCATTAACTTCCGCGCTGTCGGGAGTTGCCGTAAGGAAAGATGTCGCCATGACAGGGGAAATAACGCTCAGGGGAAGGGTGCTTCCGATAGGCGGGCTGAAAGAAAAACTGCTTGCCGCGAAAAGGGCGGGCATGAAAAAGGTCATAATCCCGGAAGAGAACAAAAAAGACCTGATCGAGGTGAAAGAGCAGGTAAAACAGGACCTGAAACTGGAATTTGTGCTTGCTAAGACCATGGATGACGTCCTTAAAGAAGCTCTGATAGACGTCCCCAAAAGCCTGCTTGATCAGAGATCAGAAAAGGAAAAGGCCAAAGAAAAGATCATGCCAATAGCAGACATGTCCGATGCTGAAGAGACCAAGAACCGCAAGCCAAGGGCGCCGCACTCTTCCGGGGACCAGATTTTCGCCTGAAAACCCCGCCCGCCCGCTGTGCTATAATTTTTACATATGGAGTACAAGGATACCCTCAATCTACCCCAGACTTCCTTTCCTATAAAGTTCAATTTCAGGGACAGGGAACCGCAGCTTTTGGAGCATTGGAGCGGAGAAAACATCTACGGGCTGATACAAAAAAAAGGACATGATAAATATGTCCTTCATGACGGGCCTCCTTACCCGAACGGCGATATCCACCTGGGACATGCGCTCAACAAGATCCTCAAGGACATTGTGGTCAAATTCAGGTCGATGGAAGGCTATAGCGTGCCTTTTGTGCCCGGATGGGACTGCCACGGGCTGCCCATTGAGACCCAGCTGCTGAAGGAGCTTTCGGTAAGAAGATCTTCTCTTTCCGTTTACGAATTCAGGCAGAAATGCCGCGAGTATGCTCTCAAATATGTCGAGACGCAAAAGGAGGAGTTCAAAAGGCTGGGGATTTTCGGCAGGTGGGACGCTCCTTATCTTACGCTCAACCCGGAATATGAAGCCGGGGTCATAGGATTGTTCGGCATCATGGCCGACAAAGGATATATATTCAAATCGCTCAAGCCGATCCACTGGTGCCCCAGCTGCGAAACAGCACTGGCGGAGGCCGAGATAGAATACGAGGATGACGAGTCGCCTTCGATATTTGTAAGATTTGATGTGAAATCAGCCGCAGATGTTCCGCATGCGGAACATCTGCGGCATGCATCCTTCATCATCTGGACCACTACGCCCTGGACGCTGCCGTCGAACGTGGCTATAGCAGTACATCCGGAATTTGAATACGCCTTTGTCGAAAATAACGGGCATACGTATGTCATCGCAAAGGAACTTGTGGAGCCATCCGCCAAAAGCATGGGCTGGACGGACTCCAAGATCACCGGCTCCGCCAAAGGCGCCGAGCTTGAGGGGATCGTCTGCTCCCATCCTTTCATCGACAGGGACAGCATCGTGGTCATGGACGAGTTCGTGACGCTTGAGACCGGGACCGGCTGCGTGCATATCGCCCCGGGCCACGGCGAAGAGGATTTTAAAGTTGGGCTGAAGTACAAGCTGCCGATAGTCATGCCGGTAGATCCAAAGGGGTGCTTTACATCCGAAGTCCCTTTTCTTGAGGGCACGCACGTGTGGAAGGCAAATCCGATAGTCCTTGAAAAGCTGAAGGAAAAAGGCGCGCTGCTTTCGTCGGAAAAGATGAAGCACCAGTATCCGCACTGCTGGAGGTGCAAGAGACCCGTTATTTTCAGGGCGACCGAGCAGTGGTTTATATCTGTGGACCATGACGGCCTGAGGTCAAAAGCTCTTAAAGAGATAGAAAAGACCAAATGGTTCCCCGCGTGGGGACAGAACAGGATCGGTTCTATGCTCGAAGGCAGGCCAGACTGGTGCATTTCACGGCAGAGATCGTGGGGGATACCGATACCGGCATTTTACTGCAAAAAATGCGGAATACCAAATTATAAGGGCAAGTTCAATAAGGCAGTAGTTGATATGGCCTCAAAAGAGGGGACGGACGCCTGGTTCGTCAAAGAAGCTTCGGATATCCTTCCAAAAGGGCTGAAATGCGAAAAATGCGGAGGCGCCGAATTTGAAAAAGAAACAGATATCATGGATGTCTGGCTGGAATCCGGGTCGAGCCATTTTGCCGTTCTGAGGTCGGATGAGAAGACTTTTTCATGGCCCGCGGACCTTTATCTTGAAGGCAGCGACCAGCACAGGGGATGGTTCCAGACATCTCTCTTGACCGCGACTGCCGCTTTCGGAAAGGCCCCGTTCAAGGCCGTGCTTACCCACGGTTTTACAGTGGATGAAAAAGGCAAGAAGATGAGCAAATCGCTGGGCAATGTCGTAGATCCCCAGCAGGTCGTCAAAGAATATGGCGCCGATGTCCTGAGGCTATGGGTTGCCTCTACGGATTTCCGCAATGATATGGCGGTATCGAAAAATATACTCAAACAGATAAATGAAGGTTTTACCAAGATAAGGAATACATGCAGGTTCCTGATAAGCAATATTAACGGTTTTGACTCTTCCAAGTATTCGGTGCCTTATGCTCAGCTCGAGGAGATAGACAAATATATCCTGTTGAGGTTCGAGCTGCTTTTGAACAAGCTGAGGCGATCGTATGACTCTTTTGAGTTCCACGCCGTATATCACGGGCTTTACGGGTTCTGCGTGAACGATCTCAGCGCCTTTTATCTTGATGTGATAAAGGACAGGCTCTACTGCGACGGATCTACTTCTCAAAGCCGCAGGGCGGCGCAGACAGCATGCCTTGAGATGCTTGCAGGGCTTATCAAGGCAATGGCCCCGATACTCACTTTTACGGCAGAGGACCTGTACTCTTACCTGAATATTCCAGGGAAAAGATCAAGCGTTTTTCTGGAAGAGCTGCCTGACAAGAACCCGAAATATATGGACGGATCAATTGAAAAGGACTGGGCGAGGCTGCTTGAAATAAGGGCGGAATCTTATAAAAAGATCGAGGTTCTGCGTGGGGCGAAAGAGATCTGCCGCATATCGGAATGCGATTTGGAGATAGCATGCGCTAAGGAAGACCTGGACATCCTTGCGCGTTTAAAGGACCGGCTCCCGCAGATATTCATGGTGGCTTCTGTTTCCGCCAAGCCCGGAGACCGGCTTGAAATATCGGTTCGGAAGACGGCAAATATAAAATGCGAGCGCTGCTGGCGCTATATGCCCGATACGGGAAGCGACAGCTCTCATCCCTCGCTGTGCAGGCGCTGCGCGGATGTTGTAAAATAGGAGGAAAACATGGACGATTTTAAGATCAAGGATATTTCCCTTGCGGATTTCGGACGCAAAGAGATTGAGATAGCCGAGTTCGAGATGCCCGGCCTGATGTCCGTGCGCGCAAAATATTCAAAAGAAAAACCACTTAAGGGCGTAAGGATCATGGGCTCGCTCCATATGACGATTCAGACCGCGGTGCTTATAGAGACGCTAGTGGCCCTTGGCGCGGACGTGAGGTGGGCTACCTGCAACATTTTTTCCACTCAGGACCATGCCGCCGCCGCTATAGCCGCCGCGGGAGTTCCCGTTTTTGCCTGGAAAGGCGAGACGCTGGAAGATTTTTGGTGGGCAACGCACAAGGCCCTGATGTTCCCCGGAGGTAAAGGGCCGCAGCTTATAGTGGATGACGGCGGGGACGCCACGCTGATGATGCACATGGGATACCAGGCTGAAAAAGACCCGAAGGTCCTGGACAGGGAGCCCGGCGGGGAGGACGAAGCCGAGCTGATAAAGAACCTGAAAAAAACCCTGAAGATGCATCCCGGGATGTGGGCTTCGATGGTCAAGGAATGGAAGGGAGTATCGGAAGAGACGACCACGGGAGTGCACAGGCTTTACAAGATGATGGAGAACAAGACGCTTCTGGTTCCCGCAATTAACGTTAACGATTCCGTCACTAAGTCTAAGTTCGACAACCTGTATGGCTGCAGGGAGTCCCTTGCCGACGGGCTCAAAAGGGCAATGGACGTGATGGTGGCAGGCAAGGTCGCAGTGGTATGCGGATACGGCGATGTGGGAAAAGGCTCTGCTCAGTCGCTCAGGGGGTTTGGAGCCCGGGTGATCATCACAGAGATCGATCCGATCTGCGCTCTCCAGGCGGCAATGGAAGGCTATGAGGTCTCGACCGTAGAGGACACCCTGGGGATAGGGGATATCTACGTTACAGCCACCGGGAACAAGGATGTAATAACAATAGAGCATATGTCGAAAATGAAGGACCAGGCGATCGTCTGCAATATAGGTCATTTTGACAATGAGATACAGGTTTCCGCTTTGGAAAACTATCCCGGAATCAAAAAAGTGAATATCAAGCCTCAGGTGGATAAGTACGTTTTCCCTGACGGCAGGCAGGTCTATCTTCTTGCCGAGGGCCGTCTGGTCAACCTGGGCTGTGCCACCGGGCATCCTTCGTTCGTGATGTCGAATTCTTTTACCAACCAGGTGCTCGCGCAGATAGACCTCTGGAAGAACAAGGACAAGTACGAGGCCAAAGTCTACAGGCTGCCGAAATATCTCGATGAAGAGGTCGCAAGGCTCCATCTGAATAAGATCGGGGTCAAGCTTACCAAAATGACAAGATCTCAGGCGGAATACCTCGGGATACCGGAAGACGGGCCGTATAAGCCCGAGCATTACAGGTATTAGGATGAAGAATGAAGGATGAAGAGGGGGGATAAATGGACATAAAAGATAATGTTGACAAGGTTGCTTCGCACCTGGAAAGAGCCAATTTCGGAGCTTATGCTGACCTTATAACAAGGCCCTGGAAATTCTTCTGGTTAAATTTCCTGGCGGGGTTGTTCAGGGGTTTCGGGCTGGCCGTCGGTATGACGGTTATCTTTGCGGTCGTGTTATACCTGCTGGCAGCCGTCTTGAAGCATTTTATTGATGTTCCGGTACTTGGAAGTTTTATCGCTGAGCTGGTTGATTTTGTCAATTCTTCCACAAACACCCGGATAAGATATTGATATTCGTATCCAGGCCGGTTAAACACGCTTTGTTCTACGCTGTTTTCCTGTCCGCGTTGCTTATAGACCAGTTTGCAAAATACCTGACGGTTTCTGCAATGCGGCTTGGGCAGAGCATTCCTATCGCAGGAAGTATTTTCCGTCTTACATATATAACCAATACCGGAGCTGCCTTCGGGATGTTTAAAGGCGCCAATGCTTACTTTATTATCTTGAGCGCTCTTTTTTTGGTATTCCTGTATATTTACCTTGTAACGCGCAAGTCGGTCCCTCTTCTGACTCAGGCTGCTCTAGGGTTGATCTCCGGGGGCGCAACGGGGAACCTGCTGGACAGGATCTTCAGAGGGCACGTGGTCGATTTTTTTGATGTTAGGTTTTTTTCGGTGTTCAACACTGCCGATGTCATGATAAATCTCGGAGTGGCAATATTGCTGCTTGAGTTGGTGATCTTGAGAAGCGCTGATAAGCGCGATTGATCCTGAGTCCGCAACAAAGAAAGGAGGAGCTATCCATGCATCCAGTAGTTCTTCAGATAGGCGGTTTCTCTCTATATTCCTGGGGGCTTATGGTAGCCCTGGCATTTGCGGCCGGCATTGCTGTTGCAATGAACAGCAGCGAAAAAGCCGGGATCTCGCGTGAAGACGTTATGGACGCCACCATGTATGTCCTGATATCGGGGATCTTAGGCTCCAGGCTGTTTTATGTCATAGGCTTCTGGGATATGTACCGCGGAGATCTTTGGGGAGCCCTGGCAGTATGGGAAGGCGGCATGGTTTTTTACGGCGGGCTTATTTTTGCGATGGCCGCTCTTTTTATCTGGGCAAGATATAAGAAGATCAATGTGCTCAGGATCCTGGACCTTGCGGCCCCTTCGGCTGCAATAGGATATTCTATCGGCAGGATAGGCTGCCTGTTGAGAGGCTGCTGCTTTGGCGTGCAGTGTGATCTCCCCTGGGCAATGAGATTCCCGGAATCCCAGGGGCTTGTTCACCCTACGCAGGCATATTCCGTTATTGCGGGTCTGCTGATATTCACTCTGCTTGTAGCCGTGCGGGAACGCAAAAAATATGACGGCCAGGTCTTTGCCTGGGGAGTGCTTTTGTACAGCCTGTATCGGTTCATTATCGAGTTCTTCAGGTTCAACGTGCTTGAGTGGGGATTGTTTTCTCCGTCGCAGTGGATATCGGCAGGTTTGCTTATTCTCGGGCTGGCCGTTATTGTATATGTCCGTTCGCGGAATAACAGGGCTTAGTGTCGGACGGTTTCATCTGGCAACCCATGTTATAAGTTCCCTGTTCCTGATGTCAGACCCGGCCAGAGCGGTTTCGAGATAGTTTTGCACGGTTGCAAATGCCATATCACAGCCGTCAAATGCCGCTGTGCTTGCTTTTTTTATTCCCAGAAGCTGTGCAAGCGTCAGATCGGCCCCGGAAAGATCCGTTAGGCTGATACAGGCTCCGTTGAGGCGCGTCCTTGCCAGAGAGGCATTCTTTAACTTGGCGTAAGACAGGTTCGCATTTTCCATGTCTGAGTCCGACAGATCCGCTTCCGTGAGATCCGAGCAAGACAGGTCCGCTCCCCGCATGAAAGAATTTCGGACAGAAGCATTTCTAAAAGACTTGAGAAAGATCCGCGAATTTGCCAATATTGTATCGTCAAGATAGATGCCATCGTAAGTGCCGTCTTTGAGCTCCGGAAATACAGCCCCGGTAAGGTCAATGCGGAGCCCCAGGCCGTCAAACAGAGGCTTGTTGAGGTCCCATATGGTCCGGGTACCCTCCCGGAAAAGGCTTATAATAGCGTTGTCGATCTCAAGAGCTTGCGCATCCGGACATCCGTATTTTGAGACAAAGTTCCCCGGGGTTTCCGGATCAAGCAGCCTTCCCATGACAGCATGGAAGATCTCGTTCTTGACTGATCTTGTATCTTCCGTCAATGAGAAATTATTCCTCCCCCGTAAACCGACAAAAGAAAAGTCATGCAGGGCGGCTGCTTTTTCAATTGAGCTAAGATGTTCCCAAAGTTTTGACGGCGAGACGCTGTTTCCGCTGCCGATCAGTCCCGCATTGCTGAAATATTCCGTGCCCAGGGCTGCGTTTGCGTCGATCCTATTTCTGAACACCAGGGCTGAGGCCGGCGTTTTGTACACGCGTTCGGCGTTAAGCCGCAACCTCCGGGCATATACAGGCTTTGCGTTCAGTGATGCAGAGTTGATCTTGATTAAGTAGCTCAAAGGCCCCTCCTACAATATTTATCGTCAAAAACTCTTTGAAATACCAGTCTTCCGGCACGACAAAAATAGGTGAAATTATTCCGGAACATGTTCGATATCTAATTGAGTATTTGAAAAAAGGAGAAAATTATGAGATCAGTTTCTGTTTTGGCTGGGAGCCCGCGAACCGCAAGAATGTTCATGCCCGACATAAGATCTGAAGGCGCCTTGAGATTGTCTTCCGGTGACCATGCCCGGGCTATCGGACAAAGACGTCTTTCGTTTTTAATGGGAAGGGGAGCGGTAGCCGGCGGATGCCTGAACATGGACGCCTTGAAAAAAATAGATCCGCAGCGGCTTGCTCTTGAATTCAGAGGCATGCCGATGAGAGAGACCGGACCCTCGCACGAAGATTATTTGAAGGCCATTGTCGGCCGGCTTGCATCTTCGGATAAGCGTGTCAGCATCTACGGGGATCATCATGGTGCCGCATTAAGTGCGATACAGCATCTTTTTTCAGGTCAACATGCGCAATTTCGGGGGCTTGTATCGGACATGCTGCAGAATGTCGATCTTGACCTCAGCGGGGCAGTATTTGACGGGATGTTCATGCAAGACCTGGACCTGAGCGGCGCAAACTTGCATAAAGCTTCATTAAGTGAAGCTGTAATGAAGAGAGTAAATGCTTACGGCGCTGACTTTAGTTCGGCCGGCCTGTTCAGAGCAGTTATCATGGACTCCGACATGACTTACGCAAAGATGACCGGTGCCGTGCTAAAGGAAGCGGTGATAGCAAGGACAAGATTGTCTGAGAACTTTGGCAGGGTCGCGTCTGATGCAGACGGGCTTATATTTATAGATTGCCCGAAAGTGGTACTAAGATAAGCCTGGATACCGCAAGAAGCAGCAGAACAATGATCAGCGCCTTGGCTGCGTCGACCAGGTAAAGCGCCAAAAGAGCGGCCGTGCCGTGATGTTTCTTGAAATAGTGATTTCTGCTTGCCGTCCATACCTTGCTTAGTTTAAATGGCGACCATTTCTTAACCGCAGTGCCGCCGTGGTGCATCACGATCGAAGCGGGATCAAAGAATATCCTCCAGCCGGCTTTCTTTATGCGGAAACACAGGTCTACCTCGTCGAAGAACATATAATATCCGCTGTCAAAAGGACCGATCTTGTCAATTATCTCTTTTCTTACAAGCAGGCAGGCTCCCATCGGCTGGTCCACTTCCGCGAGCTTGTCGTGCTTAAAACCGCTCATAAGATATTTCTTGGTGTAGGGATTGAAAGGCACCAGCGCCTCAAGGAAGAGTTGCCTCATAGCCATCGCGCCCAGGGTAGGGAACCCCATGCAGGAGCGCTGTAGCGACCCGTCGGAATTGATAAGTTTTGGGGCGACAACGCCGGCATCCGGGTTCTTATCGAGAAAATCTATAAGGATATCGATAGATCTTTCAAATACTTCGGCATCAGGATTCAGCAAGAGAATGTACGTGCCTTTTGTCTTTTCTATTATCTGATTATTAGCCCTGGCAAATCCGAGGTTTTCTTTATTCTTTATTAACAATACTTGCGGAAAATCTTTGGCGACCATATCGGGTGTGCCGTCTGAGGAATTGTTGTCCGCGGCGAAAACTTCGAAATCGCAGGAGGGAGGATATTTGTATATCGAAGCAAGACATTTTCTGAGGAGATCGCGGGTGTTCCAGCTGACTATGCAGATCGATAGTTTCATTTTTGCGCTCTTGCCTGTTTGACGCCTGTCCAGAACCAGTATTTCCCGGCCATGCCTACCAGGAAACCGAGCAGCCGGTGGCGGCCTTGTTTTTCGAGTCTTTCCATGTACTTCAATATCCTGTCACTGCCGATAAGATTTACTAAAGAAGCCGCGATGCTGTGGAGCATCATAGGCAGCCAGAAGGTCTCGGTGGAGATCTTGACCTCAAGGCAAGGATGTTTTTTATAGTACATGACCGCGTTGCCGCCCATATTTAAGGATTTATTCCTGACCCAGGCTATGTCTTTCACGAAGAACTCATGCCTGAAGTGATAGCCGAAAGCGGCAGGATTGTTCTTTTGTTTTATTCCCATTTTTCTAAGGCGGTACCCGAGCTCCACGTCTTCCCAGCACAGGTGACGGAAATCCTCGTCAAAGAGGCCTGCCTTGAGCAGCACTTCTCTGCTGAGCGAGCAGTTCCATGTTGTAAAGTATCCGAAGGAAAAGTCGCTGTAGCCGCCGGTGTAGCCCTTGTGTTTTCTCCCGAGGTCTTCCATGCTTGACGTATTGATCACCCGGCCCTGGACGATGTTTTTCTCTGTCCGTTGATGCTTCGCATGCGAAGCATCAACATGGTCCTTCATATGCTCCTCTATAAGCCGCGGGTCCGCTATAACGTCATTGTTCATGAGAAGGATATAGGTTCCTTTTGCGGACTTGATGCCGAGATTGTTGGCCGCGGCGGGGCCTTTTTTGTCAGAGGATTGGCGGAGATAGGAGATAGGCGAGCGGCCGCTCGCCTTTACAAAATCCTCTATAGCTCCCTTGATATCTTCCGTAGAGCCGTCGTCGATGACGATGATCTCATACTTGTCTTTGGGGTAGGTCTGGTCGATAAGGCTCTCAAGTGTCCTTAAAAGGATGTCTTTTCTGTTATAGGTGGGGATCACTACGCTGATATCTATCATTGCAATGGTATAATTGTAGCATGAAGATTTTGGAAGTCAGAAGTTTGGCAATAGAGGACGTTAAAGTAATAAAATATGCCCGTTTTTCAGACCACCGCGGATACTTTACCGAAACTTACAGAAAGAGCGATTTTGAGAAGCTCGATATTTTTAAGGGCGTGGAGTTCATCCAGAGCAACGAAAGCTATTCTAAAAAAGGCGTCATCCGAGGACTTCATTTTCAGTGGAATCCGTATATGGGCAAGCTTGTAAGGACTCTTCACGGAAGGATGATAGACCTGGTGATGGATATACGCAAGGGATCTAAGACATTCGGCAAGATCATAGCCTGCGACATGCCCGCAGATACGGATAGCGCATACGGCGAGTGGATATGGGTGCCGGTGGGCTTTGCTCACGGCAATGTTTTTCCCGAAGATTCACAGATAGAATATTATTGCTCGGGTGCCTGGAGCCCCAAATGCGAGGCCGGGATATCGCCGCTTGCCAAGGATATAGACTGGTCTCTCTGCGACCCGGACCTTAAAGCGATATTTGACGAAGCGTCCAAAGGGACTTTGATAACGGACAAAGACAGGGACGGCTTTACCCTTACCGGATGGGCCGAGAACAAAGAGAGCGATAATTTTGTTTTGGGGAAATTATGACGGAAAAAGGCAAGGTTCTTGTTACCGGCGGCAAAGGACTTTTGGCAAGCCATCTGAAAGCCCATTTTCCGGACGGAATATTCGTGGATGTTGAAGAATTTGATGTCACCAATACAGTCCAAATGGAGGCCTTTTTGTCCGCTAATAACCCCAAAACAATAATACACTGCGCTGCGTACACTTTTGTGCCCAAAGCCGAGCAGAATCCCGACAAGCTCATAGACATAAATATCGCAGGCACTTCCAATGTCGTAAAGCTTTGCGTTAAATACGGGATAAAGCTGGTCTATATATCTACCGACTACGTCTTCGACGGGAAAAAGGGGATGTACAAAGAGGACGATCCGGTTTTTCCCGTTAATAAATACGCCTGGTCGAAGCTGGGCGGCGAGTGCGCGGTGCGGCTGTATGACAACAGCCTGATAATCAGGACCACTTTCGGGCCGGATGTTTTTCCTTATGAGGCGGCTTTTACCGACCAGTGGACATCTCGCGAGGGCGTGACGGTCATGGCCAAAAAGATCGCCGATCTCATAAAAAAGGACGTAAAAGGCGTTTTTCATGTCGGAGGCCCGCGCAAGACCGTGTACGAATACGCGAAAGCGCTCGATCCGTCAAAAGAGATAGGGAAGAGATCGATAAAGGAACTGGACGTGAGCCTGCCTCAAGACACATCTCTTGACACCGCTAAGCTCGCCAATATTTTCGGCGGCAGATCATAGTCAGAGTATTCTCTTCCTGGTAAAACTTTCATAAATATCAAATGCGGCCCTTTTAAATAGAGGCAGATCTATTTTTGGGGCGAGGGGCTTTTTTGATACCCACCTGTAGAATTTTCCGCCGAAGTCGTTTTCATCCAGATAGTAGCGTCCTTTTTTTACGGAATCATATCCTCCGGTCTGCCATTTTGTGGTCTCGGTACGGTCCTTTGCTCTTTTTATCTGTTGTTCAGGAGAGCGGAACGTATAATGTTTTATTTTACATGTCGTTTTGTAGTTTATCAGTATTCCATCCGGGACGACCCCGTGTTTGATAGGATCATAGTTTATTCCCGGATCATTCTTGAAAATCCTGGTTTCAGGCCAGCCGGGGCCCGAATACCAGTATATTTGTTGTGACAGGGGCTTGTTATGGTCATAAGAGAAAGTTTCTTGTTCTTTATGTATGAAAAAGACCATGCTGTCAACAGTGATGCATCCGAACAGCTTGCCGTATTTTTTTACAATATCAGAAGGTCTGTCGACGAATATCTCATCTCCGTGGAGCAGGACGAACCATCCCTGATAACCGTATTTTTCTCTGGCTCTTTCCAAAAGGAACTGTCTGCATCCGTCCCGTATCGGTCTTGGATATCCGTCAGGCAGGGCATCCTCGGTGTAATATGTGACATTTTGGTATGAAGAGCATATTGACCTGGATAATTCCGGGTTGTCATCAGTTCCGTCCAATACGAAGATATGGTCGCAATAACCAGTGCAGAAGTCCATTACCTGTTTCAATATATCGTTTTCGTTCCTGATCACCATTATTCCTATCATTGGTCCTGTCCCGCTGCTTTGCTTCCCGAACATGGAAAATAAAACTGCTGCAGCAAGCCAAGCATAAGCTTTTAGGTTAAGACGATCTGTCCTGATGGCGCTGATAAAGCTTGGGATGCTTGCCCTGATCCGTCCTGTTGTGGCGACAGTCGTACCCGTGTAAAAGTGATGGTCAGACAGGGCCTTCCTGTCGGAATCAAAATCCCACCGGTATTTTGACAGTAATAGTTCCCGCGCTTTGATGTCTGCGCCTGCATTTGTGGACAGGCTTACTTTTGAGTGATAGACGAGTACAAGGGGCTTGTTAATGAAAACAAAATCATAGGATCCCGACATCCTTATCCAGAGCTCCCAGTCTTCAAGCGCCGGAAAGTTTTCGTCGAAAAGCCCGCATTTCTCAAAACATTCTCTTCTTACAAGTGCTGTCTGGGTAGATACCAGGTTGCCGGAAAGAAGTCTTTTGCGGAGATCTCCCGAAAGCTTTGATGCCGGAAAATTCTTTTTTCCGAAAGGGAAATATGTCCTTGTTCTTCCTTTTATTCTCCAGAAAGCACAATATACCACCCCTGAGGAACTATTTGACGATGATATCGCATCCATTTGGACCTGAAGTTTTTCGGGTAGCCAGACGTCGTCATCATCCTGAAATGCTATGTATTGTCCGCTTGCGTTCTTGATCCCCGCGTTCCGTGACGCCGCAGCGTTCTTTTTGCCGGTCCTTAAATATTTTATTCTCTTGTCGTTGAATTCTCTTATGATCGCTGCGCTTTCGTCATCTGGCGAACTGTCGACAACGATCAGTTCAAAGTCGCTGAATGTCTGGTCCAGAACGCTTTGTATAGACCGGAATAAAAGGTCCGGCCTGTTGTAGGTAGGGATTATGACGCTTACTCTAGGAGGTTTCATTCTGCCCGAATATTTCAGAAAGGATCTCTTTTATCGTTGTGTGCGAAGATCTTAGCCCAAAGCTCCCGCAGTTGACCGCATTGAACACCAGATTCCTGTTCCTGATACAGTGAAGGTCCCATTCGGACAGTTTTTTGCCTAGCGATCCGGCCAGCCACGCAATCTTGTCCGGGTACACTTTAATTTTAGGGAATTTAGGCTTATTGAAAAAGGAGCAGGTCTCGTCGATGAATGTGTCTGCCGACACAGCAGGATTGCCAAGTATGAACTCTCCGCTCTCGCTTCCGTTCTTTAAAAGATGTGAAGTGATCGCCGCTATGTCATTTCCGTGGATGAAATGGAAGGTTATGTCTACGGAGAACAAGCTTATTAGCCTCAGCCATTTTTTTGTGTTCCTTATGGCATTGTAGGCGTGCGACATGGGATGGCTGCGATCCCCTCCGAGCACCCAGGTGGGGAAGAGTATCGTGGTCTTTTTGCCGACAGGAGTGTTTTTTATCCTCTTGTACATTAAATATTTGCCCTTGATGTAGTTGGTGCCTATCCTTCCCATTTCATCATTGACCTTATTGTCCCGGCCGATAATGCTTGCGGTAGAAAAATACATTATCTTCTCGCATTTGCTTTGTTCCAGGATATCAAAGAATTTCGAGGCATCCTCATAGTTCCCGTAAGTATTGCCCCAGTCTGCGATAAGATTCACCGCATAATCCATCTGTTCCAGCACAGGCCTGTATTTTTCAATGTTTGAGAACTCGTCTTTTATAACGTGAATATTTGGAAGGTCCAGAGGGAAGAATACTTTTTCCGGAGAGCGTAGCAAAAGATACAGTTCGTAGTCCTGTCCGTACGCAAGATGGTCGAAGAGGTAATGCCCCACACAACCTCCAGCGCCAGCTAAGAATATTTTCTTTTTCATTTGGTTTGGCCGAGCATCCTTTCAAACTTTTCTGTCCACTCTTTTGCTATTATATCCCAGGTGTAGTTTTCTTTGATGAACCTTTCAGCTGCGGGACGCATTGCGTTAAGGCGGTCCCGGTCTTTTAGGAGCTTGACCGTTTCTTCGACGAAGCGCGACTTAAAGCCTTCGCTGTAAGGGTCCCCGTCTATCAATATGCCGGTCCTGCCGTCCTGGATGCTTTCGGGCAGAGCGCCTCTCTTTGCCGCGACGACAGGACATCCGGCCGCCTGTGCCTCCAGGGCGGCGATACAGGATGTTTCGGCGTAAAAACCCGCTCCCGGGACGGGATGGCTCGGGTAAAGCATAAGGCTGGATTTTTTGAGCTCTTCTGCCAGTTCCGCGTGTTTTTTCGTGCCTTCCCTGAATACTCCCGGCTGGCTGGTTTTGTCGTAGAGGTCCTGTGCCAGTTTTTTATCCTCTTCCTTTAGCATTCCGAGGTCCCAGCCGCAGTAAACGTGAAGAGTGGCTTCAGGGACGCGTTTTTTTATTTCGGGGAATATCTCAAGAAGTATATCGAGACCCCTGGCTGGGACACTTGTATAGACGAGACGGAACCCCCTCTCATTCTCCCCCTTGACAAGGGGGAGATGTCCCGAAGGGACAGAGGGGGTAAAATACGGCCGGTAGATCCCGTTCTTGGTCTCGTAGATCTTTTTCCTGTCCACCCCGACCTTTTCGACGCAAATGTCCCCGAGCCATTTGCTTACAACGAACAGTTCATCGCAGAACCTGTTGATCAGCATTCCGGCGAATTTCAGGAAAGCGGCGCCGAGGTATTTTCTAATATCGCTGTAATTCCAGACATTGGAGAAATCGTCATGGCCCCACCAGATGCGTTTTTTTGCTCTGATAGGGAACAGAAAGGCCGGAAGGTCCCTGAAGGATATGAAAATATCATAGGGCTCTTCCTTGGAATGTTTGACCAGGTCTGCCAGCGTGGTGAAAGGCCTGTAATCTACGCCGTCAAATATTCCGGGATCTTTTCCGCAGTTGTTATATATAACGACCTTATGGCCTATTTTTGCAAGCTCTCTGCTCAGATAGAGCAGGGCGGATTCGCTGCCGCCAAGAGGCCTTTTGTCCGCCGTATCTCCGGAAAATCCCGAGGTCATCCTTGCCAGTATCAGTATCTTCATCTTCCAGCCAGCCTCCGGTATATCTTAAGCGTCGATTCCGCCGTTTTTTTTCTTGAAAAGTAAAGGGCGCGCTCGATGCTTTTCTTTTTTAGGGCAATTCTTGTATCGCTGTCTGCCAGGACCTTTCTTATCGCCTGAGCCAGTCTTTCCGGATCGCGCGGGTCGGTAAGTATTGCCGCGTCTCCCGCGATCTCCGGTATGGCCGAATTGGAAGAGGAGATCACCGCCGCGCCGCATGACATGGCCTCAAGCACCTGAAGTCCGGTCCCGTCGTGCAGGCACGGGAACAGGAATGCCACCGCCTCAGACATGAGGCACGCGATGTCGCTTTTGGGTATGTATCCGAGACATCTCACATTACCTACTATATCGAATTTTTCCGCGAGTTTCTTTATGTCCGGGCCGTTCTTTGCGGCTTCGCCGGCGATAAGAAGGTCCGGAGGAGATTCATACCTGAGAAGAGAGTATGATTCAAGCAGGCCTTCTACGTTCTTTCTTGAGTCCAGAGGTCCCAGGAAGAACAAGAAAGGCCTTTTGACCGAATACCTGGTCTTTACCAGTCCCGACCTGACCGATGCATGCGGCCTGAATTCCTCTCCGGCGGATTCATAGACGACATCTATCTTGTGTTCCGGTATCCGGTGGTCCTTTATCAGCTCGGCTTTTGTGCTCTGGGATGAGGCGATCAAAAAATCCGAGCTCTCCAGCGCAAGGTCCTGCCTGCGGGATGATCCGGGTCTTTGCAGCGTCCTGGCTGTCAGAACTTTCTTCTTTGCTTTATCGGGAGCGGGGAAGAAAGATCCGGTATCGTGATAGATATCCAGCGATCTTACTGCCGGAAGGGGCATATTAGGCCTTTTGTGCTTTATATTGTGCTGCCTAAAATCAATCAGGCTTCTTTTGAGCAGCGGCGCATCGCTGTACCAGATATAAAAACGGTCCAGCTTTTCCGTATTCGCCAGGCTATTTACCAGGTTATAGGTGTAGCTTGAGATCCCGTTATACCTGCCAAAAAGGCAGCTTCCCTCGATAGCGATATTTATTGGGTCATTTTTCATCCGGGCGGTATCTTTCCCCGAGTATGTTCTCAAATACCCGGGATATTGCTGCCGAGAATTTTTCAGCGGTAAAAAGCTTTGAATGCTGTATGCCCAGAGCCCTCATCTGAAGCCGCATGTTCGGGTGGTCCTTCGCGTCTTTCATTGCCCTGATAAAAGACGCCTTGTCGCCGCGCTTTATCAATGCGGCGCTGTGGGACAGCATCTCGGAAAAAGCCTCTGTCTCGTAAGCGATTATCGGTATTCCGCAAGCCAGCGCGCTGAGCGCTTCCGTGCAGGCGGATTCGTGCAGGGCGGTGCTCAAAAAAGCGGACGAGCCGTTGATCACCAGGCATTTTTCCGCCTGTTCCAGCCTGCCCAAAAAGACCAGCCTTCCGCTGGTGTCCGATCTTTTTATTTCGGCGGCTTTCTTTTCATCCAGGCCTTCGATAGCCAGCAGGGCCTCGTTCTTTGAATGAATGAACGAGTAGAACAGGCCAAGCAGCTCTTTCAGGTTTTCTCTGTCAGAGGCGCCGCCGCAATATATGAAATACGGCCGGTCCAGGCCTCTTTTATTTGTTTCCACGGATATTTTCGCTTCCGAATATACGGGAACGAATTCTTTCGGTACGGGGTAGGGGACCACGGATATCTTTTCGCCTTTTATGCCCAGCAGCCTGCGGGCGGTGTTCCTGACGCTGCCGGAAAAAACGATGATCCTGTTGGCTTTTTTGGCGGCAGCTATCCGGGTTTTATACTTTATGGCAGATTCGATCCCTTTTGGACGCTCGTCGTTGAACAACAGTGGATACAGGTCCTTGATCGCGACGGCTGTCTTGCAAGGCTGCCTGAGAGGCAGGTCCAAGGAAGGAGCGAAGAAAAGGTCTATCCCGCTCCGTGCGATGGCAAACGGAAGAAATATCTCTTCGTATATCCATGACCTGAGTCCGGGGACTAATTTTCTAAAAGAAGGATCCGAGCAGGGGATGTATGATATGCTCCGGCCTCTTTTGCTGTCGTACCCGAATAGCAGATCTGTTGACGCCGGCCGGTCATGGCAGAGTTCAAGCAGCGCCTGTTTAACGGGGATATCCCCGGTTCCCAGGAAATTATAGCCGATCTTCATTATTTATAAATTCCGCAATTTTCTTGGAGGCTCCCGGGGGGCCCATGCGCTTTTGCCCTTCGGTCCCCATTGATGCTCTTGTGTCCGGGTCGTTCAATATTTTCCATACAGCTGCCGCGGTTTTTGTTGCGTCCCTTTCCGTGACCAGAAGCGCTTCCCCCAGCAGTTGTGCCTGTCTTTTGGCAAAAGACGCTGTGTATTGCACTCCGCGTCCCGGGAAGGAGATAACCGGCTTGCCCAGCCCAGCCGCCTGCTCGTTCCCTGTGCCCGAAAGTCCGATCACGACGTCCGCAAGACGTATGATATCGCCGAATTTTCCGGCTGAGACGGTGAGGCCGGGCCTTGCCGGGAAGTTGGCGGTGTCCGCCGAAGGGGCTACGGCAGCGAGATAAGCGATCGTTTTTCCAGAGGCCTGTGCGATCTTGTCGAGCTCTAAGGTGGATGCAATGATGTCTTCCATGTTCAAGAAAGAGTCATCCCTTGTTCCCGGAAGTATCCCTACGACAAAATCCCGGTCTTTCAAACCGAACGTGTCCCCGGTCACCTCAAAGCAGTCCATCATGGGGTTGCCGGCGAACTCGCATTTGATCCCGTATTTGGACAGGCCGTCAAAAGTTTTCCTGTCCCTGGGAAAGCACATCGAGCAGTATTTTTTCAGAAAGAATTTTTCCCATGGGGTGTAGCTGTAGTCGTAATGATCGGACTTGGCGCAGCCTACGAAAAAAAACTTCGATCCTGTGAGCATCGCCCCGATTATTGGGACGATGTCCCCGACAGCCACAACAAGATCGAACTTTCCTTTTAAACCGCGAAGAAGGCTTATGTGAGCCAGCGAATTGCCGACGAGCCCGGAGAAAAGGTCTTTTGCCATGTTCGACAAACTATGGTATACGAATCCGCCGCTGGGCATTTTTTTTCTGGATCCCAGGATCTTCACAGGAAGAGCTTCAAAAACGTCCCCGGCGCCGACCACCGGCAGGACGCTGATGTCGTGGCCTTCCAGTTCCCTGATCACCCTGGATGCGATGATGTCTTCCCCGTGCCCATTGGTTATGAAAAGTATCTTCATGTCTTAAAACAGCAGCTGCATCTGGTCGGTGCTTTTTCCGGTCCCGGGTTTATCTTTGAACTGCATGTCATACAGCCTCTTGTAGAGCCCGTCCTTTTCCAGAAGGGCCGAATGGGTTCCTTCTTCGACTATTTCCCCGTCCTTTAGCACGACTATTTTTGAGGCGTTCTGGACGGTGGAAAGCCGGTGCGCGATCACGAAGGTGGTCCTTCCCCTGATCAGTTTCTGCAGAGCGTCCTGGATAAGGCGTTCGGATTCCGTATCGAGAGACGAAGTAGCTTCGTCCAGGATGAGTATGGCGGGATCCCGCAAAACCGCCCTGGCGATAGCGATCCTTTGTTTCTGTCCTCCTGAGAGCATGGCTCCGCGCTCGCCCACTTGGGTGGCGTAGCCGGCCGGCAGTGAGGAGATGAAATCATGCGCGTTGGCCATCTTGGCTGCCGAGGTGATCTCTTCATCGGTCGCGCCGATCTTGCCGTACCTGATATTGTCCTTTATGGTACCGCTGAATAGAACGGTTTCCTGCGGCACCATGCCGATCTGTCTTCTCAGGCTGAGAAGCGACACTTCCTTGATATCGGTCCCGTCTATGAGTATGCGTCCGCTTTCGGCATCATAGAAACGCGGGATCAGGTTCACGAACGTAGTTTTGCCGGCGCCGGACGGCCCGACCAGTGCGATAGTCTGTCCGGGTTCCGCCTTGAGGTCTATGCCTGACAGGACCTTGTTGCCTTTGTTGTAAGAGAACGATACTTTGTCAAATTCCACCAGGCCTTTTACCGCGGGGAGTTCCGATGCGCCGCTTTTTTCCATGACCGAAGGCGCTATGTCGACCACTTCAAACACCCTCTCGCAGGACGCAAGAGCTTTTTGCACGGTCGTATTGATCTTGGAGATGACGATTATCGGGTCTATCAGAAGGAACGCGCCGGCAAAAAATGCGATCAGGTCCGACGGATCGAGGCGCCCTGCTATTACTTCGAAGCAGCCGAACCAGATGACCACGACTATGGCCACCACCTGCAAAAATCCCATGATGGGCCGCTGCGTTGTGTCTATCTGTGCTTCTTTCATAGACCAGCCGAAGCTGTGCTCTGCCTCTGCGTTGAACCTTTTTATCTCGTGGGCTTCCATGGAGAACGATTTTACTATCCTGGCCCCGGCTATCGTTTCCTGCAGCAGGGCGGAGATGTCCGCGATCTTTTTCTGGGCGTTCTTGGCGATCTCCCTCATCTGCCTTCCGAACCGGTCTATTGTGTACACAAAGATCGGCGTTATAAGAAGTGCTACAAGAGTGAGCCTCCAGTTGAGGTATAGAAGATATCCCAGCACTCCGAGCAGCGTAAGGAGCTGGGGGATTATTTCCGTGGATATCACCACGATCGCCAGCTGGATATTGGTTATATCATTCATCGTCCTGGACATTATCTCACCGGTCTTCCATTTAGCGTAAAAATCAAGGGACAGGTCCTGCAGATGCTTGAATACCTGCATGCGCATGTCGGTCACCACTCTTTGTCCGATAAAGGATGCCAGATAACCCTGGCCGTACTGGAAAAGACCTTTGATGAAAAAGAGCGCCAGTGTCACAACTATAAGTATATTGATTGCCCTAAAATCTCTTGCGCCGACGGCTGAGGACAGCCGGCTTACCAGCGGCATCACGGCAATATTGCACATTGAAAAGAACAGCATGCACAAAAGTGCCAGAGCGAGTTCTCTTTTGTATGGTTTTATGTAGTTGATCAGCCTGTAGAAAAGCTTCATCAGGGATAATTATACCACTTCGTGGTAAGTAAAAAGAATAAAGCTCAAAAGTATAAAGTCAGAAGCTGGAAGCCAAAAGTAATGTATTCTTTGCGAGGCAAAGAATGAGTATTCTAATGTGCGAAGCACACAATACTTCTAACTTCTAACTTTTTACTTTTGACTTCTTATTTTTTACTTGCTACTATGTCAACCCGGCTATCTCTTCGGCGATCCTGTCGGCAGCGCCCCCAGGGCCCATCGCGTGCTTCAGCAGTTTTCCCATATCATCCAGCTTTGCCGGGTCGGAAAGCATCTCGAGTGCTTTTGCCGCTATTTCTCCGGCTTTCAGGTCGCCTCTAAGTTCGGGGACTATCATTTCCCCGGCCTTCCTGTTCGGGAGCGCGGTGAATTTCATCGCTCTATCGAGTATCTTTATTGCAGCCCTTTTTATGTGCCTGCCTATCAGCGGAGCGTTGCCGATAATGCCGATCAGGCCGTCAAAAATATAGGCCTCCGGTTTATTGAACGGCACCGCAACCAGCATGGGCCTTCCCATGGCGGCAGCTTCCGCGGTGTTTGTTCCGGGGATCGTAATTATCAGATCGGCCGAGGCCATTGCCTGATAAGGATTCTTTTCGACCAGCAGGACTTCGGTCCCCTTTTCGGAGACCACATATTTTTTCCCTTCCCTCATCACCAGCCTGCCTGCCGCTCCTTCTTTGAGTTCCTCTTTTTTCATTCTGCCGCGCGAGATGTATTCTTCGAGCTTAAGAGCGCTGGTATAAGGCGAGAGTCCCAGGATGAACTCAATATTTTTGTCCTTTTCTCTGATCAGATCGGCAGCCTTGAGAAAGAACGGCGCCAGGAACCTTATATGTGCCGGCCTGCTTCCGGGCATAATCGTGACCACGGTCTTGTCCTGATCTTTGGGAGAGGTCTCGCAAAGCACCGCGTCTATCATCAGGTCTCCCACAACTCTGATCTTTTTTGGCGGAACTTTCTTTTTGAGGGCTTTTTGTTCCATTTTCTTATCAGGAACGAAGAATTTTGTGAAGCTTTTGGCCCACGCGACGCGGTTCATCGTGTACGCGCAGGCGGGATACCCCAGTTTTTTTGAAAGTATCGCAGCGTTCAACAGGTCTCCGCCCATAAAAAGCACAGCGCCCTTTTTTGAGAACGAGATCCCTTTGGGCGGAGTGTTCTTGAAGACCCACTTCTTAAATTCCTGTGGGAACACTATCTCAAATATCTCGGGAAAGGACCTGGCTACCTCTATCTCTCTGCCGCTGGCGTATTGGCACGGTGTTATCACAAGAATGATCCTGACGTTGGGAATATGCCGGTGCATCGCCTTGATCGCCGGCCTGACGAGAGAATACAGCTCTCCCGGGCTGTTGGAAGTGACGACAATGTCGAAGGTATTTTTGCTCATCTTATGAACATCCTTGCCAGGAACGATTTTTTTAACGCGATCGCGTCATAAGGACAAAGTTCGTGGCAGCAGAAACACATAATGCACATTTTATGATCTATAGCGTACGCCTCGCCCTTTTTTACGGTAATACATTTAGCGGGACAGTTTTTCACGCAGGCAAGGCATGCCCTGCATTTTTCTGCGTCTATTATAGGCAGTATTTTGACCATATTCAACAGAGGCCTTGCCAGCGAGTAGATGAATCCGGGGATCGCTTTCATCAGGCCGTGTGCGGAGGCGGGCTTTTTGAAGTCTTTTATCCTGATGTCCTCCAGCCTAGATCCGGATATCTGTATGCGTCTCAGCGAAGACTCTCCGATCTTATGCCTGCCGGCGACGGAAGTCGTAAGGATGTCTCCTTCATTAAATCCGATCGCGCTTGCGGCTACCGCGTCCAAAGCCACTCCGTCTCCAGAGGCCAGGATCAATCCTGTTTTTCTTGGAGTGCCGCCCGCCGGCCCGTTGCCTTCCATTGAGATGACCGCATCCATGATGTTGAGGGACGGTTTTGTTATTGAATAGATCTCGACGATCGTTTTGGCAAATTCTTTCGGGCCGGGCAGGAGAAAATGCAGCTTTGACTTGTTGAACCCGGGAACAGCACCGAACATGTTTTTTACCGCACCGGTATACAGCATAAGCATATGGGTTTTCAATTTTGGAAGATTGATCACGACGTCGGCTTCCAGCAGGGTTTTTGATATGTGGATAGCCGCGCGGCGGTCTCCGATCTTAGGTAAAAAAGTTGCCGCGCCGTCTTTTTGCAGGTTTGCGATCTTGATCCCGAGTTCGTCCGCTATCTTTTTGTATCCTATGCTTTCGATCACTTTTACTGAGTCTGCGCCGGCATTGCCGGGATTATCCCCGATAAAAGGGATCCCCCCGGCATTGATCACCAGTTTTGCCACGGCCTTTGTAAACTGCGGATGGGTTACGATGGCAGATCCGGGATCGCATTCCATGAGGGCGTTTATCTTCAAAAGCACTTTTTGGCCGGGTCTTACAAAAGCCTTCATACCTCCGATAGGGGAAAGAGCCTGCCGCAAAGAGACATCAAGCTGTTGTTCATCGTAAGAGGCGCATTTGGATATGGATACCTTTGACATCAGTATCCGAGGTGCTTGATTATTTCTTCGAACTTGTTGAGTTCTATCGGTTTTACGCCGTTTTTTACAGCCGTGTCAGGATCTTTGAGCCCGTGTCCCGTAAGAACGCAGACCACATTGCTGTTCTTGGGAATCTCGTTCCCATATTTGATAAGCCCGGCTATCGATGCAGCTGAAGCAGGCTCGCAAAAAACGCCTTCTGTTGACGCGACTAATTTATATGCGCTGATGATCTCCTCGTCCGATACTGCCCTTATCGATCCACCGGACTCCTGCGCGGCCGCCACGGCGCTTTTCCAGCTTGCCGGATTCCCTATCCTTATGGCGGTTGCTATGGTTTCGGGTTTTTCTATCGGATGTCCTTTAACAATAGGAGCGGAACCCTCGGCCTGGAAGCCGAGCATCTTCGGCATTTTGGAGATCTTGTTCTCCGCTTTGTATTCGTTAAACCCTTTCCAGTAGGCGGTGATATTTCCGGCGTTGCCTACGGGGATGCAGAGATAGTCCGGCGCGTCCCCAAGCGTGTCGCAGATTTCGAAAGCGGCCGTTTTCTGCCCTTCGATCCTGAACGGGTTTACGGAGTTGACAAGTTCAACCGGGTATTTATTGCAGAGCATCCTTACCATTTCAAGAGCCTTGTCAAAATTCCCGTCTATTGCATATATGGCGGCGCCGTATGAGATGGCTTGCGCGAGCTTGCCGAGCGCTATCTTTCCGCCGGGTATGATCACGATGCAATCAAGCCCTGCTTTTGCCGAATATGCCGCGGCGGAAGCTGATGTGTTCCCCGTTGAAGCGCAGGCAACAGCCTTGAATCCCTTTTCCTTGGCCTTGCTTATTGCCATGGTCATTCCGCGGTCCTTGAACGATCCGGTCGGGTTCATGCCGTCATATTTCAAAAACACATTAAGGCCGAGTTTGCTGCTTAAATTGTCCGCGCGCAGAAGGGGAGTGTTGCCCTCGCAAAAGCTTACTATCGGGGTCTTGTCGGTGGCGGGAAGATATTTCTTATAGCGGTCTATTAGGCCTTTGTATTCCATGACAAAATAGTAGCATTTTATGGATAGAGCTGCAAACAGCTTATAGCATATAGCCTATGGCCTATAGCAAAAATGACTTCGTACAAACTGCTACAGCCATAAGCCATAAGCCATAAGCTATAAGCCCGAGAGGATCTGTGCCATTAGTCTGTCTTACGGCTTTTCGATGACAGTGCGCTGGCCGGCGAGGCTTTCTATTTCGATGGTTCCCGCGGTGTTGATAAGAAAAGAGGCGTCGCCTTTGTGTATCCTTCCGCCTATGCAGAATATCTTGTGGTCCAGGTCCGTAACCCCGCTCTTGTGAAGATGTCCGAAAACGATCATCTTGACCCCGAGCTCGTCAAGGAGCTCCTGGGCAGTGTCTTTTTCTATGACGGTATTGAACCAGGTTTTGTTCCAAAGAAAGGAATCTTCGCTTCCCTCAAGGAAACCAAAGACCTTGTGGGACATATTACCTTTAGAAAATGCCTCTTTCAGATGGTCCTGGGCGAGGTCAAGACATTTTAATCCGGTTTCACCGCCGTATTTAAGCGCGCAGTGCCCGTTCTCATCTACTGGGATCCCAGCGTGGACATAAAGCGCTCCGAAGTCGTCGGTGCGATAAAGCCTGGTATTCTCGGCGATCCAGTACGCATGGCTTTGAAGAAGCGATTGCTCTCTAGGCGTGAACCCAAGGAACCAGGAGACCGCTTTCCGCCAGGGAGCCACGCGGAATTCCTCCAGCGTCTTATCTCCGCCGTTGTTAAGCCAGCGCACCATAGATTCCTCTTTGCCGAACATTCCCGTTGCAAAAGCCAGCTCGTGATTGCCCATGATCTGCGTGTATCTGCCGGTCATATGAAGCTGTTGTGCTCTGTTCCAAACTTCAAGATTGTTGTTTCCCCTGTCGGCAAGGTCGCCGAGGCCCACCATAAGGTCGCATGAACGCTCCATCCTTTTTGACAGCTCTATCCAGTTCCTGGATCCGTGCGCATCCCCGATCGAACCGATCCTTGTCTGCGATACCTGCCTTGCAGGAAAATACCTGGATGTTATTGATCTGATGGCGGTGTTCATAGCTTCTCCTATTCATATTTCGTCCAAAAGCCGGGCAAATTTCATGCTGCAGATGATATAATTTCTTTGCAATGGGACTTCTAAAGATAGCAGTACTTGTTTCCGGACGCGGCTCCAATCTGCAGGCAATTATTGACTCGATAGGCTCAGGCGAGCTTCAGGCCGGAATAGTGTGCGTTATTTCTGACAAGCCAGGAGCCGAGGGGCTCAAAAGAGCGCAAAAGCACAGTATTGAGGCTGTCGCGCTGGACTACTCTAAGTTCTCCGGGAAAGATGCTTACGAAGCCGAGTTGCTGCGCGTCCTCAAGGAAAAATCTCCGGATATCATCTGCCTTGCCGGCTACATGAGGATAGTCGGGAAAGATCTGATATCGGCTTTCAGGAACAGGATCGTTAATATCCACCCGGCGCTTCTTCCGTCTTTCCCGGGGCTTGATTCCCAAAAGCAGGCTCTCGATCACGGAGTAAAGGTTTCCGGCTGTACAGTGCACTTTGTCGACGAAGGCTGCGATACGGGGCCCATTATACTGCAAAAATGCGTGCCGGTGCTTGAGGGCGATACAGAGGAGACCCTTTCCATCCGTATACTGGAGCAGGAGCACAGGGCGTATCCGGAAGCGCTCAAGCTGATAGCGGACGGACGGGTCAGGATAGAAGGAAGAAGGGTAATAATATCTTAGGAAGGAACCAGGGAATGAGAAGACAGCGCTATGCGGTGATGAGTGTTTCGGACAAGAAGGGGATAAAGCCTTTTGCCAAAGGGCTGGTCAGGCACGGATTTAAAATAATTGCCAGCGGCGGAACGGCAAAAGAGCTTAAGAAAGCCGGGATAAAAGTAATAGAGGTCTCCAAGATCACAAAATTCCCGGAGATGCTTGACGGAAGGGTTAAGACGCTTCACCCGAAGATACACGGCGGGCTTCTTGCCAGGCGCGAAAAACCCGAGCACATGAAGATGCTTGCCAAGTACGGCATCCCGCAGATAGATATAGTCGTCATAAACCTTTATCCGTTCGAAAAAGTTATCTCGAAAAAAGACTTCACGCACGAGGAAGCCATAGAGAATATCGATATCGGCGGGCCTTCAATAGTAAGGGCCGCCGCAAAAAATTACGAGCATGTAGCGGTAGTAACGGACCCTGTCTCTTATCCGGAGATCTTGAAAGAGCTCAAAGACAACAAAGGACAGATCAGCCTGGACACGAAGATCCGGCTTCAGAGGCGCGCCTTTGAGCTTACCGCGCAATATGATGCCGCGATATCCGCGTATCTGATGCCTTCCAAGGATACCGATATTTTTCCGAGAAGGCTTGATGTGCGCCTGGACAAGATACAGGACCTGCGGTACGGCGAGAACCCTCACCAGCAGGCGGCGTTCTTCAGGGCCGAGGGCGGAGGAGTAGCGCAGGCGGAGCAGCTCCACGGCAAAGAACTTTCGTACAACAACATCCTTGACATGGAGGCGGCCTATTCGATAGTTTCCTATTTTGTCGATACCGCCGTGGCTGTGGTAAAACACAACAATCCGTGCGGGGTGGCTACCGCCAAAAGCGTCAAGGCCGCTTATTTAAAAGCTTATGAGTGCGACAGGGTGTCGGCGTACGGAGGGATCGTCGCTTCCAACCGCATGATCGACGAAGAAGCCGCAAAGGAAATATCGAAATTATTTGTCGAGGTAGTGATCGCGCCCGAGTATTCGACTGCCGCTGTGGAGGAGTTCAAGAAAAAGAAAAATCTCAGGGTCATGCGCTGCGGGCTCATCGATTTTTCCAACAGCTCGAGAAAATTCGAGTTCAAAAAAGTTTCGGGCGGCATGCTGCTTCAGCAGATAGACGTCGCGGAACTGAACATGTCGGACCTCAAAGTCGTTACCAGGCGGCAGCCCAGCCTGCAGGAGCTGGAAGACATGTTCTTTGCGTGGGGCGTGTGCAAGTTCGTTAAATCCAACGCGATCGTAATCGTGAAGAACGGGGCGACCATAGGCATAGGCGCCGGGCAGATGAACAGGGTGGGGTCGGCCCAGATAGCCCTGCAACAGGCCGGAAAACACGCAAAAAAAGCTGTAATGGCCTCCGACGGCTATTTCCCTTTTGCAGACTCGATAGAGCTTGCGCGAAAGCACGGGATCACGGCCGTGATACAGCCGGGAGGCTCTATCAGGGACGAAGAGGTCATAAAAGCGGCGAACAAATACCGCATGACTATGGCGTTCACGGGACGAAGGCATTTCAGGCACTAGCAAAGGAGTATGACATGAAGAAGTTGATAGCATTCCTGTTGGCGGTCCTGTTCGCCGCTTCGGTGTCTTTTGCGCAGGCGCCGTCAGTTTATTCCACCGCCAATTTCAGCAATGGAGTGTCTTTAGGCTTCTTAAATACCGGAACTGCCAGTACGGGCCTTGCAAGCTGGAATCCTGACCTCGGCCTGGGAGCGTTCAAGCTG
>Ga0116143_10001258_pt1 | contig 31463 bp, 33 predicted proteins | sample AD_UKC034_MetaG_FD_89745 | JGI IMG/M metagenome (GOLD analysis project Ga0116143, IMG submission 89745) | Active sludge microbial communities of municipal wastewater-treating anaerobic digesters from USA - AD_UKC034_MetaG | ecosystem: Engineered > Bioreactor > Anaerobic > Digestate | place: USA... | reverse complement strand
TATGCGTGAGTGGGAGGAGCAGACCGAGCGTCTCATCGACTTGGAAGTACCGCGCCAACCTTGACCTTCCCGCGACCGGGAAATTACGCGCAAATGCGTCTGGCGACCTGCGGAAAGTAAGCCAGCACGCCGGTCAACCTGCTTGCCGACCTGCACGCGATCGAGCTTCAGCGCATCACGCTGAACATGCAGATCAGCCTGTTGCACACCTTGGGCAGGCAGGCCCAGGAGTGCGCCAGCAAGGCGTCCGAGGCCGAAGACGCCTATCTGCGCCGGCTCAAGTCCACGCCACCCGCCATGCGTGATCGGTGATCGCGCCGGGCACCCCAGCACGCGCCCGCCGCCGACCAGGTGCGGGTATTTCAACCACCACGGAGATTGCAACATGAGCACGCATTTTTCTGGCGAGGGCAACATCGGTTCGCCCCCCGAGTACCGGGAGTTCCCCAACGGCAACGACGAGCCCAGCCGCCTTCTGCGCCTGAACGTCTATTTCGACAATCCCATCCCCAAGAAGGATGGCACCTTCGAGGACCGCGGCGGCTTCTGGGCTCCGGTGGAACTCTGGCACAAGGACGCGGAGCGCTGGCAGAGCCTGTATCAAAAGGGCATGCGCGTGCTGGTCGTCGGTCGCATGGAGCGCGAACCCTGGACGGACAACGAGGATCAGCCGCGCGAGACCTGGCAGATCAACGCGCGCAGCGTCGGCATCCTGCCGTTCCGCATCCAATCCGTGACCCTCAGCCCGAAGTCGCAGGACGCGGAGCCGAAGCCCCAGGCGGCCGAGGAACCGACTGCGCCGAAAGAGCCGAAGCGCAGGAAGTAAACCAGCATGGAGGGCGGCGAAAAGCTGCCGCAGCCGCCCTCCATGCATCCGCGAGCTATCCCCAGGGGATAGCTCCACCGAAGTCCACCGCCTTCCACGCCCCGGAAGGTCGCGGCTCCGAGTCCGAGATGGCATCTGCGCGGCCAGAGATAGCCGCCCGATGGCCATGGCATCCCTCTTGAGAAGCCACATGGCTGGAGCAACGGCAATCTTTCAAAGCGGCTGATATATAGACCATGTCGTCTAATTTGTGCAATAATTAAACCAACTGGTCTAATTTCTAGCACACGATGCCCGCTACCCTGCCCAAGCGTCTCCGGGGCCGCCCCCCGAAGAACCCTATCGAACCGCGCCAGGACACGCGCGAGTTGCTGATCCGCACCGGCGTGGCGGTGCTCACGGAGAAAGGCTATTCCGCCGTCGGCATCGACGAGATCCTGCGGCTGGCCCAGGTGCCCAAGGGCTCCTTCTATCACTGCTTCGCCAGCAAGGAAGCCTTCGGCCAGGCGCTGATCGCCGCCTACGCCGCCTACTTCGCGCGCAAGCTGGACCGCTGGCTGCTCGATGCCGATACGCCCCCGCTGCAACGGCTGCACCGCTTCATCAGCGATGCCGAGAAGGGCATGGAACGCCACGGCTTTCGGCGCGGCTGCCTCGTCGGCAACCTGGGACAGGAGATGGGCGCGCTGCCCGAGGCCTTCCGCACGCAGCTCGAAGGCGTTTTTCTGGACTGGCAGGCGCGCACCGCCGCATGCCTTGCCGAGGCACAGCGCACGGGCGAGATCGCGCCGCGGCACGACTGCGCGGCGCTCGCGCAGTTCTTCTGGATCGGCTGGGAAGGCGCCGTGCTGCGCGCCAAGCTGGAGCGATCCGCCACGCCGCTGCAGGTCTATGCCCAGGGCTTTTTCCAACTCTTGACCCCTTGAAGGAGACACCCATGTTCCGAGGATTGCTCATCGACAAACAGGACGGCCAGCAGACCGCCTCCGTGCAGATGCTGGATCAGGCATCGCTGCCCGAAGGCGAAGTGACCGTGCGCGTCGCCTACTCGACGCTCAACTACAAGGACGCGCTCGCCATCACGGGCCGCTCGCCCGTGGTGCGCAAGTTCCCCATGGTGCCGGGCATCGATTTCGCGGGCACGGTGGAAGCCAGCGCCGACCCGGCCTTCGCGCCCGGCGCGCAGGTGGTACTCAACGGCTGGGGCGTGGGCGAGACGCACTGGGGTGGCCTGGCTGAGCTGGCCCGCGTGCCCGCGCGCTTCCTGATCCCTCTGCAAGCACCCTTTACGCCGCGCCAGGCCATGGGCATCGGCACGGCGGGCTACACCGCCGCGCTGTGCGTGCTGGCGCTGGAGCGCCAGGGCGTGACGCCCGACAAAGGCCCTGTGGTGGTGACCGGGGCCGCCGGCGGCGTGGGCAGCGTGGCCGTGGCGCTGCTCGCCAAGGCGGGCTATGAAGTGGCCGCCGTCACGGGCCGGGTGCAGGAAGCCGACTTCCTCACCGGCCTAGGCGCACGCCACATCATCGACCGCGCGGAAATCTCCCAGCCCGGCAAGCCGCTGGAGAAGGAGCGCTGGGCCGGTGCGGTGGACGTGGCGGGCGGCCAGGTGCTGGCCAACGTCTGCGCCGCCATGCGCTACCGCGGCGTGGTGACGGCCTGTGGCCTGGCGGCGGGCATGGGCCTGCCGGCCACGGTCGCACCCTTCATCCTGCGCGGCGTGACGCTGGCGGGCATCGACAGTGTGATGGCGCCCACGCCAGACCGCTTGCAGGCCTGGCAGCGCCTGGCCGCTGATCTGGATACCGCCGTGCTGGAGAAGCTGATGCACGAGATCACGCTGGACGACGCCATCGGCATTGCCCCCGATCTGCTGGCCGGCAAGGTGCGCGGCCGCCTCGTGGTGCGCGTCGGCGCATCGCAGTGAATGACCCTTTGTTTCAGGAGAACCCATGACCACAACCCCGCCCATCAGCCGTTTCCCCGTTCCCGAGATCAAGGATCTGCCCGAGGACATCCGCGCCCGCGTGCTCGCCGTGCAGGAGAAGTCCGGCTTCGTGCCCAACGTGTTCCTGACGCTGGCCCACCGCCCCGACGAGTTCCGCGCGTTCTTCGCCTACCACGACGCACTGATGGAAAAGCCCGGCAACCTGAGCAAGGCCGAGCGCGAGATGATCGTCGTCGCCACCAGCAACGCCAACCAGTGCCAGTACTGCGTGATCGCGCACGGCGCCATCCTGCGCATCCGCGCGAAGAACCCGCTGATCGCCGATCAGGTGGCGGTGAACTACCGCAAGGCCGACATCACGCCGCGCCAGAAGGCCATGCTGGATTTCGCGATGAAGGTCTCGGCCCGCGCGCAGGAAGTGGACGACCAGGACTTCGATGCGCTCCAGCAGCACGGCTTCGACCAGGAGGACATCTGGGACATCGCCGCCATCGCCGCGTTCTTCGGCCTGTCGAACCGACTGGCCAACGTCACCAGCATGCGGCCCAACGACGAGTTCTATTCGCTGGGCCGCGCCTGAGCGAAGCAACCGGAAAGGATTCGCAAGATGCTGATGAACTGGAAAGACCTGCTGTCCACTGGCCGCAAGGCGGGTGCGGCATTGCACAAGGCCAACCCCAAGATGGTGGCCGGCTTTCAGGCACTGAGCGCTGGTCAGAATGGGAATGGCGCCCTGGACCCGAAGATGAAGGAACTGATCGCTCTGGCCGTGGCGGTCACCACGCGGTGCGACAGTTGCATTGCCGCCCATGCCCAAGCCGCGCGCCGGGCCGGTGTGACCGAGGCCGAGCTGGCCGATGCGATGGGCACCGCCATCGCGCTCAACGCGGGCGCGGCCTACAGCTATGCCATGCGCACGCTTGAAGCGTTTCAACAGTTCGGTGACGACGCCGCGCATTGACCGGGGAGAAACCATGCCGCTTGCGTTCCAGGACCACTATCCGGAAAGATTCAGCCACTGCTTCGGGTGCGGCAGGAACAACCCGCACGGCCATCACCTCAAGAGCTATTGGGACGGAGACGGCACGGTCGCGCGCTTCACCATTCCGCCCCAGTACAGCGGGGGCGTGCCGGGCAATGCCTTCGGCGGCATGGTGGCGTCGCTCGTCGATTGCCATGGCACCGCATCGGCCGCGGCGTTCGCCTCCCGCGCGCAGGGCCGGGACTTGGGAGACGGCCCCGAACCGATGCGTTTCGTCACGGCCTCGCTGACGATCGACTTCCTCCGTCCGACGCCCATCGGCGAGGAAGTCGTCGTCTCCGGCAAGCTCATCGGCATGGACGGCCGAAAGGTACGAGTCGCGTTGGCGCTGTCCGCGCACGGCGAAGTGTGCGCGCGGGGAGAAATGCTCGCGATCCAGTTCCGCAACTGAGCATCAGAACGATGTGAGTCATGATCACCATGGCCGACATCACATAAGACGCCAGTTTCCCGCGCCCATTGGGCTGTCAGGAGATTTGATGCGCCTTTTACCGTCCATCAACCGTCGCATCGCCTCAAAGCGGTCGCTACCGCATGCGGCTTGTTTGCTGCTGCCCCAGGTGGCGCTCGGCATCCTCGATTCCAGCAACTCGATGAACCACGGAATTCGGATGGACGGACATGCGGCTGTTCTTGTGCGAGAAGCCCTCCCAGGGCAAGGACATTGGCCGGATTCTCGGCGCGACGCAGCGCGGTGAAGGCTGTCTCAGCGGCTGCGGCGTCACCGTCACCTGGTGCATCGGCCATCTCGTAGAAGCGGCAGCCCCCGAGGTCTATGACGCGGCGCTCAAGCGCTGGTCGCTGGAGCAGTTGCCCATTGTTCCGCAGCAGTGGCGGGTCGAGGTCAAACCGAAGACCGCCACGCAATTCAAGGTCGTCAAGGCGCTTCTGGCGAAGGCGACCCAACTGGTCATCGCCACCGATGCCGACCGCGAGGGCGAACTGATCGCCCGCGAGATCATCGACCTGTGCGGCTACCGCGGCCCCATCGAACGCCTGTGGCTATCGGCCCTCAACGATGCGTCGATCCGCACCGCGCTCGGCAAGCTGCGGCCCTCATCCGACACGCTGCCGATGTACTACTCGGCGCTGGCGCGCTCGCGGGCCGACTGGCTCGTGGGCATGAACCTCAGCCGGTTGTTCACCATGCTGGGCCGGCAGGCAGGCTATGACGGCGTGCTGTCGGTCGGCCGCGTTCAGACGCCGACGCTCAAGCTCGTCGTGGATCGCGACCGCGAGATAGCAGCTTTCAAGTCGGTGCCGTTCTGGGCCATCGACGTGTCGCTGTCTGCAAGTGGACAGGTTTTCAGCGCGCAGTGGGTTCCGCCCGATGGCTGCACCGACGATGCCGGCCGCTGCTTGCAGCAGCCGGTTGCCCAGCAAGCCGCGCAGCAGATCCACGCTGCGGGTAGCGCTCAGGTGGTGTCTGTCGAGACCGAGCGCATGCGTGAAGGCCCACCGCTGCTGTTCGACCTGGGCACCTTGCAGGAGGTCTGTTCCAAGCAGCTTGGGCTGGATGTTCAAGAGACCCTGGAGATCGCCCAGTCCCTGTACGAGACCCACAAGGCCACGACGTACCCGCGCTCCGATTCAGGCTACCTGCCCGAAAGCATGTTCGCGGAAGTGCCGACTGTTCTGGACAGCCTGCTCAAGACCGATCCCTCGCTACGCCCGATTATGGGCCAACTCGACCGCTCGCAGCGCTCACGCGCCTGGAACGACGGCAAGGTCACAGCGCACCACGGCATCATCCCGACGCTCGAACCGGCGAACCTCTCGGCCATGAGCGAGAAGGAGCTGGCGGTGTACAGGCTGATCCGCGCGCATTACCTGGCGCAGTTCCTCCCTCACCACGAGTTCGACCGCACCGTCGCCGAGTTTTCCTGCGGCCAGCAGAAACTGGTGGCCACAGGAAAGCAGGTAGTCGCCCAGGGCTGGCGTTTGGTGCTGGCCGAGCCGCAAGCGGACGAGGACGGCGATGCCGCCGCGCGTAGCCAGGTGCTGCCCGCGCTGCGCGAGGGGCTGGCATGCCAGGTGGCCGAGGTTGAGATCAAGGCGCTCAAGACGCTGCCTCCGAAGCCCTACACCCAGGGCGAACTGGTCAAGTCGATGAAAGGCGTGGCGCGCTTCGTGACCGACCCGCGCCTGAAACAGAAGTTGAAGGACACGACGGGCATCGGCACCGAAGCCACGCGCGCCAACATCATCACCGGCCTGCTGACGCGGGGCTATCTCGTGAAGAAAGGACGCTCCATTCGCGCATCGGATGCAGCATTCACCCTGATCGACGCCGTGCCCGAGGCGATTGCCGACCCCGGCACGACGGCAGTGTGGGAGCAGGCGCTCGACATGATCGAAGCCGGTCAGCTCACCCTGGACGTGTTCATCGGCAAACAGGCCGCATGGATTTCGCAACTGACCGCGCAGTACGGCAGCACCTCGCTGTCCATCAAGGTTCCCCAGGGACCCGCTTGCCCGCAGTGCGGCGCACCGACGCGCCAGCGCACCGGCAAGACCGGCCCCTTCTGATCGTGCAGTCGCTACCCCGACTGCAAAGGCACGCTGCCGGTCGAAACCGGCGCGTCCAAGCGCGGTGCCTCGCGCCCGCGCACTAGCGGCCGCAAGGGCTCCTGACCGACCCCGCTCCCCGAGAGCCGTGCCCGCCATCGGCGGCGTGGCCCATGTCCCGCATGCCCTGCGGGACGCCCAGCGCGCAACGCCTTCTCTCTTGTCCGTGTGCGCGTCCCGCCCAGCCGTCCCCGGCCGCGGGGCCTGAAGGTAGCTTCTCCGCGAACCATGTCCGGGGTTTCCCGACGCGTTCTGCTGATCTGCATTTTTCCGCCTCTGCGAAGGGTCCCCCGATGGCTTGCCAGCCTGCGAACCACCCGGAGACCCTTCGTGGTCAGCGGTATTCGATGCCGTGCCCAACGGCGAAAAACTGGGCTCCTTTTGTGTGCGGATGTGCGCCAGAAGATGCCGGCGCCAACCACGACATGCGCCGGGTGCGATTGCTCGATGAGCAGCCGGTTCTAGCGACGACCAGGCCTGCCAATCAGCCCACGGGTGGTTCCGTCCTCCCGAGCCGGAGGCCGCTGGGCCTTCGGCGCCTTTCTCCTGCCGATCAAAATCCTGGCGGGATCATCTGCAGGTGACCTGACATTATCAGCCTCTTATCCTCGACACCTCACAGCAACGCAGCTGCTCTCCAGCAGCGTACGCAGCGACATCGAGGAGGCGATGAACTCACTTGATAACCCTCACATCGAAGCTGGGGGATGGCACACTGAATGGCTACTGTGCAGCGATGACTGTCGGTGGGTTCGGCCTGGCGTACTCACGCTAACTGCCGCGGAGCGGCTGTTGGGTGTTCGGCGACTGGTGAGGGGCCGATGGCGGCTGTACGAGGTACTGCGGTCGTAAGATTTCTGCGACCCCATGGGCACCGCACCCCCGACTGCTTCCGAATTGCCTGAACTGTCGGTTTCGGACTAGAACGGACATTGAGCGCCCCAGACTGCTGGTACGGCTGTAGACATTCGGCTTTAGCCCCGTACGTCATACTGGATTGGCGAACTGTCCGTGTTCCTCAAATTGGATGACTTTTCAAGACGCCTCCGAGGCTGAATGTGTCAGGAAAGAATGGCTCGAAAAATCCGGGCAAGTCAACAGGAATGGCCGGCCTTTGAAACAGGGCTGGGTTTCACAATGAAACCCTGACCATCACTCAGACTAACGCGGCTTGCGCATCAACACATAGGCCGCAGGAATCACAAACAGCGACAGCAGCGGCGCGGTGATCATGCCCCCGAGCATGGGGGCCGCGATGCGGCTCATGACCTCGGAGCCCGTGCCGCTGCTCCAGACGATGGGCACCAGCCCCGCCAGGATGACCGCCACGGTCATGGCCTTGGGCCGCACGCGCAGCACCGCGCCGACGCGTATGGCCTCCAGCAGCTCCTCCTTCGTCGGCCTTCGGCCGTCGGGGCAGCGCTCCTCCAGCGCGTGCTTGAGGTAGATGAGCATCACGACGCCGAACTCCGCGGCCACCCCCGCCAGGGCAATGAACCCCACGCCGGTGGCAATTGACAGGCTGTACCCCAGCAAGTACAGGAACCATATCCCCCCGGTCAGGGCAAACGGCAGTGTGACCATGATCAGGAATGCCTCATCCAGGCGCGAGAAGGTCAGGTACAGCAGCACGAAGATGATCAGCAACGTCGCCGGCACCACCACCTTCAGACGCGCATCGGCGCGCTCCATGTACTCGAACTGCCCCGAGTAGGCGATGCTGACGCCCGGTTCCAGCTTGACCTCACGACCCACTGCGGCACGCAGATCATTGGCCACCGAGGCCAGATCGCGGCCGCGCACATCGACATACACCCAGCCGGACGGACGCGCGTTCTCGCTCTTGAGCATGGGCGGTCCATCGGTGATGGCCACGCTGGCTACCGTGCCCAGCGTGATCTGCTGGCCATTGGGTGTCCAGATCGGCAGTTGCACCAGCCTTTCGGGCGAGTCCCGCCACTCGCGCGGGTAGCGCACGCTGATGGGGAACCGCGCCAGGCCCTCGACGGTCTCGGAGACGTTCTCGCCGCCCACCGCGCCGGCCACCACCGACTGGATATCCGCCACGTTGAGCCCGTAGCGGCCCGCGGCCGTGCGGTCGATGCGCACGTCCACGTAGCGGCCACCGGTCAGGCGCTCCGCCAAGGCCGAGCTGACGCCCGGGATGCCCTTGGCGACCTGCTCGACCTGCAGCGCAATCTGGTCGATCACGCGCAGGTCGTTGCCGGTGACCTTGACCCCGATCGGGCTCTTGATACCGGTGGCCAGCATGTCGATGCGGTTGCGGATCGGTGGAATCCAGATATTGGCCAGCCCAGGGATCTTGACCGCCTTGTCCAGTTCCTCGACCAGCCGCTCGGGCGTCATGCCGGGGCGCCACTGCTCCCTGGGCTTGAGCTTCACGGTGGTCTCGAACATCTCCAGCGGCGCGGGATCGGTCGCGGTTTCCGCGCGCCCGGCCTTGCCGAACACGCGCTCGACCTCGGGCACGGTCTTGATCATGCGGTTGCTGATCTGCAGCAGCTCGGCGGCACGCTGGGCCGACAGCCCCGGCAGGGCCGAGGGCATGTAGAGCAGGTCGCCCTCGTCCAGCCGGGGCAGGAACTCCCCACCGAGCCGCGCCAGCGGCCAGGCAGTGGTCGCCAGGGCAAGCACCGCAATCAGCAGCGTGGCCTTGGGCCGGTGCAGCACCCACTCCAGGCTCGGGCGATAGACCGCGATCAGCGCACGGGTGATGGGGTTCCTCTGCTCATCGGGAATACGTCCACGAATCCAGTACCCCATGAGCACCGGGATCAGCGTCACCGACAGCCCCGCCGCTGCCGCCATGGCGTAGGTCTTGGTGAACGCCAGCGGCCCGAACATCCGGCCCTCTTGCGCCTCCAGCGTGAACACGGGGATGAACGACAGCGTGATGATCAGCAGCGAGAAAAACAGCGCCGGCCCGACTTCCTGTGCGGCCAGCGTGATCACGCGCCAGCGCTCCTCGCCCTGCAGTGCCTCGCCCGGGTGCTCGTGCTGCCAGGCCTCCAGCTTCTTGTGCGCGTTCTCGATCATCACCACGGCCGCGTCAACCATGGCGCCCACGGCGATCGCGATGCCCCCCAGCGACATGATGTTGGCGTTGATGCCCTGGTAGCGCATCACGAGAAAGGCGGTCATCACGCCCAGCGGCAGCGAGATGATGGCCACCAGCGCCGAGCGCAGGTGCCACAGGAAGAGTGCGCAGACCAGCGCCACCACTAGGAACTCCTCGCCCAGCTTGAGCGTGAGGTTGTGGATGGCGCGCTCAATCAGCGCGCTGCGGTCGTAGGTGGTGACGATCTCCACGCCCGGCGGTAGGCTCCCCTTCAACTGCTCCAGCTTGACCTTGACGGCGGCGATCGTCTCCTGGGCGTTCTTGCCCGAGCGCAGGATGACCACGCCCCCGGCGACCTCGCCCTCTCCATCGAGCTCGGCGATGCCGCGCCGCATCTCGGGGCCGATCTGCAGCGTCGCCACGTCGCCCAGGCGCACCGGAACCCCGCCGCGCGCCGCCAGCGGAACCGCGCGGAAATCATCCAGGCTTCGCAGATAGCCATTGGCGCGCACCATGTATTCCGCCCCCGACAGCTCCAGCACCGATCCGCCCGTTTCCTGGTTGGCGTTCACCAGCGCATCGCGCACCTGGCCCTGGCTGATGCCCAGCGAGGCCAGCTTGACCGGATCGAGCACCACCTGGTACTGCTTGACCATGCCGCCGACGGATGCCACCTCGGCCACGTTGGGCAGGCTTTTGAGCTCGAACTTGAGGAACCAGTCCTGCAGCGCGCGCAGCTGCGCCAGATCGGTCTTGCCGGTGCGGTCCACCAGCGCGTACTGGAAAATCCAGCCCACCCCGGTGGCATCGGGGCCCAGCGCCGGCTTGGCCGTGGCCGGCAGCCGGCCCTGGACCTGATTGAGGTACTCCAGCACCCGCGAGCGCGCCCAGTAGAGATCGGTGCCGTCCTCGAACAACACGTAGACGAACGAATCGCCAAAGAACGAGAAGCCACGCACCGTCTTGGCGCCCGGCACCGACAGCATGGTGGTGGCCAGCGGATAGGTCACCTGGTTCTCGACAATCTGCGGCGCCTGGCCGGGGTAAGTGGTGCGGATGATGACCTGCACGTCGGACAGGTCCGGCAAGGCATCCACGGGCGTGCTGCGCACGGCCCACACGCCCCAGGCCGTCAGCAAGGCGGTCGCCAGGAGCACCAGAAATCGGTTAGCCACCGACCAGCGGATCAGTTTCGCAATCATGGCTTGACCCTTTCGATGGCGGTGATCACGTAGTCCTCGCCCTGTTTGGCGAAGGTGAAGCGCACGGCCTGTTTGGGCGTGAGTCCCGCCGCCAGCTTTGGATCGGCCAGCCTGAAGCCCATGGTCATGGCGGGCCACTTGAGGGCCGGCACGGGGTCGTGGGCCAGCGTCAGCTCGGTCGGTGAAACCTCCTCGATCACACCGCGCACCGTGAAGGCATTGGCCGCGGCGGCGCCATGCTCGCCATGCCCCGGCGCCGCAGTGGAAGCTCCGGCCTGCGCGGGAAGCAAGCCGCGCAGGCTGGCCTCCGAGTCGATCAGGAACTGTGCCGACGCCACCACCTGCTGCCCCGCGGCCAGGCCGCTCTTGATGACCAACCGGTCGCCGATCTCGGCCCCCAGCTGCACCTCGACGGGGTGGAACTTGCCCGGGCCATCGACCACATAGGCCAGCGCGCGCCGGCCGGTGCGGACCACGGCCTCGCTGGGCACCAGTAGCGCGCGCTGTTCGTTGCCCTTGAGGGTGACCTGGCCCGACATGCCCGCCTTCAGGCGCTGGCCGGGGTTGGGCAGCTCCAGGCGCACGCGCACCGTGCGGGTGTCGCGGTTGGCCTCCGGCAGGATGGCGACGATGCGCGCTCGCAGCGCCTCGCCGGGAAAGGCCGCCAGGCGCAACTGGGCGGCCTGGCCCAGCTGCAGCGGGCCGCTTTGCGCCTCGGGCACCGCCACCTCGACCCAGACCGTGGACAGTCCGTTCACGCGCGCGAGACTCGCACCGGCGGCCACGGTCATGCCCTGGCGCACCATGAGTTCGGCCACCAGCCCGCCCTGGGGCACGGTCACGGTATACAGCCCGCGCGGTTCGCCGCTGCGTTCCACCTGGGCCACCAGGCTGCTGGGCATGCCCAGCAGCAGCAGGCGCTGCCGGGCCGCCTCGGTCAAGGACTCGTCCTTGAGCGCGCGCACCGCGAGGAATTCGCGCTGCGCCGCCACCCATTCGGGCAGCAGCAAATCCGCCAAAGGCGCGCCCGCGGCGATCACGTCGCCCGGTGCGCGCGCATAGACGCGCTCGACGAAGCCCGCGGCACGCGCCTGCACGATGCTGACCTCGCGGTCGTTGAGCAGCACGGTACCCACGACATCCACATCGGCGCTGATGCTGCCCTGCACGACCTCGGCCGTGCGCAGGCCCAGCGACTGCACCGTCTGCGGCGATACGCTGAGGCCGGAACCGTCCTGCCCGTCCTCATCGGCGTACTTGGGCACCAGGTCCATGTCCATGAAGGGCGATTTGCCGGGCTTGTCGAACTTCTGCGTCGGCGACATGGGGTCGTACCAATACAGCACCTTGCGCTCGGTGGTCGAGCCGGCGCCCGCGTGCGTGCTGGTCGCATCGGTGGAATGTGTGGTGCCGGCGCGCCATTGGGCCAGGCCCCAGCCGGCCGCGACGCCCATGGCGATCAGGGTCAGGCCGAGCAGGCTTTTTTTTATCGAGTTGTTCATGTTGACGTGTCCCATCAATTGGCAATGAGGTTGTTCAGGCGTACCACCAGGCCGTCGTGCTGGGCCTGCAGGTCGATCAGGCGCATGCGCGCCTCCAGCACCTGGGCGCGCGTGACGAGCACGGCGCTCAGGTCGCCCCTGGCGGCGCGGTAGTTGGCCAGCGCCAGGTCGGCGCGCTCCCGGGCCAGGCGCAGGCCCGTGCCGTTCAGGCGCTGCAGCTGGCTTTGCAGTGCCTGCAGTTCGGCGGCGTTGTCGTCGAGCTCCTGCAGGTGGCGGCGCGCCACGTCGTCCTGCTCGGCCTCCAGGCGCTCCAGCTCACGCTGTTTGGCCTCGATCATCGGCACCTGGCGGCGCTCCTTCTGCCAGGGCAGGTCGAAGGTGACCTGGAAGGACACCATGTCGCCCCATTGGCGCCCACGCCGGTTGTAGGCAACCTCCCACGACCAGTCGCCACGCGATTCCGCCTGGGCCTCGTGGGACTCCGCACGCGCCATGCGCTGCATCGCCGGGTACAGCTGCAGTTCGGCGTGGTGCCCAAGATCGGTGCGCAGCTGCTCGACGGGGCGCGTCAGTGCGCCGGGGGCGCCGCTCAGGGCTTCGTCCGCGCGCGGGCCGACCCAGCGGCGCAACATGGCGCGGGCCTTGGATCGGTCGCGTTGCAGGTCGTCACGCCGGTCGGACAGCGCCAGCGCCTCCTGCTGCGCCGCCAGCAGGTCGCTGGCCTGGGCTGAACCGCCCGCCACCCGGGCGGGCAGGCTGTCCTGCAGGCGCTGGTTCTCTGCCAACAGCTCGATCAACAGTTGCTCGCGCTGCTCCACGGCCTGGGCGGCAACCCAGGCCAGGCCCACTTCCTGCCTGATCTGCAGGCGCTGCAGGGTTTGTGTGGCACGTTCGCGCTCCACGCGGGCCTGCGCACTGGCGACCTTGGCATCGCGCTTGGCCTGGTTGGGCACATCCTGCATTAGGGCGATGCGCTGCGAGGTCATGGAGTCGCGCGTCAGGCTCCAGCGGTCCATGCCGCTGATGGGCAGGCTTTCGACGCCGACAGCCAGCTTGGGGTCGGGCAGCGTGCCGGCCGCCTTCTGCGCGGACTCAGCCGCATCGATTTGCAGCCGCAGCGCGGTTGCGCGCGGGCTTTGCTGCTCGGCGATGGCCAGGGCCTCGGCAAAGCCCAGGGCGTGGGCCTGGCCGGCGGCCAGCGCCGCACCAGCCAGCAACAGGCCCAGCCGATGCAGCCTGGGGCCGCGGGTATTCGAGCGGGGCATGCCGCCGGCCCGCGCGGGGCGGTGCTCGCTGTGAGCACCGGAAGAATGGATAGACATGAGAATCCTCGAAATGAACGACCACACAAACACCTGCTGCACTGCGTCGGGACGCAGCGCGCATGGGGTGGCAAGTCAATTCCGAAGGACCTGGAGCGTCAGATAGAGCGGGGGCGCGCCCGCGCGGGAGTCAGGCTGCGCCTGGCGGGGGCGGAAATCCACCACCTGCAGCGCATCGATCACCGTCGGGAGCACATAGGCGATCCAGGCCGCGTGCGCCGCGAGCGGCTGTAGATCCACACCGTATGACGAAGGTGCAGGCTGGCCATCGCCGCTGCAATGGGCCCGGCACAGGTGCGGCGCCTCGTTGTCCATCGTCCCTGGCATGGCGTGGCAGTCCGGCATGGAAGGCAGGCCCGTCGCGTCTTCCATCACCATGCCGGCCGCCTGCATCGAGGCGATATGTCCCGCAGAGTCGCGCTTGGGGCAGGCATACGTCGCCAGCGCCATCTGCGAGAACAGCAAGGCCACGACGAGGCCGCCGACGATCCGGCGGCCCCATTGCGTGACGATGCGTCGGATGGAAACCATGGTGGGATGTTCGCTGTGCTGGGTGTGTGGCAACTTGCCGCGGATCAGAAATGCATCGCGGGAAAGAAGCGCCGCATCGGCCTATTGACCGCAACCACCTGCTCTGCGCGCATGGAAGTCATTGAGGGTCCGGCCCAATTGCGCCGTGATCCGGCTGACCCACGCGCTTCGCCATCGGCCAGTCCGAGAACGCCAGCACGTACAGCGCAATCAGGTTGACCATGGGGACGATCATCAGCAGGCCGAGCCAGCCGGAGAACCCCGCCTTGGAAAAGATCTTCCAGAACGGCAGCACGATCACCACCGCACCCAACAGCATCGTGAGCCAATGCATGCCGAACCACCAGGCCATGTCGCTGGTACCAATTCGATTCATCATGTAGCAACCCCATTCATTGAAAGTTTCGAAGCCCGTGGCCCGCCCTATGCATTCCGCAGCCGTAAAGCGTTGAAGATGACCGAAGCCGAACTCAGACTCATCGCCAGCGCCGCGATTAACGGCGACAGCAGCCAACCGGTGAACGGATACAGCAGGCCTGCGGCGATCGGCACGCCGATGCCGTTGTAGACGAAGGCGAACGCCAGGTTCTGGCGCATGTTGCGCACGGTGTCGGTAGAGATTTCGCGCGCAGCCGCGATGCCACGCAAATCGCCCTTGACCAGGGTGACCTGGCCGCTGTTCATCGCCACGTCGGTGCCGGTGCCCATGGCCACGCCCACGTCGGCCTTAGCCAGCGCCGGCGCATCGTTGATGCCGTCGCCGGCCATGGCGACCACATGGCCCTCGCGCTGCAGCTTCTCGACCAGGGCCAGCTTGTCGGCGGGCTTGACCTCGCCATGCACCTCGTCGATGCCCAGCTTGGCACTCACGGCGCGGGCGGTGGTGAGCCCGTCGCCCGTGGCCATGACGATGCGCAGGCCGCTGGCGTGCAGGGTGCGGATGGCCTCGGGCGTGCTGGACTTGATGGGATCGGTCACGGCCAGCAGGCCGGCCAGGCGGCCATCGACCGCCAGGTGCATGACGCTGGCGCCCTCGCCGCGCAGGCGCTCGGCGTCAAGCTTCAAGGCCGCCACATCGACGCCTTCCTGCTCCATGAGCGCGGTGTTGCCCAGCGCCAGCCGCCGCCCCTCGACCATGCCGCGCACGCCGATGCCGCTGCCCGACTCGAAGTCAGCCGGCTTGGCCAGCGGCAAGCCCTGCTCGCGCGCCGCACTGACGATGGCATCGGCCAGCGGGTGCTCGCTGCCCTGGTCCAGGCTGGCCGCCAAGCGCAGCACTTCGCCGGGCGTGAACTCGGCTGTGGCAATGGCCGTGTCGAACGCGGGCCGGCCTTCGGTGAGCGTGCCGGTCTTGTCCACGATCAGGGTATCGACCTCGCGCAGCTTCTCGATGGCGGCGGCGTCGCGGAACAGCACGCCCTGCGTGGCCGCGCGGCCCGTGGCGACCATCACCGACATGGGCGTGGCCAGGCCCAACGCGCAAGGGCAGGCGATGATCAGCACCGCCACCGCGTTGATCAGGCCGAACACCCAGCTGGGCTCGGGGCCGAACAGACCCCAGACGAAGAAGGTGGCGACGGCGATCGCCACCACCACCAGGACGAATTTGCCCGCCACCACGTCGGCCATGCGCTGCATGGGCGCCTTGGAGCGCTGGGCGGTGGCCACCATCTGAACGATCTGCGCCAGCATGGTGGCCGCGCCGACCTTCTCGGAGCGCATGACCAGCGCGCCGCTGGTGTTGAGCGTGGCTCCGATCAGCGCATCGCCCACGCGCTTGGTCACGGGCACGGGCTCACCCGTCAGCATGGACTCATCGACCGCGCTGCGGCCCTCGGTCACCACGCCATCAACCGGCACCTTCTCGCCGGGGCGCACGCGCAGCAGGTCGCCGACATGCACATGGGCGAGCGGCACGTCCTCCTCACTGCCGTCGGCGTTGATGCGCCGCGCGGTCTTGGGCGCCAGGCCCAGCAGCGACTTGAGCGCGGCCGAGGTCTGCGAACGCGCCTTCAGTTCCAGCATCTGCCCGAGCATGGTCAACGAGATGATGACCACGGCCGCCTCGAAGTACACCGCCACGCGGCCCATGGCCACAAACGAGGCGGGGAACACCTGCGGCGCCAGCGTAGCGACGACGCTGTAGACGAATGCCGCCCCTGTGCCTAGAGCGATCAGGGTCCACATATTGGGGCTGCGCTGCACAACGGACTGCCAGCCGCGCACGAAAAAGGGCCAGCCCGTCCACAGCACTACCGGCAGCGACAGCACCAGCTCGATCCAGCTCTGCGCCGCCATGTCGAACCAGCCCAGGCGATGGCCGAACATGGCCAGCACCGTGACGATCACCGTGAGCGGCAGCGTCCACCAGAAGCGGCGCTGGAAGTCCTTCAACTCGTGGTTGTCTTCCTCATCCAGCGGAATGATGGGCTCCAGCGTCATGCCGCATATGGGGCAGTTGCCGGGGTGATCCTGCTGCACCTCGGGATGCATGGGGCAGGTGTAGATGGTGCCGGCCGGTACCGCCACAGGGGCGGCAGCAGGCGGCTGGCCCGCACCGCCGCCATGCCCATGCGCATGCTGGTGGCCGGCGTGCACCTCGTCCTCGGGCACCAGATGCATCTGGCATTTGGAGCAGCGGCCCGGCTGGTTCTGGCGCACCTCGGGGTGCATGGGGCAGGTGTAGATGGTTCCCACCGGGGCTTGTCCGCCGTCGGCGTGGCCGTGGTTATGCGGGTGATGATTCATGTCCATGCCTTTTATTTGGGAGTTGACTCGATTCTTGACCTTGCCATCATGGAAAGGTCAAGCGACGTTTCAGGCAGACGCATCCAGCGCGCGCTCGGCCGCCTATCGGGACAAAGATTTGCGGTACTGGACATTGATCTCATCGTGGCGCTGGCGGATCTCGGGCGGCCATTGCGCCTTGATCCAGGACAGCACGGCCACGATCTCGGCGTCGCTCAGCACGCCGCCGTAGATGGGCATCGCCGTGCGGTAGTCGGGTTGATTGATCAGTTGGGCCAAGCCCTGCTTGGTGATGGCGAACAACTGCTCGTCGGGGTGGTGCCAGGTGTGGCCGCTGGGATCGTGCGGCGGCGCCGGAAGAAGGCCATCGGCTCCGCGATCGCGCCAGTCGGCTTAACCCTCGCCCTTGGCTCCATGGCAGGCGGCGCATTGCTGAGCGTAGATGCGCTCGCCCACGCGCAGCACCTGTGGGTCATCGGGACGCAGGCTGTGTTGCGCCGCAGTTGACCGGTAGTTGGCGCGCAGGGAGAAGTAACCCGCCCCGGCAACCAACAGCGCAAGCGACGCTCCTGCAGTCCACAGGGCCAGCGGTTTCACGGTCATCGCAGCCTCCCAGAGCATTGCCCCGGTCGGATGCTCTGAGCGCGGGATGCATGGTTGCAGGCCATGGTGCTCTTCTCACTGGGTGCCGGGAGTCGAGGTTTGCGGCGTGGACATTCGATCCATCATCATCTGCATCATCGACTCCATCATGTCCATGCGCTTTTCCATCATCTGCGGATCGCATTGCATATTCGCCGTGCCTGCCGATGACATGCTCGATGCCATCTTCCCGTGCATAGCCCCCATCATGCGCATGCCGTCCTGCATGGTCTTCATGTGTTCGGCCATCAATGCCTGGCGCTCCTGCGGCGTCTTGGCGGCGGCCATCTTCTCGTGCATGGCCTGCATTTGCCGGTTTATCGCGGCCATGTCGTCCGAGCCCATGGCCCGGCCCGGCGATGGCAGTGCCGCTGCAGGCGCTGGCGCTGGCGCCGCGCTTGCCGCAGGGGCGGCAGCGTCCGCCGGGTGGTGATCCTTGTGCTCGTCCGTGCCTTGTGCCAACACGCCTACGGAGGCGACGGCGATGCAAAGGCCAATCAAAGAGTGGCGAATGTGAATCATGGTGTTTCCTTCCTGCTGTGAGCAGTGGACTCAGGTTGCTGCAGCCGGCGGCACGGTGCGGTTGCGCCTTGACTCAGCGCACGGGCTGGATGTCGGTGACGACCATCTTCCCGCCTTCCTGGACGACCACGAACTGCACCTTGTCGCCGGGCTTGAGCTTGGCAAGCTGGCTCTTGTCGCGGACGGTGAAGACCATGGTCATGCCGGGCATGTCCAGGTTCTTGATGTCCCCATGCTTGAGGGTGACCTTGCCGTTGTCCGCGTCGATCTTCTTGACCTCGCCGTCGGTCATGGCGTCCGATGGTTGGGACATATCCATCTTTCCGCGATCCATCGTCGCTTGAGCAAAACTGCTGACCGGCATGGCTATGCCCATGGCGAGAGCGGAGATGGCAAGAATGTGTTTGATGGTGTTCATGGTGACCTCTGTGTGAATGGATGGAGCTATGGGCTGGCGTGCTGTATTCAGGCCATCACTTGCGGTCCACCTGGATGGCGCCCTTCATGCCCGCTTCGTAGTGACCCGGTATCAGACAGGCGAAGTTCACGGTGCCGGCCTTGGTGAACTGCCAGACGATCTCACCCTGCGTGCCAGGCGCCAGGGTCAACTTTCCGGGTTCGTCGTGCTCCATGTCAGGAAACCTCTTCATCTGCTCCAGGTGCTCCAGCAGTTCCTTCTCGGTGCCCAGGCTGAGCTCGTGCTTGACCTGCCCGGCGTTCTTGACGAGCAGGCGCACGGTCTCGCCGCGTCGAACCTGGATGTTCGACGGCGTGTAGCGCATGTTGTCGCCCATTTCGATAGTGATCGTGCGGCTCGCCTTGGCGGCCACGCCGGGCTTGCCTATGGCGGTCTCACCACCATCGTCATGACCGTGGCCACCTGCGTGGTTTCCGCTGGCAAACGCGGCCCCTGATGCGGCAAGCGCTGCCATGGCCAAAAGTTGAAAAACAGTGAACCGGGTGAACTTCATGGATGATCTCCAGCTGGAAATTGAAAGCAAAACTCAATGCTCGCCGTGCGATGTCGGCTTGCGCACGTTGACTTCGGTGGGCGCCGCAGGCTTGCGCACACGCGGCATGGACTGGCCGCCTTCGGCACCGAAGCGCGCCGGCTCGGCGATGGGGCCGGTGTACTTTCGCGCCACAGTGCCTTCGGGGTGTTTGAACCATCCGGGGTCTTTGTAGTCACCGGGCTTCTGATCACGGCGCACCTTGAGCACGCTGAACATGCCGCCCATCTCCACCGATCCGAATGGCCCCTGGCCGGTCATCATGGGGATCGTGTTGTCCGGGATGGGCATCTCCATCTCGGCCATGTCCGCCATGCCACGCTCGCCCATGGCCATGTAGTCCGGGATGAGGTTGTTGATCTTCTTGGCCAGACCGCTGTGGTCCACGCCGATGAGCGTGGGCACGCTGTGGCCCATGGCGTTCATGGTGTGGTGGCTCTTGTGACAGTGGAAGGCCCAATCGCCTTCCTCGTCGGCCACGAACTCGATCTGGCGCATCTGGCCCACGGCCACGTCGGTGGTCACCTCTGGCCAGCGTGCGCTCTTGGGCGTGGGGCCGCCATCGGTACCCGTGACAACGAACTCGTGACCATGTACATGCATCGGATGATTGGTCATGGAGAGATTGCCGATGCGGATGCGAACCTTGTCATTGAGGCGAACATTCAAAGAATCGATGCCCGGAAAGATGCGGCTGTTCCACGTCCACATATTGAATTCCGTCATTTCCGCGACCTTGGGCGTCGCGGCCCCTGGCTCGATGTCGTACGCACTGAGCAGGAAACAGAAGTCCCGCTGCACCTCGTCGATCAGCGGATGCCTGGCCTTCGGGTGCGTGACCCAGAAACCCATCATGCCCATGGCCATCTGCACCATCTCGTCCGCATGCGGGTGGTACATGAAGGTGCCGGGCCGGCGTGCCACGAACTCATAGACAAAGGTTTCACCTGACTGGATGGTCGGCTGGGTCAAGCCGGCAACACCATCCATGCCATTGGGCAAGCGCTGTCCATGCCAGTGGATACTGGTGTGCTCAGGCAGTCTGTTGGTGACGAAGATGCGCACGCGATCACCTTCCACCACCTCGATCGTGGGACCTGGGCTCTGGCCGTTGTAGCCCCACAGGTGGGCCTTCATGCCCGGCGCCATCTCACGTACCACGGGCTCTGCCACCAGGTGGAACTCCTTGACACCCTGGTTCATGCGCCACGGCAGGGTCCAGCCGTTGAGCGTCACCACGGGGTTGTATGGTCGCCCCGAATTGGGCACGAGCGGCGCCATGGTGTTCGGGCTGGATTGAATCACCGGTTCGGGCAGGGCCGCCATCGCCACGCGGCTGACCGAACTGGCAGCCACCGCGCCACCGGCAATACCGGCGAACTTGAAAAAATCTCTTCTGGATGTCATTGCAATCGTCTCTGTATCACTGGCCGGCATCGCCGCCGGTGGACGCGCCGGATGCGGCGGACAAACGGGTACTGGTTGGGCGCCCGATCAGCGAAGCCTGCAAGGCCGCATCGGCCAGCCAGAACTGCTGCTGTGCGTCCATGGCTGCAGCAACGGCGCTGATCTGATCGCGCGCATCGGCCAGCAACTCGAATGTGCTGATCAGCATGCCGTTGTAGAGGAGCTGGTTTTCTTCCGAGATCACCTTGCGCAGCGGCACGACTTCATCGCGATAGTGGCGCGCCACGTCGTAGGCGGTGCGGTAGGCGGAATAGCTCTCGCGCAGGTTGGAGCCTGCGGAGCGCACCGTGGCTTCGAGATGATTGGCCGCCGCCAGGGTGCGGGCGTTCATAGCCGCGCGTTGCATCCCGCCCCAATCAAAGATGGGCAGGCGTAGCGCGATTTCCCAGCCGCGCGCGGTGGAGCGGGTGCCGCCGGCATTGTCGAAAGTCGTGTTGCGCCGCCCGGTGAGCTCGATATCGGTGAAACTGGTCACCATGTTCAAACCTTGGGCCTTGGCAGCCACGTCCAGCGTAGCCTGCGCCAGGCGTATATCCAGGCGCGCCCTGGTGGCCTGCGATCCGATGGCCTGCGGGTCCAGTGGCTGCTTGGGCAGATCGGGCAAACGTTCGGGCAGCTTGAGCGCCTGCGCCTGGCCGTCATCCAGGCCCAACAAACGAACCAGTTCCTCCCGGCTGGCGGTGACCTGATGCTGGGCCGTGCTCAACCGGGTGGCGGCGTCGGCGTAGAAAGCCTGCTCGCGTGCGCGGGTGATGCGGTTGAAGTTCCCTACGGCTTGCATGCGTTTGGCCAGCTCCGCTCCTGCCTCCGCGCTGGCATAGACCTGCTTGGCATATGTGAGCGATTGCTGTGAGACGACGGCGCGCACCCAAGCCTGGCGCACCAGAGTGACCTGATCCACGACTTCGCTGCTCAAACGCAGTTGGGACTGCTCAATGAACTGGTTGGCAATACCGTTCCGCGACGGCAGCGTCAGCAGGTCCAACAAGCCAAATGAAAGCGCACGCGCCAAGGCCAGCTCCGGGCCTGACGTCATGCGTTCAAAACTGAAGATGGGGTTGGCAATCCGGCCCACTTGCGCGGCGTCGGCAGACTCCGCCCAGCCCTGCGCCAGCAACACCTGCAAGGACGGGCTGTTCACCAGCGCCAACTGAACGGCTTGCGTTTTCCCCAATGGCTGCGCAAGCAGGGTGTGGGTCGCCTGTGCACGCTGATCGCGCTCGTCCTGGGTAGTGGCCAACGCGAGCTGGCCCCCAGCGAAGCTGCCTGCCTCGTCATTCACGCGGCTGGTGTTCTGATCCAGGCTGACACTGGCGCAGCCCGTCAGCACCGTAAGGCCGAGCGCGGAAAGCGCCAGCTTGGCATGTGAGGCACGCCAACGCATCATGGCTTGCCTCCGCCGTGGTGACCCGAGTGCGAGTCATCGGCAGGAGCCGCATCCTGGGCGGACGCGGGCACACCCGTCTTGATCTCCTTGGCATAGGCGCGCCAGCCGCCGATCTGACCCACGCGGTCGTTGGCTTGCCGCCAGGACTGGACGGGCTGATCCGTATAGGCTTGGTAGTCGCTAATGGCGGACGAGTACTGCAGCTTCGTCGGCAGTGCCGTTTTCGGCGCCTCTGCATCCGCCGGGGTTTGGGCAAAGGCGGCTGTGGCAAGCAACGCCAATGTCCATGGCATGAGCGCCCTGGGCGATGGCAGTGGGAAGGAAATGGCCATGGTCTCCTCTTGATTGATCTCAAATTTCACGATGAGGAGATTCTGGAAGGCCCATGCTTTCATCCAGGTGTTCTGAAGATTACTTTTTTGTTATCTCCATGCCAGGCGGCCTCCAGCTCGGCACACTCTCGTAACAGCACACCGAAGGAGCGCGCACGTGAAGATATTGATCGTTGAGGACGAACCCAAGACCGGGGCCTACCTGCGCCAGGGATTGAGCGAGGCGGGCTATAGCTGCGACCTGGTGCCCAATGGCGCGGATGGTCTGCACATGGCCATCCACGGCCAGTACGACCTGGTGATCCTGGACGTCATGTTGCCGGGCCTGAACGGCTGGCAGGTGCTGCAGTCCCTGCGTGACCGGGGTCTGCAAATGCCCGTGCTGTTCCTGACCGCCCGCGATCAGGTGGAGGATCGGGTCAAGGGCCTGGAGCTGGGGGCCGACGACTATCTCGTCAAGCCGTTCTCGTTTGCCGAACTGCTGGCCAGGGTGCGGATCATCCTGCGGCGCGGCCATGCCGGCAGCGAAGACAGCACACTGCGCGTGGCCGATCTGGAACTCGATTTGCTGCGCCGCCGGGTGTCCCGCAATGGCAGGCGCGTGGACCTGACGGCCAAGGAGTTCGGACTGCTGGAGCTGCTGATGCGCCGCCATGGCGAAGTACTGCCGCGCTCGCTCATCGCATCGCAAGTGTGGGACATGAACTTCGACAGCGACACCAACGTCATCGAGGTCGCCATGCGCCGCCTGCGCGTGAAGATCGATGAAGGCCATCCGGTCAAGCTCATCCAGACCGTGCGCGGTATGGGCTATGTGCTGGACGTGCCGGAGGAGGCCTGAGTGCCGGCGCGCGCCCGCTGGGGCAGGCTCCCGTTGACACAGCGCCTGACCCTTTTCTTCACCGTGGTGGCCGCAGCGGTCGTGCTCGGCCTGGGCGTCATGTTCCTGGTCGCAACCGGGCAGCATTTCGTGGCACTCGATCGCATCGCGCTGCAGGACAAGCAGCACCTGATCGAAGAAATCCTGCGCAACGCCCATTCGGCGGAGGACGCAGGCTGGCGCCTGAGCGAGGCCTTGAGCTATCACCATGGCCTCTACGCCCGGGTCACGGATGCACAGGGAGAGCTTGTCTTCCAATCACAAGGCTTCGCCCCGGATACTCAAAGCGCGCCGGCAGGACCTGCGATGGGAACGGAGCTGTTCGGTACCTGGGAGCACAGCGGCAGCATCTATCACACCTTGCGTTTCGAGGCCGTACCTGCCTACACACAGACGGCATTGCACGTGCTGATTGCGACCGATACGGATCACCACGCACAGTTTCTGCGGGACCTGCGCCGCGATCTGGCTCTTTACGTGGCCGCCGCCATCGTGGTGTGTGGCCTCTTGTCCTGGCTCGCTGCGCGCCAGGGACTGGCCCCGCTGCGCGAGATGCGATCCCGCGCAGCTGCGGTCACCAGCCAGAAACTGACTGAGCGTATGCCTGTGCAGGCCGTGCCAGTGGAGATGGCCGATTTGGCACAAGAACTCAACCGCATGCTGGACCGGCTGCAAGAGGATTTTCAGCGCCTGACCGATTTCTCATCGGATCTGGCGCATGAATTACGCACCCCCATCAGCAACTTGCTAACGCAAACCCAGGTGGCCCTGACCACCAAGCGCGACGCCGCCACCTACCGCGACATCCTGGCGTCCAACGCCGAGGAGTTCGAGCGGCTGGCGCGCATGGTGGCTGACATGCTCTTCCTGGCCAAAACCGAGCGCGGTGTAGACCTTCCGCACAAGGAACGATTTTCGGCCCGCCAAGATTCCCTGGCCTTGCTGGAGTTCTATGAGGCCGTCGCGGAGGAAAAGCGCATCCGCTTTCGGCTGGAAGGGGACGGCGACATAGAAGGCGATCGACTGATGTTTCGCCGCGCCCTCAGCAATCTGCTGTCCAACGCGCTGCGCCACACGCCCGAAACCGGCACCATCACGGTCTGCATAGCGGACACCGCGCAATCCACGGTGGTGTCTGTGGAAAACACAGGCCCCGACATTGATCCAAAGATGCTGCCTAGGCTGTTCGACCGCTTCTACCGGGCCGACCCCACCAGGGCGCATCCCGATGCCGAAGGCAGCGGACTGGGCCTGGCCATCACCCGTGCCATCGCCCAAGCCCATGGCGGCCATGTCACCGTTACTTCATCCCATGGGCGTACATGCTTTGCCCTGGTGTTTCCGCATCGCGCGACCCATGCATGACGGTTGCCACGACGAAAGCTGTCGGAGATGTCATCCGGCTGTCTAGGTTTTGTTGGCTAGGGGTTTCTACCATGAGCACATCTCCTCAGCGCTGCACCAAAGCGCCGGAGATGCAAACCTCAGAGACTCCACAAAGGATATTGATCATGACTCAACGTCGACTCTCCCTCTCCGCCGTGATCGCAAGCGTAGCCGCCGTGGCGGCCCTTGGTCTGCCGGGAATGGCATCGGCGGAATACTGGCACCCTGCCAACAACGAAGCTGGCGTGGTCGTTCACCCCGAACACTTCAAGAGTGAAAAGACCCGCGAGCAAGTCAGAGCAGAAACCGAAGCCGCGATGCGTCAAGGCCGCTTGTCTTATGGCGAAAGCAATTACCCGCGCGGTGCAGAAGCAGCACCGGCAGCGTCGAGCAAGACCCGTCAGCAGGTGATCGACGAGATGCGCAACGAGACCGCCGCGCAACGCGAGGCACGGCAACTGCTGTACTCGGCCGGCTAACCGAAAAGCCAGCCCGACGATATCGTTGGGCATCCCCAGTCTTGCACGACACCTCAATCGCCGCGTACAGACGCGGCGATTTGCTTTCCGAATCGCAATTCACTCAATGGCTTTCACAAAGCCAGGTTGAAACCCATGCCGTTATTGCGCATGGCGTTGCTCCACAGCGCAATGTGGTCGAGCCGTCGGAGTAACGCCCGGAACAGAACGCGAACCAAAAACTGCCGGTCGGCGACCATGCGCGCGCCGCAGCACTGCTACACTTGCGCTGTCATTGGGGAGTAGCCGCTCTTCTTTGCGAAGAGGCTTACGTCAACACACTTGACCAGCAGGTCATGGCGTAAGCGGTTCCCGCGCTTGGCAAGACCTTTGACCACAACGCCTCCGTTCTTGGCCGGGGATGCGTCGTGGTCAATTGTCTGTCGACCGGCCTGGGAACTTTTATGGAATCTCTCCTTGTCTCGACCGGAGTCGTTGCCCTTGCTGAAATCGGCGACAAGACCCAACTCCTCGCCTTTATTCTCGCCGCGCGCTTCAAGAAGCCGGTACCGATCATTCTCGGCATCCTCGCGGCGACCACGCTCAATCACGGTCTCGCCGGTGCGCTTGGGGCGTGGATCACGGCGTCCGTCAGTCCAGACATCCTGCGCTGGGTCTTGGGGCTGTCGTTCCTCGGCATGGCGATATGGACACTTGTCCCCGACAAAATTGAGGAGGATGAAACCCAGGTTGCCAGGAAACTCGGTGTTTTTAGTGCGACGTTCGTGACCTTCTTCCTCGCCGAGATGGGGGACAAGACGCAGATCGCCACAGTCGCACTGGCTGCACACTACGGCGCACCGCTGACGGTCGTGATAGGCACGACACTTGGAATGCTGATTGCTGACGTCCCGGCCGTTTTCGTTGGCGACAAGCTGGCGTCGAAGATTCCGATGAAGTTGGTTCACTCGATTGCAGCGGCGATCTTTGCGCTGCTGGGTGTGGCGACGTTGGCTGGCGTTGGCTCCAGGTTCGGATTCTGAGGAGGCCGCCAATGCATACCGAAAACCTATCTAATTGGACACACGACCACATCTTCGATACGGGCAACGACGCCGCCGAGCGCAGCACCCGTATCGTGATGTGGATCACCGCCGCAATGATGGTGGTCGAGATCGCTGCGGGCTGGTGGTACAACTCGATGGCCCTGCTGGCTGACGGCTGGCACATGAGCTCCCACGCCGTCGCGATCGGCCTGTCCGCGTTTGCCTACGCTACCGCCCGGCGCTATGCCAAAGACCCACGCTTCGCGTTCGGCACATGGAAGATCGAGATTTTGGGCGGCTTCGCCAGCGCCATCTTCCTGCTTGGCGTCGCCGTGATGATGCTGGTCGGCTCGGTCGAGCGGATCGTTTCGCCGCAACCCATTCAGTACAAGGAAGCGATTGTGATCGCCATCCTCGGGCTGGTGGTCAACGTGGTTTGCGCTCTGATTCTTGGCAAGGCACACAATCACGACCATGGTCATTCACACGGACATGATCACGGCCACCATCACCACGATCATGATCAACACCACGACCTCAATCTGAAGTCGGCCTACCTGCATGTGATCGCCGACGCTGCGACTTCGGTGCTTGCCATTGCAGCACTGTTTGGCGGTTGGGTCTTCGGCTGGTCGTGGCTCGACCCGCTCATGGGTATCGTCGGTGCCGTGCTGGTTGCCATCTGGGCCAAGGGTCTGATCGCCGACACGGGCAAGGTGTTGCTCGATCGCGAAATGGATCACCCGGTGGTTGACGAGATTCGGGAGGTGGTCGAAGCTGATGATCACGCCGGAGACACGCGGATCACGGACTTGCACGTTTGGCGCGTGGGAAAGCAGGTTTATTCGTGTGCCATGACCGTGGTGACCCATGACCGTTCGCTGAAACCAGATGTAGTTCGCAAACGCTTGTCCGTGCATGAGGAGATCGTTCACTCGACAATCGAGATCCATTACTGCACTGATGGAGCAGGCGAAATGCAACTGGCCATATGAAAACCTTCGGCCTTTATCTCATCACGGCACCGGCTGAAATCGTCGGCTGTTAACCGCCGTGGCTTTGGTTAAACGAAACGGTTCATCGTGGCTGTTGACCTACGGATTGCCTCCCGAGCCGGCCGCGCAACGCATGGCATTGTGGCGGCGTTTGCAAGCACTGGGCGCCGTGTAGCTGCCAAACAGCGCGATCGTGCTGCACCACACCGACGGGCACATGCGCAGGACAAAGGTGCTGGAAAATGAGGTCGTCAAGGAAATCACCACCGCCAAGTTCACCTACGCTGAGCTGGAAGAAGAGGAAACCCACCTGCGCAAGCGGCAAGGCTGGTCGGAGAAGCTCTACAAGCTGGACTTCTACGGCGCGCCGCTGGCCGCCGAAGCCGCCGAGCGCCTGCGAGGTGCTGCTGGACAGCTGCGCCAAACAGATTTTCGAAGCTCAAGATGAAAATCGCTGACCCCGCATCGCCCCTCACATCGCACTCTGCATCAGAGTATCGCACCGGCTGGCGTGCCGTGCATGGCAGCGTGTGGGCGCTGGGCTTCGTGTCCATGCTGATGGATATCTCGTCCGAGATGATCCATGCGCTACTGCCGCTATACATGGTCACCGTGCTGGGCACCTCCGTCTTCGCCGTTGGACTAATCGAAGGCATCGCCGAGGCCACTGCTTCAGTGGTCAAGGTATTCTCCGGTGCGCTGAGTGACCGCCTGGGCAAGCGCAAGCTGCTGGCGGCGCTGGGCTATGGGCTGGGGGCGCTGACCAAACCTGTGTTTCCGCTGGCCGACACGCTCGGCTGGTTGATCGGGGCGCGCTTCGTCGATCGTGTCGGCAAGGGCATCCGCAGCGCACCGCGCGACGCACTGGTAGCCGACGTCACGCCGCCTGAACTGCGCGGCGCGGCCTACGGCTTGCGGCAGGCCCTGGATGTGGTCGGCGCTTTTACCGGGCCGTTATTGGCCATCGGACTGATGTGGCTCACCGCGGGCCACTTCCAGGCCGTGTTTTGGATCGCCGTGATTCCGGCGTTTCTGGCGGCGGCCGTGCTACTGGTGTTCGTGCACGAACCGAAGCAGCCGACTGCAGCACAGCCTTGCGCGCCACTGTCCCGCGCCGCGCTGGCGCGTCTGGACGCGGGCTACTGGTGGGTGGTTGGCGTCGGTGTGGTGTTCACGCTGGCAAGGTTCAGCGAAGCTTTCCTGATCCTGCGCGCCGGCGAGGCCGGTCTTTCGCCGATATCGGCGCCGCTGGTGCTGGTGCTGATGGGCATCGCGTTCTCGTTGTCGGCTTATCCGGCTGGCGCACTCTCGGATCGCGTCAGCCGGGTAATAGTGCTAGTGGTCGGCATAGGCGTGCTGATCGCCGCCGACCTGGTGCTGGCCTTCGTGCCGGGCCTAGCCGGGCTGGCCGTTGGCGTCGTCCTGTGGGGGCTGCACATGGGTTGCACCCAGGGCGTGTTCGCCGCGCTGGTCGCCGAACGCGCCCCGGCCGAGCTGCGCGGCACGGCCTTCGGCGTGTTCCACCTGCTCACCGGGCTGGCGCTACTGCTGGCCAGCGTGATCGCTGGAGCCTTGTGGGACGCGTGGGGCTACCGTGGCACGTTCTTGTGCGGTGCGGTGTTCGCGTCGCTGACACTACTGGGCATGACGACACTGAGGCAGCGTTCCTGAGTCATTGAACGCCGCGACGGACTGGGCCTTCCCTTCATGCGATGGGCTTGGCGCAATGGACTTTGACTGGGCAGCGTGAGAGAGAAGCGCATCATGACCACCGGCGACCCGCTCAAATGACCACTCGTGAGGCGGATGCATCGCGTTATCCCGAAAGGCCGCTCTTGGCCAGGAGCGTTAGCGAAGCCGGGCGCCAGTTAGCAGCCAGTCATGCCCCGCAGCAGCGGTGTTCGAACCAGGGCTGCGGGATTTCAACACGTCAGATCTCCGTCTGCTCAGAGATCTCAAGGGCGTGATCTACCTCAATGCCGAGATATCTCACGGGCGACTCTAGCTTGGAGTGCCCCAAGAGAAATTGCACGGCACGCAATGGGCTGAGCGATCAATCGGGGCTGGGCCGGATGCCGTTTTCCAACTGACGAGGTGCGGCCCGCGCACGAAGCTGCCCGCATGTTCGCTGATTCGTCAGCACATGCCAGCAGCCAGGGTTCCAGGCTGCCGCGGGTCTCTCCCGTGTTGCCCACCTGTCCGCATCGCATCAAGTCTGCGGACGCGCGTCCCCCCGTGACGTCGATGCTTTTTATCAACCGCGTGCGGGAGCTGCCATCCCGCGAGGGACGAGGCCCCGCTTTTTCCAAGGAGTCCGTCCATGTCCCAGCAAGCCTCTTTCGGCCAGCCCTTCGGGCAATTGGCCTCGGCCTACTGCGGCAAGTTCCTGCCGCTCGAAGTCCTGCAAAGCGCCGCCGGTCACTACATCGGCACGCGCGATACCAAAGGCCCCGTTTCGCGGGAATCCCGCGAGTACTTCCGCAGCTATGCCGCGGCTCAACGTGCCCTCGAAAGAGGCGGCTGGTCCCAGCTCGCCACTCCCTGATCCAACTGGAGGAATCACGTCATGAACCAGCTACTGCCGCAGGAAGTCGTCGATCAGATCATGTGGGAAGAACAGCATTTCGCCGCCGCGCCCCAAGCCTTTTTAGAGGCATGGAAGCGCGGTGTCGAGATCGCTGGCCCCGAATGGTTCGGCAACGGCACTCGTGAAGGTCTGAACCAGGCCAAGAGCAAGTGGGATCTGCGTCCCAACATGCTGCGGCTCAACGATGCCCTCGGCGTCTTGAGCAGCGGCGAACGCATGTTCCTGTCCGCCATGGTCAGCTTCTACAACGCGCGCGAGGGCGGTGCCATGCTCAAGCGCTGCCACTTCCACGGGCTGTCGGATTTCGACGGCCTCGATCTGCAACGCCGCAAGGTCATCGCCGACCTGCTGGTGAACTACAACGGCTGGTGAGCCGGTCCCCAGCACACCGCCGCCTTTTCGCCCCCCGAGAGGGACATGCGCCCACAAGGCCATGTCCCTCAATTTACTTCCCGCCGTCCAGCGCAGTGCTGACAACGCCATGGTCAGCGTTGACTGACGCATTTTCCCCTTTCAACCCACCGGGTCCAATTCCCGGTGGCGGGAATTGGCTCCATTATTCAGTCTGGAGAGTTCCCATGTCCCAGAAAACCAATCCCTTTCTCCGTGGCTACTGGAATCTGAAAATCGTCCGCACGCTGTGCATCAGCTACGACGATGGAAGCCCGCATGTCTGGCGAAACATCCACGCGAGCCAGGCGCACCTCACCGACGAGGAACTGGTTTCTTCGTCTTGCATCGTTACCAACGATTTCGCCGTGGTCAGCAATGGCTTCGAAGCCGTGAGCGCCCAGGTACTGGCCGAATGCGATGCCGGTGAAGGCGTCCGTGGCGAAGGCGTGATCGGTGCCGTGGTCTATGCCATCCATGGCGATGATTTCGATGGCCGCCCGATCCACGTCGGCGACACCTATTCGGCGGAAGCCGCGCGGGAAGTCGTGCAGCGCCTGAGTTTCGAGACCGGCTACTACAGCCGATGCTGGGAAATCAGCAGCGCGCACATCAGCGAGGAAACCGCCCAGTACCTCGCCAACCTGGCAGACCTCGCCACGCCGGAGGCCTTCTTGTTCATCGCCTTTCGGGTGCCGTACAGCCCGGCGATCGGCGTCAAGCTGATCTCCACGCCCTGGACGGATGGGAACCTGGAGCATGCCGAGGGCATTACCGCCGAGCAGCTTCGGCAAGAGCACCGGAGCAAGGGTATGCCGGGCGACCTGGCAAACATCCTTGAGCTGGCTGGCCAGGCCGATGTGCGCATCCTCATCCTCGACGCCGACGCACCTGCGCTGCTGGGCCTGCCACTGGCCGAATCCTAGCAGCCGCGCGACGCGCCAGCCTTCCTCTTTGTCCCCCATGCCAGCCCGTCTCCCCGCCAGGAGTCGGGCTGATCCATTTTCACAGGAGCAACCTCATGTTCTCCGACCTGTTCTCCGACCTCATCTCTCCCACAGCCGACTTCGAGCACCAACTTGGAGCCTGCATCAACGCCATGGGCCAGGACCATGCCATCGGCCAGATCCTGGTATTCGAGCGCATGAGCGGCACGCTGCACATGCGCCATATCGCCAGCGCCGACCTGGTGGACACCGACGTGGACGACTACGAAATGGTCGTCTTCGACGGTGGCAACACAAGCGGCGACACGGGGAAACACGTGTTCTTTCCGCGTCAGCGCGAGCACTACTTCGTGTACCAAGCCTGATTCCTCCAGCCCCTTTCGAGGGGCTTTTTCTTGCCCGCAGCACAGGAAAACGGTTGTGGTGCGGTGCCGTTTCCTGCGGGCAGGCAGACCGCCCCAGGGCCATGCTTGCCCCATGTTCGTCGGCGTTGCCGGCACATGCCCAGGCAGTCGAGACCTTCGAGGCTGCAAGCGCGGGAAACCGTGCTGGTCGTTTCTTCCTACGGACCTACCGCGTCCATCCACGCCACCCACAAGGGACCTCTCCCTTGCGGGCGGGGAATCCCTTGTTTTTCCTCAAGGAG
>Ga0116143_10001251_pt1 | contig 31540 bp, 23 predicted proteins | sample AD_UKC034_MetaG_FD_89745 | JGI IMG/M metagenome (GOLD analysis project Ga0116143, IMG submission 89745) | Active sludge microbial communities of municipal wastewater-treating anaerobic digesters from USA - AD_UKC034_MetaG | ecosystem: Engineered > Bioreactor > Anaerobic > Digestate | place: USA... | reverse complement strand
GTCCTGTCAGGCACCGACATCGTCCATTTCCAGGGTTTGAGTAGTCGTTCTGACCAGAGAATCTTCATATGGTCCGCCCCACTGCTTCGTATACCGAATCGGTTCGAGAAATGCTTCCGGATCAGATATGCTGGACCAAATGCGATTTAGCTGATCGGCAACTTCCTCCACATTCGGACGCTGGCTTGGATTGCGACGTATCATCTGTTCGACAATCTTAGCGAGCTCCAGAAGCGACTGATTGTCTCCAAGACCGGGATTCGCCTCCAGTAACGGAATCCGTTCCTCTCTATATACCAGCCGCAATTTTTCCCTTAGATCATGAATACCTTCGATACGAATTGGCACCCGACCGGTCAGCAGTGCGTAGATAATCGCTCCCAGCGAGTATACATCCGACTCATAGGTTCCCTGACTGATAAGCTGCTCGGGCGCCATATAATTAAGGGTTCCCACCGTTCTGTTGTCGAACAGGGTTGTCTTACGTGACGGATCAAGGGAGATCGCAATACCGAAATCGATGATCTTCGTCGTGCTGAGACACCCGTTCTGGTCCGCAAGGAACAGCACGTTTGCCGGCTTCAGATCCCGATGGATGATATGCTTACGCTTCATGTATCGCAGCGCATCCACCATCTGAGTGCAAACGCGGTGAATCTCCTCCAGGATCAAACCTCCCCATTCACCGGCCGGGTGGTGAATGCTGAGCTTCCTGTTTTTTTCAATTAGATTCTCTAGATTGTCTGCCGGAAAATAACCGAGCGCAAGCATCACTGTGTTATTTGCCTTTAAGAGACCATAACATTCAACAATGTTGCGGTGTCCTTGACCGTCGTTCTCGGCAAGCTCTTCATGAATGCGGCACTCGTGTTTCAAGAATCTCACCAACCGCGCAAAGTCCCGGCTGCCGGGATCAGACGCTGGTTTCTTTAAAGCCACCAACTTGTCTTTATAGATGCCGATACTAACTTTTCCCATTGCTCCAGACTGAATATCGCCCAGAATCACTATTTCTTTGTTGCGGTACTGCTGAGGATTCTCCAGAGAACGAAGGAGGAGTTTGAGCAGCGCCAACATTTCTTCTTTACCTTTGGAACTGTACCCGCGAATTTCCTCCTGAGCCTTATCTTCCACCGCTCGGGTACTAAAATACGACGGAAAGATAAAAGCCTTGGAGAAGTCGCCTCCAAAGAGGCCTGATTGGTTTGAAGGATAATCATAGAAGGTTCTGCTAAATGTGAAATTGAGAAAGTGTTTCAACACTGCACACTGGGGATTCCTGTCGTAGGTGTGGTAGAGCTTTACAATCCGGCGATAGAACCGGTTTTTCCTTTCGCCTTTTTCAATCTTTGCGGCAAATCTGAGTGCCTTGCCGTAATCAGTAATCCGGCAGAATTCCTGAGACGGGATGATATGCTTGAGGTTGAGCTGCGTGATGAGTGCAATATGGTAGGAGATCTGCTTGACGGTCCTGATCCGGGAAGCGGTCTTCTCCAGCTTGCTGAGAAGATAGTCATTCAGGATACTTTCGACATAGATGGCTTCAGGTGATGACTGTTGTCTGGAAACGATCTTCTCCACACCATATCCATAGGCAAATAGAAGCTCGGCGATTCTGATAATATCTTTCCGCACCATTCTCTGGAGACGATAATGGTAAAAGCGTTTAAATCGCGGCTGGGCGATAAAGGCGTGACTCAGATTCATTATCACGTTTCTGAATCCATTCATCTGCAGAGCATTAGGCCGCAGGTAGGTTCCTTCTGTAGGTAGGGTGTCGGACTGGATAAACCGTATGCGCCAGGGGATTACATCCATTCCAGTACTGAGTCCGAGCTGTCTCTGATACTTTTTGTTAAGCTGCATCAACTCCCGGTGAGTTTGCCGCAGAACATCTGCTCGATCTCTTGCACCCTGTTCATCCACCATATAATGGAGGGCATAGAGAAAGTATGGTTTATCTTTTTCGATCTGCTCCAGCTCTCGCACCGCCGCAATAATCCCATCCCGAAAACGGGTTCGACGCGAAAAGAACACTACTTTTTCCAGCGCCTCGACATACGTGATCTGATTTTTTTCTATCTGCTCTCGAATATCATTGAGAAAAAGCGAAAGGGGATTGACATACTTCTTGACCACTTCGCCTAAGGAACTAAAAGGATTTACTATTTTTGTCCCCAGGCCTTGCATTGCCTGGAATCTCACCTGATATTCGGAAATCACTTCCAGGAGTCGTTCCCGTATGTGCTGATCGCTCTCAGAGCGGGTAGTCAGAGCTTCTTTTTTCATTCTGCACCAAAAAAGAAAAATCACGGGCTTGCGTTTATCCGTGATTACCTATAGTATAAAGTTTACGTGGCATCTCGGCTTCATACAAGAACAATCTGACGAAACGGCCATGGCTGGTATCCCCTCAAAGGGTGTATGCATCAGCTATCAGGCATCAGGTCAGCACGAATCATGGGTTACATCAGAACTGTTCACTGTCTCGGTCTCAGGAACCTACGGCATTTCCATTCCCATGCCGGGTTTAATTCCGGCGCCACACGACCCCGAACCGTCTGCCTTATTGACCTTGTATCCTTTTAGCGGTAAGGTAAAACCATAAGTAATCACCATCACATTCGCACAAAGGAAAAGGAACAATGTACTGCCCCAGATGCAATCTGCACTCAGAAGAATACGTTGATCAGTGCCCACTCTGCGATGGACCAATGGAAGTCGATGAAGACACGAATGAGTTGGTTAAGCCACCCCAACAGACCACCCGTGCACAGACTGAGAAAAGCACTGGCAAGGACCCACTCAAAAATGACAATCAGCAGATTAACTGGGATGGACCTGCGACCGTGGCCATTGACCAGGACCTCATCAGCCAGGAAATGAATGAGACAGGGATTCAGACCGATTCTGATGATTTTTCCTTTCCCATTGCCGAAAAACGCCAGCCGGAAGACGATCCTGCTGTTCTGGCAGCGTCCTCAGATAATGCTTCCGGAAAGGATTCTGCAGCACCTGAGCACAAGACCCGTACCAGTCTGCTGATGTTATTGGGTATCGTAGTCATGGCAGCAGCGGGTTATTTCTTCTTTTCCGCTGATGAAAAACAGACGATTCAACTGGACGCAACCTCTACTACTGTATCACCTCATGCCAGTGTTGCTCCATCAGAGCATGCTTCACCGGGAGAGTCTCCGGCACCGACCACAGCTGCCCCTGTCAACGAAAATTCTTCGACGCCAGGACTGATGACGCAAAGTGAATCAATGCCAGCCAACGAGACCGGACCAAGACAAAATGGAGCGCTGGTTCCCGCACCTCTACCCGAATCCGCGACCGAACCTCCAACTTCCCAGCCCCAGAGTCCTTCGCCCAGCGAGGAAACGGCGCGGCAGCTGATTCCTGCTGAAACAGGTTCCATAGGCTCGTCTTCGGCGACTGATCCACCATCGTCGCTGCCTGAGCCGTCAACGCAGGGATCGTACGCAATCCATGTCGGTTCTTTCAAGATAGAATCACGTGCTGAGGAACTCAAGCAGCAGCTTATACAAAAAGGTTATCCGGCATCAACAACACTGGTGAACCTCCCGGATAAGGGTGACTGGTACCGAGTGATGATCGGATCATATAGTACGCGAGACGACGCCGCTCTGGTAGCTGATCGGCTTGCCAAAAATGAAAATGTTCCGACCTTGATCATGCACCGGTAATCATCGACCAGCACGATGCGGACTCCAGGTTCATTTAACATTCACGATTCACGATTGAGGATACGCGATGTGCTAGGTGAGAAAATGCGTGATGGGATGTGCGTCATGTGAAGTGTGATGTGCGTTATGAGATGTGCGATAACGAGTAGTGTAAAATCAGTTCTCATATCGCATATTCCACATCGCAATATCTCTGTCTCCCATCGCAGATCGCACGTCCCACATCGCAAATCTCATATCTCATATCGCGCAACCCATGTACCAGTGCTATGAACGCTCTCAAATCAGAAACCCTCTTTCTCGTCGATGGCAGTGCCAATATCTACCGTGCTTATTATGCCATCCGGAGTCTCTCCACATCAAAGGGCTTCCCCACTAATGCCATTTATGGATTTACAGCGATGCTGATCAAGCTGTTTCAGGACCACCATCCTGTCTATCTTGGCATGATCTATGATTCAAAAGGACCCACGTTTCGTCACGACCTGTACGAAGAATACAAAGCTCACCGTATCGGTATGCCTGATGATCTTGTCATGCAGTTGCCGTACCTGAAAAAAATCGTTGCCGGCTTTAATGTCCATTCTGTGGAATGTGTCGGATGCGAAGCAGATGATGTTATTGGTACGTTGACCAAACAAGCTCGCAGCCAGGGGATCACGGTGGTGATTGTTTCTGGCGATAAAGATTTCTGCCAGCTCGTAGCCCCTCATGTCACAATCCTCGATCCGCGCACGAGCGGCGTTACCGGAATCAAAGAAGTGGAAGAAGTGTTCGGGGTCGGTCCGAAGCATGTTGTCGATGTCCTGGGGCTCGCCGGCGATGCCAGCGACAATATCCCTGGTGTACCCGGAATCGGGCGCAAGACCGCGGCCAAGCTCATTCAGCAGTTCACTACAGTGGAAAACCTCTACGAGCACCTGGACGAAGTACCATCAACCAGTGTACGCAACAAGCTGGTGCAAGGATATGAAAGCGCACGGATCAGTAAAGAGTTGGCTACCATCCAGGCCGATCTTCCTCTTGCATTCGATCTCGAACAATTCAGGGTTACCGGACCGGATCTCTCCATTCTTGAACCGCTTTTCCGCGAGCTTGAGTTTACCCGGTTTCTACACACCTTCATCCCTGCGGGAACCGCCCCACCCAAGACGTATTCTCTCATTGAAAGCCAGGATGACCTTAATCAGCTTCGCGAGCGCCTTATTCAATCACGATCGTTCGCCTTTGTTCTCGACTGCACTGCCGGCTCGCCACACCAGGCAGCTATCAGAGGGCTAGCCATCTCCTTCATGCCTCACCAGGCAGCCTACATTTCCCTCGATCCTGACAGCACCACCAATCCGAACTTTGAAATCGTAAAGAACCTGCTTCAGGATGAAGACCAGAGGAAAGCAGGGCATGATCTCAAGGCTGACTGCGTCACGCTGCAAAAACACGGCATTGAGCTCAAAGGCATTGATGCTGACACCATGATTGCTTCCTATCTTCTGAACCCGTCACGACGCAAACATAGCCTCGACGATCTTGCGGTAGAGTACCTGCACGAGGAACTCGCTGATTCAAGCGCCCGGCTACTGACAGGGAAAAAGCGCCTTACCGATCAGCAATCTTCCAAGCCCGCCTGGCAATTTTTCTGTCAGCAGGCCGATGCAGTAGGACATCTGGCACAGATACTCATTCCTCGTCTTGAACAGAGTCATTTAAAGAAGCTGTATGATACTATCGAGATGCCGCTGGTTCGCATTCTGGCGGCCATGGAACTGACGGGAGTAAAGATAGAAACTTCAACGCTCCGAGAGATATCAAAGGAACTTGACATCCTCGTCCAGAATCTCGAACAGCAGATTCACAGCGTGGCCGGCGAAAAGTTCAACATTAACTCACCCCAGCAGCTTGCTGCCATTCTTTTTGACAAGCTGAAACTTCCCGTAGGCTCGAAGGGCAAAAACGGTTACTCCACCAGTGTGGACGTCTTGATGAGCCTGGCTCATGTACATGAACTGCCTTCTCTTATCTTAGAGTATCGCCGGTTTGCCAAGTTAAAGTCCACCTACATCGATGTACTGCCTAATCTCATCGATCCCAGGACAGGAAGAATCCACACTACCTTCAACCAAACGATCACTGCCACGGGTCGTCTGAGCAGCAGCGATCCTAACCTTCAGAACATTCCCATTCGAGGCGAGTGGGGCCGAAAGATTCGACAGGCTTTCGTCGCGGACCGTGGCAAGCAGCTGGTCTCAGCCGATTATTCTCAAATCGAACTCCGCATTATGGCTCACCTCTCACAAGATGGGAATCTGAAAGAAGCATTTCTTCAAGATCAGGACATCCACACTCGCACCGCCGCGGCACTGTTTAAGGTTGACCAGCAGAACGTGACTCTCGCTATGCGTCGACAAGCGAAGGTCGTTAACTTCGGTGTCCTTTACGGCATGAGCCACGTTGGGCTGGCTCAGGAGCTGGCGATTTCCCGAGCGGAGGCCAAGCACTACATTGACACCTACTTCGAACGTCATCAGGGAGTGAAGGAGTATATCGATCGTGTCTTACACCAAGCTCGCGAGCGGGGATATGTCGTAACTCTCTCCGGCCGAATCCGCTTTGTTCCGGAAATCAACAGCCGCAATCGCGCGGTCCGTGAAGCTGCCGAGCGTATCGCCGTTAATACGCCTATTCAAGGCACAGCTGCGGATATCATCAAGATCGCCATGATCAACATCGATCGACGCCTTCACGAGGAGCAGCTCGCCGGCTCGCTTATTCTTCAAATCCACGATGAACTGGTTTTCGAAGTCGCGGAAAGCGATATGCAGCCGCTTATGACAGTGGTGCGGGAAGAGATGGAGGGCGCCGTAACACTGGATGTTCCGGTCAGAGCCTCAATCAAGTCGGGCACAAACTGGGATGAAGCGCACTGACCGGGGTTGCAGGTTCAAAGTTCAAGGTTACAGAATTCTGAACTGGGATGTGCGTCGTATAATGTGGGATATGTGAATGTAGCAGTGTAGCATTCATTCCTTTTTCGCAATTCCCTGCCGCACATCTCATGTCTCCTATCGCACATCCACATCACACAAGCAGAACTTTGAACCCTGAACTTTGAACCCACCGTTGTTTTCCCTCTTGACAGAAATCTATATTTCCTGGTAAGTAACAAGCAAAATGTCATCTCTCTACAGGACAGCATGATTCGCGGCTTCATTCGCTTCTTTTTGTTCATTGTGCTTGGTACGGCAATTGCGGCTAGTTCTGCTCTTGCATCCGCTCAGATAACCGGAGTGCGTCATTGGTCAGCTCCGGATCATACCCGTTTTGTTTTTGACGTCTGCGGGGAAATCACCTATAACTCATTCACGCTCACCGATCCTGACCGTTTTGTCATTGATCTTAAGAACGTCTCGGCCCGCTTTCAGCCGACCACCATTCCTGTACATGATGCAGTGGTAAAACAAGTCCGCTTTGGCTACTTCAACAAAGACACATTCCGAGTAGTGTGCGATCTTCAAAGACCTGCAAAAGCATCGATTTTCGCTCTCGAGAAAGTGCAGGGAAAATCAGAACGATTTGTTTTTGATCTTGTCCGGCCCGAGCTGTCTGCACAATCTGAAGAAGCGCGCCAGCAGATCAGCAAAGAAAGCGGCAGTAAAAAAATCATTGTGCTCGATCCGGGTCACGGCGGTGAAGATCCGGGTGCGATCGGGCCAGCAGGAACAAAAGAGAAAAATGTTGTTCTGGAGTTTGCCCGATCCCTCAAAGAACTATTCAGCAGACGCCAGGATTGTGAAGTGTTCCTGACCCGCAATGGCGATTACTTCCTGTCTCTTCGCGAGCGGACTAAAATTGCGGAGGACTACGGGGCTGACTTGTTCATCAGCATCCACGCTGACAGTAACCGCAATCGAAAGATCAAAGGTTCATCAGTCTATTGCCTGTCGCTCCAGGGTGCCAGCGACGAAGCAGCCCGGTGCCTGGCTGAGCAGGAAAATGAAGCGGATCTGGTCGGTGGCGTTCCTTTTACTCAAAACCATGATCTCAATTTCATGCTGCTGGACCTTGCTCTTACCAGCACCATTAATGCCAGTCTTCGCTATGGTTCATTGGTACTTCGTGAGATCAACAAGGTGCATTCGATAAAGTTTGAAGAGCCGCGGCAGGCCGGATTTGTAGTCCTTAAAACCGCAGAGATTCCTTCCGTGCTGGTGGAAATTGGATTTCTGAGTAATCCTGTTGAGGAAAAAAAACTCAATGAGCAAACGTTCCGTTCTTCAGTAGGAGCAGCGATTGTGGCTGCTTCCATTAATTTTCTCTCCCACATGGCTCAGAGCAATCATGAGCCTTCTTTGCCTTTAAGCGTCAATACTGCTGGGGAACCGCAATTGCTCCACCAGCAGTGATCCCCATATGATACTGGCCGCATCCTCCAAATTGCCTGCCTGAACATGCCAGAGAGCTATACTCCTGGTCAAGGGCCTAAGAAATCGACAGAAGCGGAGCAGCTCGCTAGCCATCAGAGGCAGATCCACCCGATCGTGCCGCACAGTCCTTTTCGATCCGGGACTGTAAAATAAAATGAAATGTGTAAAGCCACACGACACCATCCCCGCATGGCCGCGTCGGAACAGAGAGCGGCGAGAAAACCGGTGACAGACCTTGTTGCATTGGCGATATTTTGTTGCTGTTTTGCAATATCAAAATTACATTTAATTTTCGGATCTTGTGTCGATTGTCGCAAACTTAAGATAAAATCAATTGACTTTTATAAACAACCTGCCGATAAAGGCCTGCAAAAATACCATCCTTGTTTTTGGCATGACCGTTGCAGATACTCTAATCGTAACATTCAATGATTAATTACACTGCCCTGCAAGCAGTAGTGATTAGATAGCTAGTAGCTACATTAGCTATTTCCTCCTCCTACTCTCCTCTCCAAAAGGCCGGACAAACTGATTTGTCCGGTCTTTTTTTTTGCTCTTCTCGCCGATTGACTCCAGCAGCCGATTTTTTGTACAATACCCTTAGATTTCACCAGAAAGGAGCCAGGTTATGAACGAAGAGAACCGCTTGAACAGTCTGGAGGTTGCTTTAAATAATGAGTTAAAAGAACGCGCATTTTATCTCAACCATAGCCAAAGAACTTCTAATCCGGTCGGCAAGGCAATGTTTCAGCAAATTGCCGATGAAGAGCTGGAACACTATGAGCGATTAAAACAACTCCATGATCTCTGGCAACAGCAGAAGAAGTGGCCGGAGACGGTGCCGCTGCAGGTAAAAAACACGAACGTCAAGGATGTGCTTAAGAATATGCTTAAACAGTCCGATTCCATGCCCAAGGGCGAAGATGATGATCTTCAGGCTATCCAAACCGCTATTGAATTCGAGGCCCGGGGGGCTGCCTTTTATGCGGAATTGCGTGACAGTGTTGCCGATCCTCAAGAAAAGCAGTTCTTCAATCTCCTCGCGACCATTGAAAATGAGCATTATCTGTCACTTAAGGATACCGAAGAATTCCTTACCGATCCCGTCTCGTGGTATCGAATAAAAGAACACCATCACCTCGATGGCGGATGATTGCTGCCCGGTTAAAGGTTCCAGAATGCTAATTTGGGATGGGGGATGGGGGATGTGCAATCTGCGATGTGAGATAGGGGACAGGCGATGTGGGATATGCGATATGAGAACTGGTTCTCTACTTTTTATCGCACATCTCGCAACCCATATCCTATTTCACACGACGCACAGCCCATAACGCACATCACCTTTGAACCTGCAACCACGGAAGCCTTTTTTCATCACCAGCGAGTGGCAACGTTCCAGCAGAAAGGGGAACATACATGGTTGACAAATCAAAGTTGGGAGCTCTTGCTGCAAAGATAACCCGCATCGTTCCCGGAATTGATTCCTATCAGGAAAAAGAGTGCCTGCGGAACATAGACAAACAGCTGCGCAACCAGCTCGCTGACCTGCTCACTCGTGCACGCGACCACATCGAAGAAGTTGAAAGGCGCTACGCCCGACAGGGTAATCTGGAGCCGCTCGATGACCTGGATCGTCTGACTCGTACTATGCAAAGGCTGTCGGACACGATTCGACATGCCGCCTACGGCTGGTCGCCTGTTTTCGATGAGGCTTCCGTAGACAAGCAGCGTCTTGAGCAAATCCACTCCTTTGACCAGTCCCTGGAAGACACAATCATTGCAGTGCATGCAGAGGTGGAAAAGCTTTCAGCAGCATCCACCGGCGATCTCGATGCTGCGATACGGCACGTCGAACGCTCCTTGAGCTCTCTGGAAGAGATGGTGGAGGAGCGCGATTGCATTATGAGAGCACGATAGATGGCCATGTGTTCTGTGCCTTGAGCACAGCCATATTTGATGAACGTGAATAGCATCGCACTCGTTGTTTTGCACTAAGCGATTCCACCTTTGTAACCATCTTAACACTAACGGGGTAGACAATGGCCTTGCTCGATATTTTGGAATGGTACGATGAAAGCGGCAAAGAGATATTGCACCGTCTTCCCGAACAAGGATCAGCTGATATCGCGTTCGGCTCACAGCTCATAGTGCAGGAAAACCAGGCTGCAGTGTTTTTTCGTGATGGCAAGGCCTATGATGTTCTGGGACCGGGGCGACATACGCTCTCCAGCCTGAACATCCCGGTTCTCACCAAAGCCCTCAGCCTTCCTTTCGAATACAAGAGCCCGTTCCGGGTATCAGTCTATTGTATCTCCACCAAGATTTTTACTGATCTCAAGTGGGGCACCCGGGAACCAGTCACCTTCAAGGACTCCGAGTTGGGGATGGTGCGGCTGCGGGCTTTCGGCAATTACACGATGCGGATCGTGCAGCCGCTGCTCTTCATCAGCACCATGGTCGGGACACAGGGCGTCTACACGACTGAGGCCATATCTGATTACCTGCGGGACGTAATTGTGTCTCGTCTCAATGACCTCATAGGCGAACGTCTTGATACCATACTCAATCTGCCGGGATATTACGACGAGCTTGCCGTAATGCTCAAAGGCCGCCTGCATGAAGACTTCACCCGTTACGGAATCGAGCTAATCGATATTTTCATCAATTCCATCACTCCCCCAGACGAAGTTCAGAGGATGATCGATGAGCGCACCAGCATGAAAGCATTGGGAGACCTTGATCGCTTTGTTACCTACAAGGCAGCAAAGGCTCTGGGAGATGCGGCCAATGCCGAAGGCGAAGGTGCAGCGGGTACTGCAGCTGGTACTGGCATGGGCCTCGGCATGGGAGCAGGGCTCGGTATGATGCTTCCTGGAATCCTGCAGAAGGCACTTCGTGAAACTGAAAGTCATCCTGCTTCGGCAGCCTGCCCCGCCTGCCATACCAGCCTTCCGTCCGATAGCCGGTTTTGTCCCCGCTGCGGTCAACAGCTCAACCTCGGGAACCGATGCTCCTCCTGCAACGCCTACGTACCCGCGGGAGCCAACTTCTGTATGGCCTGTGGCGCTAAGGTACAGAAGTCGGAGAAACTCTGCTCTCAGTGTGGCTGCCGCAACCTGCCGACAGCGAAATTCTGCACCGAATGTGGGCAAAAACTATAAGTGATTGGTTAAATGGGAAATTAGCAGAACCGTGTACAGGTCGGGCCAATACTCAGGAGAACTCAACCATTCCACCAATTATCCATTCAGCCATTTCACCATTTAACCAATCCACTATTCTCCAATTACCCTTTCATGAAGAAATCAATCCATGTTCATTCTCGCACCATGTCCTCAGTGCGGAGGCGAAATTGAATTTTTAGATGAGGCCCAGGCGACACGGTGTATATACTGCGGATCGCTCCTGCACCTCGTTGGAACCGACGAAGACAGACGCTATTATCTTGAACCCCGTGTCAAAGAAGCGGATATTGTAACTGCCCTAAGAGAAGGTTTCCGCAAGAAAGGAACTGTTATCCGTTTCACGTATTCGCGTCTCGTCTTCTATCCTTACTGGTGGGTGAAGGGAATGGTTTTCAAGTGGATGCTGGGGAAAGAATGGGAAGGAGAACGCTTCAAGGTTCTCAAAACCCGGCTCCTTGACCACACGTTTCCCGCACACACCACAATACCTGTAGGGCCTCCTACCCTTGGAGTCCGCACATCTTCTCTCCGAGTCCGTGCTTTCAACACTAAGGAAATGCAGCAGTGGGGACTTCCCTTGCCAGTAACCATTTCCCACACTCAGGCAGTTGCATGCGCCGAGGAAGCAAAGGACTACGCTTTGACCTTGGACAAGGATAAGGTAGTTACTGAGATGCAGAAAATCAGTCTGATCGGTGAGCGATACTCGTTGATCTATCTGCCGGTATGGACGTTTGCCGTCAAAACACCCCAAGGCACAGCTGAGCTCTTTATCGATGCACTGTCCTCTTCCGTAATCCAGGTGCCTCGCCAACAGGGAGCGATCATTCCCCTCTTAAATGATGAAGCGCTCGGCTTCGAATTCCAGGATACAAGTTTTATCCCTTTGCGCTGTCCGCTCTGCGGCTGGGACCTCCCCTTCCATCCATATAACGTGATCCATCTGTGCTCCAATTGCAGCCGCGCCTGGCGTGAGCGAGGAGGATCATTCCAGGAAGCGTCCTTTGCAGTGGCAAAACAAACCAGAGGCACGAGTGCTGGCAAAAAAGTGTATCTCCCCTTCTGGATATTTCAAACCACGTTGGAAACGCCTGCGGCTAATCTGACGACCATGGCTGATTTTTATCAGTACTTTCCTGTACCTCGCACCATCGACTGGAAACGGGAGCAGACAAAACCCATCATGTTTTACATTCCGGCTTTCAGAATAAAAAACATACCTGTGGTCAGCAAGTTTTCAGCCATGATGACCCGCCTTCAACCGCAGTATGACTACGATGAGGCCGCTGCTCTGATCAACAATGATACCGGTGACGTCTTCCTGAGCTCTTCGGAAGCCCGGCAAATGGCGGAATTGGTACTTTACGCTTTGGTGCCAATAACCAATCGTCGGGCCAGGGACTTAGTCTCACAGGCAAAACTCACCTTCACCCAGGAACGCCTTGAATTGTTCCCTTTCCTGGACAAGGGGTCCAGCTATCTCGATCAGATGACAGGATATGCATTACAGAAGAATGCCGTGGATATTCACTAGCAGGATAAAATTCTTCCATATATCCTGCTAAGTCTCCCTGCTGGATATTGGGAAGATGTTCGAGGCTTGATATTTTTCGTTAATTGGCAGATACTTGAAACTGAAATTCGGAAGGATTCTTTTGTATTTCAGTTTACATTGGTTCCCGATGGCTGAATCCTTGTCGCTCAAGCCGAGCATGTCGCCAAAGAACATCGGGCTATCTCAGGGTGGTCAATCCCGCCAACGGCGGGAGGTTCAGAACCTGCCCCCGCGAAGGCGGGGGTGCCAGGCGCACAATCCCGCGTGGCGCGGGACTGAGGAATGAGGCGTACAGTCTAGTACGCCGCAATGACGAAGAACGAGTGCAATCCCGCTCGGAGCGGGACAGAGGGCCTTTTTCACCACCCTGCTGGAAAAACATGGGTATAACGTCATACCTAGCCAACACGAGGTTCTTTACCTATCTGAACCGGGACATCTGGCACATTCGGCTGAAAGACTTGCCCCGCCGGAAATATGTCTGGATGCGCACTCTGCGTATTATCGTCCTCGCCTTTCGAGATTTTCAGAAAGACAACTGTGCACTCCGGGCATCAGCACTCACGTTCTATTCCCTGCTTTCGGTGATCCCGGTGGCAGCATTGGCCTTCGGCATTGCAAAAGGATTCGGCCTTCGGGAGAATCTGACTGCATCGCTGCTTCAGAGGCTGAAGGGGCAAGAGGACGTAGCTCACTATATTATTCGCTTTGCCGATGCGTTGCTCAGCGACACCAAGGGCAGCATCGTAGCCGGAGTCGGCGTCCTGGTTCTCCTCCTGACGGTTATCAGACTTCTGAATGGCATTGAGGATGCTTTCAATAACATCTGGGAACTGAGGCAGGGTCGAACGATCTTCCGGAAAGTCGCCGATTACCTGGCCATTATTCTAATCGCTCCTATCCTGTTTATTCTCTCCAGCAGCCTGACGGTCTATGTAACCAGTCAGCTTGAAGCAGTAGCACAGCGGATTGCCTTATTGGGCAAATTTCATTTTCTCATTCTCTTTTTGATCGGTCTTTCACCGTATATTTTCCTGTGGGTCCTGCTCATGTTTATCTATCTGGTGATGCCGAATACCAGCGTGAGTCTGCGCGGCGCCGCGCTCGCCGGAATAATTGCTGGCACACTTTTCCAGGTAGTACAAACCGCCTATATCTCATTCCAGATCGGCGTAGCCAAGTATAACGCGGTTTACGGAAGCTTTGCCGCCCTTCCGCTCTTCATGGTCTGGCTGCAGCTGAGCTGGTTTATTGTTCTGCTCGGTGCTGAGATATCATATGCCTATGATACTGTGGAAGAGCATGAGTATGAGTCGGAATCGCGCAAAGCAAGTCATTACTTCAGGAGGCTCTTGGCGTTGCGCGTTGCCTCACTGTGTGTGAAGACTTTCTTCCATGGAAAGCGGCCGCTCGATGGTATCTCTATATCGCACTCACTGGAAGCACCGCGCCGGTTAGTTCAGCAGGTTCTCGATGAACTTGTGGCAGCCCAGGTTCTCAACCAGGTCATAGAAGATGATTCGCAACGCTGCTGCTATCAGCCGGCTTCGTCCGTCGATTCCCTAACCATAAAAGAAGTCCTCGACCGGCTTGACCGGCAAGGCAGTGAGGACATTCCTTTGGCCGAAGACCAGGATCACGCCAAGCTGGTTGAAAAGCTGGAGGCTCTGGATGTGCGGGTGCGAACTGCACCAGAGAATATGCTGCTGAAGGATCTGTAAAAGATTTTGCGTTCATGTATCAGCCTAGCATAGAGTTCCAGCTTTTTGGAATCCCTGTTGTTCCTCATGCTCAAGTAAATTACCAAAAGTCTGATTCATGAGCGAAGTTTAGTCTCCGGCATGGAATAACGGCTGTCGCAGAAATGGGTTTGAAACCATATGCAGAATTTTCTCCTTCATCTTGACATTCGTGTTACTCAACATCCGTGCCGAGAAGGAGAAACTCCATCAGCGCCTTCTGTACGTAGAGCCTGTTCTCGGCTTCGTCCCAAACCACTGACTGAGACCCTTCCAGCACCTCAGCGGTGACTTCCTCCCCGCGGTGGGCAGGCAGGCAGTGCATAAAGAGCGCATCAGGCTGCGCCGCCGCCATCACCTCAGCGTTCACGCACCAGCCGGCGAAAGCCCGGCGACGCAGCCGGCTCTCCTCTTCAAAGCCCATACTCGCCCAGACATCAGTGGTAACCAGATCAGCTCCGGTCGCGGCGTCGAGCGGTGAGGCACACATGCGGACGTGCGGCCCCGCCGAAACCCGTTCCGCCTCGAGTGCATACCCTGGCGGAGTTGATACGTTCACCCTGAAGCCCAGCAGGGCCGCCGCTTCAAGCCAGGTATAGGCCATATTGTTAGCATCTCCGATCCAAGCGACTGTGCGGCCGGCAATGCTTCCGCGGTGCTCGAGGTAGGTAAAGATGTCGGCCAGCACTTGGCAGGGATGAGTCTCGTCGGTCAGGCCGTTGATGACCGGCACCCGGGAGTGTTTCGCAAAGCTCTCGATCTTGTCCTGCTCGAAGGTGCGGATCATGACGATGTCCACCATCCGGGAAATCACCCGGGCGGTGTCCTCGATCGGCTCAGCCCGGCTCAATTGAGAATCCCCCGTGGTCAGATGGATCACCGACCCGCCCATCTGGTACATTCCCGCTTCGAAGCTCACCCGGGTGCGGGTGCTCGCCTTTTCGAAAATCATAGCCAGAGTGCGATCCCGCAGCGGTTGGTAGAACTCATAGCGCTTGAAGCGGTTCTTGATTACCCGGCTGCGGCCAAATACATGCTCGATCTCCTCCCGGCTGAAATCATTGAAGCGCAAAAAATGCCGAATCATTGGAACCGTCATGGCGCCGTTGCCCTCCAGAAAATTCTTTTCTCCGCGCCTTCAGCGTCTCCGCGCGAAAACAAACATACCCCGCAAAGCGGGACCATGATTAAAGGCGGGGAGTTCAGGGTGCCGAGTCAACCCAGCTACACGTTAAGTTTATAGGAATTAATTTTGGAAATGAGGGATCCGCGGGAAAGGCCGAGGATCTTGGCAGCGGTGGTGCGATTGCCGCCGGTGTGCTTAAGAACCCGCTCAATATGTTCCTTCTCCATCTCAGCCATGGACTTGTAGCGGGAATCGCTCGTAGTATACTTGCTCTTAAGCGTTGCTTCGAGAAAGTACTGGGGCAGGCTGCGCCGGGTGAGCTCTTTGCCGCTTTCCAACAGGACGGCGCTGTTGATAATATTTTCCAATTCGCGCACATTGCCGGGATAGTGATAGCGCCTGAGCAGACCGAGAACATCTTCGGAAATGCTGTTCAGTTTCTTCTTGTGTACCCGGGCATATTTATCAAGGAAGTACTGAGCAAGTAAAGGAATGTCCCCCTCGCGCTTTCGCAGGGGAGGCAGGTAAATCGAAGAAACATTCAACCGATAAAATAGATCTTTGCGGAAGTTGCCGCGTTGGATTTCTTCCTGCAGGTCTTTGTTGGTTGCAGTGATTAGCCGCACATCGACGCGAACACTCTTGGTGGAGCCCACCGGAAAAAACTCTCCCTCCTGCAAGACGCGAAGCAGCTTCACCTGAATGGAAAGAGAAAGATCGCCGATCTCATCTAGAAAGAGCGTCCCTTTATCCGATTTTTCCAGAATGCCCGTCTTGTCGGACACTGCACCGGTAAATGCTCCTTTGGCATGGCCAAAAAACTCTGAGGCAAAAAGCTCTGAAGCAAAAACGCTGGCATTCACTGCCACGAAAGGCTTGTCGCGTCGCTTGGACAGCTTGTGCATTGCCCGGGCAATCAGCTCTTTACCAGTGCCGGACTCACCCCAAATCAGCACGGGATTGTCCGTGGGCGCAATTTTCTCCACATAGTTGAGGATCTTCTGCATCTGCGAAGAGCAGGTAATGATCTTGGAAAAAGGCTCCTCGGCCACGCCGCTTTCGTTGCTGACGCTCAGTTCCTGAACTTTCATTTTGAGCATCCGTCGCTCGATCATCCGATCGAGCGAGATTAGCAGCTTGTCACGGTCTACCGGTTTAGTCAGATAGTCATAGGCACCGAGCTTGATAGCTTTGACTGCCAACTCGATATCCTCTACGCCGGAAAGAATCAGCACCTCCGGTGCATCAGCTTTTTCCGCCAGCATGTTAAGAATATCCAGCCCGGTGACATCCGGCATATCCATATCGAGCAGAATCAATTCGGGCTTGAATTCGGAGAGCACATCCATTACCCGCTTACTTTCGTTCAAGCAGTCAACCTCATACTTGCCTGACTGAGTCAGGAAGACGCCGAGATAATTCAGAATTGCCTGGTCATCATCGATTACGAGTATCTTATGCATTGTGCTCAATATTAGTTATTACGCAGAAAAAAAACATCATGCATGAGTTATCGCCGGCCGGTCTTCTTTTTTGCCTTCTACCGTTCCGAGAGGCAGCATGATGGTAAATTCGCTTCCTTTGTCCGGCCAGCTTTCCACCTGAATGCTGCCCTGATGTTCTTCAATTATACCATATGCAATAGAAAGTCCCAAGCCGGTACCCTGTCGCGCCTTTTTGGTGGTAAAAAAGGGATCAAAAATCTTTTTACGTACTTCATCAGTCATGCCTGTGCCGTCATCCTTTATTTTAAGGCAGATGCTGAAGTTGTCGTGCAGAAATGTGCTGATGGTAATAGTCCCCATTTCCCGTCCCTTCCGCTCTTCGATAGCATGGGACGCATTGATGATCATGTTCACCACTACTTGTTCGAGCTTCTGAATATTGCCTTTTATAATCGGGAGCGCTTCACCCAGATTAAGCTGGACGTTTGCAATTCGCTTCACCTGATTGTGTACAAGCCGCAGACTGCTTTCGATAACATTGTTGACATCCACATCCTCATCCAGACGCCCCTCATCGCGACGTGCAAATTTCCGCAGGTCGGCGACGATGTTCTTGATTCTGTCTGCCCCCTTCTGCATATCGGCAACGAGAGTGGTGATATTCTGTCTGAAAAACTTGTAGGGCAATCGTGCAACGGTGAGTTCAGGATGCTCGGCGGCATAGGCGTCAAGAATCGGAAGCATGGTCTCCATTGCTTCAGAAATTATTTCAATATTACCACGGATGAATGTGTTCGGATTGTTGATCTCGTGAGCGATACCGGAAACCAGCTGTCCGAGAGAAGCCAGCCGGTCGGACTGAATCAGCTGCTGCTCCAGGTTTCGCTCTTTGGTTATTTCCCGGACAATATGCAGGAGGCTGGTGACATTGTTGCCCGCGTCAAGAATTGGATACGTGGAAAGCAAAACCACCCGGTTATCGACCTTGACTTCCACCTGCGCGTGTTTTTTGGTCCGAACAACCTGGGAAATGAGACACTCTTTGCAGGGTTCGTTCAGATAGCGCAGCTTTTCGTAGCATTTTCCCTCCTTGACACCCGGCCGCTTCTTGTTCACCATCCGGAGATTGCGATCAATGTCAGTCTCGTAAATGAGATCGGTGATGGCGTCAAAGAGGGTTTTGTGCCGGACCGAGCTCTCCTCAAGCCTCCGTGCCATTTCGTTGCGCTCGATTACCCGGGAAATGATCTTGGCCACTTCAGAAAGCATTTCCGATTCTTCCGGAATAAACTGAGCGCCTTCCTTAGTGTAGACTACCTCGATAAATCCACGCTTTTCTCCGCTAACAACGAGATCGTTGATAATTCTATTGCTGCTATACTTGGCAGGCAGTGGAAGCGCGGAGTACTCATGGTCGTCGAAAACGATCCGCGTCCGCGCCACTTGAGGATGAAGCATCGCGCGGCTGATGATAGAGCTGATGCTGATGAGGTCTTCATTTCCAAATGTCGGCTCCTCCATGATCTTGCCGACATTGTAGAGAGCCATCAGCTCCTGATTACGCTTCTTCCTGGAAGAGGCTATGATCTGCGCCGGCGACTTCTTGCGAACGCCAACGCCTACATAGATTTTTTTACCTCCTTTAATGATATTGAAGAGGGTGAAGTCCAGCCGAAACGGTTTCCCGTTTTTCTTCTTGAAATAGACACGCTCATAGACAAATTCATTCCCCTCTTTCTCACTTTCCCGGAAAGCCCATCGCACCCGGGGAACATTCTTCTCGATAAGCACGTCCTCCAGTGTCTTGTTCTTCAGTTCGTCCGCCTGGTAGCCGAGAGCAGCAGCGGTGCTGGGTTTTATGTGAAGAACATGGAAGTCGGCATCCATGATGAGAAGATGTGCAAACACCTTGTCGGTGACTTCGAAACTTTCGAGCAGTTTTTCCATCGCACGCACCAGCGTCAGGCTAAATGGTTCTAAAAAGAGCTGACACAGACGGTGAAGAATTCTGCCGACGGGGATTCAGGCAGCAGGCTGCCCGGAATTCAGATGCCGGACACGTCTGTTAGTCATGCTTCCAGACCAGAAGGCTAACCCCTGACCTGCTCCCTGAGTCCTTCCAGGCTATTGAGCGAACAAGACATACCTGCTGCTTCGATAGACTTTATCGATCGAGGAGAAGCAGAATGTCTGCCGCCGAAATGGCTTCTGAGCTTGATCACCTCCGAGGGTAAATGCCGCCTTTCCGCTCGGAGTCAGAAATCCGGTAGCAAAAAGCAGCTCCCCGCCCGCTTCCGTCTCATTCCAGGAGAATGAGCCGTGCTCTCCGATATCGACAATCTTTCGGTACAGCGGATTTATTCCGGCTATGTCCGAACGAACATCGGCTATTGATGGTGCCGTTTTCCCCGACACCTTTGCATACAGACCGGCAAGGATTTCCAGAGCAGTCTTTCCTGCCGGAGGTTCAAAAATTCTGGTGAATGCCTGGACCTTGCGGTCCTGCGACGTCACACAGCCCTCCGTCTCCGCATAGGCGGTTCCCGGGATGGCTACGTGCGCAAAACCAGTTGTTTCATTTTCAAACATGTCAACCACCGCAACGAATTCTGCAGCCGAGAGGATATCTTCATGCTCTTTGCTGATAGCAAAATCTTCGCCGAAGATGAGCATTCCCTTGATCGTACCTCCAAGAAGCGCTTCTTTCAATTCCGCATAGGTGCGACTGCCCTGAGGATCACCGAGTCGGCGATTCTCTCGAGGAGCATGTGGCGTGGCGAAGAGATCTTTATGCCCTTGATAGTTGCTGTGGTCGCCGGTGAGAAGAATGCCGGCGTTATCTTTCCCAATGTTGCCAGTAAGCAGCTGGATATTGGCGATTGCCTGAAGATCACCTTCTGATTTTTCCACCACCGAGGAACGGTTGTAGATGAATACCACCTTTTTCCCCGGTTCGGAAATCATTTCCGCGAAACGTTGAATATCTGCTTTGTCCACACCCGTCGTGTCTTCGGCTTCAGCCAGAGAGATGAACTTTTGTTCTTTGAATGCTCCGAAATTTTCTGTGAGACGATTGATCTGAGCCTCATCGTAGCGGCCGGCTTTCAGGATTTCGGAGATCGCGGCATTCAGCAGCGCTGTATTCGTTCCCCGGCGGGTATGAACCCACAAGGAAGCAACATTGTTCATTTCCACTTCCATGGCGCTGATGGATATCAACGCTGCGCCCTTGCGTACCGCTCGTTTAAGAGTGAAGCTGAGCACCGGATTTTCTTCAGTAACATTTGAATTGAGCAGTACGATTACATCCGCCCCTTCCACCTGTTGCCGCGTTACCGTAGAAGCGGTGACACCAAACGCATTGAACAGCATCGCGCTGTCATCGCCGAGAGTTATATCATAGAGGCTGGCGACGTTATTCGAATTGAATACCTCGCGGGCAATCTTCTGAACCATAAACACTTCTTCGTTGGTTGCCTTAGGAGACACCAGGAACGCAAGAGCGGAACCGCCGTGCTTCTTGTAGACATCCTGCAGACCCTTGGCAGCAGCCTCGATGGCGTACTCGAGATTAGTCGTTTTCTGCACAGTACCTTCCAGTACTTTGGGCTCGACAAGACGGTTTTGAGTGAGAATGTGCCGGTGGCCGAAACGGCCCCGCACACAGAGTTCTCCCTTTACATAGGGAGACTCCTCCTTCGCAGTAATATTCCAGAATTTCTCATCGTCCTTGTTGAACACGACGGTACATCCGGTGCCACAGTAGTTGCACACCGACTCGAGACGAGCGATCTCGCTCCGCCGCCAGAGTCTCTCCCAGGGAACATTGTACGATACCGCTCCGGTTGGGCAGCTTTCGATACAGTTGCCGCACGAAATACAGGTGGTTTCCTGAAGCGGCTTTTCCATCGACGGACGCACCACCATATCATACCCTCGGTTGATGAATCCCAGCGCGGACACACCCAGCAGGCTTTCGCAGGTACGGACACACTTTCCGCAGAGGATACACTTATTGGGATCGAGCAGAACATAGGGATGGCGGTTGTCTACCTTGTACTTTTTTACCTTTCCCTTGAATTTTCCCTGATCGACAGTATACTCTCCAGCCCACTTCTTCAACTCGCAGGTATAAATGTCAGCGCAGCCGCACTGCAGGCAGCGGCCGGTTTCTGTCCCAACCGCTTCAGGAGTAATACCCTGATCGACTTCAGCGAAACTGCCGACTCTGCTTTCAGCGTCCGTCTGCTGCATGATTGACCGACTGACCTTTTCAAATGTCTCAAAGAAGGCTGCAGGAATATCGCCGAGTTTTGTTCTGCTGCTGCGAAAATCCTGACGTGGCGGTATAACCTGGCCGGTTTGAATATACCGGTCAATCACCATAGCCGCTCGCCGACCGGCGCCAATAGCATCGATGGCAGCAGCCGGTCCGGTTACCACATCACCGCCGGCAAACACTCCAGCCTGATTAGTCATCAGCGTAGCATCGTCAGCAACAATGGTTCCCCATTTTGTGGAGTCAATGTCGCCAAGCTTGTTTCCCTTTATGCCGGTAAGGTCGCTATCCTGGCCGATGGCAGCAATGATAGTATTGCAGAGGACTTCGTACTCACCGCCTTCAATCGGAACCGGCCGACGCCGTCCACTGGCGTCCGGTTCTCCCAGTCGCATTTCCTGAACCCGCAGCGATTTAACCGTACCGTTTTCCGAGATTACTTCCAGCGGAGCTACCAGATATTTGATTTCCACACCTTCAGCCAGTGCATCTTCAATTTCCACTTCGTCTGCTGGCATTTCCGCCCGGGTTCGACGATACAGAATGCTGACCTTAGATGCATTGCAGCGCAATGCAGTGCGGGCGGCATCAACTGCAGTATTGCCGCCGCCGACGACAACCACATGACCTTTCAGATTGGGTGCACCTTCTTTTTTTACCCGCTCCAAAAATGTTACGCCGCCAACAACACCCTCAGTCTGCTCGTTTTTGATCTGCATCCCCTTAGCCAGCTGAGCACCCAGAGCAAGAAAGATAGCGTCGTAGCCTTGGTTTTTCAAATCATCAAGGCTGAAATCCCGTCCGAGTCTTACGTTCGTCTGAGCCTCGATGCCATGGTCCAGAACATACTGGATCTCTTTATCGAGCGCATGTTGGGGCAAACGATAATCGGGAATGCCCCAGCGCAGCATACCACCGAGTTTGGGATGCTGTTCGAATATCTTTACTTGATAGCCGTTACGGGCTAGAAAATAAGCACAGGTAAGTCCGCCAGGACCACCACCAACAATCGCAACCTTGCGGCCGTTGCGCTTGGCAACAATCGGCTTGTCGAGATTGTCATATTCCAGGTCGGAGACATACCGCTTGATGAAGTTTATCGCTACTGATGAATCAACTTCCTGGCGGCGGCAGGCGGCTTCGCATTTTCGCACACAGACGCGGCCACACACCAGAGGCAGTGGATTCGTCTGTCTGATAAGTTCAAGCGCCGCTTTGTATTTGCCGTCTTTTGCCAAAGCCAGGTATCCCTGCACATCCACATGCGCGGGACACTCTTCGTAGCACGGCCCGCGGCAGTCGGCAAAGTGATTGGAAAGAAGCATATCGAGGACTTCTTTCCTGGCTTTAAAGATCCGTTCATTGTTCGTCCGGACCACCATCTTGTCCCGGACCTCAGTGGTACAAGAAAGTACCAGCTTGGCGATCCCCTCGATCTCCACGACGCACAACAGGCATGAACCATAGGGAGGAAGCCGCGGGTCAAAACACAGCGTGGGAATCTCAATGCCGTTTTCTCGAGCCACAGTAAGGACGGTCTTTCCTGGCTCGGTACTAATCTCTTTTCCGTCTATGGTAAGTGTTATCCGTTTTATTTCTTCCATCGTTTCTGTCCTTCAGTCTTTGGCGATCTCGTAAATGGTCAACCTTACGGCACCCCGCGCCGTGCGGGACTCTGAGCGGGGCTCCCCGCTCAGAGAGCTAATCTGCAAGCCGTCAGTCCTTAATGATGGCATCAAAGTTACACCCCGTAATGCATTTACCGCATTTTATGCATTTGGCGCCGTCAATAGAATGCACCTTCTTCTTTTCGCCGGTGATAGCCCCTACCGGGCAGTTGCCAGCGCAGATCGTACAGCCAGTGCATTTCTTCTCATCGATGATATAATTTACCAGCAACGAACAGCTGTGCGCCGGGCAACGCCGGTGCTTGATATGCTGCTCGTATTCATCCCGAAAGTAATTGATCGTCGTAAGGACCGGGTTCGGTGCCGTCTGTCCCAGCCCGCACTGAGCGGTGCTTCGGATCTGCTCGCCCAGACTGAGCAGCATGTCGATGTCGTCTTCCTCTCCCTTGCCTTCCACGATGCGTTCGAGGATTTCCAGCATGCGAAGGGTTCCGATCCGGCAGCTGGTACATTTGCCACACGATTCTTTTTGAGTGAACTCCAGAAAAAACCGTGCCAGCTCCACCATGCAGGTTTCGTCGTCAAAGGCGATCATACCGCCGGATCCCATGATCGCGCCGGTTTTATTGATTTGCTGGTAATCGATGCGGGTATCGCCCAGCGAAGCTGGAATACAGCCGCCGGAGGGTCCACCCATTTGAACCCCCTTGAATTTCTTACCGCCTTTGATGCCTCCGCAAACATCAAAGATGATTTCGTTGATACTGATCCCCATGGGAACTTCAACCAGTCCGCTGCGATTGACCTTACCGGCCATAGCAAATACCTTAGTGCCTTTGCTGTCGTCAGTGCCCATGGCAGCGAAGCTGGCCGCCCCATTATGAATGATCCATGGTATGTTGGCGAAGGTTTCCACATTATTGATGTTTGTCGGCTTGCCCCAGATGCCCTTTACTGCTGGATAGGGAGGCCGGATTCGCGGCGTGCCGCGGTGACCTTCAATGGAAGCGATCAACGCTGTCTCTTCTCCGCACACAAATGCGCCGGCTCCTTCCTTTATCTTGATATGGAATGAGAAGTCGGTTCCGAAGATGTTGTCACCGAGCAGACCGCGCTCGGTTGCCTGCTGAATGGCATTAATCAGCCGTACGATTGCTCTAGGGTACTCCGCACGGCAGTAAACGTATCCTGCAGTAGCGCCGATAGCGTATCCGCAGATGAGCATGCCCTCGATAACCGAATGCGGATCACCCTCGAGAACACTGCGATCCATGAATGCACCCGGATCACCCTCATCAGCATTGCAGACGACATATTTGATCGGACCAGGCGACTCGCTGGCAAATTTCCACTTGGCGCCAGTGAGAAAGCCGGCCCCGCCGCGTCCGCGCAAACCGGATTCAGTCATCGTAGTGATTACCTGAGCCGGAGTCATTGTTTTCAGTGCCTGCTCGATCGCCTTATAACCGTCCCGGGCAAGGTAATCATCGATAGACATGGGGTCGATATGGCCACAGTTGCGCAAAACGATGCGCTTCTGTTTTGCCAGGAAACCCCCTTCCGGTCCTTCGACATAATCATGCAGGACCAGCCACTCATCGATGTGCTTACCCTGCAAAACATGTTCTTCGAAAATGCGCTGCGCCTTCTCGGGGGTTACATCGCCATAGAGGTATGCGCCGTCTCCGTTTTTCACTTCAACGAGAACTTCTTTGTAACACATACCCATACAACCGGTTTCGGCCAGCTTGACGTCCTTCATTCCTTTTTCAGCAATGAGACGCTGAAATTCTTCCACAACCTTGTCAGCACCTGCCGAAACACCACAGGTCGCCGTCCCAACTGTTATTGTGTGCACGTCACGTTCCTCCGATAGTGTTAAGCCTTCTTTTCAGCCTGTCCTTCACGTTGATACCGTTTCAGCGTCTTGCGCAGCTTCTGCGGAGTCAATCTGCCGAAGGTCTGATCATTGATCATGACCACGGGAGCAAGACTGCAGCATCCCAGGCAGGCTACGTATTCAAGCGTGAACAACCCGTCTTCCGTCGTGTCGTTCCCCTCAAAATGCAGCTCGTCTTCAATGATCTCTCCGAGCATCTTTGAGTTATTGACATGGCAGGCCGTGCCATCACAAAGTCTGATGAGATACTTACCGAGAGGTCGAAGGCGAAACTGTTTATAAAACGTGATAACACCATACACTTCGCTTTCGGGTATCTTGGTAACGCCGCTTATGTAATTGATTGCAGTTTCTGAAATATACCCGTACGATTCCTGCGCACTCTGCAGCAGCGGGATAAGCTGTCCGGGTTCACCCCGATACCGCCAGAGCTGAGTATTGATTTTTGGAAAATTTTTTGTTGTTGTTTCTTGGTATTCTTCTGGAACGCTCATAGCCCTTTCTCCGATCATGCTGTTCACTCGTACATCATGCGATCACATCGCGTGCACTGGTTGTCATGTTCACTTTCGGTGAACTCGAAAACAAAACGTGGCCCATGCTCTCACATTTCGAACATATTCATGATATTGAGCAGCTTTGTCCTGATTACGCCATCAAGCGGCCTGATTTCTTCCCGAACAAATCTCTCCATTTCCTTAAACGTCGTCGCCTGGATCAGGACAATGAGATCATACTTGCCTTTGACAGCATCGCAGGATACCACACCATCCAGGAAATAGAGCCGGGGAAATACTTCATTCAATCGGTTCTCAGCGACTTCCACAAGGAGATATGCGGAAAGCGGCTGCGGCAGGCGCTTAGCTTTGATACCTTTCTGAGCAAGGCTATTCTGTTTTTCATAATCGTCGATAAAATCCTGAACGCCTTCTTCAATTTTCGGTTTTGTCACTGCACAGTAATCAATCTCGGAAATATCAGCAATGGGTTTGATTTTTGTTTGGACGATATTTTCGAGACTCGCAGAACTTTCACCATTAAGAAGCAGCACGATATCATAAAAATTCCGAACCGCATCGCAATAAATCACATTTTCCATATAGGTCAGACTGCGAAATACGCTGAGCACATCGCTGCCTTCCTTAATACGAATCATGGCATACCCGCTTGCAGACGTCTTCTGAACGGTTTCATCTACACTCACCGACTCTTCTATGGCAGCCGGAGCAACCTTCCCCATTATTGTGGCCAAATCATCAGCCAAGAATGGCTTGGAGAGATATCCATCGCCGTGCCTGCCCATTACCTCTTCCGGCGTGATCTCAGTACCGTAGCCGGAAATGACGATGACCGGAAGTGTCGGATACTTACTCTTAATAATCTCCAGGAGTTTCATCCCGTTAATATCCGGAAGAACCATATCCACGACGACATAGTTATAGGGAACACCGTCCTGATAGCTCGCCTCGATGCGCCGCAAAGCGGACAAGCCGTCTTCCACATCATCAATAGCGAACCCATGTTGGGCCAACCCCACATTCAGGTTGCGCCGAATCCCAGCTTCGTCGTCAACGATAAGCACTCGTTTTTCTTGTGCCTGCGTATATTCCATTGTCATTGCCTCCTGAGCTAATTATGAAATTGTGCTGCGGGGTTCCGTTTCTGAACGAGAGTCTCCCTTGAGCCGAAAGCAAGAAAACATGCCAGCGCTACGTTCTGCAATCTCTCATTGTATCCGTTTTGGATATAGATTTTTTGCAACCGTCGCTATACGTTTTTTCTATGCTACGGCGTCTCGATACGTAACAATGAGCGATGCGTTCTGATAGCGTTACAACTATTCTCAGGCACTACTCAAATCTAAACAGTAGGGTTTCTGACACCGAAGCGCCCGGTGTTTTTCCGCGAGCGAATCAGTACGACTTTCCTCCTCTGGATAAAAAGACGGCGGTTGCGTCGTTCGCGGTTCACCGGCCCCAGAAGGCTGTGGTCGCACTAAGGAGCTGATGATATGAGGTTTTTATGGGTAAGGATCAGTTCCTGAGAGAGCAGAAAGCGATTTCTGATTATTTTACTACAAGAAGCGCATCGAATAAACAAAAAATTACCCGGATAAACAAAAAAACGGTAAAATATGCTCCAGATCACCTAAAGAACAAGAAAAACGGTTCGCTTCACCGATCACTGTCTTCATTGCAGGACTCTTTCGTGCCGTCAGCCTGGATATGCCTCATTATTGCCGGACTCTTCGAGATTGGATGGCCTCTTGGCTTCAAGCTGTCACAAACAACGCGTTTCCGAGTGGCGTTTTTAGCAGTGGCGGTTGTTTCCATGCTCCTGAGTGGTTTTTTTCTCTGGCTGGCGCAGAGAGATATACCTATTGGAACCGCATATGCCGTATGGACCGGCATTGGCGCGGCAGGGACATTTCTGATCGGTGTGCTCTTCTTTGAAGACCCGCTCACCCTGTGGCGAGCATTCTCTTTCCTCCTGATTGTTTTTGGCGTTATCGGTCTGAGAGTGAGTGAGTAAAAAGCCCAGCGTAGGCCGGGCTTTTATCTCTCGTGTCAAAAATGAAACGAACCCTTAGCAGCTGCAGCTACCGCAGTTGGCACTCTTCTCGCGCGATAGTTTCGAATCAATGGAGAATCGTGGTCCCATCGTGGTCTGCACGCAATCCACCTTTACCGGTTTAACCTGCTCAAAGAGTTCTTTGTTGATTACAAAGCTGACACCGTTGCTTGCGAAGGTCTCATCATCATCCTGAGGCTCATCCAGAGCCATGCCCAAACTGGGCCCGGCTCAGCCGCCCTTGGAGAGCAGAATTCTAATAGAACCAGTCTCCTGCTTTTGATTGAGGAAGTCTTTGATGACTTCCGTCGCTTTTTCTGTCACTTCAAACATGCGTGAAGTCTCCTTATACTGTATTTTCTTCAAAAAAGCCTGTCCGGCGAAAAGATTTAAATTTAGATTATATGGGCACCAGTGTCAAGCAAATGAACACGTTAATTCACGCCGAGGTGCTCCTTCTATACGTCCGCAAACTCGACATGCATCTGCACGTCCACTCTCGTATTGAAACCAAGTCCGTACGTGAAGTGTCTGCAGGTGCCGTTATTGGCGCTCAATGCGGTTCCCCTTGCATTTTTCTGCCTGATGTCGAATAGTTACTTCAGATAGAGTGCCTTGACAAACCAACACCCGCATGGCAGACTACCGGCATGTAGCATATACCCTAATTCTATATACTGATTGCCGCCTTACCGGAGAATCTATGGATGAAAAACTTGAGAGTATTCTGAGAACGTACCGGGAATCCCAGGGCACCATAACCGTGCTCACGGGGGCCGGTATTTCAGCTGAAAGCGGGATTCCCACCTTCCGGGGAAAAGAAGGATACTGGACAGTTGGCTCGCAGGTGTATCACCCTGAAGAATTGGCTACGCTTGAAATGTTTCGTCTGATGCCCTATGAGGTATGGCAGTGGTATCTTTACCGGAAAACGGTGTGCGCCAATGCGCAGCCCAATGCCGGCCATCAGGCTATTGCAAGACTTGAAGACCTTTTTCGGGAACGATTCTGTCTCATCACCCAGAATGTGGATGGACTTCATCTGCGAGCGGGCAACTCCTCCGAACGTACCTTCCAGATTCATGGAAACATTAATACCATGCGTTGCTCTGAAGAGTGCACAACCGAGGTAACGCCGATTCCGCCCGATATCCCTCCTAAGGATGCAGAAACACCACTCACTGAAGAGGATAAGCGAAAGCTGGTGTGCCCACGCTGTGGCGCGGTGAGCCGGCCGCATGTGCTCTGGTTCGACGAGTACTATAACGAACATCACTTCCGCTTCAACAGCTCGATTCAGCGAGCCCGCGAAACCGATCTTCTTCTTGTGGCAGGAACCTCCGGAGCGACCAACCTTCCGATGCAGGTGGGTGTCATCGTTGCGCAAAAAGGGTCGGGGTTCATCGATATCAATCCCGAACCTAACCCTTTCAGCTACATGGCCCGGGATTCAGCCTCGGGCTATTATTACTGCGGCAGCAGCGGCGAGATTCTCCCCGCTATTGTTGAATTCCTGGCCAGGTGAATAATAGCGCAGCTATTTAGCAGATCAAGAACCGTCACTCCCGCGAAGGCGGGAGTCCACAAAAGGGTTACCTGGATTCACACCTTTGGTGTGTGGATAACGAACTGAAGCGCAACCTGCCTCCGCAGGAATGACGTACTGGTATTTCTGACTTATACAAGCCCGCCAGCTACGTAAAACCCTGAGACACACAGAGGATAGGCCCACACTTTGCCTCCCCCGCTACGCGACGGTGCAGTGGGTGCCGCGTTCCTTGTCCCGGTCTTAAAAGGCCGGGCCACACTCATGCTGTCCCTTCGGGCGCATCTTTACATATACCTCACAGAGCGAGTGCCTGAATGCAGCCGGGGACTTCAGTTCCCAGAGCTACGCCGGTATATAGTTCTTTGCTACCAGATAATCCAGAATGGTCTGCACTGACTGATCCACGGAGAGCTGGTCGGTGCGCAGGTGAATCTCCGGACGTTCGGGCTCTTCATAGGGCGCACTGATTCCAGTGAACTCCTTAATGATTCCTTCGCGAGCCTTCTTGTAAGCTCCTTTGGGATCGCGCTGCTCACAGACATCAACCGGACAATCGACAAATACCTCAATAAATGAACCATCGGCAGCGAGATCCCGTGCTGACTGACGATCTTCGCGGTACGGAGAAATAAATGCGGTAAGGGTTACAACACCCGCTTCGTTAAAAAGCTTCGCCACTTCACCGAGACGGCGGATATTTTCTTTTCGGTCTTCCGGAGAAAATCCAAGATTCTTGTTCAATCCGTGGCGCACGTTGTCACCGTCAAGGATGAACGTGCGTGCCCCTCGCTCGTAGAGCGCCTCTTCCAGAGCCACCGCCACTGTTGACTTGCCTGATGCTGACAAGCCGGTAAACCAGACTGTAAAGCCCCGGTGGCCGTTCAGCCGTTCGCGATCTTCCCGGCTGATTGCACCCTGATGCCAGATAATATTCGTTGCTTTTTGCTGCGTCATGATGTTCTTCCCTCTGCTGGGATATACGTTGGTTAAAGCAGTTTCAACCGTTTCAACGGATTAGTGCAGGAACGGATGAAACGATTTAAACGAATGAAACCGTTGAAACGGTTGTGTCACTCCTCAAGCGGAAGCGCCTTGTCAATGAGCATAACCGGTATGTCATCCTTGATCGGATACATCAACTTGCAGTGATGACAAACCAGAACATTGCGGTCGGCCTGGTACTCCAGTTTTCCATTACATCCAGGTTCACGTACGCATTTCGGGCAGGCTAGTATTTGCAAAAGCTCTTTCTTAATTGCCATAGTAATTAGTGACCTCGAAAAGGGTTAAACAAGATACGGCGAAGCAATCCCGCTGAAGGCGGGTTGCCCTTCAGCTCTTCTGGCCCCGCTGAAGGCGGGTTGCCCTTCAGCTCTTCTGGCCCCGCTGAAGGCGGGTTGCCCTTCAGCTCTTCTGGCCCCGCTGAAGGCGGGACAATAGGCTTTTGACGAGCCGTCAGTCATTGTTCCTTTGCTTCTGATAGTACGTCACGTACAGCACCACAAACCTCTTCCGGCGTGAGAGCCGTAAGGCATTCACAGGTTGCGCAGGTTCGCTTGAAACAAGGCCGACAGGCGACCGGTTTTACCAGCACTCGGTGACCAGCCGTCCCATAAGGTCCGGTGCGATCCGGATCAGTAGGGCCAAAGAGTGCAACTACCGGAGTACCGACCGCAGCTGCCAGGTGCATAGGACCCGAATCAGGAGTCACCACGACGTCCGCCTGGCTTTGCAAAAACGCCAGCTCGGCAAGACTCCACAGGCCCGAAGCATCTACTGCCGCAAACGTGCGGGCAGCTTTGATGCTCTGCACGAGTGCTCGATCTCCATTGCTTCCGGTCAAGACCAGCTGGCAATTTTCCTGGTTGAGCAATACTCCCAACTCCGCCCATGACAGTTCCGGCCAGTTCTTGCTTTTCCAGCGTGTTCCCGGATGCAGCAGAATGAGAGGCCGGTGCCGCGTAATGCCGTTTGCCTCCAGAAACACCGCAACCCGGTCCCGATGGACCTGTCGAATGGGAATCGTCCATTGGGGAATCCGACAGGAGCACCCCAGAGATTCGATCAAAGCAAGATACCGGTCGACGCTGTGCAGTGTCACCGCAGGATACGGCACCCGCTCGTTCAAAAAAACGTGGCTCCACTCCCGCCCGGGATAGAATCCCCGTTTTCGTTCAGACCTGGCCAGGCAAGCAAGAACACCGCTCTTCAACAGCCCTTGGAAATCCAGCACCAGGTCGTAGCGTTCGCTTCGAAGTTCGCGAATAAACCTGCCCACCTCTCCAAAACAGGTGATCAATCGTGATGCCCTGCTCAGATCGTTGCGCCATCGCTTCTTGGGGAAAATCAACACCCGATCAATAAGCGGGTGATCAGTGAGCAGCTGAGCCGCATCCTCCTCCACCAGCCAGGTTATCCGGACATCGGAAAAG
>Ga0116143_10001250_pt1 | contig 31563 bp, 39 predicted proteins | sample AD_UKC034_MetaG_FD_89745 | JGI IMG/M metagenome (GOLD analysis project Ga0116143, IMG submission 89745) | Active sludge microbial communities of municipal wastewater-treating anaerobic digesters from USA - AD_UKC034_MetaG | ecosystem: Engineered > Bioreactor > Anaerobic > Digestate | place: USA... | reverse complement strand
CCTCTGAATACAAATCGGGACATATTAAAGGAACCGATCACGTTTTTATTGGCACGTTGGAAACAAACCTGGATAAAATTAAAAAGGGCCAGCAGGTAATAATTCATTGCCAGGGTGGCGATAGGGCATCCATTGGATATTCACTCCTGGCTAAACATGGTTTTAAGAATATCAAAAACTACTCGGGGGGCATTAATGAATGGGTGAATACCGGAAATCCGGTAGTAACTGCGTAGTATCTGATGGCAGCACTTTTGCCTCCATTATTCTTACTTTTCATCACATCGACAGCGATATGCAGGTAAAGCGTTTATCACCTTATTCGCTAACCCTCATTTTTGTTCGCGCCAATTCCTCACACAAACGAGGCGGTTGGTTCGGTTAACGATATTTTTAGAGGAGAGATTAGCTGCGCTGATCCCTTAAGAGGGGTATGTCAAACGAAAATCAAACCAAGCGTTTGATCCCTTGTGGGGTGTTTAAACCAATCAGAACCGTCTCGAAGTTTGCCATAAGCGCAGTTGCCTAAATCAATACGCAGCGTGGAGACTTACTAAAGATGCAACGTGTTTTTCTCTTTTGCCCTTTTACGCCTCCATTCCTTCAAGATCATGGATCCAATATTTATATTATATATAATATAAATTTGAATATTGTGTATAAATTATATTATAAATGATATAATTTAGCGGAATTATGGGTTTAGTGTATTATATCTACTATAATTTATGGAGCAAGACCTCATACATTTCGTGAAACAAATGCGTAAGCAGCATAACCTCACGCAGGTCGAGTGTGCACGGAAGGCCGGTGTGGGGCTCATGTTCCTGCGCGACCTGGAACAAGGGAAAAAATCCCTGCGGATGGATAAAGTAAACCAGTTGCTCCAATTGTTTGGTGCAAAACTGGGTGTGATCAAGTTGAAATAAGGTTAACGCCACGCGCATGATTAAAAGATAATGAAAGGCATCGTATACTATAATGAAGAAAAGGCTGGAATCATCGAGCAAACAGATGAGGGATACCGGTTCGGGTACGATCCGCAGTATATGGCTGCTCCAGGCGCAAAACCCGTAAGCCAAACGTTGCCTTTCAAAACGGAGGCTTACACCAGCAAAACCATGTTCCCGTTTTTTGATGGACTGATTCCGGAAGGGTGGTTATTGGACGTTGCTGTTGAGACGTGGAAAATAAACCCCCGGGACAGGATGACCCTGCTATTGACCGTGTGCCGGGATTGCATCGGTGCGGTAAAAGTGATCAAAGCAGAATAGTATGTCCAGATGCCTGGTTTGTTATAAAGATGATCTTCCTGATGGTTCATACTACCATCCTGAATGCTCGGTACAGATGTTTGGTACACCCGAGCCTCCGGAGTTGCAGTATAGCCTCTCCGAAATGAAGGAACTGGCAAAAAGAATCGTCAGAAGTCAGGGTATCATGACCGGTGTACAACCTAAGATTTCATTGGGGCTTGAAAAAACGAAGCAGAAGAAAGGTAGGCTTACCCTGATGATGGGTGAATTCATATTGAAACCACCCAGCGAATATTACGAGCAGATGTCCGAGACCGAAGACCTGACCATGCACCTGGCGGAGCAGTGCAAAATCGAAACGGTGCCCCATGCATTGATCCCCTTGGCAACCGGTGAACTTGCCTATATCACCAGACGAATCGACCGGTTGGGTGACAAGAAGATTCACATGGAGGATTTTTGCCAGCTGTCTGAACTCTTGACAGAAGACAAATACAAATCCAGCATGGAGCGGGTGGGGAAATTAGTCGGTGAGCTTAGTTCATTTCCAGGACTGAATCTTTTCAACTTGTTTGAGTTGACCCTGTTCAACTACATCACAGGCAACAGCGATATGCACCTGAAGAACTTTAGCCTGATTGATCGTGATGGTGTATGGCAACTGGCGCCTGCGTATGATTTATTGAATGTTAACCTGGTCAACGAAAAAGATAACGATGAAAGTGCGCTGACCATTGCCGGTAAAAAGAGAAGATTGAAGAAACAGGACTTCGTTCAGCTCGCCCGGTCTTATCAACTCACCGATGTGCAAATACGAAATGCGTTCGATGACATCCTGCGCAGGGAAAAACTCCTGTTGGATTTTGTCGACAAAAGTTTTTTGTCAGATGAATTCAAGGTTAAGTATAAAGAAATACTGACCAACCGTTGTGCGGTATTAAGGCAGGACTCATAGTCAGTGCCCGTACGCAAAGAATTCCCGCAGTATATTCAACCTTCACGTCCCGCTTTGACCTGCATCGTAGCCGGGCATTTTTATTTCCCTTATCAAAACAGTAAGCAAAGGTAGGCTGACTTAACGCGTGCCTTACAACAAAGAAATCTGGTGAGTACTTTTTCCTTGATGGAGGCCGACTGAACGAAGCGGGATGCAGGACACAGGAGCTGCCGTGAGGAATGACGCAGCCAAAGCAAAATGCATGACAGCACACTTCGACTTCGCTCAGCGTTGCTGTGGAGAATTTACATGAATGGCTTTAGCGAAAAGTTGGTGCTGTTTGTGCGGATGGTTGTGCCTTAGCAACAGCACGGACTTTAAGTGCTGGCGTGACCTTTTGCGGCAAGGAATGACGAACACCTTATAACCCGCGGGGGGATGTGCGGTTGGTTATTTGGATTTACCTTTACCCCATTTCTTAGCTGGCGTTTTTCTCTTAGGTTCGTAGTCAACCTCGTATTTCTGGGATTTGTTGACATAATCTTTGTCTTTTGGGCCGGGTTTCTTTTTAGACATAATTGAGTGGGTTTTACAACATGAATTTACTTCTGATTCAATTCTGAAAATCTATATATAAACATCAAATGCTAATTAGTGAAGAAAATTTAAGAATGATTTATCAGGCTATGTCCTGATGTTTTCAGGAGATTTATAAGTTATAACCTAATGATTATTTTGACCAGGCTTTTTCTCGGTTATCAACCTCGGCCTGAATTTCTGAGTTGTTTTTGTAGATCAGATTTCCGTTGACCCAAGCTTTAAGCTTTGCGATAGCTTCTAGTTTGGCAATCACTTCTTGAGCTACCAGTTGATCCATTATCCAAAGCATTCCATGGTATTCAATGGAAAGCTTCTTTGCGTAGTTCCGCAGTGGCTTATCACTGCTTAATACAGTTGCATCTCCAAGCTTTTGTGCAATGAATACTACAGAGCGATCCTCCGGTGTGAGTGCCTTAGGATAAGCTCCTGTCATCAATGCCAGTTGCTCATCTCCTGTAAGTACATGTACTGTTAGCTTGTTACTGGTTTTGTATCCTTCCAGAATCTGTTGTTGTGAGATAAAGAGTTCATTGATTACTTCTGCTGTGGTATGGATGTCTAAATCAAGACCAAAAAACTTGGCCGTGAGATTAAGCGTAATGACATCTATAAAGATGCATGCATCCGTTACAACGATTTTCATTAGCCAATGACGAGATTCTTTTCACGGAATTCTGCCAGCTTCATATTAGTGAGCGAAGCGGCTTTGCTCATGGAAATATGCTCTTCGGCTAACGCACGCAGAAGCAATTGATTAAACCGGTAGGACTCTTCTTGTCCTTTATAGTCAAACTCAATGGGTTCCTCGGTTTTGTATCCCATCTGACTGATAAAAAACATGAATTGTTTGAAGTACGATTCAGAAATTATTTCCAAGTCTTTCATTCGATAAGCAATAGCCTGAATAGAAATACCATACTGTTTTTTTATTGCACCTAATTCAGGAATAAGAACTTTATGACGCTTTCTGCCCACCTCTTTATAAAGGGTTTCTTCTGGTAATAACATGGCACCTGCAAAGTAGTTGCAATACTTTTCCTTTTCTTTATCGGTTAGCCCTTCCAGGTTTAGAACCAAGTGACCAAGCTCATGCAATGCAGTGAAGCGCTTTCTGTCTAGAGATTTTAGTTTGCTACTGTTTAAGACGATTACAGGAACTTGTTTGTTGTTTGCCCATGCCGACAAACCATCAAAGCCATCTTCCGATCCAATCTCCATTACCTTGATGTGATTGTCTTCCAGAAGTTCAATCAGATTGAAAATAGGATCAAGCCCCAGGTTAAGCTGTCCTCTAAGTTTAGTTACAAACTCTTCTACTTGTTCATTCGAGCGAATGGGTTCGTGCGGGAACTTGATACTGAAATTGGTTGGTACGTTCAGAATTTCTTCCAACTCGAGATAACGAGCCAACATATCCCTGGTCTTTTCAATCAGACTACTTTTACCCTTCACTGAGAACTTGTTATATTTGCGAAATTCAATTTTTTCAAGTTGTACTTCTTCCTTTCGGAAAAAGTAATCCGGACGCACACTTAAGGCATCACAGAGGTAGCCGATCATTTCACTATCGGGCATGAAATCTCCCTTCTCGTATTTATGGAGCGATTGTTTGGACACACGGTTTTCCAGCTTATCAGCCAAATCCTGTAGGGAAAGTCCAGCCATGACCCGGGCTGACTTGAGCCGTTCAGCAAATTGATTCATATACGTTGGTTTTAGCGAGAGAGCAATAAGAGACTATACTGCTATTGTAACAGGGCATAGGGGCGATTGGTTTACAAAAGTATAACAATTTTATACAAATGTCAATCATCCCTGTAAATATGTCAGTATAAAGAATATAACAAATGGACTCAAAATCTGCCAATTTTAGGCTTTTCCGGCATGAACTTTTGGTTTACATATAATGTTTACGAATTGGACGGATTATTGTATATTTGTAAACAATGAATTTTAACTATATGGAAGACGCATAAAAAAAATCAGGAGGCTCAACGAACCCCCTGATTTGGTAATAAAGGGAAAACCAGGTCTAGTAAACCTGATTGACTTAATAATAGCATTGCAAGTCTACTTTATCCCTCCTTATTATCCAAATCAAACTGGGTCAATTCAGTATGGTGAGTTTAGCCTCTCCAGCTTAAACATGACGCGTACTGAAAAGATTCAACATTAACGTTTTTGAGAATCGGTGGATCACCGAATGTGCCATTAAGAACGGATCGAGCATGAGATGCTTTGATTAGCGGCTTAGTTAATTATTAGTATGATTTAAATAATAAGAGAATGAAAATTCAAGATAGCGGAGATGCAACCGCAGACAAGGTTAAAGTGCATAACATTATTGTTAATGGTCGTGAGAAGGAATTTGAAGGCAAAGAAATTTCATTTGAGCAAGTCATTGTTCTTGCTTTTGGAGCGGTTTCTCCCAACCCCAATATTTCTTACACAGTAACATACAAGAGAGGTGAGGGTAATAAGCCCGAAGGATCTCTTGTGGCTGGTCAATCAGTTAAGGTAAAAGAAGGAATGATATTCAATGCTACCGCAACTGATAAGTCATAGTCCAGATTTGCTACAACTCTGGGAAGAGGGTCTGTCTCTTGAGATAAGAGATGGATACCTCCTTGTTCATGATGTTCCGTTTGTCAATAGCCGCAAGGCTATTGACTATGGAACCCTGGTGTCAACGTTGAATCTCGCAGGAGATAGAACAACTACACCGGAAACGCATGTTGCGTATTTTATTGGTGGCCTTCCTTGCGATAAAGAAGGCAATCCGATACACTCCATCATTAATTCTCCAACACCTCAAGCGTTAACAGCGGGAATCTTTATTAATGTAACATTCTCCAGTAAACCAAAGGATGGATACAAAAATTACTTTGATAAGATGAGTACTTATTTAAGTATCATTTGTAATCCTGCCAAGGCATTGGACGATTCTGTTACTGAGCGAAAGTTTAAGGTAACACCAACAACTGATGCTGAGGAATCTGTATTTGAGTATTACGACAGTAATTCTTCTCGTGCTGGAATTGGTATCGTATCGGATAAGCTTAAAGGATACAAGGTTGCTATTATTGGATTGGGTGGAACAGGTGCGTACATACTTGATAGCCTTGCTAAAACACCTGTGAAGGAAATCCATCTTTTTGATGGAGATTGGTTTTTGCAGCACAATGCTTTCCGAGCACCCGGTGCCCCCAGCATTGATACTTTGAAAGAGCGACTAAAGAAGGTTGATTATTTTCATGGTATTTACTCACGAATGCATGGGGTTATTTTTAGGCATGGGTATGTTGTTGAATCAACGCTTCATGAATTGGATACTATGGACTTTGTGTTCATTGCTATTGACAAGGGAGAAATCAAAAAGCCCATTATGAAGTACCTTGAGCAAATCAATAAACCTTTTATTGATGTGGGTATGGGTGTTCATCTTGTAGATGATGCGTTGATTGGAATTGTTGCCTTAACAACCAGTACTCCAGAAAAGAGAGATCATGTTTGGAATGGACGAGTATCTTTTGCTGAAAATCATGTCAATGATTACACAAAGAATATTCAGATAGCCGAATTGAACTCGCTTAATGCTGCGTTGGCTATCATTAAATGGAAGAAGTTGTTAGGCTTTTATCAAGACCTTGAAAAAGAAGGTAATAGCAGTTATTCAATTAATGTAAACATGTTACTCAGTGAAGATCAAGCATAAGTTTGTTCAATTTATTCCGGATGATATAGAGCGTAACACGCTCTATATCTCAATTGAATTTGGCACAGCCGTGCACAAATGTATGTGTGGATGTGGTAACGAGGTGGTAACCCCGTTATCACCCACCGATTGGGAATTGATTTATAACGGTGAAACCGTTTCACTTTATCCCTCCATTGGTAATTGGGGGTTAAAATGTGAATCACATTATTGGATTACAAGAGATAAAGTAAAATTTGTTGAGAAATGGTCGATGAAGCGAATTACGAAAAATCGAAATGCAGATAAAATTAATAAGAAACGTTTTTTTGATACAAAAGAAACGTCTGATTAGTATCAGACGTAGATCAATTGGCTGTAAACTGATAGCCACAATTAGAACAGAAATTCCCTCTCTGTGCTAGCGGGTAATTACATTTCGGACAAGTTTCAATTTTGTCAACAATATCGTTGAAAGACGCTTTATTCAAAGAATAAAATTGCTGAGGTATTTCATCAATAAAGGATGATTCATTTCCAAGTTCTGTAATTAGGAAGAGTTCATCCTTAGCCCTTGTGATAGCTACATAGAACAGCCTTCTCTCTTCCTCCATAAGAATATCATACTTCACATCTTTTACAACCCTGAAAATGGCATCATCTAGCCAAATATCGGGAAACCCTCCTGGGCCTTCTGTTAAACCAAGAATAAAAACAGCTTTTGCTTCAAGCCCTTTAGCAGCATGTATGGTCTTATAAGAAACGAAGAGGCCATTTTCCTTTAAGGCATTGAAATAAGGATTAAACATTTTCGATCTTCGATATAGAACGAGAATATCATCTTTACCATGGCCTTTTGAATATAGTTCTCTGACCTGTTCTACTAAAAATTCAACTCCATCTTCGTTTAGATTTTTAGCTCGATAAATCTGGATTTTGCTTGGTGTTTGCTTCAAGGCCTTAATGTCCTTTCTAATCTGGTTTTTGTTATGCTTTATCACTTCGTTACTAGCACCGACAATTGTTTGTGTGCTTCGGTAATTGACATCTAGTTTATGAATTTCTGATTGTGGGTAATGGGATTCGAAGTTTACAATATAGTCAACATTTGAACCTCTAAATCCATAGATGCTTTGCCAATCGTCACCAACACAAAACAATTGAGCACTTGGTTTCAAAAGTAGATCAAGAAGTTTTACCTGCAATCCATTCACATCTTGGAACTCATCCACCAATAAGTAATTCAGCTTATTTTGGTAGTGTTCACGAACCTCCTCATGCTCTTTTAAAAGTTTAATTGTGAGGATAATGAGGTCATCAAAATCTAAAAACGATCTATTTGTGCAATATTTTTTATACTCCTCAATAATAGGAATCGCTAATTCATAAAATACTCTAACCCTTTCGTGCTGATTTTTGGCAGATGATTGTAAAAGGTTTTTAGAGGTAACATCTTCGGCTTTGATCATTGTTTGGAGACGCATGACCGTCTTCAGGAATTCTTGAATCTTACCGTGGTAACTTTTAAACTCTTCCTCAAAACTCAATGCAACATCCTCTGTTATTGCATTGGTTATTTTACCCATAACAATCCTTTCCATTGCCAAATTGAAAAGGTTGGTGTTATTCATCATTGATTCATACGTGATAACACAGTTACGACCGCCTTTGATGAATTGCTTCTCCTTATCAACCATGGAGTAGCTTTTGTCAGTAGTGTGCTCAAGGAAGAGGTCAGCTTGCGGAATGTAAAAATCAGGTTTAAAATCAAAGTCCTGCATATTCACCTGCTTCTCATACACATATTTAATGCTATGACGATATAGCCAATCTGCAATATCTCTTTCGGATTTTGATTTTACAGTTTCGCCTTTGAGTGTTGTGTATGTTCTTTGACCGGAATTTTCGTACGCCTTCATTTCTTTTGTGACAGCTATCTTGTCAACGTAGTAATCAAGGATGTAACGCTTAAGTTTTAAAATATACTCTCTGTTTCTACAGGCAAGAATAAGAAGTTTATGTATGATGTCACTTGGTTTCTCCGGAGCAGTAATATTGTCCTTCTTACTTAGGTCCAACTCCTCTGGTGAGTCATCTGAGATAAGTTTGAATTTATTATCGAAAACCGGATTCCCATTACTTCTAAGTATTTGGTAACATATTGAATGAAATGTTTTTATTGTAAGATTGTTTATCCAGGGTATACTCTGGATCCATCTCTTTCTCTCAAATTCCTTCTGCTCAGTTGTAAGCTTTTTATTCTGAATTAATTTCTCATACGATTGAGTTGAGTCACTTGAAATGATTAATCGGTCAATCATTTCATTTGCGGCATTTTTTGTAAACGTAATACCAAGAATTGAGGACGGTTTTACATTCCTTTCTGCAACTAAATAAAGAAGCTTTGAAATAATTGTCTTTGTTTTACCAGAGCCGGCACCAGCTAAAACCAAAATCCGTTTTGCATCGGACAAAACTGATGTCTTTTGTTTCTCATTAAGGTTATCGATGAATCCCATTTATTTCTGTTAAGTATAAGTAAAGCTAAAATAAGCAAGTTTGAAGACTTGATGTACTTAACAGCGAGTCGACCACTACAATTTTGTAATCGAGGTCAGACTTCTGCGAAATCGGGCGGCATAGAAATAGTTTCTCGGACTCGCTTTGCTCTTGAATTTTTACCTGCGGCTTTCTCCTCCTCGTTGACCCCACCATAATTTGAACTTGTATTTTCAGATTGCTCATAAGTAGTTTTATTGTTTACTCTGTTTGTACTGTTTATGTATGGCTCCTCTACCTGACCGGAACCTGTTGTTTCCGTGTGGCCTCAGGTGCACCTCGAAGTGCACCTACGGATTGGGAAAGATTGAATAACTTGATATACCCTTAAAACAAAAAACCCTGAATTCATTACGAATTCTGGGTTTTGATTGTGTTTGATTTGTTACTGGCAGAGGAGGAAGGATTAGCTGCGCTGATCCCATAAGAGGGGGTGTATCAAACGAAAATCAAACCAGAGGTTTCGCTTCGCTCATTTTTGTTCGCGCCAATTCCTCACACAAACGAGGCGCTTGGTTCGGTTAACTTTAGGAAGGATTAGCTGCGCTGATCCTTGTGTGGCGCATGTTCCTGCGCGACCTGGAACAGGGGAAAAAATCCTGCGGATGGATAAAGTAAACCAGGTGCTACAATTGTTTGGTGCAAAACTGCGTAAGCATATTTTAGCGATAAGTACCTTTTTCCGGTACTTACTGCACTTTTGCTCAACTCTTTTCGTTGATATTTATCAGGTTATAGCCTGATATTTAATTTGCTTTTATCAGGTTATAGCCTGATATTTGATGAGCATTTATCAGGCTATAGCCTTATGAAAAACTTAAAAAAGCTTCAAATTGAGCAATTGGATAAGAAATTAGCAGGGCTTACTAATTTCCCAGAGGCTCCTGCCAAAGGCTGGATTCATGGAATACGTACGGCTTTGAAGATTTCGTTCCGGCAATTTGGAGCTCGATTGGGTATTACAGCTCAAAGCGCTCAGGAAATTGAGGAGCGGGAAAAGAATGGAAACATCACCCTGAAAAATTTGCGTGAAGTGGCTCAGGCTATGGATATGAAATTGGTTTATGGTTTTGTTCCTAAAGAAAGTTCTTTTGAAAGCATGTTGGATAAGCAAGCCATGGCTGTTGCCAGAAAAATTGTAATGCGCACTGATAACACGATGAAGCTTGAAGATCAGCAAGTAGGCAAAGTCCGCTTTGAAAAAGCTGTGCGTGAATTAGCCGATGAAATTAAACGAGAAATGCCCCGATACTTATGGGATTAGATTTTGAATTAGTTAACGGCCAAACGCCTCTTGATGAGGAAGAGAAAGATGGTTTGCTAATTCCTACTATTGTCACTCGTGGTGAGTTGGATGAGTTTGAGCAACTCAACATTGAAAAGGCTATTCAATGGACGTTGACTCGAAAATTCAAGAAGGATGATATCCTAACCGAAGATTTTGTAAAGCTGGTTCACAAAAAAATGTATGGCGATGTATGGGCCTGGGCTGGTGAGTTTAGAAAGGCGAACAAAAACATTGGCGTGGACAGGTATCAGGTTGTGATTGAATTGCGAAAGCTGATTGGTGATTGTAGCTATTGGATTGACCATGGTACCTATCCTCCCGATGAAATAGCTGTTCGTTTTAAGCACCGCATAGTATCTATTCATTGCTTCTCGAATGGTAATGGCCGTCACTCGCGCCTGATGGGAGATTTAATTATTGAAAAGATTTTTGGTGAGTCTGTTTTTACTTGGGGAGCCAATGCTGACTTAACTAAAACAGGAGATACAAGAAAGGAATACCTTGATGCAGTTAAAACTGCAGATAGAAATGATTTCCGATCGCTTTTGGAATTTGCTAGAAAGTGAAGCTAGGCAGGAATTAATTCACACTCGCTTAGGCTTAAGAACGTTAATGCGTTCCAATTGCTTCAGGTATTTGGATGCCGTGATGCGTGAGATATTCAAGCGAGTGGTTAAAATTTCTGTTTTGCAATAAGGGTATTGATAAATGTTATACATGATAAGATCCTCATGTATAGAAACTATACATGATAAACCTTTGATTTTCCCCATCTGTCCGGTAAAGAGAATCCCAATCTATCCGGACTGTGTGTCAGCAGGGGGAAGGTACAAGCCAGGCGTTTGGTTCGGTTAACAACATTTTAGAGGAAGGATTAGCTGCGCTGATCCCAAAAAAGGGGCGTGTCAAAATCAAGAATCTTCGTTCGTTGCGCTCTCTTATTTTTTGTTGATTCCAAAGTCGCACAAGCTTTGGCTTGGCTCCTTTTCCATCAACAAAAAACCCTGCTTGCGCAGGGGTTTCTTGATTTTGCAGAGGAGGAGGGATTGGCTGCGCTGATCCCATAAGAGGGGGTGTATCAAACGAAAATCAAACCAGAGGTTTCGCTTCGCTCATTTTGGTTCGCGCCAATTCCTCACACAAACGAGGCGTTTGGTTCGGACTTGTCTCAAACAAAAAGCCCCGCGATTGCGGGGCCCCTGGATTGAGATTTTCTTTTGCAGAGGAGGAGGGAGTAATTCAGTTCAACAATCCTCCTCACTATCAGTATCTTACAGAGCGCTTTGAATTAGTTGGCACTAGGGCTGGCACTAATCAAATCACTACAACTTTTGTCATTCCTTATGAGTATGAATTTACGAAACTTCTGTTGAGCAGACTAATAATTGAACTACTTTCTTAGGTTATTTGTGCAGTTACTTGTTCAATCTTTATTCCGGTATATCTGCTGAATTCTTCGATAGTTATAAACTGATGATCCTCCTTACCCAGTTTGTCTTTGATGCGTTTGAGCAATAACCTTCCATAGCGCTCACTCTTGCCGGTGATGAGCTGCACATCTTTCGGGTAAATGATGATCCGGTTTATTCTCATACACTATCTATGCTTCATGAATGGCTTTGCCATTGCAAAGCTCCGCACTTAATGTAATTCATTTTGTGAAATAACGGAAGAAAGGGGCTTGAGTGTTCAAACTCGGAAGCTCATTTTATGTTTTGCTGATTTCGTCCAATACGTTTGAGCATTGCTGCAGCGATGGCTTAACCAGACTGTGCCTTGAACAGGTTGGACAATTAATTTTTTAAACTATGGCAAGACAAAAAGGAGTCATCAAACTCCAGGGACAAATGGGAGGGGTATCCTTCTATAAGACTGGGCAAGACGGTTTTCTCGCCCGCGAGAAAGGAGGCGTTGATGCGGACCGCATTAAGAACGACCCGAACTTTGCGCGTACGCGCGAAAATGGTGCTGAATTTGGCCGTGCTGGTGCAGCCGGTAAATTGTTGCGCACTGCATTCAGAACCTTGATTCTGAATACTGGCGACAGCCGGATGGCAAGCCGACTTACCCGCGAGATGGTGAAAGTCATACAAGCGGATGCGACTAATGTTCGTGGCCAACGCAATGTTATCGATGGCGAAGCGGAGTTACTGCTTGGCTTTGAGTTCAATGACAATGCAAAGTTGGGCAGGACATTTTTTGCTCCCTTCAGTCCATCGATCAATCGAGGAACGGGGGTATGCCAGGTTGCATTGGCAAACTACTCTCCTCAACATATGGTGGCAGCTCCAGCTGGTGCAACGCACTATCGATTGATTATGGGTGCCGCCTGGGTTGATTTCCAAAACGTACGGTTCAGTAGTAACGAAAGTCGAAGCGAAGAAATTGATTTGACGGAAACGCAAACACCTATCCTGACTTTGGAAACAAGTGTGCCTGCTGCAACTAGCGAGCCCATATTCCTAACCTTCGGAATTGAGTTTTTCCAGCAAGTGAATGGTGAATTTTATCCATTGAAAAATGGAGCCTACAACGCCCTGGCGATTGTGCAGGTGGATGGAGGTGTTTAATGGAACTGGAGTTATTCAGGAGTTATGAACCTGAAGGGACCAATGGGGAATTAAGGCTCGTGGTATGTAACACCATCGAGCTCCCCTGGCTCCAGAATCAGCGGAATGTTTCTTGTATTCCTGAAGGTAGGTATGAGTTGAAACTGCGGTCAACCGCAAAACGAGGTCAGCATCTTTTGGTATTGACTGTGAAAGGCAGAGATGGAATTTTAATCCATCCTGCAAATGATGCCAGTAAAGAGCTGCGCGGTTGCATCGCCCCCGTTACAACATTGACCGGTCCAGGGAAGGGTAGCCAGTCACGATTGGCGAATGAAAAGCTGAAAGCACTTGTGCTGGAAGCTTTGGAACGAAAGGAAAGAGTTTTTCTAACAATTAAATCAAACGAGTCATGAAATTATCAGAACGATTACAAGCGCCCACTCCGAAATTTTTTCGGATCCTGCGCAATATTGGAATAGCCCTGGCAGCTGCCGGTGGTGTCATTTTAACTGCTCCCATCAGCTTACCCGTTGCAGTTATAACCATTGGCGGGTATCTCACGGTAGCCGGTGGTGTGATGACAGCGGTGAGTCAGTCGGCAGTGGATGGTGAAAAAGATTGTGCAGATGACGGCACATAATAATCATGGTACCATGGCCGGGACGGCCGGAGGTACCCTCCTCACGATCTTCGCGAACATCCATTCCGAGGATATCTTCAAAACTGCCGTGTTAGCGTGTATCGGTGCGGTCGTCAGCTTTTTGATATCACTCTTTATGAAATGGATGTCAAAGAAGATCCTGAAGGATTAGGAATAAGGGCGAACCCTGACAGCATGGTCAGGGTTCTTTGCTTTATGGCTACCTCAATACTTTATACATGATTGCTTTCTTCGCTTGTTTTATTAGGTGGATCTGTTTTACCAGATTCTCCTGGTGTGTGGATAGCTTGTTTAAAATCTCCAATGAGTTTAATAGTGCCTCCTTTCTTAACGCAACTTTTGAGTGAGTTACTTTGATAACCTGGTGAAGCTCGCTGATTCTTAAAAATGGAATTACGGAGCCGGTGAGTACTTGCCGGAAAAAACCCCCTACCCAAAGCCCATAGCAAAGCCAGTAGAAATACTCCCGCTCTACGAGATTGGAAGTGATTACTACAAAGCAATTCGGGCAAGGGTTTAAAAGCGGCTTCCCTGCGTTATAGCCTTTGGATAAGATAAAGAAGTGGTTTTGATTTTTGAATTCATCCGTCATTCTGTGTGTTTTGATTTTTGGTGTGTTCATAGTTCGCGCTTTAAAATTTTGCGCGACCCCCACGAACATTTTTAAGAGAAAAGAAAAACCGAAAAAAATAAAAGAGAAGCCTACCCCTCCCGCTGGCTTGGAAGGAAAGCAAGGAGGAACGGAATAAATGGCTTAAGCGATGGCAAGCGGGTTTATGCCGTAGTTCCTTGCTTGACGATTGTGCGGAGGAGGTGTGGCCAGCGTATCTTTGCTGACTCTTTTGTTTATTTTTACTCTATGAAGAGAAAACATTACATAAGACGACAAAAAATCACCGAGATAATTGAATCTATTTTTCAAATTGTTTTGATAGTGACCCCGGCAATGCTGGTGACTGTTGGACTTATAATTTTTGGGGGGATTGCTATTGGCTTCAATAGTGAAATTATGAAAAGGATTGATCAGGCAAAAGCAGTGGAGCCATATTTAAAGTACACCGAATATACAATTGGTATTGCAAATCTATTGTTAGGTACAATGACAGTCGGACTCGTTGTTTATACTTTATTTACGGGTAAGCGAGCAAACAACAAGCAATTATTCGAAACTAAATTTTTCGACCTGCTGAAAATTCACAGGGAAAATACCGTTCATGTTGAATGCAATGGAAAAGAGGGGAGGATGGCATTTGAGGCAATTTTTATGGAAATTCAATTTGTAGCTGACTTCCTCAAACGTAGTGTACCTCCGTTAACTGATAGGGATAGGTTGTCTATATCGTATTTGGTTCTTTTTTGGGGGTTGACAGAAACAAAGCAAGATTTGAGTAGATACTTGAAGAAGCATTTCGCTTATTTGGCTGAATTAAATGTCGAAATATTGAATTCCTTATCAAAGCTTTATAACGATGTCAGCTCATACGATTCACTTAGTCCATTTAAAGGCTCACTTACGGGACTTCAATCTTCAATGAGTCATTATTTCAGGCACCTATTTCAAACTTTAGAATTTATCAATAAACAGGGGTATCTAACATTTGATGAAAAGTATTATTATGCTAAAACGCTGCGCGGTCAATTATCAAACTATGAACTGGTGATCTTCTTTTACAATTCGATAAGCCCATTAGGAAGAAAGTGGGAGTTAGGACAGAGAGAGTTTAGAAATAAATTAGTTACCAAATATCAATTCATTAAAAATATGCCATTGAGTTTAGTTATTGATGTAGATGCTAAGCAATACTATCCTGAAATTGAATTTGAATCCGAGGAGTGATAGGTTTAGATATGCATCTGATTGAGAACGGGAAATCTGTTTGGGAGAATTATGAGACCTTAGGCGGTATTATTGATACTGTAATTCAAGATCTAGTTGCACGGAAAGCTGAAAACAAGAAGGTAATTGAGGTCTGTCATGTTGGAAAGTTTTTGATGCTCTTAGGCGGTGACAATTCCATCGAGCAAGTTATGGAGCAACCTGACTTCATTGTAAAGACCAATGTAGGTAAAGTCGGAGTTGAACATCAAGTCATTATTGACACATCATCAAAGGAAAAGGAAGGGTTTTTCGAAAATATTTTTTCAATTGCTGAAACGGAGCTTCAAAGTGATATTGATTTGCCAAACTTCCTTGCAAATTGTTACATGCGACCATACCTAACATACTCGATTGCTGACAAAGCAAGATATGTTGAAGAAGTGAAACGGGTAGTAAAACAGTATATCTTAACGGGAAAAATGGAAGAAGATTCGATTATTGACAGAATCTCTTCAATGCCACACTCGGCCAGGAGTTTGAGTGTCAACTTTGGGGCATGGTGGCAGAAACCTATCACTGAAGAATTAATCTTAGATGCTGTTAATCAGAAGGAGAAAAAACTCATCAATTACGTCAAGAATACCGGGCTTCCCATTTGGTTACTTTTGGTCATAGGTAGCTTAAAAGAAAGCTCGTTTGAGGTTGATAAGGTTATGGACATTCACCTACAAACGCAATTTCAACGTGTATTTTTACTAGAGGATTTTAGTGCGAGACTTTGGATACTTAAGTAAAGTTACCCCTATTTGTTAGTAGTGCTTAGCGCGACAGAAGTGTGTGGCCTTTATCGGATTGCGAGCCGCCAAGGCGAACGAATCCCGCCTCAAGCGGGAGAAGTGAGTCCGCGAGCAGGAGGTAGGGTGTGAGCAAGGAGCGCGAATGAGGGACGAATGAGTGCGGTGCGAACTATGAGAGAAGTGCCGGCTGCGAAGGAAGTGTGTAGAAAGCCGGCACGGAACGAACAAGGGCTGGCGTGATTTTTTGCCCTGCGACAGGCTCAGGGCAGGTGCCTTGCTTTTGTTGAAAGGAGGTGGAGGTGTGTCGGCCAACAAATGCAAGGTTGCAAAAAGCATGACAGCCCGCAGCCCGGACGACAGCGCAGGCGAGCACAACAAGGGCAGCGGGTGGACTGCAAACTTACCGAGTGAAGGAGGACGGAATGAAACGGAATGAAGCGTAGTGAGCCTTGTGTTAGAAGTGAATGAAGTTTGAGGTTATCTGCGAAAGTCCACTTCGTTGCAAATAAAAAATGTTTTGAGCAGATAACCCAAATGCAATGAATGTGCGCGTGGTGAGCGAACGAAGCGCAATGCAGTGTAGTGTAGGACGACTGAACGAGGTGGGTTTGCAGGACACAGGTAGCTGCCGTGAGGAATGACGCAGCCAAAGCAAAAGGCATGACAGCATGAGCGGAGCGAACCTTTAGGCGAAAAGTTGGTGCTGTTTGTGCGAATGCGTGTGTGCTGGCAACAGCACGGACTTTGAGTGCTGGCGTGATCTTTTTGCGGCAAGGAATGACGAACACCTTATAACCTGCGGGGGGATGTGCGGTGGGGATAAAGACTTATCTAATTGGCAGAGTGTGTATATTAGTTGTATAAATTCCTCATTATGCCTGCTTTTCCAAAACCCAAATTCAGCTACTCGGTAAATGTTAACAAGGAGAAAGCTAATCTCATTACCTATCGTGATACCAAAAAAGACAGGGCTATCCCGAAAAAATCGGATGGTAAACTACTGCTGGCTACCTGGAATATTGCTAACCTAGGATTGCAAGTGCGGGAGGCGGAACATTATAAATTGATTGCTGAAATTCTGTCATGGTTTGACCTAATAGCAGTGCAAGAAGTGAATGACGACCTTGAGGGGTTACGTGAACTTCAGAAGTATCTTCCTGGATACAGCACGATTTTTACCGATGAGGGCGGAAATAATGAACGGATGTGCTACCTGTTTGAGTCATCAAAAGTAACAACTCTTGAAAAATTTGGTGAGCTATCTGTACCGCCAAGTGAGTATCGGTTTATAAAACTGCCCGGAGTTACCACTAAGTTTGATGGCTTTGACCGAAACCTGTTCCTGGCATCTTTCAAGGCCGGGAAGTTGGAGTTTCTTTTGTTGAATGTACATCTCTATTTTGGTGATGAGAGCGAAAAGAAATCTATTGAGCGCAGGTGTCTTGAAACTTTTTGTGTTTCCCGTTGGGCTGATTTGCGCAGGAAGAGTAAGTATTGTTATACGCCTAACATCATAGCCCTTGGTGATTTTAACCTTCCCAAGAAAGAAGATTCTGACCCGGTGTACAAAGCGTTGCGCGCGAAAGGGTTGGAGTTACCAGACCACTCGACAAAAATCTACTCCAATATTTCGAACGATGCCGACTACGACCAGATTGCTTTTTTCCCTGGATTGAAAGACAAGCTTACCGGTAATAGTGGGGTCTTTGATTTTGATGGAGCCATCTTCCCAGATATGTATGCCAGTAAGAAAGAATCAGAATTTAAGTCCTACCTCCGCTACTACATCTCTGATCACCGCCCAATGTGGATTGAGTTGGATGTTTCTTAATAGATTGCTACCACTCACCAAGGTAAGCCCATTCCCTAAATCTGTCTGCGGAGCGCTTTTCCAGTTCTAGTTGTTCCCTTACCCAAGTCATAATTGGGATGATTGATATTCCTAAATCTTCCGATTCAATTAGCTCAATTACCCGTTGCCATTTTGCAGCCCTAATGTCACCCATATTGGCGGATCCGTCATGGATTATCACACCATTGCCAATCCACCCAATCTTTTTGAAGTGATCCAGGTTGTTGTTTAACCTAATGAATGTACTGAAAGCCGCAGAAAATAGATGCTTAAGTTTGTCCTCTAAAAGCTCAAATATTTCATTAATCTTTTTGGGGTTGGCAAAGTTCTTTGAGATGTATTGAAGAATAAATGTATTTACTTTTTGCTGATTCACTGGCTTTACATTCACAAAGAAGGATGATAGAAAATCGGAGTTGAGACCTAATCTGTCAGTTTCGATCAGATGATTGAGGACTTGCTCAACTATCTCCTCAGGGGTATCTAATTCCCATACAATCTGTAAACTTTTGAAATCTGAACTTCTTCTGTTCAGATCATCTTCAGCGATTGAATCTACATACTCAAGTAAAAAGCTTGTGTCTCGTTCCAAAATGAAAAGTAAGTCCTCACCGCTGTAGTCAAAGGAGTGTTGAATTCGATCTTGTTGGATATACGTTTTCTTCAGTAAAGCTAAATCAGAAATGTATGCTTTAAACTTTTCAAATACGTTCCATAAGGCAACTTTTATAGGACCTTTGCTGTTCAAATCAGCAATAATTCGGATTACTTTATTGACTGTGGCGGATTTGAATACCTCATATTTTTCAATGCCATCCAAAAATAATGTGCATGAATTTTTTAGAGATGTGATCACTGTGATTAAAGCAAAATACTTTTCTCGATTTATCTTCTGAATGGGGAGGCTAAGGAGAAACTGAATTTGCCAGTCGAATAATGTTGATATACGATTGTCTTTGACATGGAGAAAGTTACGAAACAATGCTTTCAATTTTGTGTGCGGCCTTATGATCTCCCAGAATTCATGATGAAAAACAGATTCATGATTGGCCGCAGTCTTAATAGCAAGATTTGGGGAAAATGTATCTAGCCTCTTATCGAAAATCAATAGCTTAAAAATTTTTGTAGCAAGTGATGGGTTTAGCTTGATATTTTCATCTAAGATTATTGCCAAAGAGTTCGGCAATTCATAGCTATCCTTTCGAAACAGTTTTATTTCAATAAAAGTATTTATAAATGCCTCGTATTCTTTCAATGAAGTAAATCTAAAAGATTGTCTCAATTCTCTTTCTTTAACTACTTCATATTTTTCCCCAAGCTGATATTCGTGTTGTTCTTTGTCCCGTAACCTATTCCAATCGACCTTTCTAAATAACTTGTACTTCTCGGTGAAGAACTTTCGCTGATGTTTCTTAATTGGGTGTTCATTAATTCCAAGCCGTTTTGCCCAGCCAAATAACTCTTGAACTAAGTAGGCGTGGTCAAATCTTTCAGCGTTGAAATAGTCTTCAATTAATGAATCGATGGAAACAAAGTCACTTAGCAGAACCTTAATATCAACATCAATGCGGCTTTGTGAGTATTGGTGAAGAACCTCAAATGCTTTTTCCGGATTAGTTGGAAAAAGCTTGTCGAGAAATGTCCAAATCCGCTTCCTAAAACTTAATATGGAGTCATCGGCTTTCAGGGTGTAACCGTATAGTGAGAATTTATGGCTACGACCAGGGCGTACTTGTTGAAATCTAAAGTATAAGAATTTGTTTGCTACATCAAAGAATAATTGCTGATGAAGCACTTGTGTAAGCAATCCGCCCTCAATAATGTTAAATAACATTACCTGCCGTTGGTATTGATAATACTCATCCTCGTAGTCAAAGGCAAAATGGTCTGTTAAACACTTAACAAGTTGGGAATAGGTGCCTGGAAATGCTTTGGTATACTCAAAGGATAAGATTGTGGTTCTTTTTATGAGCGCAACATCACGATGATACCTGATTATATTGAACATTAGTTTTAAATGTTGATCATCAGCTAAATTGAATGGCTCAAGAAGGGCATAGGTTGAATCAGAATAGCTAGCGCTGTCAATTTTCAAGACAATTATTGCCAAAAGTTCATCTTCAAGATAGAACCAAAACAGGTCGAAGAATGTCAGAATATCTTTTTCAGAAGAAAATGACTTTAGCTTTGCTAATAAGATTGGCCTTATTTTTTCACGTATATTTCGGTACCCAAAAGTATTGTTCGCGGGAATAACAGTGTCGTGAATTCTGTTTTTTGTTGATTCGTAAAAATGGTCGATCAGCACAGTAAATGGTAATAGGTCATCTTTAAAAAAGACTTTGTAAAAAAAGTAAATCGAAATAGATTGATCAGCTATTTTTACGTGATTGTATTTGATTTCAACAATTTCGATATCTTCTAATTTTGTGATTGATTGGATAAATTCTGACCTACTCAATTGAAACTTATCAAGAATATTTTTCAGCAAATCAGAATTACCAAGAGAAATCGTATTGAAGTATGAGATAATACCAAGGGATTTTAGAATAAGTTTATCTTGAAGCAGACCATTATCCCGAACAAATGTTTTGAAGTATTCATCAAACAAATCATGTACTTCATGAAGAGCACTAAGATTGTTCTTTTCTACAGCAAGCTTCGCTGCCATAATTGCCAATCTTGCATTGTTGTTTGAAATGCTCAGTATTTTAGGGTGGTAATCTTCGTTAGTTATTTTAAATGGTTCATTTTTGATAATATCGATAATCTGATCTTCATTCAACGGAGTTAACTCAAAAACAGAAATCTCTGGTATTAGATTTTTTATTTGATCTAACGCGTAATCTCTAACAGTAAGAACTATCTTTAATTGTTCAAACTTTGCGTCATCAGCGAACCCTTTAATTTGAAGAAGTCTATCAAATCTATTTGCGTCATCAATGAAAAGGATATTTTTTGAAGTGTTATCAAAATAAAACGCCAAATCCTCAAGAATATCGTAGTCTTTGTTCAAAACCGCGAAGCAGCTATACTCAAATCTGCTTTGAAATTCCTTGATAGTCTCAACGGCAAGTTTTGTTTTCCCAATTCCCGGGGATCCTGAAATAACAATCAAATCACTTGCTGCAAGCATTTCTATAATACTTGATAATTCATTTTCTCTATGGAGTAGTTGATTATCAATGGGCGTAGCTATACTTTGCGAATTCTGATTGTATTGCTCAACAAATTTATCAAGTGATACAATTTGACCTGAGTCAAGCGGAAGGTCTAAATATTCTTTAGCAAGGGTTCTGTAATGCAGGCTAATTTGTAGAGCGAGGTCATCAATTGTGACAAATTTAACCGAGATAGGGTTTGAATAAGTGGTTAGTTCACTTATTACTTTTAAGTCCGCCTTCGAGTTGAAGCAGAGTATTATTTCTCTCAGTTTATTTTTTGAGATAGAAACATCAAGCTCTTTAAGACATTTAGATATGTCAGTTTTTAATTTCTCCAGCAGACCTGTTTGCTGAGTTGTTGATTCGATGAATAAATAAGTGCCATCATTTAATTGAACGAAGCTATCTGGTGTTCCTTTCGTAGTTTTTTCCTTTCCTAACAGTGACCCAGTTCTCGAAAAAGCCCTTGACTTATAGTATTTCAACGAGATGTAGGCATCGCAAAGTTCTTGAAATTTAGTTTCGTTGATTGCTTTTAACCTTTCTTCAATTACAGATACCTTACCCATTCACGCTAATTTTGGATACCTTCGACCATTGGTGTTTGTTTAGGCTTAAAAATTTGACGTAGTATCCAAATTGCTCCAATGCCCATAGCAACATATCCTACCCCCTTCCAAATCCTTGTTGTAGTAGCGGGTGGCATACCTGTCACTTTAAATTTTGAACGGATGAAGCGATTAGGCCTGTTTCCCTTTTTGCGATTACAGTAGGTGTGTGCTGCCCTTAGGTTCGAAAAACCGTTGTGTCCACCTTTTGATTTAGGGCGAACGTGGTCCACCTCCCATCCATCAGGGTTTTTTTTATCTCCGTAAGCATCAAACTCAATTGGCCGATGGCAAAGGTGGCAATCGTTACCTGTTTTGTTAGCAATTTGGTATAGTTCCTCGTACGTGTATTTCATAATTAGAAATTTTAATTCGAAGTTTCAATAATGTTAATTAGACAATGAATTTCTTTGGCCTCGGTTTGCTTGTGGGCAATGCTTTCTTTTAGAGTGGGTATCAATGCGGGGTCGTAGCCGTATTTCTTGTAAACTACATTTCTCACCCAAATTGTAAAGGATGCTATTACCGCGTTTGGTTCTTCAAACTTATTTGCGATGATAGCGGAGGCTCCGAAAAAAAAGGTGCCAATAATACCTGTGGTATTGAGGATTGCAGTAATTAGGTCTGTGCCCGTTGTTGTAAAAAGTATGATCAAGAACACAAAGACTGCAAAACATGAAATCTTTACAACCAATAAATAACGATTGATTTTTCGTTCTAACATTGCCTCTACTTCTTGAGTCAATTTCAATTGCTTCAACTGCTGGCTTATTTGTTCTCCAAGAAGCTGCAATTTCTCGACAAAAAGCATTAGTCTGTTTTTTTCACCCCCTTGTTTTTGTTTCCCTTCAGTTTTCTCTTTTTCTCTATGCTTATTGAAGGCGATTACTATGAAAATGAAAATCAGAGCGATAATAATACCCACTAATATTGTGTCTGACTTTTTAAATTTAATTGTTTCCATGTTTTAATAGTTTACTTTTTCCATATCAAATTCCACTTTAATAAATTCCTCAATCTTATCGTATGGAGGTAATTTGCCACGTTGCGATTTTATCAGGTATATGCAGTAGTCGGCTTCTGCTGCAGTTAGTTTCTCTTTCAAAAATCCCACAGCCAGAATATCCATAGTGGTGAGATACTCTATTTCAAACTTCTGGCAATAAGGCTTAATGTCTTTCAAGTTGTTGCTGGCAATTATATTCTTTTGATACCTGCACACAGCCATGCACGCACTCTCGCCTTTTCCTTTGTCTTCTTTCTTAAGCCGGGTATATTCAGCCAGAATTTGAGTGTCTGAAGTAGGGAATGACATTTCTTGCAAAATGCCAAGTTTAATTATGAAGGAAAGTTGTGAGTGAGCAAATGACTTCAACTCTTCGATCACTACATCGAGTACATAAGTTCTTCCTTCATACAGTTCCTTTAGCAGACTCATTCTTTCTGCCCGGAAGAGATGAAAGATTACGTCTGCATCAACGAGTATTAACTTTTCATGCTTTACCGTTTTCATCGTCCACACTTTGTTCTAATGGATTAAAACCGATGGCACCCATTAGCTCCAGATAATGGGACTCTGAAATTTTATCGGCCTCTAACAGGTTGTTGGCCAAAACACCGTAATCGCCTATCACCTCGTTAGCATTGCCTTTCTCATATAAATAAACCGGGTAGCCGTTTTGTGCTGCGCCTTTTTTTATTCCTACAGTAAGCTGCTCGTATGTTGTTGAGGTAATAAACTCCAGATTGAGCAAGCGATAGAGCAATGCCCTTCGAGAGACACTGTAAAAATGTTCGATTTTTAGAATTGTTTGAAGGGATATGGTAGCCCCCCGCCTTAATTCATCATCAGGGATCATTTGCTTGATGCCCTCTTCTGGCAGTAATAAAAAGGCAGCAAATAAGTCTGCCCTATACTCCTCAGGGTCTTTAGAACCATCGAAAGCACCGACTGAGCATCTTTGCATGGAAAAGTTTTCCTGCACGAACAAGTGGTATAACTCATGACCAATGGTAAAGTGCTGTTTGCCCAGGCTTTGCTCGCAGTTAACTAGCATGAAGCGATTTTGTTCGCGGGTTTTTATGGCCATACCCGAGAATGATTCGGACAATGGTTTAAACAAGGTGAGTACGTTGCTTTTTAACAAAAGGCTTTTCAAGCGAATGGGCTCCGCACTGCTGAGCCCATTCTGTTGCCTGAAGGCAAAGGCTTTTTTTTCGATCTCAAGTTCTACCGCCTTGTTCCTCCTCATTGCTCAGTCGCTTAAGTTTGAGATAATTTTTTACAACCTTCTGAAAGCTGCCTATACTTTGAAGGTCATTTGCTGAAAAGCCATCGGTGCGGAACGCAAAAGCAAATGATGCTTCTTGTTCGGGCGAAGGTTTTTCGGCAGTTAAATCAGCCACTTCCACACAAAAAAGGTCAGCCAATTTCTCCAGGTGTAACAGTGAAATTTCGCGCTGAGCATTTTCGTAGTAGCTGATTACCGGTCTTTTCACACCCAGGTACATGGCAGCCTCGTCTTGCGAGAGGCCGCGCTTTTCGCGCAATACAGCCAGGTTTTTGCCGATAATTTGGTTGTGGTCCATGCTTGTTGTTTAGGTAGAGTTGTTACAAAACAACACCAATTTTATGTTTTAGTCAATATTTGTAACGGTAAATTCATGAAAAAAGTTGTTCAAATTATTGATTTTCAGCAACAAAGCTTTCAAAACGCTAAAAATAAGGGCTTCCTATTTATACAATTAAGCTTGGCTGAATAAGTTTCTTCTATTTGCCTTTTCATGCCTTTCAGGATCTCTTTGCGGATAAGACCGCTGAAGGGTTTTATAAAGAACCAATAGCGATTAAATCTGTTCCTGACCATATCGGAAGCGCATAGAATGCGCGTTTCGGTTTTAAGCTCAGTTTGAGTGCTCGAGTGTTTTACCAACTCAAAGCTCCAGGTTGCTTTGATGAATCCGATATTGTTGAAGGGAATGAACTCATGCGGTTTAAATTTTTGTAAGTTTCCTCCAAACTTCCATGGCTGACCTATGATTCCAAGAATGACTTCCTGATTCGGGGCCTCCTCCAATTTTACGAAGCGGGAATCTTCAAACCACAGCATTGAATAGTACTTAGGCGGATCCATGCCCCGAAGCTTCATCAGCCAATAAGTTATGCCAGAGTGTTGGAATTTAAGGTTGTTGATGAGTGGGTAGATTTCTTCTACCGGTACATTCATCTTTATTGTGTGAGTTGAATGGAAGTGAAACTTGGGAAGATACCTGTCCTGTAGCATTTGAATAAAGATTGGAAAATGTAGGTTGGTTTTATTTGACATTTGTCAAAATACTGTTGTTCATAAGAATTTACCTTTGAGGCGAGTTAGCATAGTTATGATTTGTTTTTGTTGATTGAATCTGAGGTGAAGCAAAACATATACGATAATATCAGTTTTTTCGAAAGATATCTTGAGTTACGTGAAACAAGGAAAGGATATAATGAGGCTATAGAAGAACCGGCTATGTGGGAAGCGATGCCGAGTGTAGAGGGGGCAACCGTATTGGATATTGGCTGTGGGTTTGGAGGTTATTGCGCTAAATTTGTAAAAGTAGGGGCAAGCGAAGTGATTGGGATTGATGTCTCCTCAAAGATGCTTAATAGAGCACAAATGATTAACAGCAATGATCGAATAACTTATTTAAATCTGGCTGTTGAAGATTTTGATTTTGTTCCGGAAAAATTTGATGCAGTGATTAGCTCACTTACTTTGCATTATGTAAGCAACTATGCAGAAGTTGTAAAGCGTGTTTATGTTTGTTTGAAGGCAAGTGGAAATTTTATTTTTTCGGTTGAACATCCTATTTGCACTTGCCGAGAAAAGCAACAATGGATCACGGATGAGGCAATGAATCATAGATATTGGCTTGTCGATCAATATAGCTTCGAAGGTCAGCGAAGTACTGATTGGTTTGTAAATGGTGTAATCAAATATCATCGAACAGTTGAGACATATGTGATGACGCTAATACGTGAAGGCTTTGAAATTTTGCATTTAGCTGAGCCCATAGCCTCGGATACTTTCATCAGACAAAACCCTGAACTTAAATTACATAGCAACCGACCTCCCATTTTGCTGATCAAAGCAAGAAAGAAATAACCTATCCTTAAACACGCTTATCTTTGACTGAGTCGCCAAAAGCAATCAGATTAAACATTTCACGCATGCGGCTGCGCACGCGACTACCATAAACGCCTTCCAATTCACTGGCTGATAGGTTAGTGGTTACATGGGTAATCATATCATGCGCCATGTAGAGGTCATACCGGCTTAGAATGATTTCGCCCATGACATTGCACTCATTGCCGTAGTATTTCAATGCCTGTTCGGCACCGAGATCATCAAAGCAGTGGACTTTCGGTTGCTGATTGTTGAAGGCCATTCGACTGTATCGCCAGATCACTTCATATCCTTCTTGGATAAACTCAAAGCTTACATCACGACAGGATTTGATGATAGGGTTTCGCTCGGGTGGTGGAACAAAGCGCATGAGGTTCATGAGTGATGTTTTACCACAGCCGATAGGTCCAGAAAGTAGTATACCTTTGGTTAGATCAATGTTGAGTCGGTCGGCTTCTGGTTTGTCTTGCAAAAAGTAAATGAGCAACTTGTAAATCAGCTCGTGGTCCTGTTTTTGAATCCTGAATTTATCGCCATAGAGTTCTTTACCACGTTTTTGGAAAAAACTGAGGCACCAGGGGAAGTTAATGCCAGGGCTTTCCGCCCTTGCTGATGTCTCGACAGCCAAGCGCCCAGTCTTAGAATCTGGCTCAGAGTGGCTCGTCATAGGTTTTGTTTTTAGACTGAATATGCACTTCAGTTTGGCTTTTGAATTTCTTAGCGTTAAGCTTCCAGTTTCGCGCTGCAGCCTGCCAATCTTTCATGGGGGCTCTTCCGCCTACTTTCCAACCATTGCTTTGGAAATAGTTGAAGAATTTTTCGGCTTCGTGTTTTGTACTTTTGATTTCTTCGAAGAAGTGTTGAATTTCTTCGAGTTGTGGTGGCATTTGCATGTTTGCCTGGCTTTTGTCGGAGCCGTTTCGTTCTGGTGTGATTTTATCGCTAATGATTTGCGCTTGGGTAGCGACCCCATCAAAATTTGAACTTGTATTTTCATCATAAGATAGCTTATTGTTTGTACTGTTTATATGTTTATAAGAAGGCTCGTTTATTGGCACGGTAGCTGTACCATTATTAGTCAAGTACTGGTTCAGGTCTCGGTCATTTGGTGAACCAATACTTGTTTCATTGGCAGACGGGTTTAAGTAGTTATCGGGCCACGGAACCAGTTCTACCTCACTTCCACGAAAGGGATTGTAAGAAGGTCGGTAGATCACATAACCGAACTGATGTAACTCTTTCATTACCTTATGGTAAGTAGCTTTCGCATTGATTTTGCTAACACTCATTAGCTCGCTTCTGGAAACAGAGATCGGGTTTTGAAAACGACTCAGGTTCCAGAATTGGAATAGTGCCATATACAGGCTGATATGTGTAGGGTGGATACGATTATCAGTTGCAATTCGATCGAAGAATGAGTTTAGGTGGCGGATATAGTTCATGGCCGTATCACCGGTTCTTCCCCACAGGAGAAAGGGGTTTAGTCTCACCTTTTAACCTCACCTCATTTGACGTTCTGTCACATTCTCCAGAAGTGGAAGGGAAGCTGTTTAAAATATTTTTTTGAGGAGAGGGCGATGGCTTAGATTCTAGTAATGCTTCGATGTCTTCGTAGCTGTAGTAGATGAGGCCACCGATTTTGGTATAACGTAGGGTGCCGTTGATGCGGAGGTTCTGTAATGTACCGGGTGAGATTTTCAACAGTTTGCGCACTTCCTGGCTCTTAAGCCATTGTTTTGGCTTTTTCGGGAGCGAATGCGATAGAAACTGTTTGAGGTCTTGCAGCAGTTCGGTACGAAATGACTGCAAATCGTCTTTGGTAAGAACTTCGATTGCCATAGGGTTTGAATTGTTTTGTATGGCGCAAAACAGATAATGATGAAGTTGTAAAAACAGTCACGGCCGTCCCAGGACGGGCGCTAATGCCTTGATTAACAGATTGAAAAGTTTAGCAAGTTTTTGAAGGTTATGTGTAATAGGTACCGTTTACTTTGAGAACCTAGAGTAGGGCAGGTAATAATTGAGTGTGCTGCTGTTGGATCAGAAGTTGAAATCGAAAAGCTTCTTGGGTTCAATACCGAGGCCATTGGCCAACAATAAAATGGTGCTTAGTGTAGGGCTTCGCTCTCCCCTTTCTATGCGACCGATTTGGCTCAATGGCAGGCCGCACCGGTAGGCAAGTTCTTCCTGGGAAAGCTTCTTGGCAAGGCGAAGCTCTTTAAGGTGGGTGCCGAATGTGGTGATGTATTTCTGGTTTCTGTTCTCGCCCATGACAGGCGAAACTCTCGAAATCGTACTTGCTTTATTAGAGCCAATTAGCTCTATTTAGGACTGAATACTTTCTTTAATATGATGCCACGAACCCACCTGTTAGCACTTCCTACTGAGGTTTTGCAGTTGAGCCTGGAGTTTAAACTGATGGCGGCAATTAACGGATTTCACAATCTGCAAGAGGTAATTGACTCTGGCCTTCATAGATTGCCTTCACTTCCATGCTCAAGCCACCGTGTTCAACAAGAGGTGCTTGAGTTTCTGGACGATAATGGGTTGTTGGATTTGGTGGAATAACAACACCTTCAAGACCTTTATCCGTCTCGGCAAAATAAAGTTACCTGGATTTGCGGATGTGGTTGAGAAGCATAAGGATATTTTTCTCTACGGCTAGTTTTGCGGAATCTTCAGTATTGTAGAATTTGGTACGAAAGCTTTCGGCAGAAACGTGTGAAGCGTGGCCCGTGCTGATGAAGTTTGAGAAGAATCGGATTAGTTCCAGCACATTTTGATTTTTTATCACCCGGGTTTCTACTAATATCTTAAGGAAGTAGGCGACACGTGGTACTGATGAGTCCAATTGTATTTTGAACGCTTTTTCGGTAATGTCGAAGGTTTCTTTGTCTGCTTTAAACGGTAGAGATAGTTGCTGTTTTTTTTCAAGAAATGCAATTTCTTCCGTTACCCATTCCGATAGTTGCTCTTTGAGAGATTTGTAATTCTGTTTGTAACTAAAACCCGGTTTCTCCTGCTGCTGGTTTATGATTTTAAGGTAATGAGAAAGCTTCTCTAACTGTTCATTGAGTGTGGATTTAGCCTGATAAGACTCTTTTATTTTACGGGCGCAATGGTTGAAAAACTTGAGGGAGTTGAAGTTGATGTACAGCATGGTAGCGCATACCAATTTTTGAAGCCCTTCACCTTGAAGATTGGATTGAATCAAGTTTTCCAATTCCTTGTAAAGCTCTTTAAGAAAAATCAAACGTTTATATGAAACACTGGATTCTTTGCGCTGGATAAATTCAATGAATGGCTCTGTAATGTAAGTAATAAGGGTTGGGCTAAGGTTGTTTTGGGCAAGGACTTCTCGCAAATTTGGGATACGCATCGCAAAAGTGTGAGAGGTGATGTAATGATAGCTGTCTGGTATTTTGGTGTTGAGGTCGAAATACCGTGAAAAGTGTTTTTCAATGAATGATAGCAATTCTTCCAGTCGGGTGCAAAATTCCTGATATAAATTTGTACGCCCGTAATCGGAAGTTAAGTTGATAAGATTTTGTTTCTCAGGTTCAGGAATGTATTGCAAAAGCTGATCGGTTAATTGGATGAGGAGTTTTTGGTGATGCTGGATATAGTGCTCAATGCGTTTGTCGTCATCCAGAGTAAAAACCTGGTGAATGAGCGCCTTCTTGACCCGTTCGGTCTCTAAGGCGAAGGCCGTTGCGGCTTGCTTAAATTTTTCTTTGGATAGTTGTGCGTTAATTTTACCCGGACTGAATTCTACTGAAATCAGTTTTTCCAGCACCTCTAGTTGGTACATTCATTGGGGGTTAGTGAACAATAGAAGAAGTGATGCTGGGCTAGGCACTACTTTGAGTTTAATTTTTTGTAATGTGTACTAATCCAATCCAATTAGTAGGTATTCTCAATCACGTGTCGGCTGAATGGTACATATCTCAACCGTCAACATAAACTGCTCGTTTGGGTGCTTGTGGTCTTTGCATTACACCTTTAGTTATTGTAACGCCTCATCTCCAAGTACCTGAATTTCACATCAAGCTTTGTTACAGAGTCAAATTGTTTCAATCACATTTATTTAAGACAACCTTAAATTATCGGAAGTAAAGCCAAGCGGTTTGGCTTGCATGTTGAAGTAGTTTTCTGATGCACATACCCACGTTATTTCAACAATCTGTTTTTCATTGAAAAAGGTTTTGAGTTTATCGAAGGTTTCTTGTGTGGCGGTTTTGGTGAGGCTGATTTGCTCCACATAATCCAGAATAGCCTTTTCTTTATCATTGTAATTGGGGCTATTGCGGAAATTGAGCATATCTTTCAGCCGATTGAGATCCCACTTTTCTTTCTCTGACATGTATTCGATAGCATTTGCACAAAACTTGCAATCATTTAAGTGTGATACATAGTTACGCACTAAAAGGTTGATATCCCGACCAATAGAGAGCTTCTTATCGGCACCAAGAATTTTGATGGCCACCTGAAAGATGGGGGTACTTCGGGAATAAATGACCAACAGAGGTGACAACACTTTTCCAAACTGTCGTTTGGACATGAAGTATGCAATTTTTAAAAACAGAGAAGGAGGTGATTGTATGGGTTGTAAGCGCATAGTATTGAATTTATATTACACAACATTATGCCATGTGTGAGAGCAATCCTTTGATAATTGTCAAAAAGTATTGAATCAGGAATAGCCAATATGACTTGTTAGGAGTTTGTTCAACACTATTCTATCAATAGATTACAACAAACTTTTGCACTTACGCTGAGGAAATATGTTTAAGATACAATAGTATGGGATCTCTTTTTGATAATTGTCAAAAAGTAGTTGTTGCATTGATCGTACTTTTAAGTCTCACTGTCAAAATGATTCTTCAATGAAAAAGATAATCTTATCAATTGTTTTAGTTGTTTGTTCCATGGCTTGTTTTAGTCAAGAACCTAAGCCTGATAAATACGCACATAGACGGTTTTACGTACTACTATTTACGCCAGGAGAGAGATGGGATAAAGATAAGCCGTTGTCGCAACAAAGACTGGAAGATCACAGGGCTTACTATCAGAAGTTGTTGGAAAGTGGAAAGGTGATTTTAGGTGGAGGTTTTATCGAAGAAGATGCCGGCATTAGTATTTTGAAAGCAAAGAACAGAGTTGAAGTGGATTCGCTTGTGAGAAATGACCCGGCTGTACTTTCCGGGATTTTTAAGATTGAGGTTAAACCTCTCTTCGTTGTATTTAAAAGTGAAAGTAAGGAGTTGCTTGATTTACAAGGAATTGTTTTCAAGAAGCCGTAAAAGTAGCATTTTTAACCTTCTTCTCTTGTTCAAATGTTAAATATTCTTACTAGTTCCAATGCACTGATGGAGTACTAAAATTGGGATGCTTACAACATGTTAGCGAGATTAATGCTTGCTTCATTACTCAAAGGATTCGTTTAATTTCTGATATTAAGCTCCTAACTCGATAGTTGTACTTCCTTTCAACTTCTATCTCTTGAAGCCACTTAAGGGAAAGCTCTAAGTATTGCTTAGCTGTATTGTCACTGAAAACGGAAAAATACTCGAGAGATTGCTCGGCAAATGTCATAGCATGGTATGTCTT
>Ga0116143_10001247_pt1 | contig 31580 bp, 27 predicted proteins | sample AD_UKC034_MetaG_FD_89745 | JGI IMG/M metagenome (GOLD analysis project Ga0116143, IMG submission 89745) | Active sludge microbial communities of municipal wastewater-treating anaerobic digesters from USA - AD_UKC034_MetaG | ecosystem: Engineered > Bioreactor > Anaerobic > Digestate | place: USA... | reverse complement strand
TGATTTTAAGATCCCGGCACAAAATTACCGGAATCGTTGTTTTCTCGTTCATTTCGGTATTGGCCTTTTTTTTATCCCCGGGCCTGTTGGAAAAGGTTTACGGAGGGTTTATATTTCCCCTGGTCAGGGTGATCTTCAGCATCCTGATCTGGATCCCATTTCCTTTAATATACCTGGTCCTTTTTTCGTTGCTGGTATGGCTGGCCCTTCTTTTTCGAGGTAAAGGCAGCGTTAAAAACAAGGCCTTACGTTCCGGGGCGCTTACCCTTTCGCTTATTTTCCTGTTCTATTGGCTCTGGGCTTATAATTATAAAAGGATCCCTTTTGGAGCCCGGTTTCCGGTCACCCTGGCGTCGGTCGACAGCCAGGCCCTCCGGGAAGAATTGCAATTCGCGGCTCAGTTCCTGCTCGAAAACAGCCCGGGGCATCGAAGCTACCCTTCCATTAAGGAGACCGAGGGCATGATCCGGCCCTGGGTCGATTCGGTGTGCAGGGCGTACGGATACCGGACACCCGGGATGATCCGGGTGAAAGCCCTTTACCCAAAAGGTCTTTTGCTCCGGATCCGTACCGCCGGTTTTTATTTTCCACACGGTGGGGAGGCTTATATCGATCCCGGACTGCATGAACTCCAGGTCCCCTTTACCATGGCGCATGAAATGGGCCATGGATTTGGTGTCGCGGATGAAGGGGCCTGTAATTTCATTGCCCTTATGGCCCTGCACCGTCACCCGGATTCCATGATGCGATACAGCGGGGCCATGGGTTACTTCAGGTATGTGGCCGGCGCCTACCGGTTTTATTTCCCGGAGGACTACCAGCAATTCAGGGATCAATTGCCTTTGCAGGTACAGGATGACCTGAATCAAATCAATGCGCGGTTATTAAAGTATCCGGATATCTTTCCAAAACTGAGAGACCGCATTTATGACCGTTATTTAAAGATGCAGGGCATTGATGAAGGACTGGCCAGTTATGACCGGATCATTGATATGGTCAGGGAGGTGAGGAGTAGGGGAGTTTGGTAGTGGAATTAAGGAATTAAGGAATTAAGGAATTAAGGAATTAAGGGTGGAAGAGTTAAGGGTCAAAGGCGAAAGGTTAATGGTCAAGGGTAAGGAGGAACAGACCGACCATTCAACAACAATTCAGCGATTCAACAATTCCGCGATTAAACGATTCCACAATCTCAAGCCAGGCAGGATTCTATGAGGCTGGTATAAAACTCCTGCAGGGTATTTCCGGCGGCACGAATTTGCTGGGGCACTATGCTGTTGGCGCTTTGGCCGGGAACGGTGTTGATCTCGAGCATAAAAGCTTTCCCGGATGCCTCATTGTAAATAAAATCGATGCGCACCACGCCTTTACAGTTGAAGATATGGTACAATTTTTTTGCCTGGTTTTGAATGAGCTCGCGGATGGCCGGGCTGACCGGGGCAGGGGTGATTTCCTCGGCCATTCCGGTCGTGTATTTGGCTTCGTAATCGAAAAATTCCTTTTTACTCCGGATCTCGGTGATGGGCAGGGTCACGATATCCTTTCCCTGCCGGTACACGCCAATGGTCAGTTCTGTGCCGGAAATAAATTCTTCGACGATCACTTCATCGTCCTCTTTAAACGCTTTATCCAGGGCCGGCGCCAGTTCTTCAGGGCTGTTGATTTTGCTCATGCCAATGCTGGATCCCCCATTGTTGGGTTTTACGAAGAGCGGCGGCTGGAGCGGACCGAATACCTGTGCGGGATCCACAGGATCCCCTTTAAAAAAATGGAGCGACCGGGATACCGGGATACCGGAAAAAGCCGCAACGGCTACCGTATATCTTTTGTTGAACGTAATAGCGGAGGAAGCCAGGCCACAGGCCGTATACGGCAAGCCCAGCAAATCAAAATATCCCTGCAATTTTCCATCCTCTCCCGGAGTACCGTGGATCCCGCACAATACGGCTTCGAAAGTGGTTTTTTGCCCATCCAGGGTAAAACTGAAATCATTTTTGTCCATAGGCACTTCAATTCCCTGGGCAGGGTTGTAAAACCAACCGTCCCGGCGTATGTCGATCCGGTATAAATCATACCGGGCCCGGTCCACATGGGCTTCAATGGTCTTGGCCGATTCGTACGAAATCACGGCCTCCCCGGAATATCCGCCAGTGACAAAAGCGATTTTTTTCTTCATTGGATAAAGGTACGATGGGAATTTATATTAAGAAAAAATCTAATATTTTAAACGGGGTTGTCCTTTAATTTAAAACAGGATTTCCTGCAATCGTGCCAGCGATTCCTGCAACCGGTTTAAAGCTAACGGAATATCCCAGGACTCCCTGTTCCTTGGTTCCACCCGGTTGGAGACGGCCCTGAGTTGCAGGCAGGGAACCCGGTGGACCATGCAGGAAGCAAAAAAGGCGGCTCCTTCCATGGATTCAATATCGGGCTGCAAGCGTTTTATCATTTGATCTATTTCTTCCTGGCGGCCGCTTACGCGGTTGACTGTGACGGCCCTGACTTCCAGAACCCCACTCATAATGTAACGGTCCGGCGGCTCCAGCCGGTATGCCTGGAAGGGATTGTTTTTTTCCCGTATAAGGGTATCGAGTGGGATGAAACTACCATCGCGGTCCTGGGCACCGAGGTCGGCAAAATAATCTTCCCGGACCTGCACCACCTGACCGATGCCGATCTCAGGACGGAATGAACCGGTAATGCCTGCCTGTATGGCCAGGCCCGGGATCTTTTTGCTGAAATATGCCGCCAGGAAGAAGGCGGTCGACGGCGACCCGGCCCCGGTCACGAGGGTTTCAACTCCTTCCGCAAAGGGTCCCAGGGCTTCCAGTTCCAGGGCTGTGGCTGCGCATACCAGGATTTTGGTCATTAATCCGTCCCGTTTTCTTTCGGAACAAAGATATATCTAAGACTCAAAGCGGGAGAAATCCCCAGGGCTGGATGAAAGTCAAAGGAAATGTCGATGGCCAGGCGCGGATCCGGTTGCAGGCCAATACCGGCGCCTAAACCAGCAGGATTCGCAGTAAACCCCATTCTCAGGGATAAAACGGGCACCACCTGATAGTCCAGGGCAAGGTGGCTCTTCCATGGGCGATTGCCGGTTTTTTCCCATTCCGCATACAAGACAACCCCTTCGGATAATTGGTAAGACAGTCCGGCAAGATTTGCTCCAGGGGAAGAGGTTTTGGAGCCCTTTCCCCGATAGAGAGGATTATAACTGCTATATCCAATGCCTAGATCCCCATTGATTTTGATCATGAAGCCTAGGTCAAAACCCAAATTGGGGGCCGGTTCAGCCTGGCTGACGTGCAAACCTATATAATGAAACGAAAGTCCAATAGCCAGGTTCGGGGACAATGCCCGTCCATAACCCATACGAACCAGTTGCCGGAAGTATTCAGGCAGTCCGTACCATTCCATGTTCAATCCGAATGCCGAATGGGTTCCAGAAGGAAGGATGGCCTGAATAGATCCGGCCCGGATGCCGGTCCCTGTGAACCGGCTTTGGGCATGGGCTGAGAAACTGGTTTGATGCAAGTAGCCCAGTACGGATGAATTTGACAAATACCCATCGGGTTCCTGGAGGCAAATGCCCAAGCCTCCCAGACCGGTGCTTTTTGCTCCGCGGATTTCAGGTAATCCGCTTTGCCCTTTAAGCAAAGGAATAACTGCTACAACATAGAGGAATATGATGCAATTAGGGTGCAGCTTGCAGGGTTTTCTCGCAAATAAAGATAAGGAATTCAGTGATCAAGGCTTGGGGAAAAACAGAGGCGCAGATCAAGACGACGCCTGTTTTCCCGCGTATATTTACCGGTTTAAGTCCGGAAACCATTATGGCAAAATTCAGGTCTCATTATGCGGGGAGCGGTGGAAAAAGGGGCAGGGGCAAATCCTTTTTATTCCGGACGGTCTTGTATGGCATGGTGCTCCTCTATTTATTGTATGCGCTTGCCCGTTTCATCCAAAAAGCGGATTGGAAATTGCCGGGGCAGGCGGAAGACCGGGTTGAATCTATGGGTGCACTGGATTCGCTGGATTTTTTTCCAGCCGTAAGTACCGGGAATCAACTGGTCATACACCGTCATTTCGCCTTGTCCTATTCCGAAAAGCATGAGCAGGCGGAATGGGTTGCCTACGAACTTACCGTGGACGAGTTGAATTCGGCGAGGCAGGAACGATTCGATTATTTTTCCCCGGACCATAAAATAACCACCCGTTCCGCCGTACACCGGGATTATTCCGGATCGGGATATACGCGGGGCCATCTTGCTCCGGCTGCGGATATGGCCCATGATCCGGTAGCGGCGGAAGAATGTTTTTTCATGAGCAATATCAGTCCCCAGGAGAAAGCTTTCAACAACGGGATCTGGAGGGAATTGGAGGAACAGGTGAGGGACTGGGCGCGGAAAAACAGAAGATTGTATGTGGTTACCGGGCCCATACTCAATCAGGGGATCCGGGGGAAAATCGGTAAAAACAGGGTGAGTGTGCCGTCATTATTTTACAAAGTACTGCTTGATTACACCCCGCCGGATTTTAAAGGCATTGCCTTCCTGCTCCCCAATGAAAGCAGTGAACGGAAGTTGCAGGAATATGCATACCCCATCGACAGTGTGGAAGCCCTCACCGGGATCAATTTTTTCACTAAACTCGAATCTCCCGGAGAAATGGAATCCCTGGAAAACAGCATAAACCTCCAAGCATGGCCCTTCAGCCAGGAACGGTTTAAGGAAAGGGTGCAAGTGTGGAATAAACAGGAATAAACCAGATGCGATTCCGGTTTATTCCTGTATGGGCCGGTACCGGTGTAAGGCTTAGTTGGAGGAACCGGTTACCGGAGGAGTAACGGGAGCGGGTGCGGGTACCGCTGGCTTAGTTACTTTTTTAGCTGGCGCTTTTTTTTTGGCTACCGGTTTTTTCGCAGCGGGTTTTGCCGCTTTTTTAGCTACCGCTTTTTTAGGGGCGGCTTTTTTGGCTGCGGGTTTTGCGGCTTTTTTGGCTACTGGTTTTTTAGCTACCGCTTTTTTGGTAACTGCTTTTTTAGCTGCAGGTTTTGCCGCTTTTTTTGCTACCGCTTTTTTAGCTACCGGTTTTGCCGCTTTTTTCGGTTTTGCCTTTGCAACAGCCTTAGTGGTTTTTGAAGGCTTGGCTGCTTTGGCGGCCTTGGCGGCTTGTTCCTGTTTTGATTTTTTTGCAAGGTCAGCTCGGTGAGACCTTTCAAAAGTCTGGATGTCTTTAAACTTACCGCTGGCATCTCTTACCGCATATAATTTTTTACCGGCAGAGCTGCGATGTGTCGTTCTTTTACTAGGCATGATGATGAATTTTAATGAAACAATTTATAAAAATAACTAATGCGAATATATTATAAAAAAGATTAATAAAAAAAATAAAAATGTTTTTCATTTAAAAAAAGGTCCAAACTTATTTCTTCATAAGTTTGTAAATCCAAAATTCAAGAATGTATGCAAGACCTTTCTTCCCGGTTTCTTGAATCGATCCAAAAGGGTTATTCATTCAAAGGAGACACGCTCATCATGGGGGTACCCATGGTTAACAAACAAGTCGTACCCGGTGCTTTCATCCGGTTGCCTTTGAGTACCCTTAACCGGCACGGCCTGATCGCCGGGGCCACGGGCACCGGAAAGACCAAATCCCTGCAGGTGCTTGCAGAAAATCTTTCCGCGCATGGAGTGCCCTGCCTGCTGATGGATATCAAGGGAGATCTCAGCGGGCTCGCCATGCCCGGTACCAGCAATGCAAAAATTGAAGAGCGGACGGCCAAGACCGGGCTTCCCTTTATACCCTCGGCCAGTCCGGTGGAATTGCTCAGCCTTTCGGGTGAAAAAGGGATACGGCTGCGGGCAACGGTCTCTGAATTCGGGCCCGTGCTGTTTTCAAAAATCCTGGGGCTGAATGAAACGCAAAGCAGCATCATGGCCCTGGTGTTTAAATATTGCGACGATCAGGATCTCCCGCTGCTCGATTTGAAGGACATGAAAAAAGTGCTTTCCTTTTTGTCCAATGAAGGAAGGGCGGATATGGAAAAGGAATACGGCCGGATGTCCGCTGCTTCGGTCGGCACCATCCTGCGCAACATCATCGAGCTGGAGCAGCAGGGCGCGGAAACTTTTTTCGGTGAACGTTCTTTCGATGTCAACGATCTCGTGAGAAGGGATGAAAAGGGAAGGGGCATCCTGTCGATCCTGCGGCTCACCGATATCCAGAACAAACCCAAGTTGTTTTCCACTTTCATGCTTCAGCTCCTGGCCGAGATTTATGCTTCCTTCCCGGAAGCCGGCGACCTGGACAAACCTAAACTTTGCCTTTTCATCGATGAGGCCCACCTGATTTTTGATGAAGCTTCCGATGTTTTATTGGATCAGATCGAAACCATTATCAAATTGATCCGTTCCAAAGGGGTGGGTGTGTATTTTATCACCCAGAGCCCTACCGATATACCGGCTGCCGTGCTCAGCCAGTTGGGTCTGAAGATCCAGCATGCTTTGAGGGCGTTTACCGCTGCGGACCGGAAAGCGATTAAAGAGGCAGCCGAGAATTATCCACTCACCGAGTTTTACGATACCGATCAGTTGTTGACCGAACTGGGTATTGGGGAAGCCTTTATAACCGCCCTGAACGAAAACGGGATTCCGACGCCCCTGGCCCATACCATGATGAGGCCTCCCGTTTCAAGAATGGATATCCTGGAGCCCGGGGAGATCGACAGGCTGGTCAGCCAGTCCGAACTCGCAAACTACTATAACGAATCCATTGACCGCGAAAGCGCGCACGAAATCCTCACCCGCATCCTGGAGGAAGCCCACAGCGAGGACCATCAAAGTCAAATGAAGGATCAGCGAAGCAGGGAGAGGAGGGAAAAAAGTACGCTTGAGAAAATGCTCGACAGCACGGTGACCCGGCAGGTTGGGCGTACGGTGGCGCGTGAACTTACCCGGGGACTGTTAGGAGTATTGGGAGTGAGAACCACCGCCAGACGAAAAAGAAAATCCACCAACCGGGGCTTCGACTGGTTTTAAAATATCCGGATCAGTTTTTCTTCTTGATGACTTCGCCTTTCGATTTGGCGTGCGGTGGCACGGGAACCGGTATGATCAGCAGGTGGTCGGGCCCGTCCCTGGGATCCACCCGGGGTTTTGAGTTGGTGGGCTGATAATGCTGGACAAAGGTATTCCAGGGAGTCGTCTTGTGCATGTTGTTGGCAAAATAAAACATGATGCGCTCCAGTTCGTCCACGGTCTGGTAACCCTGAATGGGCTGGATGATCTGATAATCCTCATCCAGGAAAACCAGGGTAGGGAAGGCCAGGTCACCCATGGTGAGGGCGATGGCCAGTTCATGGTATCCGCTTTTATCCAGTTTGAAAAGCTGTGAATTGAATTGGATGTCTTTCCGGAGCTCGGCATTGAATTTTACCGGATAGAAATTTTCATTGACGTAATGGGCGATGAATTCATTTTGGAAGGTGGAGAGGTCCATTTTTTTGCACCATCCGCATTTATCGGTATACAACTCTACCATGAATTTCCTTGGAGATTTGGCCTGCCGGGCTTCCCATTCCGCTTCTTCGAAGGTGAGCCATTTTATCTTTGGAGCTATCGCGCCCTGGCCGGAAACCAAACACACATAAGCAAGCAGACCGAGGATCAGGCTGAGTCTTTTACCCATGTGCATCTTATAAATTGGATCTTTCACGGTTAGAGATTCAAAATTACAATCTAAGAAACAGATTATCCAATGGATCTGGTGCATCGATCCCAGTTTTAAAAGATATTTAACGCTTTGGAAGGAAACCGTTGTAGTTCTTTGGTTTTCTTTAGGTTTTATATAAAAACATCTTCAAAAAAAAGAATTAAAAAAGTCCGGATCAAAGGGGTTTGTAGATCGAGAGTTTGTCTTGGCGGAGGTGAAATTCATTCACTAAATTGCCGGTGAACTTAGGGGCTTTGACGCCGCTTCCAAGCACCAGGCCCGATTGGGTGACCCAGATTTCATCCCAAAGTCCCAGGTCTATAAAGGATTGCAGGGTGTAGGCTCCCCCCTCCACCAGCAAGGACCCGATTCCTTCCTGCATCAGGACATCCATCATCTTTTGAAGTTCCTTTTCCCAGGCAAAGACCCTGACCGGGGTAGGCCTTATCGCGGGGCTTTCGGTAAACAGCCAGGTGGGTTGGCCATCCGAAAACAAATGAAAGTCGGCGGGTATCTTGCCATAGCGGTCCATAACGATCCGCACCGGGCTCTTGCCATAATAAAACCGGTTGGTCAGCCTGGGATTGTCATTGAGGGCGGTTCGTGTACCGATCAGGATTCCATCGACTTCATGCCTGACCTTGTGGACGATATATCTTGACCAGGCGTTGGAAATCGGGACCGCCCGGTGATAATTGCCGATGTAGGAATCCTTGCTGCATGCAAACTTCAACAGGATAAAAGGCCTTTGTTTTTGCATGTTGGTGAAAAAAAAACGGTTCAATGCCCTGCATTCGGCTTCGAGTACCGGAAACCGGACGTCCACTCCATGCGCTTTAAGCCTTTCTATGCCCATGCCATTGACTTTTGGATTGGGATCAGGCGTACCCACGACCACTTTTTTTATACCCCGGCGAATGATTTCGTCTGCGCAGGGCGGGGTTTTACCATGATAACAACAGGGCTCCAGGTTTACATACAGCGTGGAGTAGGCGATGCGTTCCTGATCTTCTTTTGTCACCGATTTAAAAGCTTCGATCTCACCGTGGTCAGCCCCGTAAGCCGAATGAAAACCTTCCCCGATGATCTTCCCCTCATGGACCAGCAATGCGCCAACCATGGGATTGGTGAGGGTCCGGCCTTTGCCCAGCTTGGCCAGTTGAAGGCAGCGTGCCATCAGGAGTTCCTGATCCATCTGTTAAGGGCTGTACCAGGTACGGAGCAGGGAAATCACCCGGTCGATCTCGTCCCTGGTATTGGAATGTGAGAAGGAGAAACGGATGGTTTTCCGTTCCGGAGGATGGCCGATGGCGTTGAGGACATGGGATTCCTGCTCGGCGCCCGAGGTACAGGCGCTCCCTCCTGAAGCGCTCACGCCGGCGATGTCCAGTTGAAGCAACAACAAATCTGATTTTGGCCCGGGAGGGAAAGAAAGGCTGAGCACATGGTCCAGCGATTTTTCCGGATCTCCGTTTATATGAATGCCGGCATCCATTTTGAGGATCTCTTCCTTAAAATATTGTTTGATGTCCGCATGATGAGCCTGCCGCCGGGCCAGGGTGTTCATAGCCAGTTCCAAAGCATAAGCCATGCCCAGGATCTGGTGCGTGGCCTCGGTCCCCGCGCGCATGTTCCGCTCCTGGCCGCCTCCGTCCAGCAGGGGACGGACAGGCACTCCTTGCCGGATAAAGAGGATGCCGGCTCCTTTTGGCCCGTTGAATTTATGAGCACTGGCCGCGATAAAATGGGCCTTGATTTCCTGCAGGTTTAAACCATGGTGCCCTGCCGTCTGAACGGCATCGGTGTGAAAATAAGCGCCATATTGTTCGCAGAGTTCTCCGATCTGCCGTATGGGATTGATATTCCCGATTTCATTATTTCCATGCATGAGGCTGACCAGGATGGGAGCGGAAGCCTGTTGCAGCAGGGTTTCCAGGTCGCCGAGTTCAAAACGACCCCAGGCATCGACGGCAAGCAGGTCGGTGCGGATATCGTATTCGCGCCTCATGGCCTCGATGCTGTGCAATACGGCGTGATGTTCAATCGCGGTGGAAATGATTTGTTTTACCCCGAGGTCGCGCACGGCGCATTTGATGGCCGTATTGTTGGCTTCCGTACCTCCTGAAGTAAAAAAAATTTCACCGATGGATGCATTGAATATCCTGGCGATTTTTTTGCGGGCATCTTCGATTTTGGCTCTCGCGGTCCTGCCTTCTGTATGAATGGATGAGGGATTGCCGCTGTACAACTCCATGGCTTCGGTAACCACCCGGATGACTTCAGGCATCATGGGCGAAGAAGCGGCATGATCCAGGTAGATCCGGTTCATTTGAGTTCTTTTTGAATTTCCCGGATGTCCCGGATCAGTTTATGGGCGAGGTGGTCGGCCACCACTTTACTGGAACTCTCCGCGTATATCCGGATGATGGGTTCGGTGTTGGACTGGCGCAGATGCACCCACTCTCCGTCAAGATCGATGCGGAGGCCATCTTCACTGTTGAGTTTGTTTTTCTGGTACTGTTCTTTAAGCCGGGAAAAAATGAGGTCCATCTGGCTTTTTCCGGCCAGTTCAATCTTGTTTTTGGAAATCTCATAATTCGGATACCTGGCCCGCAGGAGGCTGGCCGGCAGGCCGGATTCCGCCAAATGGGTCAGGAAGAGGGCAATACCGGCCAGGGCATCCCTTCCATAATGCAGCTTGGGGTAAATGACCCCGCCATTCCCTTCACCCCCGATGACGGCCTTGGTCTCCTTCATCCTGGCCACTACATTGACTTCCCCTACGGCCGATGCGGAATATTGGCCGCCGTTTTTGAGCGTGATGTCCCTGAGGGCCTGGGTTGAAGAAAGATTGGACACCGTATTGCCTTTTTCCTTGCCGGTGACGTAGTCTGCAACGGCCACCAGCGTATATTCTTCGCCGAAGGGTTCCCCGTTTTCACAGACAAAAGCCAGGCGGTCCACATCAGGGTCCACCACGATGCCCAGGTCCGCCTTGTTTTTTACCACGAGGTTTGACAATTCGGAAAGGTGTTCGGGAAGGGGTTCCGGGTCGTGGGCGAAAACGCCATTCATCTCCCCGTTGAGCAATTCGAACTCGCATCCCAATTTTTCAAGGAGGGCCGGAACGGCGATGCTTCCCGTGCTGTTGATGACATCCACCACTATTTTGAATTTCCGGTTCTTCACCAATTCGGCATCCACCAGTTTAAGTTTGAGGATGGATTTGATATGGTGGCTTATACTGTTTTTCACCACGGTGCATCCGCCAAGTTTGTCCGCGGGACTGTATAATATTTGTTCCGGAGAGACTTGGAGCAAGGCCTGGCCGGTTTCGGCATCAATAAATTCTCCTTTTTCGTTCATGAATTTGAGGGCGTTCCAGGCCATGGAATTATGACTGGCGGTGATCATGATGCCGCCCTGGGCATGATGGGCCGTCACCGCCATCTCAAGCGACGGGGTAGTGGTCAGGCCGGCATCGAGGACATGGACGCCCATGGCCTGGAGGGTGGAGGCCACCAGGGACTGGACCAAAGGGCCTGAAATACGGCCGTCCCTGCCGATGACTATTTTTGGACTGGGGAACCGCGTTTTCAGCAGTGCAGCATATCCTGAAGTAAAAGCGATGATGTCCGGAGGGGTCAGGTTGATTCCCGGTGTGCCGCCGATGGTGCCCCTGATACCGGAGATGGATTTGATTAATGGCAATTAAAGTGGTTTATGCACAAAGGTAGAAGATTATTAAAAATGCCCTAATTGATTGAGTATAAATATTTTCAACGGTATAGCCAGGATTGCAAGCCTTATATTTGGCCACTGTCTCCTATGGATAAGGTTTTGGATAAGATCCCGGTGACCCTGGTCAGTTTATTGCTGGCCAGCCTCCCATTTTCAATAGCTGCCAATTCGGTTCTTTTGGCCGCCCTGGCTGCCTGGATGTTATTTGAAATGCTACGTTCCCCGGACATGAGAAAAAACCTCAAAGGGGCAGGACACCCGATCCCCTGGGCAGTGATTCCCCTGATTTACGGGATCAGCATCCTTTATTCACACGACTATCACCGGGCCTTAAACCAGTGGCTGAACCTGTCGCCCTTGTTTGTAATGCCACTGGCCTTTTTGACTTTCCGCCTGGATCAAAATATTTCACGTTTCCGGGTGATATCCGGTTTGGCCCTTTGCGTTTCCATTGTGATTCATATACTGGTCAATGCAGGCCTGTTCGACCTCGGCTCCAAAGAAGCAGCTATGGGCAGTTTTTTCCATGACCGCGAAAAAAATGCCTGGATCTTCTGGGCCGGTTTCCTTTCCTGGCTCGGCGGACAAGAACACAAAATCATGAACCGGTTTTTCCAATCCGCCCTTTTTCTCGGTTTGTTGTATTTCGGCAATCTGACCCTGATCCTGCTCGCGGCTTTCTGCTGGCTTGCCGCAGAGTCAACCTTCACGGGCAGGGGCTTTAAGCTTGCGGGCCCGGGAATCCTGATATTCGGTGGGAGCATGGTAATGTTTGCCCTGGTGTTTTTTCCCTCTTTTTCCATGGCCCTGCAGGAGGCGGGTCAAAATATATTGGCCCTTGCCGGGCGGACTTCGGTAAGCCCGGGATTACAAGAATATTTTATACACCTGAAAATGGGTTTTCTTCAATGGTGGACCCATCCTTTTGCAGGGACAGGGATTGGAGATTATATTCACGCCATGTGGAATGAGTACCATGACCATGGCATGGAAGCCCCCAACTACCCGCATTCGCAATGGGTCCATCTGCTCGTAAGCACCGGCATGATGGCTTTTGGGGCAGGCTGGATCCTTATCCGGAGCTGGAAACCCCTGACGGGGACGCAGAGGCTAATCCTCGCCCTCGTGCTGACCAGTTTCCTTTTCATGGCCCCTTTAAAATCCCAGATCAGTGCTACCGCACTGATGATGGCCGTATTATTGATTCCCGGATATGGAAGGAACCAGGCTTAAGGATTCGCCGGTCCGGGTGAAGGCATATATAGCAGGCCTGATCCTTTTTTTGACGGGCCTGGTAAGCTCCAAAGCCCTCATCAGCCTGGGATCCGTGATCCTGATCGGGACTGCCTGCTGGGGCCTGTTTTCCAGGCCGTCTCTTCCGGTGAGGTGGCCAAAACAATTATTTGGCTTTGTTTTACTCTTCCTGCCTCCTTTTATTTCGGGCATCTGGTCTGCATCCGTCCAGGACTGGATGCAGGTAAGCCAAAATAAGATCATGTTGCCCGCCTTGTTTGCCTCCTTCTGCCTGGCCCCGGGTCTTGAGCCGAAGACCATGCTCAGGCTTGGCCTTTTTCAGGCCATGACGGTAGTCCTTGCCTCATGGTATTCCATGCTGACCCTTTGGCCGGATCCTTCAGGGATAAGTTCAAGTTATCTGGAAGCTAAAACGCTTAAAGTTTTCCTGTCCAACGATCATTTGCATTTCAGCCTTTATGTATTTATTACCATCCTTCTCCTGCTGGCCAACCTGAATGCGTTCAGGATGCAGTTTGGAAAAGGTGTTTACCTGACCGCATCCATTGGCCTGGCCTGGTTAGTTATTTACCTTCATATCCTGGGAGCCAAAACAGGTCTTCTATTGCTTTACCTGACCGCATTTATCTATTTGATAATGAATTATCTGAATGGGAAACAATGGCTCAGGCTTGGGGCTGGCTTCATCGTCCTCTTCCTCTTGGCCTCCTTATCCATCAGCCAAATTCCAACCCTTAAAAACAGGTTCTATTATACCCTCTATGATTTCAACCAGTATATCCACGGGGCCTATATCGACGGCTTGACGGATGGGGCCAGGGTCCTGTCCTGGAAAGCGGGTAAAGCCGTAGCCCTGGAAAGCCCCTGGATGGGAAAGGGATTCGGCGATCTTCACCATACTTTTATGAAATGGCATCAGGCACATAGCGCCCAGCTCCAGCCTTACAACTGGCTTCAGCCTTCCAACGAATGGCTGATGTATTTATGCGGGTCCGGCATCCCGGGAATGCTTATCCTCACCCTTGGCCTCTGGCTGATATACCGTCACAGCCCTTTCCGGGAGCATTTTTTGTTCCTTGCCTTGTATTGCAGTCAGGTGTTGATGATGTTTTATGAAGTGAATCTTACGAACCAGATCGGGATCAGTTTACTGGTCTTTTCCGTAGGCTGGTTTCAGTGTTCACCCTCTCCTGGCCGTGAAGCGAGCTTCAGGAAGCAAGGGACCTGATGGGATGGGTGATCAGCTTGCCTTCAGGGATTTGGCCTGGTTCCAGAGGTCGTTCATTTCATCCAGGGTCATTTCCGAAAGCGGCCTGCCGGCCATTTGTTCAATGTACTGAAACCTGGATTTAAATTTTTTATTGACTTTTTCAAGGGCGGTTTCCGCCTCTACGCCGATAAAACGGCCATAATTGATGAGGGCGAAAAGCACATCCCCGAATTCCTCTTCGATATGGGCCTGGTCGTCAGCCTGGTGGAGACTTTCCCGGAGTTCCGAGAGCTCTTCCTCCACTTTTTCCCAAACCTGACCGGCATGCTCCCATTCAAAACCCACCTGTTTGGTCTTTTCCTGCATCCGGTAAGCCTTCACCATGGCAGGCAGGGAGTCCGGCACCCCGCCAAGTACGGACTTTTTGCCTTCCTGCAGTTTTAGTTTTTCCCAGTTTTGTTTCACTTCCTGATCGTCGGCTACCTGGAGGTCCCCATACACATGGGGGTGCCGGTGGATCAGTTTGTCGCATTCCTGGTCCAGGGCTTCTGCAAGGGTAAAGGCGTTTTGTTCGGCCGCAAGGCGGGCATAAAAAAGCAGGTGGAGCATCAGGTCCCCGATTTCTTCCTTAAGGGCCTTCATGTCGTTTTGAAGGACGGCGTCGGCCAGTTCGTAAGTCTCTTCGATCGTCAGGTTGCGGAGGCTGTGAATGGTTTGTTTCCTGTCCCAGGGGCATTTTTCACGCAGGTCATTCATGATGGTGGCCAGCCGGAGAAAAGCCTGGGCGGTTTTGGAATCGTTGTTCATGCCTGGAAAAAACGGTATCTTTAAGGCTTAAATATACACGGATTATGTCCCAATTTTTTTATACCCTGGCCATTATCTTCGGATGTTTCTTCCTGGCTTTTTTCATGATCAACCTGAGATACTGGATCAGTGGCCGTGAATTCAGGGGGACCTGCGCCAGCGCTGGGGTGGAACTCCGGGGTAAAATCGGAGAATGCATGGTCTGCGGAAGGAAACCCGGGGAGGCCTGCGGAAAGCCGGATAAGGCAAGCGGCGCAGTTTAAACTTTGCGGCCCGACATTTTGGAGTATGCGTACAAGCAGAAAGACAAGAGGGTGATCACCGCAACGACGTACAGGATTTGCATATCAGGATAATAAATTTGGTTGGTTATAAACTGACTCAAATATCCTAAACGGAAAATATATATCGCATAATTTCTTATATATTTTTTTTTGTTGTGTGTAAGGGGTCTTGCTTTCATCCGGTTCAAAAGATTTTAGGTTCGTTTATACTTACTTTTTGGGGCATTCCCGCCCTGCTTCTGGCCCAACCGGAAGGCCTTTCTGATCTGTACCGGAAGGTGGACACCCTCATCCCCATGCGGGACGGGAAGAAATTGTACACCGTGATCTATCTGCCCAGGGACGAGTCAAAAAGATATCCCATCCTGATGGAGCGCACCCCTTATTCTGCCGGACCTTATGGCCCTGACCGGTTTCCTTCCCGCCTCGGGCCCAATCCTGGCCTGGCCCGGGAACAGTACATCTTCGTCAGGCAGGATGTACGGGGGAGATATATGAGCGAAGGCCACAACCTGGAAGTGACCCCTCACCGGCCCGGGAAAAAAACCAGGGACGAAGTGGATGAAAGTTCGGATACCTACGACACCATAGAATTCCTGCTCCGGATGATCCGCAATCACAATGGCAAAGTGGGTATTTATGGCATCTCTTATCCGGGCTTTTACGCGTCGGCCGCTTTACCGGACGCCCACCCGGCCCTGGCCGCGGTCAGCCCGCAGGCCCCGGTCACCGATGAATTCATCGGTGACGATGTCAACCACAACGGCGCTTTTTTCCTGATGGATAATTTTAATTTTATCAATTCCTTCGGAGTGCCCCGGTCCGGCCCCCTCATGAATTATCCCGGGAGCCTGACGGATACCGCTTATTCCGACGCTTACCGGTTTTTCCTCGAATTGGGACCTCCGGGCAGGACCCGGGACCCTTCGCTGTTTGGACATAAAAGCTATATCTGGAATGAATACCTTGAACACGACACCTATGACGAATACTGGCGATCCAGGAATATCCGCCAGCATCTCAAGGGGATACACGTGCCCACTCTGGTAGTTGGCGGTTGGTATGATGCGGAGGACTGTTTTGGCGCCCTGCGTACCTACGACGCCCTTGAAAAACAGAATTCGGGCAATGCCAACACCCTGGTGATGGGCCCCTGGACCCATGGCGCCTGGGCTTCCGGCAACTGGACCTCTTTTGGCCCCTACGCCTTTGGCATGAATACCAGCACTTTTTTTCAGGACAGCATAGAAACCCCTTTCTTTAATTATTACCTCAAAGGAATAGGGTCCGCACCCGCCTTTGAAGCCGTTGTTTTCGAAACCGGGTCGAATCTTTGGAAGACTTACGAACAATGGCCCCCTCGACAAAGCAAGGAGTTGACCTATTACCTGTCACCCCGTGCGGGCCTGGGGGACTCCCCGGCGCCCAAAGCCAAAGCCTATTCCTCCTATATCAGCGATCCAAGCCACCCGGTGCCTTACACCGCGAAAAAACAGAGGTACCGGAACAATCTTTATATGGTCGAAGACCAAAGGTTTGTCTCTGACAGGCCGGATGTGCTGTCTTTTACGACCGGTCCTTTGGAGGATGAACTCATTCTATGCGGCCCGGTGGAGGCCGAAATATATGCCTCCACCTCAGGTTCGGACCTGGACCTGATCGTAAAAGTCATCGATGCGCACCCGGATTCCGGAACCGTGGACGGAACAGGTGCCCAGTATTTAGTCAGGGCGGAAGTATTCAGGGGAAAATTCAGGAAAAGCTACAGTTCACCCAGCCCTTTCCATAAAAACAAACCCGAGGTGATCCGTTTCACCCTGCCCGATGTCAACCATTGTTTTAAAAAAGGTCACCGCCTGATGATCCAGATCCAGAGCAGTTGGTTCCCCCTCGTGGACCGCAACCCACACCAGTTCCTGAAGATTCCGGAAGCCGGGCCGGGAGATTACCAGTCAGCCGAAATCCGGATCTATCATGACCGTAAAAGGCCCTCCAGTATCCGCTTTAATTCTTTAATTCCTTAATTTTTAATTTCAATTTCATATCCCATCGTCTTCCCCTTGTAAACCGCAGGGATACCCTTTTCCAGCCAGGCAGGAGCCGGTTCGTTTTTAAGGAAATGATCAAAAAACTGTTGTTGCCGGACCGAAATATCCTTTTGATTTTTTCTTTCCCGGAGGTTGTGGGCTTCCCCGTTGTAATTGAGCAACCAGGCTTTTTTCCCCAGACGACGTAGGTTGGTGAACAGTTCTATGCCCTGGTACCAGGGAACTGCCCCATCAGCGTCGTTTGCCATGATTACGATAGGAGTGTTGATCCGGTCAATATAAAACAAGGGCGAATTTTCAATGTAGAGATCGCGTCGCTGCCAGGGCGTAGCTCCGATCCGGCTTTGCGATTTTTCATATTGCATCTGTCGGTTGCGCCCCGATTCCCAGCGGATCCCTCCGTAGGCGCTGAACATATTGACGACAGGGGCCCCGGTCCAGGCCGCCTTAAACTGAGTGGTCCGGGTGATGATATGCAGGGCCTGGTAGCCTCCCCAGGACTGTCCCTGCAGGGCGATGTTGGCGGTATCCAGCCAGGGATATTTTTTGAGGGATTCCACGCCTGAAACCACATGGTCGTAAGCGCTTCCGCCGGGATAGCCGATCTCATACCGGATATCCGGGGCGAGGACCAGGTAACCCCGGCTCACAAAGAAGGGGATGTTGAGCCTGGACGGGGTAGGCGCAGGGGCAATGTACTGGTATCTTCCACCGGTCAGTTTTTCATAAAAGTAAACGATCATCGGGTATTTTCCGGAGGGATCAAAGTCTTCCGGTTTATAGAGGAGGCCCCTTCCGGGCTTGCCCTTGAAGGTGGTCCACTCGATCAGGTCCACACTGCCCCAGTTGTAATTCGCTTGTTGAGGATTGATGGCGCTGTGTCTGGTCTCGGCTTTAAACCAATTGCTGGTGTAGAAATCCGGGCTGTTTTGAAAATTCCCTTTGGTATATGCCATCCTCTCCGCATTCCTGGCTTTTAATACGGGTCCATAACTAAATTCGCCCATGGTGAGTGGGTGGGGACCTGATTTTTCTTTTAAGGCCAGGCGGTAGAACCCGCTTTGTTTGGTGGAATCCTGCAAAGCGGATAAAAGCAATACCTGGTCCGGTTTAAAATATTTTTCATCCGGGTCGAGCACCACATTTCTAAACTGGATTTTTTGTTCACGGCCCTGTCCATGGGTAATATTTACGGGTGTTTTAATACCGGACGGGTCGCATTTCCAGATATCAAACCGGTCATAGAGGTAAACCCACTGGTCTCCTTCCGACCATCCGCAGATGCCATAGGCGCCCGGGTCGTCCGGTTCATCGTTTTCTTCGTCCGCCAGGCTGACACGTATCTTCCGGTTGACCTGGGTGGTTTTGCCCGTGGGATTGTGATGGCTGAAATACTGGCTTTTCGCCTGGTCAAACCAGAACAGGTAAGTCCCTGCGGGGCTGATAGAGGCCTGCCCGTCCAGGTCGTTGATCACCATTTTTTTTGATCCTGTTTCCAGGTCTATGAGGTAAAGGTCCTTTTTGCTATCGCCTTCCCATTGTAAAGGAATGCGTTGACCATAATCCGTAATCCCGAGGGCGTAACGGCCATTCCCTTTAGCGGCCGGCACGACTTGTCCAAGACGTTCATCGCCCAGAGGAATCCATTTCCCGTCCGGAAGGGAGAGGGTAAGATAGGACCTCTGGATTTCCTGGTCCAGGTTTTTCAACTGCATGGTTTGGAGGTAATCGTCCGCATAGTGCCAGACATCCAGGCTGACCCGGTCGATGTGGGGTACCGACGTATCTTCAGGAACAGGAATCCTGCCCAGTCCAAAAAATAGCCTGGTTCCGTCTTCACTGAAAAAAGGGGTAAAATGGTTGCTCACCTGCATGCCATCCGGCAATACCGCAGTCAAGGGATCCAGTCTGACCGCGGCGCTGTCCAATCCAGGTTGGTGAATCCGGACTTGCCAGCTTTTAATTTTAGCGGCAGCGCTGTCCCGGGTCGATAAAAAAACAAGCTGGTTTCCGGACTCGTCCCAGTTAAAGCGGGTGGCGTCCAGGTCGCCGGCCAGCAGGGTATCCCGGAATGCATGCACCACATCATGGCGCAGGATGGCCGTATGCCTTTTGAGGCTGTCCCTTGCCGGCCTGCCCGTTTTCACCACCAGGCTTTTACCGGTTTTATCAAGGACGTATTCCAATACATCCCGGAATTCCGCGAGAGAGTCCTGCCCGTACCACAAATAAAGAGGGCCGCTTTCGGATTTCTTTGTTTTTACCGAATCCCCGAAGGTCTTGTCCAGGTGATAAACGAAAACCGAAAGCCCTTTTTGAGGTATCGAAAATGACCTGAGACCCGCGAACATTTTTACGGTACTGGTCCCGAGATGATAGATCAATAGGGAATCCCTGGGCATCTCCTCCGGTTTTTTGCGGTCGATCCTTGCCTGGCGCGTGTCAAGGTAAGGCGCTTTGATCCTGGCTATCAGGAAATCCGAGCCGGGCGTGAACTGCATCTCCGTACCCCTGGCAACCGAGTCTTTTTTCAAGGATTTGAGATCGACGATATACATCATGCCATCTCCTTCCTGGGGATCAACCGTATAAGCAAGTACCCCGCCATCGGGACTGACGGCCCTGTCGCCTATTCGTTGCCAGGCGTCGTAAACGCCATGGTCAAGCGGCGGCTTTTTCTGGCCCCATGCGGTCAGGCAAAGACAAAGACCAGTGATTACTGAAAACGCATTCTTCATAACATTTATTTAAAATCCTAAAATTAGGAGTTGTCCCTGGACCATCGTTAATTTTACCTTCCTCACCGTTTTCCCAAAATCTTATTAATTCTTACAAATTCCTTCCATGTCCTTTCGCCTGATCCTTTGTTTCCTGACCATCACCTGCCTCGGGCAGTCCCAGACCCACCCGGTGGCCGACAGCTTGCGCAAGGTATTTATTGAAGAAAAGGACCAGGATAAAAAAGCCGGCTTGTATCATGATCTTGTGGCAGAAATCCTCGAAACGGAGCCCGGCATGGCTTGGTTCTTTGCAGACACCCTTGAAGCTTTTTCCAGCCCGAGCATCAGGGACAGGGCTTTAGCGGCCCATCTCAGGGCAGGATACCGGGCCAGGTCGGGCGATCACCGGGAAGCCGTAAAATTCCTTCACCAGGAATACGATTGGAGGCAACAAATTTCGGATAGCACCGGAAGCGCACGGGTGCTGTTTGACCTTGGACAGAATTTCGCCGAACTGCAAATCACGGACTCCGCCTTTTATTATTTGCAGCGGTCCCTGGATGCCTACGAACAGATCGGTGATTTTAAACAAATCGCTTGCGTCCTATCAGCCATAGGTCAAAGCCACTCCAAAATGAATCATCACGCCCTGGCTGTTGAATGCTTTGACCGGGCCTTAAAATCCTGCCGGTCCGGGGGCGATGACAAAGGAAGTTTATATGCCCTGGGAAACCTGGCCCTGGCTTTCGGATCGGCGGGCCAAATGGATTCGGCTTTGGCTTATGCACAGAATGGACTTGACCTTGCCCTGCAGCAGGAGGAGTATTATGCAGCGGGAGTGATTGCAGGCGGTCTGTGTCAGGCCTATGTCGAAGCGGACCGGTACTGGGAAGCCATCCCTTTCGGGAACCTTGCCCTGCATCACCTGAATCGTGCGGGAAGGAAGAATAAAATGGCAATGACCTACCTCAATCTGGCCATTGCCTACAATCAGACCGGGCGGCCGGAGGAAGCCCTGAAATTTTCCTTGCCCGGTTATGAGATATTGAAAGAAATGAAATGGGTCTCCCCGTTGAAAGACTACTATGAGCAAATAGCGATTTCGTATGAACGGTTGGGTAAGTCCCGGGATTCGCTCCATTGGTATAAGAAATTCATCTTGATCAACGACTCCCTTTCCCAAACGGAACTGGCCCGCCAGGTGCAAGCCATGGAACAGAGATATCATTCTCAAAAAGCCGAAACGGAAAAAGCCATTGTCCTATTCCAGGAATCCCTGGAAACTTTGGAACAATACCGTTCCCGTTCAGGGTTCCTCGCTTCCCTTTCTGCCGTCCTGGTTTTTGGCTTATTGGGCATGGGGTACCGCCAACGGTTTCCGGGGAGAAAAAACCCGGGCCGGTCCGAGGACTTCTAGTGCCCGGATTCATTGGCTTTTTATCCCGGAAGAAGCCCGGGAAGGTTGGCCGCAAAGATTTTTACGGCAATGGCAAGGAGGATCACGCCGAAAAATTTTCTCACCGCAAGCAAACCACCGGGACCCAGGGCTCTTTCAATCAGATTGAGGGATTTTAAGACCAGGTAAACAATGGCCAGGTTGACCAGGATGGCGGTCAGGATGACCGTGGTGGAGTAATTGGCTTTTAGGGAAATCACCGTAGTCAGCGTTCCGGAACCTGCTATTAATGGGAAGGCTATGGGGACCAGGGTACCGGATTGGACCTGGGCATCGGTTTTAAAAAATTCAATGCCCAGGACAAGCTCAAGGCCAAGGATAAAGATCACGATGGAACCGGCCACCGCAAAGGACCGCAGATCGACCCCCATGAGGTTGAGCAGTTTTTCGCCGACAAATAAAAAAAGGATCATGAGCCCTCCGGAAAGAAAGGTGGCCCGGAATTCCTCGATGCCGCCCATTTTTGACTTCAGGGAGATCAATAATGGCACGGAACCGATGACATCGATCACGGCAAACAGGGTAAAACTTACCGTGAGGAAATCGGTGACAGACCAGGAGACCACGGGTTAAAATTAGTAAGAAGCAGGGAGATTCGGGCTCACTTCGGGGACCCTGGAAAGACGGATTGGGGGATTCCGGCGGCTTTCCTACATTTGCCTGCCTTTTACTGGCTCTGAGATATGAACGAAATCATCACCCACCGGCCGAAGAAAGAATTGCAGGCCGATCACGCCTGGCGGCTGTTTACCTCCCTCCAGGAAATGATCCAATTTGCGGATTATAAAGTATACCTGCTGTATATGATCGCCGGGATCGTGCTGTCCATCATTTTCAGCGAATACAAGGAGCTGGCCACCCTCAACCCGGTCTTTAAAGCCTGCTTCGCCATGCTTCTCTTGGTATCCGGCCTGTTGATCTATTTTTCCATGAAGACCATGATGCCCCGGTCCCACAACGACCATCATACTCAGACCAAAAAACTTATCTATTTCATGGACATTGCCAGCCAGCAGGATAAGGACTTTGTCGGCCGGTTTTTGGAATTGCCTACCGATCAGATCACGGAAGACCTGCTCAACCAGGCCGCCATACTCAGCGATATCCTCAAACAAAAATTTCTGAATCTTAAACGGGCGATGTGGGCTTTTTACGGGATTTTATTCATCGTTCTCGTCATGCAGATCCTTAAGATCGCCATGTGAGCCGGTTAAAATTTCAAATAGCGCGTCAATACTTTGTTCCCTTCAAATTGCAGGGACAAGAGAACCTGGAAAGGCACTTTTTTGTCCCTCTCCTCAGCCGGGAACCATCGCGGCATTTCATGGATGCTTTTTGCGATTTGCAGTGTTTCAAGGCTGACCGCCGGATTGGAAGCGGTTGCTTTGGACAGGTTGGCAAAGCCTTCTCCGTCTATGATCAGGGTGAGCAGGACCAGCGCCTTGAAACCGGAATCCAAGTCCCCGTGCCCGGAGTAAAATTTTGTAAAATATTCCTGCAGGTTGCGCTCCTGATCTGTCCGGGTAAAACTGGCCGGATGTTCAGGCTTGATCCAGACCCTTCCGAATTTCTCATCCTGAATAAAAGCGGTTTGTGCCCGGATCGGTTGAGCGATGAAAAGAAATAAGAGGACCAGGCCTTTTAGCATTAAATAAAGATAAGGGATCTGCAGAAGGAAGGGTGCCCTGGCCTGTTCAAATGTTCAACCAATAATTGATTTTCAGGACAAAACTCCGGTTTTTGGGCCCCCAGAATTTGACGGCATAGTTGTCGGTATAAACCATATAAATATCCGACATCGGCTTGTATCTCCACTGGAACCGGCTGTTGATGTTAAAGTTGTCGGCCTGCGTATTGTATTGCAGGAAAGTGGTCCAAAACAGGTTTTTAGTAAAATTGAATTCGATGCGGGGATTGATCAGGATCAATTGATCCCGGCCAAAAGGGTCCGGAAAATCAAGGTCATTGAATTCAAAATTCACCTCAAAATTACCCCAGGGCTGGGCCCTGTAAAGCATACCGGCTGTGAACGCCGTAAGGGAACCGTTGTAAAAGCTGCCGGCGGAAGCGCTCATGGTAAATCCAAACCGTTTGCGGAGATCGGAACGGTATTCCGCATTCACGTTGGCATAACTGTATTTCCCGGGGGGCAGGGGGCTGCCGTCCGTAAAAGAGAAAGGATAAAGTAATTGAAGCTGATTCCTGCGGACAGACCATTCAATCTCGCTGGAGGATTTAAAACTGAGTTCGTATTCCAGGCTTGTACTCCAATCCAGCAGGCTGGTTTCCCCGGGAAGAAATTTGAACGAGTTGTTGAGACTGAACTGATGCTGATTGATGAATTTATGGTCCGGGGTGCGCAGTATATATTGGTTGAAACTGAAGGCGGAATTGAAACCCTGGCGGATCACGGTATCCCTTTCTGAGTCGTAGTTGTCGATCTGGTTGACAAAACCCATGTCGGCGGTAAAATTCGTGCCTGTGGACCCGATGCCGGTGACTGTACTGAAGTTCTTGTCGTTGTACCAGACGCCCGCGCTGAGCTGGCCGTTTTTGTCCTTCAGATCATGTTTAAAAGATTTATGGAGGCCCAGCCAGTTGAACAAGGAACCCTTTTCATTCTGGTAAATCATTTCCAGAGAAGCATTCCGTCCATAATCCTTGGGCAGCACCACAATGCCATCCACCGCCTGCCGGTTGGTGACCAGGCCCTTGATGAGGGACCTTTTGAGCACCTTCTTATGCAGGGTCAGGGCCGAATAATTCTGACCGGCCTGCTCCGCCGTGCCCTTGGTTTGCATGGACAAAGCCCCAATCCTCCAAGTTTCGCCCATATTGCCGCTCAGACGGACACCCCCGAGAATGGGTACGGCATTGCCATCGTTATCGAGACCGATCCGCCTGGAAAAAAAAATGGGATTTCCGGGATCGCCGAACTGGCTGAAGACGTCCGCGTTTTCCAGGAAAAAATTACGCCTTTCGGGAAAAAAGACATTAAATCTCGTCAGGTTGGTTACTTGCCGGTCGACTTCCACCTGCGAAAAATCCGGATTGGCCGTGAGGTCCAGGTTCAGGCTGGAGGAAAGGGTGATTTTAGCGTCCCCTCCAAATCCAAAGTTGAGCTTCTGCACCGTATGCTCTTCAAACTCCCTGGAGGTGTTGGCATTCAGGTAGGGGATCAGGGTGATCTGCCCTCCTTTTTTGGGCAATGGTTCAGGCCATACCAGGGACCCTAAATATCCCAGGTTAAAAATGTCAAACTGTTGAGGGATTTTTGTCCAGGAATAAAAGCGGAAATTTTTTACGTCTCCCCTCAGGAAATTAACATTCCAGACCAAAAGGTTGGGATCATAACGCAGGATGTGGAGGGGGATGGCCAATTCCGCGGTCCAACGGTCCTCGTAGATCTTCACCGCCGAAAACCATTTGCTGTCCCAATTGGCATCCGCTTCGAACTGGTTGATCAGGGCTTCTCCCTGGACACCGGCCGGGGAAAGAAGGAAGGCGTAGGCAAAGTTTTTTTGTCCGGTCGGATCCAGGATCACCGCGACAGCATCGTTGCCATCCAACTGGAAATCCCGCTTCAGGGTTTGAATGATAAAATTCTTGCTGGTATCATAACAGGTAAAGGCCACGTAAATGGAATGATCATCGGATGCAATCATGGCTTCGGTCTTATGCAAAGGAACCCTTGCGTTTTGCGGCCAGTGTTCCTGGAAGGCGGAGGCTTTTGGCGCATTTTGCCAAATGGATTCATCCAGGGCTCCGTCGATGGTCATTTTCTCCCTGCATTGACCCGCCTGGATTATAAATGGCCTGCTGAGGTCCAGGGTGTCCGCGCCGGAGGCCCGGAAGGAAAGTAAAATCAAAAACAGTAGACACCCTGATTTCATAAACGGGCGCAAAATTAGAACATCAAAGCTAGAGTCGTTTCCTTACCGCCCCGGTTAACCTTTCCTTAGGAAATCCGGTCCAGGGCCTGCAGGATATCGGCCAGCAGGTAGTGCGGATCTTCGAGACCGATATAAAACCGGACCAGGTTCCACGGAAGTTCAGGGTCCGGCTGTCCGGGAATGTCATAAAAGGTTACCACAGGCATGATCAGCGATTCATGCCCTCCCCAGGATACAGCGATTAGAAAATTTTCCAGCGAATCGCAGAATTGGATCACCTGCTCTTTCCGCGCCGCTTTAAGGGCAAGGGTGAACATTCCTCCGCCTTTCATTTGTCTTACGGCCAGCGCCTGCTGCTCATCGATAAACGGATGATGGATCTTTTCCACTTTAGGGTGGTTTTGAAGTGCCTCCATCAATTTTGCGCAAGTTTCGTGCGATCGTTGAACCCGCAAGGGAAGGGTGCGCAAGCCGCGAATAGCCAGGAAAGCGTCATGGGGACTGAGTATATGCCCGATATTCATGAATTCGCTGTAAAATATTTTTTTGATCATTTCCCTCTTACCACACAATACGCCCATGACCACATCGCTGTGCCCGTTGATATATTTGGTGCCCGAGTGCAAGACCAGGTCGATCCCGAAATCAGCGGGCTGTTGGAATATCGGCGAGCAATAACTGTTGTCCAGGATCGTGACCAAGCCGTATTTTTTAGCCAGCGCCGCACAGGCCTCCAGGTCCTGCAGTTCGAAGATCATGCTGTTGGGGCTTTCCAGGTAGAGGATGCGGGTATTGGGCAGGATAGCGGCTTCTATGTGGTCGATGTAGCGGCCGTCCACAAAACTGTGGCTTACCCCAAACCTCGGCAGGTATTTTTGCAGGAGGGTTTTGGTCCAGGAGTAAGCCGAACGGACGCAGACGATATGCTCCCCCTGGCTGATATTGGCCATGACCGCGGCGGCGACGGCAGCCACCCCGCTCCCAAACACCAGGCAATCTTCGGTATGTTCCAGGGCGGCCAGTTTTTTCCTCAATATTTCCACCGTAGGGTTGTTGCCCCGGGTATAGACATGGGATTCGAATTCGGTGGAGATTTTTTTTCTGAAATCCATCACCGATTCAAAGGCATAATTGCTGGTCTGCATGACCGGAGGGGATATGGCATTAAAATAGTTTTCCCGTTCTTCACCCAGGCGGTTTATAATATGACTCATTTCCATAAATCAAAGGTATTGAAGGACGCTTAATAAATACCGCCAATTCGCTTCGACGGGACCCTGTTCCTCAGCTCTTGGTTAAAAAACCATTAATAAAGCCAGGGATATGGCCGGATAATTCGATTTTTGTGTTTTTATTGCCATTATGCTGGGACTTCTCCTCTTTCTCCTTTCCTTTTTGTCCGCTTCCGGTAAAGGATACGACATCCGGGTCGAATTAAAAAATGCCCCTTCCGACACCCTCTTGCTCGGATATTATTATGCCGAACGCCAGTATGTCAGGGATACGGCCATAGGTAAAAACGGACTCTTTCATTTCCAGGGCGACAGTGCGCTCGCGCCCGGTATCTATATCCTGGTGATGCCGCCGAAATACGATTTTATCCAGCTTTTTATCAATGAAGACGAACAGCAGCTGGAGGTGCAGGCGGATGCCCTGAATACCATATCCAGTATAAAGGTCAAGGGGTCCGAGGACAATACCTTGTTTTACGATTACCTGCGTTTCCTGGAGTTGAAAAGGCCGCAGGCCCAGGGATTACAGGAAAAACTGAAGGCGGAGAAAGAAGCCGGAAGAGCTACCGATGCCCTTCAGCAACAATTGGATAAAATAAACCAGGAAGTCAAAAGCAGGCAGGTGGAACTCACCCAAAAATATCCGGGGACGATCACCGCTATGCTGATCCGGGCAACTTTTGATGTGGAGGTTCCGGAGATGACCGGAACCCCGGAGGAGGTGGAACAGAAAAAATATCTCTGGTATAAGTCGCATTATTTTGACCACCTGGCTTTGTCCGATTCCCGCCTGCTCCGGAGTCCGTTAATCCATGACCGGATCAATTATTTTGTAGAAAAACTGACCCTGCAGCATCCCGATTCGGTCAAATCTTCACTGGATGAAATTCTACGCCGGGTCCGGCCTGCCGAAGAAACCTTCAAATATTACCTCATTCATTTTGTAAACCATTACGCGGCCTCTAAAATCGTAGGCTTCGACGGAATCTATGTTCACCTGGTGGATGAATATTATGCCAAAGGTTTTGCGCCATGGGTCGGGGAGGAACAACTGACCAAAATGAAACAAAATGCCGCTGCCCTCCGGCCCATCCTGCTCGGTAAAACCGCCCCGGAAATCAAACTCATCAGGCACCCGGAAGGTAAACCGGTAAGCCTTCACGGCATCCGGTCTCCCTACACCATCCTGTTTATCTGGGATCCCGAATGCAGCCATTGCAAGGCCTCCCTGCCCCATGTGATCGATTTTTATAACAAATACAAAGACAAAGGAGTGGAAATCCTGGCCGTCTGCAGCCAGTTCGGGGATAAGGTCCCCGCCTGCTGGAAATACCTGGAAGAGCAAAAAATGAATCCGGGCTGGATCAATGCGGCCGACCCCCAGCATACCTCCCGGTTCAAGATCCTGTACGATGTCAAAACCACACCCCAGATCTTTATCCTGGATGCGGATAAAAAAATCCTCTCAAAAAATATCGGGGCGGAACAACTTCCCGAGGTCATGGATCATATCCTCGCGGTTCCAAAACCATAGGCCCGGTCAATTAAACATCGGATGGTTTTTCATGCCGTTTATAAAATCGGCGGCGGCCATCCTCTTTTTGTTTTCCTGCTGGATCTCGGTGATCTCAATGGCTCCGTCCGTCGCATGTAAATAAAGTTTTTTTCCAAGAATCTGCAGGTTTCCCGCTTCCCTTGCCGGCGGTGAAACCTCGGGCAGGTGCGACCGGTACAAGAGGAATTTTAATCCATTAAAAACGAACCAGGCGGTTGGGGTGGGGCTGAGCCCCCGGATTAAATTGTGCAATTCCCTCCTTGGTTTTGAAAAATCAAGAATGCCATCCGTATGGTAAAGTTTGGGAGCCAGGCTGACCAGGGATGGATCCTGGGGTATAGGGTGGGAGTCGCCCCGTTCCATATCCGCCAGCACCTCCAGCAAGGTGGCGGCGCCCGCTGTTTTGAGTTTGTCGTACACATCGCCGGTCGTTTCATCGGGGCCAATAGGCACAGCATGCTGTTTGAGTATTTCCCCGGAGTCAATTTCATGCCTGAGCCTGAAAACGGTGACCCCTGTAAATTCCTCGCCGTTGATCACCGCCCAATGTATGGGGGCGGCCCCGCGGTATTTTGGTAATAAAGAGCCATGCACATTGATGGTTCCCAGGGGTGGCATGCTCCAGATCTTCTCGGGAAGCATGCGAAAAGCGACGACGACCTGTATGTCCGCCTGCAGGGACTTCAATTCTTCAAAAAATTCAGGGGCCTTCAGTTTTGGAGGCTGCATGATGTGCAGCTTGTGGGCCTGCGCACAAGTTTTTACTTCGGATTGGATGATTTGGCGTCCTCCCCGGCCTCCGAGGGAATCCGGAGCCGTCACCACGCCCACGACGCGGTGATGAGAGCAGAGCAAGGCTTCCAGTGAAGGGACGGCAAAAGCCGGGGTACCCATGAAGACGATACGCATGGGAGTAAAGTTAGTCAGTTAGCTAGTTAGTCAGTTAGCTAGTTAGTCAGTTTGCTAGTTATTCAGTTTGCTAGTTATTTAGTTAGTCAGTTAGCTAGTTGGCAAGTTTGACAATCATATTCTGTATACCGAAGTTTCGTGGAGTAATTCATAATTCGCGATTATCTTACCGGTAAAATATAATTCATGGATGCAACATCTTTTCTGAAAGACCTTCCCGGTAAAATCAAACCCGAAATGCTGGAAGGCATGGAGACCCTCTTTCATTTTGATCTCGAAGGGGAGGGCGGCGGCCAGTACACGGTAAAAGTGAAGGACGGCAAGCTGGAGGTGAATCCGGGACTCCTCGAGGAACCCAAATGCGTGGTAAAATCGAGCACGGAAACCCTGATGGGCATCGTCGAGGGCAAAATCAATCCGATGATGGCCGTGATGACGGGCAAGATCAAAATCAGCAACCCGGGAGAAATGATCAAATACGCCAAGGTCTTCGGACTAATGTAGCCGGTATCTCAGGCCGATTGCGGGTCCGCCCGAATCCGGATTGACCAGTTGCAACCCGAGATCGTCGTCGATGTTAAAATTCTTGAGGTGGGCGTCCACAAAGGCTTCCAGGGCGGATAAAAAATGGATACCGATCAGCAGAAAGACGGCACGGTCCTTGTCGTCGCGGAACCGGTCCCGGTAAGTTTTAATTTGCCGGGCATCAAAAAACACGTCCGGCACCACTTCCACCTTGGCATTGGTAGCGAGGGCCTCTTTAAAATATCCGTCAAATTCCAAATACCGGTTTCTCGTTTCCCGGATCCGGTACACCGCAAAACCATAAGCCCCATACACCAGGGGCACCTTCCACCACCTTTTATTGTAAACCTGTCCCGCACCGGGCAGGGCCAGGCCCAGCCAGAGCGCCGTCCGGGGTCGTTTATCCTGCACGAGGCTGAGGCTGTCGACGTTGAGCGGGGCCGCCGGCAAAGTATCCTGCTGAGCCTGCCCTGTAAAACCAAGGAGCAGCAGCAAGCCTATGATAAGGATATTCCCCGCGGGAGGGAAGCCTGTTTTTATGGTTGTAATGATATGCCGGATTTCTTTATTCAAACGTTGGGTTCCAGGATGGGTATAACGATAGATCCATGGTAAATGTAGGTTGAGGTCCGCGGGTTCAGGACAAACGGTCGAGCATTTCATCCAGTTCATCCAGGCTGGCAAAAGGAACAATCAGGCTGCCTTTGCCTTTTTTATCGGATTTAATCTGGATTTTACGGCCAAAAAGGGCATTGGCCTTTTCCTGATAAGTTTTAAGCAGGCCGCCTGGGGAAGGAGGAACAGCGGCGGCTTTGGGTTTGCCGGCGGACTGGTAGGAGCGGATCGTAAACTCGAGTTGCCTCACCGACCATTCATGCAGAAGGCATTCTTTAAACAATTTCATTTGCAAGACCAGGTTGTCCACGCCGGCCAGGGCGCGGGCATGGCCCATGCTCAGTTTTTTCGATTTCACCGCTTGCTGGATGTCCGGAGGCAGTTTGAGCAGACGGATATAATTGGTCACCGTGCTCCGGTCTTTACCCACCCGGGTGGACATATCTTCATGAGTGAGTTTGCATTCTTCAATGAGGCGGGACATGGAAATGGCCACTTCCAGCGGATTGAGGTTTTCCCGGTGGATGTTTTCAATCAGGGCCATTTCGAGCATGCCCTGGTCATCCGCCAGCCGGATGAAAGCCGGAACTTCCGTGAGGCCGGCCATGCGGGCGGCCCTTACCCTCCGCTCCCCGGAGATGAGCTGGTACCTCTGGTCGGTCAGTTTCCGGACCGTGACCGGCTGGATGAGTCCGTGGATCCGGATGGTGGAGGCGAGTTCTTCCAGGCCTGCCTGGTCAAATTCATTCCTGGGCTGGAAGGGATTGGTTTCGATAAAGGCCAGCGGTACATTCATCACATTGGACAGGGCGGCCACTTTCGACTGGTTTTCCATATTGCCCAGCAGCGCCCGGATGCCTTTGCCTAATTCTTTTTTTTGGTCCATAGCTTTATATTATACTCCTACGGGGGCCTGTTGCCTTTGCAGCAATTCCGTGGCCAGGTTCAGAAAATTGATGGTCCCTTTTCCCGCGGCATCGTACAACAGGACCGGTTTGTGTACGCTGGGCGCTTCGCCGATCTTGGAATTCCGGTGGATGATGGTGTTGAAGATATAGTCCTGTGCATTGCTGCGCAGTTCATGAATGACCAGGTTGGCGAGGCGCAGGCGCTGATCGTACATCGACAGGACGATGCCTTCGATTTCCAGGCCCGGGTTCAGGTTTTCCCTGACTATGGAAATGGTCCGTTTGAGCCGGCTGAGGCCCTCCAGGGCGAAGATCTCACATTGAATGGGGATCAGTACGGAATGCGCGGCGACGAGGGCGTTTATGGTGATGAGGCCCAGGGAAGGCAGGCAATCGATCAGAATAAAATCGTAGCGGTGGCTGATTTTATCCAGGATGTTTTTTAATATGAACTCCCGCCGGTCCTTGTACACCATTTCGATTTCCGCGCCTACCAGGTCGGGATGGGAGGGCAGGATCCAGAGGTTGGGGGTTTCGGTTTGCAGGATCACAGCGTCCGGGTCGGCGCCGTTGATCATACAGTCGTAGAGGGAGAGGGCCAGATCATCCACCTGGACGCCCACTCCTGAGCCGGCATTGGCCTGGGGATCGGCATCCACGAGCAGCACTTTTTTTTCCAGGATGGCCAGGCTGGCGGCCAGGTTGATGGC
>Ga0116143_10001244_pt1 | contig 31617 bp, 23 predicted proteins | sample AD_UKC034_MetaG_FD_89745 | JGI IMG/M metagenome (GOLD analysis project Ga0116143, IMG submission 89745) | Active sludge microbial communities of municipal wastewater-treating anaerobic digesters from USA - AD_UKC034_MetaG | ecosystem: Engineered > Bioreactor > Anaerobic > Digestate | place: USA... | reverse complement strand
GGGCGTGCTGCCGTAGTAGCCCTGCGTCTTCGTGAAGGGGAAGCCCGAGCCGAAGTTCCAGCGCACGTTCACCTTCCACGCGTCGAACTTGCCGAAGTTGTAGCTGGCCACCAGGTTGATGTTGTTGCGACGGTCCCACACCGGGTTGTAGGTGCGCATGCCGTCCCAGCGGTCCACATACGTGTAGCTGTAAACCGCCCAGAGGTACCAATTGTTCTTCTCGTACTTCAGCAGCAGGTCGGCACCGTACGCCTTGCCCGTCTCGATGATGTAGTCCTTCTTCAGTTCGTCCGGCTTGTCCGCGAATTCGTCGGTATCGTTGAACAGCTTGTTGCGGTTCAGGTTCGTCACCTGCCGGAAGTCCTTCAGGTACACTTCGAAGTTGGCGGAGAAGGCATCGCTGAAGTCGTACTCGAAGCCGCCCACGATATGGTTGGCGCGCTGGAGCGGATCCTTCACATCCCGCCGGTCGCCGTTCTCGTCCACGAAGGTGCGCGGCAGGTTGTCCGGGCTGGAGAGGAAGCCGTAGAAGAGGTTCACCACGTCGCGGTCGCTGTTGGCGGCCACCAGGTTCTGGCTGTAGCGACCGGCCGAGGCCTTGAACCGCAGGTCGTCCGTGATGTTCCACTTCAGGCCTACACGCGGCTCGGGGTTGGCCACGGAGAGCGAGGCATAATAGTGCAGCCGGAAGCCGGGCTCCAACACCACCTTTTTCCACACCTTCTTGTAGGACATGAAACCGGCGATCTCACTCGTGTTCTCCTCCTGTTTGAACTCGCGACCCAAGCTGTTGAAGAACTCGAAGTTCGTGCGGAAGCCGAGCACCTCCACACCGTACTTGATCTCGTCCTCACGGTTGAACACCTTGAAGTTCATGGCGCCGTTGAAGCCCGAGATGTCGCTCTTGCGGGGATCCAGTTCACCCTCCTTCAACGTGATGCCGTAGTTCGATGCACTGAAGGTGCCCTCGATCAGCACGGCGGAACCGGATGGTACCAGCACGAAGTTGGTGCCCGCTCCCCAGTTGTTCCAGTTCAGGTCGCTCACCTGGCGGTACTTCACGCCATCGGTGAAGTTGAAGCCGAAGAGGTTGAACTTGCTGCCGTTGGTGCCATGGAAGCTCAGCTTCCCGAAGGCATCGGTGAAGGTGAAGGGCAGCCCGCCCTGCTGCACGTTCTCGTAGAAGACCTTGCTGCTCCGGTCCAGGTAGCTGTGCCGCAGGTTCAGCAGGAAGGAGCTCGATCCGGCGCCGTCCTCCTTCTGCTTCTTCAGCGGACCCTCCAACATCACCTTGCCGGTGAAAGTGCTCGCCGCCACACGTCCGCTCAGGCGCCGCTTGTTGCCATCGCGCGTGGTGATGTTCATGATGGAACTGATGCGACCGCCGTACTCAGCACCGAAGCCGGCCGAATAGATGTCCGCGTTCCGGATGATGTCGTTGTCGAACACGCTGAACAAGCCGATGCTGTGGAAGGGGTTGTACAGCACCATGCCGTCCAGCAGGGATTTGTTCATGATGGGTGAGCCGCCTCGGATGTATAGCTGACCGCCCTGGTCACCCGTGAAGATCACGCCCGGCACCACCTGCAGGTATTGCGCCAGGTCGGCCTCGCCGCCGATGGCGGGCAGCCGCTCGATCTGGCGCGGGGTCAACTTCGTTACACCCGTACGCACTTGTGTCTGGGCCTCCTGCTTCGCCCCGCTCACCTCGAACTCCCGGATCTGGATGGCGCTCTTGCTCAGGTACAGCTTCTCAGTGAGGATCTGGTCGCGAACCACGTTCACGGCCTTCTGTGCGGTGTCGTAGCCGAGGTAGGTGACCTGCAGGGTGTACGCGCCCGGGGCCACCTTGCTGATCGAATAGTAACCGTTCACGTCCGTGGCCGCCCCGATGGTGGTGCCCTTCAGGATCACGTTCGTGAAGATGATGGGCTCGCCCGTCTGCTTGTCGTACACGAAGCCCCGGATGGTGCCGGTCTGGGCCAGCAGGATGGAGGGGAGGAAGGTGAGCAGGAGGAGGATCCGGAGGTGCAAGCGGGACATGGTTTCCTTGGAGGGGCGGCTAAGGTAGCCGAACGCGGGCTGTGCCCATCCGCCGTTCATCGTTCCCTGTGACCGGTGGCTGCGCTGTCGCGACCGGGGCTGGATCATATGAGCCTGTACCATGTGACCGGATCCTGGTTGCATCAGGCCAGCCGCACATAGCGTTTCATGTCCGCATGCGCGATCGCACACATGGGCGCATGGCTTCACGCCATCACCTTGGCCAGGAGTTCGCGCAGGAGCTCGCCGTGGTCGCTGCCGTCGCCGCCCACGCCCTTGCTGCGCAGGTCGAACTGGCGCAGGTGCCGCTGCACGTCCACCAGCTTCCCGAGCGGGTAGTTCCTGGCATGCTGCACGTAGTCCTTTACGAAGTAGGGGTTCACCTTAAGCTCCGAAGCCAGCTCCGCCTGGCTCTTGCCCTGGCAGGCATGCACCACGGCCAGCTTGTTGAAGTAGGTGTTCAGGAAGCCGAGGGTCACCACAAGCGGGTTCTCCTTCGGGTCCGCCGCGAAGTGGTTGGCGATGCGTTGGGCCTTCTCCGCGTTGCGGGTCCCGATGGCGTTCTGCAGCTCGAAGACGTTGTAGTCCTTGCTGATACCGACGAATCGCTGGATGATATCGCTGGTGATCGCGCCACCTTCCTCCGTCACCAGGCAGAGTTTCTCCACCTCCTTGATCGCCTTGCTGAGGTCGGTGCCGAGGTGGTTGGCCAGCAGGGTGGCTTCGGCGCTGCCCAGCTTCCGCTTCTGGTTCTTGGCGAAGGTGATGAGCAGGTCGGGCAGCTTGTCCTCGCGCACCTTGTCGCTCAGGAACACCTGGCCGCCGCCCTTCTGCGCGCTCTTCAGGATGCTCTTTCGCCCATCGATCTTCTTGTGCTTGTAGCACAGCACCAGCACCGTGGTCGGGGTCGGCTTCAGCAGGTAGGGCTCCAGCTTCTCCACCTGGTCGATCCGCCAGTTCTGGAGCTCCCGCACCACCACCAGCTGGCGCTCGGCCATCATCGGGTACCGAAGGCAGGTGTCCTTCACCTGGTCGGCGTCACAATCACGACCGTACAGGATGGTCTGGTTGAAGTCGCGCTCGTGGTCCTCCAAGGCCAGCCGCTCCACTTCCGAGGCGATCCGGTCGATGAAGAAGCTCTCTTCCCCGTGCAGGACATACACCGGCTTGAACTTCCCGGCCCGCAGGTCGGTCATCACCTTCTTGTAGTCCTCCAGGGTGCTCATTCGAAGCGCAGGTGCTTCACCGATCGGCCTTCGTTGATGATCTCGCGCAGCGCATCGATGCCCAATCGTACGTGGCTTTCCACGAAGCTACCCGTCACTTTCGCATCGCTCGCACTGGTCTTCACACCCTCCGGCACCATCGGTTGGTCGCTCACGAGCAGCAGGGCGCCGGTCGGGATCTCGTTGGCGAAGCCCGTCATGAAGAGGGTGGCCGTTTCCATGTCGATGGCCATGGCGCGCACCTGCTGCAGCCGTTCCTTGAACGGCTCGTCGTGCTCCCACACCCTGCGGTTCGTGGTGTACACCGTGCCCGTCCAATAGTCCAGGTCGCGATCGCGCACTGCACCGCTCACCGCGCGCTGGATCATGAAGCTCGGTAGGGCTGGAACTTCCGGTGGGAAATAGTCCGTGCTCGTTCCCTCCCCGCGGATCGCCGCGATGGGGAGCACGAGATCGCCAAGCTGGTTCTTCTTCTTCAACCCCCCGCATTTACCCAGGAAGAGCACCGCCTTCGGCGAGATGGCGCTCAGCAGGTCCATCGTGGTGGCGGCCATCGGGCTGCCCATGCCGAAGTTGATCATCACCATGTCCTCGGCCACGGCCACCTTCATCGCCTTGTTCGGTACGGGGATCGTGGCTCCCGTCTGCTGGCAGAAGATGTCCAGGTAGTTGTCGAAGTTGGTTAGCAGGACATGCGGTTTGAACTGGTCGAGTTCCAGCCCGGTGTACCGGGGCAGCCAGTTCCTGACGATCTCTTCTTTCGTGCGCACTTTTGTGGGGTGAAGTCCTTGCAAATGCAGGTGCTCGACCTGCCGGACCATGGCGTCAAAACTAAGCACGGTGCCGATGGCCCCACCGTGTTCGACCCCATCCGGCGGCGATGGCTGGCCCTGACCCCGGAGGAGTGGGTGCGGCAGCACGTGTTGAACCACCTGGTACACGACCTGGGATGCCCGGCATCCCTGATCGGTGTGGAGACACCGCTCACCTTGAACGGCCTCTCCAAACGGGCGGATATCGTGGTGCATGACCGTAGTGGGAAGCCTTTGTTGCTGGTGGAATGCAAGGCCCCGGAGGTGGCACTGGGACAGACGGTATTCGAGCAGGCCGCCCGCTACAACCTGGTGTACAAAGTGCGCTACCTGATGGTGACCAATGGGTTACGGCATTACTGCTGCGCAGTGGACCATCAACGTGGGACCGTGGAATTCTTGCAGGCGCTACCCGCTTTCGCGTTGATGGCGCCCGTCATGGGGCCTTAGATTTGAGGCATGTTGGTACGTACGACCGTGGCGACCCTCGGGCTCGTCCTTTCCACCATCACCGTCGGCCAGTACGCCGAGAAGATGGACCTCACCTTGCGTCACTACCTCGCCAAGGAGCAGGGTGTCGATCCGGAGATCAGCCTATTCATCCACGGTGATGTGGACGGCATCAAGGAGGCCGTGCAGCGGCACGGTGGTCGGGTGACGATGTCCACGGACCGGCTGGTGAACGCCCGGGTACCAAGCATGATGGTGCGGACGCTGGCGGAGGAGCCGGCCGTTCACCACTTCGAGTTCAACATCGCTCGAGGTGAGTTGATGAACGATTCAGCCCGGGTGAAGAACCATGTGATCGAGGTCCACGCCGGTCTGGCACCCCTGCCGCAGGGGTATGACGGCGCCGGTGTGGTGATGGGTGTGATCGATACCGGTCTGGACGTCACCCACCCTGACTTCAAGGACGCGAACGGAGTGACCCGCGTGTACCGCTACTGGGACCAGGTGCCCGCTTCCAATCCGGATTCGCCATTGCCATACGGCTACGGCACCGAATACACGCGCGAGGACCTGCAGGCGGGGGGCAATATTCCGGTGGATCCTCAGGGACATGGCACCACGGTGGCGGGGACCGCAGCTGGCAACGGTCTTGCCAATGGACGCCACAAGGGCTTCGCCCCTGCCTCCGAGATCATCATGGTGGCCAGCCGATTGGGAGCCGCGAACTGGGCGGCCACCGTGGCCGATGGGGTGAAGTACATCCTGGACCACGCCGATGCGCTGGGCATGCCGGCTGTCATCAACATCAGCATGGGCTCCTACAGCGGGTCGCACGACGGCAAGGATGCGGCCGCCCTGTTGATCGATGACCTGCTGCATCAAGCCAATGGTCGGGCCCTGACCGCAGCGGCTGGTAATTCGCATGGCAGCTTCCCCTACCATGTGCATACCGAGGTGGGCCCGGACACGACCTTCACCTGGTTCCAGACGAACGAGTTCCCCGCCGCCTACAACGTCTTCGACTTCCCCAACGTGTTCTTCGAGGTATGGGCCGATGCGGTCGATGTCGAGAACGTGCAGTTCGCGATCGGTGCCGACCGCGCACAACCCACGCTCAACTTCCGGGGCCGAACAGCCTTCCATACCGTGGATGAGATGATCGGATCCAGCGTTTCCGAACCCCTCATCAGCACCAGCGGGAACACCTTGGGCACCGTACAGTTCTATGCGCAGGAGCGGGGTGAGCAGGTCCTGCTCCAGGTCCTGATCGCCTCTCCGGATACGGCGGACTGCCTGTGGCGCCTGATGTCCACCGGCTCCGGCTCCTTCGACCTTTGGACCCTCACCACCTTCACACGCACCGCCAACGTCATCGGCCCCATGCTTGCCGAGCAATGGCCTGGGGGCCTTCCTTACCCGACCCCGGAGGAGTACCCTGCCATGGCCCATTACGTTGCGCCGGACCATTACCATCACATCGTTGATTCCTGGGCGTGCATTCCCGACGTGCTCACGGTCGCGAACTACTGCAACGAAGTGTCCTACATCGATTATTTCGGGGTGGAGCGCGCTGTTGATGGTACGGAGCTGGACATCGCTCCGCTTAGCAGCACGGGACCCACCAGGGATGGCCGGCTAAAGCCCGACATCGCGGCCACCGGTGATGTGACCTTCACGGCAGGTCCGCTCGAGGCCATCCAATGGATCATCGACAACCAGGCCGGCTACAAGGTCGATCCAGGCGGGATGCACATCCGCGATGGTGGTACTTCGCAAGCCGCGCCGGTCGTGGCCGGTGTTGCCGCGCTATACCTGCAGAAGTGCCCGGATGCCGGCATCGCCGAGATCGCGAACGCCATCCGTAAGAGTGCCCGATCCGATGCCTTCACGGGCCCGGTGCCCAACCCACGCTGGGGTGAGGGCAAGGTCGATGCCTTCGGCGCGTTGCTGAACCGCACTCGTCTGCAAGCCTCTTCCACCACCATCTGCGAAGGCGACGCGATTGAAGTGACCTATGTCGGGGACAACGGCAACCTGACCTGGAGCACCGGGGCGACCGATACCAATCCGATCACTGTCTCCACCGCCGCGGATATCAGTGCCACCATGGTCACTCCTTCCGGTTGTATGGCCTACACGGACACCTTGCAATTCACGATGGCCCCGGTGCCCGCCACGCCGCAGGTGGAGCTTGTCGGCTCCGTGCTCACGAGCTCTGAGGCGTTGAGCTATCAATGGTTCGAGGGGGGATCCCCGATCCAGGGTGCCAACGAACAGGAATGGACGGCGTATTGGGTCGGCTCCTACCAGGTGCAGGTGAGCGATGCGAACGGTTGCACGGCGATCAGCGATCCCGTTCAAGTGCTCACCGTTGGTATCGAGGAGGGCAACAACGGGGTATTCCGACTGTGGCCCAGCCCGGTGCGCGAGGTGTTGAACATCGCCACACCCGCGACTTCAGCAATTGAACTTCGGATCATGGGAAGCGATGGCCGTCTGGTGCGTACGCAACGCATCGTCGGTGGAGGCACGGTGCAATTGTCCGTCGGTGATCTGGCCGATGGTACCTACATCATGGACCTGCTCTCGGAAGGGAAGCGTTGGAGACAGCGCTTCGTGCGGATGCCTTGAGGACCCCTGGCGGTAGCGCATGCGCCCTCGGGCGAGGTCATCCGGCCGATCGTGCTGGATCAATGCACACGCTCGCCTGCCACATAGGTCGCCGTCACGCGGATCCGATCGGATGACGATCCCAACGCTTCAGGATCACCGTTGAGCACGACGAAGTCCGCATACTTGCCCGGCTCCAAGCTGCCGAGCTGCTTCTCCGTGAAGGTGCTGATCGCATTCCAGATCGTCATGCCACGCAAGGCGCTCTCGGCGGTGAGGGCGTTCGCCGGTTGGTAGCCCTCCTTCGGCTCGCCGTCCGCATTCCGCCGGTACACCGCAGCGCGGAAGGTCGCCAGTGGATCGATCCCCTCCACCGGGAAGTCCGTTCCCAGCGCAAGTAGGCCCATGGTCTTGCGCAGGTCTTCATAGGCGTAGGCATGTGGTTCCCGTTCGGGTCCGAGCCGCTTTCCGGCCCACGGTCCGTCGCTGGTGGCGTGCGTCGGTTGGACGCTGGGGATGATGCTGTAGGTGGCGAATGCGCTGCGGTCCTCCGGTGAGACCACCTGCGCATGTTCGATCCGCCAGCGCAGGTCGTTCGTGCCACCAAGGACTTCACCATACACACCGAGCAGCAGGGCGTTCGCCGAATCGCCGATGCAATGTGTGTTCATCTGGAAGCCATGCGCCTTGCACCAGCGCGCCACTTCCAGGAAGTGCTCGCGTGTGGCCAGTTGGAGGCCGTGGTGTCCCGGCTCGTCGGTGTAGGGCTGCTTCAGCAGCGCACCTCGTGATCCGAGCGCGCCATCCGCGTACACCTTCACGCTCCGCACCGTCAAGCGCTCCTCGTTGATCGGTCCCGACTTCTCGAAGTGGGCCAGGTTCTCAGGAGCATCGGCCACCATGGCGTAGACGCGCATCTTCAATTGTCCTTCCCGCTGCATCGTACGGATCAGGTCGATGGTGCCTGCGTCGAGCCCGGCATCACACACCATCGTCAGGCCCACGCCGAAACAATCCGCCTGCGCGTCGAGCAAGGCCTTCCGCTTGGTGGCTTCATCGGCCTCATCGAAGATGGTCTGGAACACCGCGACGGCGTTGTCCATCAGTAGCCCTGTCGGCTTGCCATCCTTCATCATCATCAATCCACCTTCGATGCTCTTCTTCGGGTCGAGCCCGACCCGGTCCATGGCGGCCTGGTTCACCATCGCCGCATGCCCATCGATCCGCTGAAGCAATACCGGTCTGTCGGGGAAGCGGGCGTTCAGCAGTGCGTTGTCCGGCAACACCTGCATGGGCCAATCGTTCTGGTCCCAGCCTCGACCAATGATCCAACCATCCCCTGGATGCGCTTCGGCGAACGCAACGGTGCGCTCGACCACTTCATTCCACCATGTGGTTCCGGTCAGGTCCACCTTCTGCTTGTTCAGGCCATATCCGAAGAAGTGGCAATGCCCGTCGATGAAGCCGGGCAGCACCACCTGGCCGGCGGCGTCCACCGTTCCCTTGGCGGCATAACGGTTCAGGATCTGACGCTCGGGCCCGAGTTCAACGATGCGACCATCGCGGATGGCCATGGCCTGATACACGGTGCCCGCCTCATCCATGCTGCGGATCCGTGCGTTGTGCACCACCAGGTCGGCTTCTTGGGAGTGGTAGCAGGAAGCGAGAACAAGGGAGAGCAGCGCTGCCGTGGCGGTCCGGTTCATGCTGCTAAGGAACGACGTAACCATGGCCATCGGGCCGTCGATCGCGTGTGATCAAGCAGCACCAGCCCACCGATCAACAGGAAGGGTAGGAGCGGCGTCCGGTAGCGCACCACCGCGCCCATCACCGGTGTGGTCCAACCGATCACCAGGGCAAGCAGGATCACATAGCCCAGGATCGCCGCGAGCAGGGCCTTGTCGAGCTGCGACCAGGGCTTGCGGTAAATGAAGCAGGCGAGCAGGAAGACCAGGATCCCCACGTTCTCCACCGCGGAGATCAGTCCCAATGCACCTCCACCTGGATGGAGCACGGGACCGAACAAGGCGATGCCCAAGGCGTACGGGGCTTGCTTCACGAAGAGCCATACGTCCGGGAGCAGGAGTTCGGGCATCACGAAGCTGCCACTGTTCATCTGGATGGCAAGTCCCACGAAATCGCGCTGCTTCATGGTGAGGATCCCCAGGATATCCCACCCGGGCAGCACATGTTGAAGGTTCAGTCCGATGGCGATCAGGGTCCCGTACAATAGCAGCGCCTTGATCCACAGTCCCGGTCTGTGCGTGGTCCTTGCCCACAACAGGAGCAACAGGGCGGGTAACAAGCTGAGCAGGACATACACCTTCAGGAAGAAGAGCATCACCACGTTGAACGCGAAGAGGAACGGATCCTGCCACCTTACGCCATCGCGCAGCATGCGGTCCGCCTGGTACACCAACAGGCCGATCCCGAAGAACAACAGGCTCTCCTTGATCACGCCGCTCGCCCAGAACAACACCGAGGGCACCAGGAATATCGCTGCCGCCAGGAGCTTTTCCTTGCCCGGCAACGCCCGCACGAAAGCGTGGTAGATCCCCAATGATCCGGTGAGCGAGAGGAATGCCGCCGCCACCGTATGCACATGGAACTCGCCGAAGCTCACCAGGCGCACCAGCGCATTGAACCGGATGATCGTATGCGCGTCGTTGTACAGGTTGCTCTCGTAGTGCCGCACCCAGTTGTTCATGTGCCGGTAATAGAGCTCGTGGAAGTGCGCGTTGTCGTTCCCGATCCCGGTGATCATCCGCAGGTAATCCATCGGCCGTTCACCCAGCGCTCCGTACATGTACGCGCTGTCGTCGAAGTACTTGAAGACATCCGCCGTGGCGCGGTCCGGGTAGACGTACGTGTAGATGGCCCACAGCGCCGTGCCGGCCGCGATGCGCAGCAGGAAGAATGCCGCGACCCAGCGGAACCGCAGGCCAGGTACTTCCGCGAAGTAGGGCGTACGACGCATCCAGTACAGGAGCAGGGCGGTATAGGCCGCGGCCAGGAGGATGCCGGTCATGGGGTGCGCAAGGTAGACGTCGGCTTCGCAGGCAGGGATGCCACCGGACCAACAGGCTGGAACGCGGGGCTACCTTTGCGCCCTCCTTCCGATGAGCACACTCACCACCAACCCCGACACCGCGCCCGCTGGCGTGGACACCGCCAGGAAGCTGGGCCTCCTGCCCGAAGAGTACGATACGATCAAGAAGGTCCTGGGCCGCGCGCCGAACTTCACCGAGCTCAGCATCTACAGCGCCATGTGGAGCGAGCATTGCTCCTACAAGAACTCCATCAAGCAGCTCAAGACCCTGCCGCGCTCCGGGCCGAAGCTGCTGGCCGAGGCAGGACAGGAGAACGCCGGCCTGGTCGACATCGGCGATGGATGGGCCTGCGCCTTCAAGATCGAGAGCCACAATCATCCCAGTGCCATCGAACCCTATCAGGGCGCAGCCACCGGCGTGGGCGGCATCAACCGCGACATCTTCACCATGGGCGCCCGTCCCATCGCACAGCTCAACAGCCTGCGCTTCGGCGACATCACCCGGGAAGCGAGCAGCCGCTGGCACATGCGCGGCGTGGTGAAGGGCATCGGTGATTACGGCAATGCCTTCGGTGTACCCGTGCTCGGCGGAGAGGTCTACTTCGATCCGTGCTACACCACCAACCCGCTGGTGAACGCCATGAGCGTGGGCATCGTGCGAACGGACAAAGTGATCAGCGCCACGAGCCATGGCGTCGGCAATCCGGTCTATATCGTCGGGAGCGCTACCGGCAAGGACGGCATACACGGCGCATCCTTCGCCAGCAAGGACATCACGGAGACCAGCATGGACGACCTGCCCGCGGTACAGGTGGGCGACCCGTTCATGGAGAAGCTCCTGCTCGAAGCCTCGCTCGAACTCGCGGGTACCGATGCGATCATCGGTATGCAGGATATGGGCGCCGCTGGCATCACCTGCAGCACCAGTGAGATGAGCGCGAAAGGCGGATGTGGCATGGATATCCAACTGGATAAGGTGCCCACCCGGCAGTCCGGCATGCGCGCTTGGGAGATCCTCCTCAGCGAGAGCCAGGAACGCATGCTCGTGGTGGTGAAGAAGGGCCGCGAGGCGGAGGTCCAGACCATCTTCGACAAGTGGGACCTGAACTGTGTGCGCATCGGCACCGTTACGAAAGGGGGATCGCTGCGCTATTTCCAGGGCGAAGAGTTGATCGCCGAGGTGCCTGCGGAGAGCCTCGTGCTGGGCGGCGGCGCCCCCGTCTACGACCGCGAGGTGAAGGAGCCCGCCTACATCAAGGAGAACGCGAGGTTCAAGACCGATGATGTGGACGAACCCGATGACCTGCGCCGGGTGGCCTACGACCTGCTGGCCAGCCCGAACATCGCGAGCAAACGCTGGGTGAGCGAGCAGTATGACACCATGGTGCGCACCAACAACATGAGCACCAATGCGCCCAGCGATGCGGGACTGGTATTGGTGAAGGAGACAGGCAAGGGCCTCGCCGTCACCGTCGACTGCAACGGTCGGTACGTGCACGCGGATCCATACAAGGGTGCCATGATCGCCGTGAGCGAAGCGGCGCGCAACATCGCCTGCACTGGCGGCGAACCATGTGGCGTCACCAACTGCCTCAACTTCGGGAACCCCTATGATCCGGAGGTGTACTGGCAGTTCGCACAGGCCATCAAGGGCATGGGTGATGCCTGCCGGGCCTTCGATACACCCGTTACCGGCGGCAACGTGAGCTTCTACAACCACACGGTCACGGAGAAGAAGAACATTCCCGTGTTCCCCACACCGACGATCGGCATGGTGGGCATCGTACCCGATGTCAACAAGCGGATGAGCCTCGACTTCAAGCAGAAGGGCGACCTCATCTACCTCATCGGCCGGAGCACGGAGGACATCGCCTGCAGCGAGTACCTCACCCGCATCCACCGGATCGACCGCAGCCCCGCTCCCTATTTCGACATCGAGGAGGAGCGTCGCCTGCATACCATGCTGCTCATCCTCATCCGCAAGGGGGTGATCAATGCCGCGCATGACGTCAGCGATGGAGGTCTGTGGACCACCCTGGTTGAGATGGCCCTCCCGCGAGGCCTCGGCTTCGATGTGATCACCGACAGTGAGATCCGCGAGGATGCCTTCCTCTTCGGCGAAGGGCAGGGGAGAGCCGTGGTCTCCGTGAGCGATGAACAGGAGACCCCCTTCCTCGATCTCATGCAGGCGAGCCGTGTACCCTTCATCCTGCTTGGCCACGTCACCAAGGGCAAGCTCATGGTGGACGATGCGCCTTTCGGCACCATTGAAGATGCCCGTAAGGTGTACGAAGAGGCCATTCCAAAGGCCATGGCCGAACAATAACGGCCACCGACCGTTCCATTTGCACAGTTCGATTCACGCATGCCACAACCAGCATTCCACGGTCCACTACCCGCAGTAGGAACCGTGGCACCCACCCTTCGCTACGTCAACCCCGATCGCCAGGAGAAGAGCCTGGCCGATCACCAGGGCGAGGTGGTCGTCCTTACCGCATTCCCCAGTGTGGACACCAAGGTGTGCGCCACCCAGACGCGCACATTCAACAAGCAGGCGGCGGACACTGGTGCCCGCGTGCTCACCATCTCCATGGACCTGCCCTTCGCGCTCAACCGCTTCTGTGCGGCGGAAGGCATCGCCAATGTCGAGACCGGCAGTGACTTCCGTCACCGCGATGCCGCACTGGTCTGGGGAGCCGCTATCATCGAAGGCGCCATGGCAGGCACGCTTGGTCGCATCACCTGGGTGATCGACAGGGAAGGCGTGATCCGTTACCTGGAAGTGGCGCCCGAGCTGGGCGCTGAGCCGGATTATGAAGCCGCGCTCAATGCAGCGAAGAGCCTGCTCTGATCAGGCCATCTGCGTGGTCCGCATGCGGGTCAGATAGGTGTTGAACAGCAGCAACAAGCCACCACTGACGACGGCCATCAAGGTCCATTTCGAGCCGAGCAGGTCGAGCAGACCGGATGGTATGGCGAACAACGGGTCCGTGGTGGATGTGGCAGGATCGGGCGCGAGGAGGATGTAGAGCGCAAGCGCAAGGACACCCATCCCTATCCCGATCCAGGTCGACCTGGGTATCAGGCTTACGACCTCGGATCGTGCGACCTGGGTGGCCATGATCCGCACCATGATGCGCGTGTCGATCCCCTCGGGTGTATGAGCGGTCCCGTGCTCAGCGAACAAGGCCCGCAGGGCTTCGTCCGCCTCGTTATCGGTCAGTTTTCGATGAGCGTCCATGCTTCTTCTTTGAGTTCGTCCTGCAAGAGTTCCAATAGGCGCTTCCGAAGGCGATGCAGCTTCACCTTCACATTGGACGCGCTCGATCCGGTCACCGTTACGATCTCCTCGACGCTCAGCTCATTCAAGTAGAAAAGGCTGATGAGGGCGGCATCCTCCGGAGGAAGGCGGTCCATGGCCTTGTTCAACGCGATGCGACGATCGTCGCGTTCCAGACCCTGGTCCGAGGTGGGACCAGGTTCATGGACCATCACCTGCTCCAGGGGGACGGTCGGTGTCCCGTGCTTCCGAAGTTGCGAGATCGCCGTCCGGTAAGCGATGCTGTACAACCAGGTGCTGAACCGGCTCGTACCCTGGAACCGGTCGAGGTGCTGGTAGGCCTTCACAAAGCTGTCCTGGCTGGCCTCTTCCGCTTCTTCCGTGTTCTTCAGGATGCGGAAGCAGATGGTGTGGACCATGTGCTTGTACTGCTGGACTAGCCATGCGAACGCATAGGGGTCCCCGCTCAGGGTCGCAGCTATGGCCTTTTGCTCGGTCACCGGATCAGGCATGGGACGCGCTGTTGGCGATCCCGGTTACGAAGCTGGGCATATCCTTCCGTTCAGCCTGTGCTTCTTCCGGTTTGTAACCGCTTCGAACGAGCCGGCGTCGAATACCCAAACACAACGAAAGCCCGACATACCATGGATAAGCAGGTCCTCATCCCCATCACGCTCTTCGCGACCATCTTCGGTTGCCTCTACATCATCATCATGGCCTGGCACCGGCAACGCATGGCCATGATCGACAAAGGCCTGACACGCGGCGATCTCGAGAAGGGGCGAAAAGGCAGTTCGGCGCTCGCCGTGGGCCTCACCAGCCTGGGATGTGGCGTTGGCCTCGCCATCGGTTGGTCGTTGGATCGGGCGCTCAATGGTGCCATGTGGGGGGACAACCCGCTGCCGTATTTCATCAGCGTGCTCATCTGCGGCGGTCTGGCGCTCGTGTATTATCACCGCACGATCCAGCAAGTGAAACAGTGAGCGTGCTCCGGGTACGGCACCGCGATGTTCCTTTGCGCCTCGATGCGCAGGCTCCGATACCTTCTCCGTTGGTCTGGCGCCATCGTACTATGGACCACCGTGGTCAGCGTGCTGTGGGTGGGTCTTCTTGGCCTTGTCGATCCTCCGGTCACTTGGGTCATGGCCCAGCAAGCCAGGGAACAGAAGGAGTTCACCCGCATCAAGGCCGACCTGGACGAGATCTCGAGGCAACTGCCATTGAGCGTCATCGCCTCCGAGGATCAACGCTTCATGACCCACCATGGCTTTTCATTGGAGGCGATGCGCAAGGCCTTCGAGCGGAACAAGAAGGCCAGGCGCATCAAGGGTGGCAGTACCATCAGCCAGCAGACGGCGAAGAATGTGTTCCTGTGGCCCGGCCGGAACTACCTGCGGAAAGGGCTTGAAGCCTGGTTCACGGTGCTCATGGAGTTGATGTGGACCAAGGAACGGATCCTCGAGGTTTACCTGAACGTGGCGGAGATGGGGAAGGGTGTCTTCGGAGCGGAGGCAGCGGCACAACGATGCTTCAGCCGGCACGCGTCGGACCTTACCCGGGAGCAGGCGGCGCTCATAACGGCGACACTTCCTGCACCACGCCGCTTCAGTTGTTCGAACCCATCGGCCTACATCCGCGGACGCCAGCGCTGGGTGCTGCGCCAGATGTACAACGTGGGGGACGTGTTGGATCCCGAGGTCCTCGCCAGGCGCCGGGAGAAGCTGGAACGGGAGCAGGAACGGAAGAAGGCACGTGAAGCGCGTAGGAAGCGCGCGAACAACAGCTCCTGAGGGTCACTTCGCAGGATCCATGTGGATCTCCACCTGCGTGGGATACGCGAAGGAGAGACCCGCCGCCGCGAAGCGCCGCATCAGTTCAACGTGGATCAGGTTCTGCGTTTCGAAGATGTCCGCGCTCTTCCGGATGTAATAGATGAACAGGATGTTCAACGAGAAGTCCTTGAAGGCGGTGAAACAGACCAGCCGTTCCTCCTCCAACCGGTCCTGGTGGTCGTCCACCAGCTTGTTCAGCAGGGCGATCGCCTCTTCCATCTTGGCCGGCGGGGTCTCGTAGATCACGCCCAGCTCATGCCGCACCCGGCGCGAGGGCTCGGCCGTCACGTTCTCCAGGATGCTGTCGGTGAACTTGATGTTCGGCACCACCATGATCGGCCCTTCAAGCGTGCGGATCCGGGTGCTTCGGATCCCCACCTCCAGCACCGTTCCGTCGTAACCGTCCAGCCGCACACGGTCACCCACCCGGAAGGGCTTGTCCGTGAACACGGTGACCCCCCCGAAGATGTTCGCCAGCGTGTCCTTCGCTGCCATGGCCAGGGCCAGCCCGCCGATGCCGATGCCGGCCAAAAGCGCTCCGACATCGTAGCCTGCGTTGTTCAAGGCCACTACGAAGCCCAGACCCCAGAGCAGGATCTTGATGGAGCTGCGCACCGCTGGCAGGAACTGGTTCTGGTCCAGGTCAACATCCCGATCGCTCCGATTCCGCAGCAAGGCACCGATCAAGGTGTCCAGCACGCGTGCAATGGCCCAGGTCACCGCCAGCGCGATCGCGACGTGGAAAACGCGTTCCATCCACTTGTCAACATGCTCGGGCATGGTCAGGCGCTGATACCCCAGGATGAAGGACACCACAGTGATGAGCGTGACGAGTGGACGGCGCAGCGTGCGCACCAGTTCATCATCCACCTGGTTGCTCGTCCGGGCCGCCATCCGACTGAAGACCGTGCCGGCCAGCCAGGACAGGCCTTTGCCGATGAGCCAGCCCACCGCGAGGATCAGCGCCGCCTCGAACCATTGCCCGGGCAGATTGCCCAGGAACCGCTCCTTTTCCGCCCAGTCGATCATCCGTCTACTTTTGAATGCGTGAGTGTTACACGGCGTCAGCGCCAAAACTAACGGCCAACGATGGGAGCGGATACGATGAGCAACGAACGCACCGTGGTGGTGACGGGGGCGGGCAGGGGACTCGGAGCGGCTACCGTGAAGGCGTTGTTGGCCATGCCGTACACAACGGTGGTCGCGGTATCGCGCGACCTGTCGGACATCCTCCGATCGGTCGGGGAGGCTCGCATGCTGATCCCCGTTGAATTGGACCTGCGTGCCCCTGAAGCGGCCGCCGAACTGGTGCGGACGCTGGGAAAGTGTCGGATCCATGCGCTCGTTCAGAACGCGGGCGTCCTGCACAAGGCGGACATGGGAGCGCACCGCAGGCCCCAGTTGGAGGAACTGCTCCTCACGAACGTCATCGCTCCCCTGGAACTCTCCCAGGCGCTGGCGCCGAACCTCATGGGTGACCCCCCTGGCCATATCGTGCACATCGGGAGCATGGGCGGGTTCCAGGATTCGGTGAAATTCCCGGGGCTCGTGGCCTACAGTGCGAGCAAGGCTGCGCTGGCGTGCATGGCCCAGTGTCTGGCCGAGGAGTTCAAGGACAAGGGCATCCGGAGCAACTGCCTCGCGATCGGCTCGGTGGATACGGCGATGTTGCGGGCGGCTTTCCCTGGATTCCGGGCGGGAACGACGGCCGAGGCCATGGGAGCTTACATCGCTGACTTCGCTTTGAACGGACATAACCTGTTCAACGGCAAGGTGTTGCCTGTAGCCACGACAACACCCTGACGGAGCTGGATGAAATATTTCTTGTCTTGGTGTTGCATCTGTGGAAACTCTCCCTACATTTGCAGCCGCTTTCGGAAAAACGTTCTTTGAAGCGCCCTCGGAACGAGGAGGAAAGGTGGGGTCGGACAAGGGGAGTTGAAAAAGTTTTTCAACAAGCGCTTGCAGGTAAATCCGAAGACACTACTTTTGCCGTCCCTCTCGCGGAAACGTCCGCGGTACGAGAGTGTGAAAGACTGAACAAGCTGGAACGGGCCTTGGCCCAGACCATACAGTTCTTTGACTTATTGTCCAATCTGAGAACAGCAGGTGTCCTTGATGATCTGAGGATCAACATGAGAGACCTCGTCAAGAACCAGATCGAACGAACATTTACAATGGAGAGTTTGATCCTGGCTCAGGATGAACGCTAGCGGCAGGCTTAACACATGCAAGTCGAGGGGCAGCGCGGTGTAGCAATACATTGGCGGCGACCGGCGCACGGGTGCGTAACACGTATGGAACTTGCCCTTTACTGGGAGATAGCCCTCCGAAAGGAGGATTAATACCCCATAACAAACGAGGTGGCATCACCTTGTTTTGAAAGCTCCGGCGGTAAAGGATGGCCATGCGCACGATTAGCTAGTAGGTGAGGTAACGGCTCACCTAGGCTACGATCGTTAGGGGGCCTGAGAGGGTTATCCCCCACACTGGTACTGAGACACGGACCAGACTCCTACGGGAGGCAGCAGTGAGGAATATTGCGCAATGGAGGCAACTCTGACGCAGCCATGCCGCGTGCAGGAAGAAGGCGCTACGCGTTGTAAACTGCTTTTAACCGGGAAGAAACCCCCTTACGTGTAAGGGGTTGACGGTACCGGCGGAATAAGCACCGGCTAACTTCGTGCCAGCAGCCGCGGTAATACGAAGGGTGCAAGCGTTATCCGGATTCATTGGGTTTAAAGGGTGCGTAGGCGGAGCGTTAAGTCAGTGGTGAAATCCTGCAGCTCAACTGTAGAATTGCCATTGATACTGGCGCTCTTGAGTGCGCTTGAAGTAGGCGGAATGTGCCGTGTAGCGGTGAAATGCTTAGATATGGCACAGAACACCAATTGCGAAGGCAGCTTACTAAGGCGATACTGACGCTGAGGCACGAAAGCGTGGGGATCGAACAGGATTAGATACCCTGGTAGTCCACGCCGTAAACGATGATCACTCGTCATTGGCGATATACGGTCAGTGACCTAGCGAAAGCGTTAAGTGATCCACCTGGGGAGTACGATCGCAAGATTGAAACTCAAAGGAATTGACGGGGGCCCGCACAAGCGGTGGAGCATGTGGTTTAATTCGATGATACGCGAGGAACCTTACCAGGGCTCGAACGTGCGTTGACAGTCGCGGAAACGTGATCTTCTTCGGACAACGTGCGAGGTGCTGCATGGCTGTCGTCAGCTCGTGCCGTGAGGTGTCGGGTTAAGTCCCATAACGAGCGCAACCCCCATCTCTAGTTGCCAGCGGGTAATGCCGGGGACTCTAGAGAAACTGCCCGTGTAAACGGTGAGGAAGGTGGGGACGACGTCAAGTCATCACGGCCCTTACGTCCTGGGCTACACACGTGCTACAATGGCGAGTACAGAGGGAAGCTACTGGGTGACCAGGTGCGGATCTTCAAAACTCGTCTCAGTTCGGATCGGAGTCTGCAACCCGACTCCGTGAAGCTGGAATCGCTAGTAATCGCATATCAGCCATGATGCGGTGAATACGTTCCCGGGCCTTGTACACACCGCCCGTCAAGCCATGGAAGCCGGGGGTGCCTGAAGTCGGTGACCGCAAGGAGCTGCCTAGGGCAAAACCGGTGACTGGGGCTAAGTCGTAACAAGGTAGCCGTACCGGAAGGTGCGGCTGGAACATCTCCTTTTTAGAGTAAAGGACAGGTCTCTGTCTTCCGTAGTGATACGGACTTCGACATCGCTGTCTCTCAGTTGGATGATACTTCTTAACGGTATCGCCGTTACCATTCCACATAGTCCTGTAGCTCAGTTGGTTAGAGCGCTACACTGATAATGTAGAGGTCAGCAGTTCAAATCTGCTCAGGACTACCACGGGATAGGCAACGGGGAATTAGCTCAGCTGGCTAGAGCGCCTGCTTTGCAAGCAGGAGGTCATCGGTTCGACTCCGATATTCTCCACGATGCCACTTCACCAGCGTCTTCCAACGCGACTGAAGTGGCGGCCCATCCAAGGGCACCGTTCTTTGACATGTTGTTGGACAGACAAGAATAGACCGAGTGATCGGTCCACCGAGCAATTAAGATCTTGAGCAGATCGAAAAGTTACTAAGGGCGTACGGTGGATGCCTTGGCTCTCAGAGGCGATGAAGGACGCGATAGGCTGCGATAAGCCACGGGGAGGTGCATAATGACCTGTGATCCGTGGATCTCCGAATGGGGCAACCCAGCTGGTTGAAGACCAGTTATCCTGAAAAGGAAGCATACCCAGGGAACTGAAACATCTAAGTACCTGGAGGAAAAGAAAACAAGTAGTGATCCCCCTAGTAGTGGCGAGCGAACAGGGGACAGCCCAAACCGGAAGCGTTTCGGCGCGGCCGGGGTTGTAGGACCACAACGTGGACTCAGTATGTGTAGTGGAACCCTTCTGGAAAGTTGGACCATAGCGGGTGACAGTCCCGTACACGAAATGCATACTGTACCTAGTGGTATCCTGAGTAAGGCGGGACACGTGAGATCCTGTCTGAATCTGCCAGAACCATCTGGCAAGGCTAAATACTGCTGAGAGACCGATAGCGAACCAGTACTGCGAAGGAAAGGTGAAAAGCACCTCGAACAGAGGAGTGAAATAGACCCTGAAACCGTGCGCCTACAAGCGGTCGGAGCCCCTTCGGGGGTGACGGCGTGCCTTTTGCATAATGAGCCTACGAGTTGCTCGTCACTGGCAAGGTTAAGGGGTTCAGCCCCGTAGCCGAAGCGAAAGCAAGTCTTAACAGGGCGCTTAGTCAGTGGCGGCAGACGCGAAACCTGAGTGATCTAACCATGGCCAGGATGAAGTCCCGGTAACACGGGATGGAGGTCCGAACTGGTAGACGTTGAAAAGTCTTCGGATGAGCTGTGGTTAGGGGTGAAAGGCTTATCAAACTGGGAGATAGCTCGTACTCTCCGAAATGCATTTAGGTGCAGCCTCGGATGTACAGTCATGGAGGTAGAGCTACTGATCGGGCTAGGGGGCTTCATCGCCTACCAAACCCGGACAAACTCCGAATGCCATGACTTCAGTATCCGGGAGTGAGCGCATGGGTGCTAAGGTCCGTGCGCGAAAGGGAAATAACCCAGACCATCGGCTAAGGTCCCCAAGTACACGCTAAGTTGATCTAACGAGGTCGGACTGCATTGACAGCTAGGATGTTGGCTTGGAAGCAGCCATTCATTTAAAGAGTGCGTAACAGCTCACTAGTCGAGCGGTCCGGCGTGGATAATGATCGGGCATCAAGTGTGTTACCGAAGCTGTGGGCCCCAATGGGGCGGTAGGAGAGCATTCTGGTCTGCGTAGAAGGTGTGGCGTAAGCCATGCTGGAGCGTCCAGAAAAGAAAATGTAGGCATAAGTAACGATAAGGCAGGTGAAAAACCTGCCCGCCGATAGACTAAGGTTTCCTGATCAACGTTAATCGGATCAGGGTTAGTCGGGACCTAAGGTGTAGCCGATAGGCGAAGCTGATGGATATACGGTCAATATTCCGTAACCGACTTGCATTGCGATGGGGTGACGAAGGAGTGAACGATCCGCGCACTGACGGAATAGTGCGTTGAAGGGTGTAGGTATAGAGAGGGTAGGCAAATCCGCCTTTTCTGCCGAACCGGACAGTACCGCGAGCCTTCGGGCAAGCGGATAGCGATCCTAATCAGACTTCCGAGAAAAACCTCTAAGCTTCAGATGCAAGCCGCCCGTACCGCAAACCGACACAGGTGGTCAAGGAGAGTATCCTGAGGCGCTCGAGTGATCCGTGGCTAAGGAACTAGGCAAATTAACCGCGTAACTTCGGGATAAGCGGTACCAACGCGAGTTGGTTTCAATGAAGTGGCTCTGGCGACTGTTTAACAAAAACACATGGCTCTGCAAAATCGAAAGATGACGTATAGGGCCTGACACCTGCCCGGTGCTGGAAGGTTAAGAGGAGAAGTCAGCCGCAAGGTGAAGCTTTGAATCGAAGCCCCAGTAAACGGCGGCCGTAACTATAACGGTCCTAAGGTAGCGAAATTCCTTGTCGGGTAAGTTCCGACCTGCACGAATGGTGTAACGATCTGAGCACTGTCTCGGCCACGAGCTCGGTGAAATTGTAGTTTCGGTGAAGATGCCGGATACCCGCAACGGGACGGAAAGACCCCGTGCACCTTTACTATAGCTTCACATTGACATCGGCTGCCCGATGTGTAGGATAGGTGGGAGACTTTGAAGCGGTGTCGCTAGGCATCGTGGAGTCAACGTTGAAATACCACCCTTCTGTCATCTGATGTCTAATCCGTGCGAAACACGGAAACAGTGTGTGGTGGGTAGTTTGACTGGGGTGGTCGCCTCCAAAAGAGTATCGGAGGCTTCCAAAGGTTCCCTCAGCACGCTTGGTAACCGTGCGTTGAGTATATTGGCAAAAGGGAGCTTGACTGTGAGACAGACAAGTCGAACAGGTGCGAAAGCAGGGCAAAGTGATCCGGTGGTTCCATATGGAAGGGCCATCGCTCATAGGATAAAAGGTACGCCGGGGATAACAGGCTGATCATTCCCAAGAGCTCATATCGACGGAATGGTTTGGCACCTCGATGTCGGTTCGTCACATCCTGGGGCTGGAGAAGGTCCCAAGGGTTCGGCTGTTCGCCGATTAAAGTGGCACGTGAACTGGGTTCAGAACGTCGTGAGACAGTTCGGTCCCTATCTGTTGCGGGCGTTAGAAGTTTGAGGGGAGCTACCATTAGTACGAGAGGACCGTGGTGGACGAACCGCTAGTGTACCAGTTGTCCCGCCAGGGGCACCGCTGGGTAGCTATGTTCGGATGGGATAAGCGCTGAAAGCATCTAAGCACGAAGCCCACCTCAAGATGAGACTTCTTCTAAGGGTCGTGGAAGATTACCACGTTGATAGGCCACAGGTGTAAAGTCAGCAATGGCAAAGCCGAGTGGTACTAATTACCCGTCAACTTTCGATCAGTACAGATCGCTCTCTGGAACGATCCTCGGCTATTCTTGTCTTGTCCAACGACCTGTCAAATCGTATTTACGATTTCAGGTGACTATTGCGGTGAGGTCCACCTCTTCCCATTCCGAACAGAGAAGTTAAGCTCACCAGCGCAGATGGTACTAGGACAAAATCCTGGGAGAGTATGTCGTCGCCGATCTGAACCCCGTTACGCAAGTGACGGGGTTCTTTTTTTTGGCACCAGTCCCGATCCGGCAGGATCTTTACCCGGTCTAGGTTCATGCATTCCATCCGCTCCCTTTCCGTGTTGATCGTGAGCATGGCCGCCGGCCATGCCACGGCTCAATTGGTCAAGGGGACCTTTGAGCGTCCGTTGCCGGCCACGCATGTCGTGCTGTACGGCACCGCGGGCTCCGACCATCCCGTTCTCGATTCCGTTGCCATTCACCGTAACGGCCACTTTGAATTCCCGCAGCGTGCCTTCCCCCCAGGGTTCTATCAGCTCGGCATCAACGGTGATGATCGCATCGACCTTGTGCTTGATCCGGCTGACCCGGTGGTGGAACTGGCCTTCCATGGCACACCGCTCCAAAGGAACTTGAACGTGCTCCGTTCCGGTGACAACCAGCGGATGTGGGAGTACAAGCTCATCAGTCGTGCGGGCCAGGATGAACTGCAGCGCATCGGGGACCAACGGGCCGGGGCTTCGCCGCTCGATACCGCGTTCCTTCATCGGCTTGACCGACATGAAGCGATGGTACGTGCTCGCATGAGCGATGCACTGGATAGCCTGAGTTCGATCGCGCCTGATGGACAGTTCGCCCGTGCAGTCCGACTGGATCGCCGGTTGGATGCGGTCGCGCGCAGCGGACCAGCCGCGATACGAGGAGCCTTCGACTTCTCAGACCCCTGGTCCTTACGCTCCAATGCCTACGCCAAGGCTACCGTGATGTATCTGCAAAGCATTAGGTTCGACAATGAATATGCGTACCATCGGGCTTGCGACACCCTGCTCTCCGAGGCTGCGGCCGACACTGGCAGTTGGCGCTACATGCGGCATCAGTTGATCGACATCTTCGGCACCTATGGACCGGATGAGGTGGCCCAATACCTTGTGGACCAGTACGTGATCGGGCCCGGCTCTTTGCACCCACCTGATCCGGACCTGTTGCGGATCGCTGCTGTGCAATTGCGTCTTGCGCTCGGATCACCCGCTCCGGACACGTTGCTCATGATGCCGGGTGGAACGGATACCATAAGGTTGTCCACTATCTGGCCCGAGCAGGACTTCACCGGACTCTTCTTCTATTCGAGCACGTGCGACCACTGCCATGCGCAGATGCCCGGTCTTCGCGAACTTGTTTCCCAAGAGGATCCCCGTCACTTCAAACTTGTCGGCATCGCACTGGATGCGACCGCCGATGAGTTCAAGGCAACGATCGTGGAGGAAGGGATCAACTGGGCGTGCTACTCGGCTTTGATCGGTTGGGGCGAACCGGCGGCCAAGGCGTTCAACGTGAAGGCGACACCGACCTTGTTCGTTCTCGATCGCCGGGGTCGCATCGTTGCCAAGCCCATGGACCACCAGGAGTTGCGTGCCTTCCTGGAGAGGTCCGGGAAGTGATCAGGGTCGCAGTTTCCACGCGGTGACCTCCGCAGGAAGTCGAGGAAGTGCAGGCTCCTCCTTGAAGAGGCCGAATACCGTGGAACCCGATCCGCTCATGGCGGCATAATAGGCACCCATCCGGAGCAGGATCCCTTTCAGCGAGCCGACCATGGGATGGGCTTCCAGCACATGAGCTTCCATGGTGTTCGGCAGTTCCTTGTGCCACGAGGCGCTGGGGCCATTGCGGATGATGCCCTCGATATCCCAGGTCGTGCCGGTAGGTATGGTGTGCTTGAATACCTCGGCCGTGCGTACATGGATACCTGGGTTCATCAGAACGATCCAAGTGCCGGTGAGATCAAGGTCCACAGGAGAGAGGACCTCCCCACGTCCTCGCACGATGCAGGGGTGTTCCTGGAGGAAGAAGGGACAGTCGCTCCCAAGCGCGAGGGCGAGGCGACCCAGTTCATCGTACGGGAGACCCAGCTGACACAGCGTATTGATGAGCCTCAAGGTGTGGGCACCGTCGCTCGAGCCGCCTCCAAGCCCGGCGCCCATGGGGATCACCTTGTGGAGGTGCATGCGAAGGCCTGGTAGGTCCCTGTCGCGTTGCAGGAGCCGAACGGCCTTATAACACAGATCGGCGATCGGATCCCCAGGGATCGGGATGCCGCTTCGTGTGTACTCCAAGCCATTGGTGCCAAGTTCCGGCGCGATGATGACCTCCAAGGCATCGTTGAGCGGAACAGGTACGAACACGCTTTCGATCGCGTGGAAACCGTCCGGCCGGCGGCTCAACACATTGAGGCCCAGGTTGATCTTGGCACGGGGGAAGGCGAGCATCGCGTTGCGAAGGTATCCGGGACGGTGTCGTGACCAACGTGCTTCCTTCTACCTTCGCCCACTCCAACGACAGACGATGCAGACTTTCCTGGAATTCGAGAAGCCGATCCAAAGCGTGATCGAGCAGATCGAGAAGCTGAAGGAAGTGGCCACCCAGGGTGCCGTGGACGTTGAGCCCACATTGCGCGACCTGGAAAAGAAGTTGACCGAGACCCGTAAGACGATCTATGCGGGCCTCACGCCATGGGAACGCGTTCAGGTGAGCCGACATCCGGACCGGCCTTACACCCTGAAGTACATCGAGGTCCTGTCGGATAAGAGCTTCATCGAACTGCACGGAGACCGCACCGTGAAGGATGACAAGGCCATGGTGGGTGGTTTTGGCCAGATCGATGGTCGCACGGTGATGTTCATCGGCCAGCAGAAGGGGATCAACACGAAGATGCGGCAGTACCGCAACTTCGGGATGCCCAACCCGGAAGGCTACCGCAAGGCGCTGCGGTTGATGAAGCTGGCGGAGAAGTTCAACAAGCCCATCATCACCTTGATCGACACCCCGGGCGCCTTTCCCGGCCTGGAGGCCGAGGAGCGTGGACAGGGCGAGGCGATCGCCCGGAACCTTTACGAGATGATGAAGCTCGAGGTGCCGGTGATCTGCATCATCATCGGCGAGGGCGCATCCGGTGGCGCGCTCGGCATCGGTATCGGCGACAAGGTGTTGATGTTGGAGAACACCTGGTACAGTGTGATCAGCCCCGAATCATGCTCTTCGATCCTCTGGCGAAGCTGGGATTACAAGGAGCAGGCGGCCAAGGCATTGAAGCTCACCGCACAGGACATGCTGGCGAACAAATTGATCGATGGGATCATCCAGGAGCCGGTGGGTGGTGCCCATGCCGATCCGGAAGGTGCCGGGCAATTGGTGAAGGCCGAAGTGATCAAGCACCTGGACAAGCTTGCGAAGGTCGACACAGCCAAGCTCGTGGACCGCAGGATCAAGAAGTTCTGTGATATGGGCGTGGTGTTGAAGGCCAAGCCCGAGTCCAGGAAGCGGCGGTACTAACGATTGAAGAAGGGTAGGATGTGGCCGATAGGGCTGCTTGTTCCCATACTCCCGACCGTGGCGCCCGTGCTGGGGTCCACCGTCAGCAGTTCACTGCCTTGTGCCGCATAGAGCGCCCCATTGGCCTCATCGTAGGCGAGCGCGTCCGTTGGGAACCCGCTGCGCAATTCCGTGGCCACCTGGCTCGCATGGTCGAAACGCATGAGCCGGTCCTGGAGTGCCACGATGTACGTGATCGCGTCGAGCCGAACGACGTGCCGGATCGGTTCCCCCGGAAAGCTGCGGAGGTCCGGTGAGCCACCGAGTTGGATGTTCAACTCCTCGATCAGACCCGATCCATCCACATTGGCGAAATGAAGGAGCTGGTCCGTTGACCGCTGGAACCAGGCCACATGTTCCTCCTGCAGCGGAAGCTGGTCCAGGATCGTGCCGGCCGGGGTGTAGGTGACCACACGGGCGGCCCCACCCACGATCGCGGCCTGCCAGGTAACGACCTCGTCGCCCATCTTCACGATCGCCTGACAGCGATGGTCCACCAGGCATAGTGCGTTGAATTGTGCGCTTCCCTGACCCGTAAAACCGCGTATCCGGCCGTCGCGCGAGGCGAAGTATACCCGACCATCGACGGGGTCCACCGTCACGGCGGTGAACTGATCGTCCTGATCCGTGCTCGTGGGTGGGATGGACCACACTGTGGACCCGGGGACAACTGACCACGCTTGGAACGGGGCATAACGGGCGCCCGCAGTGAAGAGATGGCCGGTCCTGCTGTTCACGGCGATACCATTGAGGTCCTGGACGGTGGTGAACGCGGTCGAAGTGCCACCGGGATCCAGCTGGTGGATGGTGGCCTGCTGAAGGGTGAAGGGCGGAGCCACGATAACGGCGATGAGCCGGAGCGGAGCTTCCAGGATGTTCACCTGACGGAAGCCTCTGCCATCATTGGTGCCATCCGTGGCCCGGGCGGCAATGGTGTAGGTGCCGGTCGGCAGGCGTTCATCGGTAAGGACCAGCGAACGGTCGTAGGTCCCGGATGATCCATCCAGGCTGATGGTGCCCGCGCTCGCCACCACGGCACCTTCCGCATCGAGTAGCTCAATGGCCAGGCCGGTGAGTTGATGATCGTCACTGACACGGACACGAACGAGGATGGTATCTGGGATCGTGATGGTGGTGCCAGGCACCGGCAGCAGGATCTCGGCCACTGGCGGGCGCAGGTCCTCGTCCTTTCTGCAAGATGGCGACAGCAACGCGCTGAACACCGCAGCGATCGCGGCATGTTGAAGTTTCATGCCCTTCAAATGTACGGCTGGCGTGGCGTGGCGAGCGGTGTGTGTGATCTCCACGATCCCGATGTTGATCGGCTGCGCATGAGTTGTTCACTTCGGTTCCGCTGACCGATCGTTGGGGATCTACTTTTGCCGCCCACCCACGCTCGGATCCTGTCGCACTTCCGCCTGATGACCATCGGGCCGCTGCCGGGTCGCCTGCGTTCGACATAAGCGATGGCCGACCTCTCCAACACCCGATCCCCGGAGCGCACGCGCGGCTCCGCCGGCCGCCGGCAAGCGGCCTCCCTGCTCGAAACTGCCCTGGAGGCCGGCAAGCTGCCGCCGCAGGCACCGGAACTGGAGCAGGCCGTGCTGGGGGCGCTGATGCTGGAGCGGAACGCGGTGAACGAGGCGATCGATATCCTACAGCCCGATAGCTTCTACGTGGAGGCCCACAAGCGGATCTTCGATGCGATTCTCGGGCTCTTCCGCAATGACCAGCCGATCGACATCCTCACGGTGACGCAGGAGCTGAAGAAGCGTGGAGAACTGGATGTGGTCGGTGGTCCATTCTACATCAGCCAGCTCACCAACAAGGTGGCGAGCAGTGCGAATGTGCAGTACCATGCCCGCATCATCAGCCAGAAGCACATCCTGCGGGAGATGATCCGCATCAGTGCCGAGATGACGCGCGATGCGTACGACGATACGGCTGACGTGTTCGACTTGCTGGACAAGGCGGAGCAGGACCTGTACACGATCACGAGCGGCAACCTCAAGCGCAACTACGAACCGATGAGCGACCTGATCCAAGGGGCCATCGCACAGATCGAGAGCGCCAAGAGCAAGACCGGCGGTGTGAGCGGGATCCCGACGGGCTTCATCCAGCTGGACAAGCTGACCGCTGGTTGGCAGCGCAGCGACATGGTGATCGTGGCGGCTCGACCCGCCATGGGTAAGACCGCTTTCGTGCTGAGCATGGCTCGGAACATCGCTGTTGAACACAAGCGCGCCGTGGCCGTCTTCAGCCTGGAGATGAGCAGTACGCAGCTCGTGACCCGATTGATCGCCAGTGAGGCGGGGATCAGCAGCGAGAAGCTCCGGAAGGGGGATCTCTCCGACCAGGAGTTCACCATCCTGCACCAGCATATCGCACGTCTCACCAACGCGCCCATCTTCATCGATGACACCCCGGGTCTGAACATCTTTGAACTGCGGGCCAAGGCAAGGCGCCTGAAGAGCCAGCACAATGTGGACCTGATCATCATCGATTACCTGCAGCTGATGACCGCCGGTGGGGATAACAAGGGCGGCAACCGGGAGCAGGAGATCAGCAGCATCTCCCGATCGATCAAGAGCATCGCCAAGGAATTGGACATCCCGATCATCGCGCTTTCGCAGTTGAGCCGTGCGGTGGAGACACGGGGTGGCGACAAGCGCCCGATGTTGAGCGACCTCCGTGAATCGGGCGCCATCGAGCAGGACGCGGATATCGTGTGCTTCCTATACCGCCCGGAGTACTACAAGATCCACGAGGACGAGCACGGTAGCACGCTCGGGATCGGCGAGGTGATCGTGGCCAAGCACCGGAACGGCGCGGTAGACACGGTGAGGCTGCGGTTCATCCCTGAACTGGCCAAATTCACCGATCTGGAGAGCATGTCCGGTAACTTTGGCGGTGATGGCACGGGATCGGATGGGTTCGACCAGAACCCCTTCCGCACCATCACCCGGCCCAGCCGGATGAACGATGATACCAGCTTCGACGACAACTCCGCTCCGTTCTAGGTTGCGCGGCCTGCTGGCCGGGCTACTTCTCTGTGTTTTCGTGGCACCGGTATCGGCCACGAAGCTGCTCATACCGATGGACGGCTCCCAGCAGAACCACCTCAAGGCGTACGGCATCGCCTTTTGGACCTTGGGACGCGACGCCACGGTGGAGTGGTTGTTGAACTATCGCGGCGGCAGCTTCCTGATCGACCATTACACCGAGGTGGAGAAGGAGTGTGCCATCCGTGGCGTGACCTTCCAGGTGATCGCCGATGGCCAGGCTGCAGCCATCCTTTCGGAGATCGCGGATCCGGAGGTGAACATGGAGGTGGTGAAGCTGGAGAAGGCGCCGAAGATCGCGGTGTACGCTCCGGAGAGCTTCCAGCCGTGGGATGATGCCGTGGCGCTGGTGATGACCTATGCTGAGATCCCCTACGAGCGGATCTATGACCAACAGATCATCAGTGGGGTCCTTCCGCAGTATGACTGGCTGCACCTGCACCACGAGGACTTCACCGGCCAGTATGGCAAGTTCTACCGGATGTACCGCAACGCCCCATGGTATCAGGCGCAGGTGCAGGAGAGCGAGGCCATGGCGGCCTCCCTGGGATTCGCCAAGGTGAGCCAGATGAAGTCCGCGGTGGCTGAGCGCATCCGTGAGTACGTCTCGGGTGGGGGTTACCTGTTCACCATGTGCTCGGGAACCGATAGCTATGACATCGCGCTCGCCGCGGAAGGGGTGGACATCTGCACGCCTGAGTTCGACCATGACCCGATCGACCCGCAGGCCCAGCAAAAGCTCGACTTCGGTCGCGGCTTCGCCTTCCAGGACTTCCGGCTGATCACGGATCCCATGGTCTATGAGTTCAGCAATATCGACGCCACGGACATCCACGGGACCATCGGCCAGACGAGGGACTTCTTCACGCTGTTCGACTTCAGTGCGAAATGGGACATCGTGCCCACCATGCTTTGTCAGAGCCATGAGCAGGTGGTCAGGGGCTTCATGGGCCAGACCACGGCCTTCCGCAAGTCCCTTGTGAAGCCCGGTGTGCTGGTGATGGGAGAGAACAAGGCGCAGGGTACGGTGAAGTACATCCACGGGGAGTTCGGCCTGGGCCAGTGGACCTTCTATGGGGGGCATGATCCTGAGGACTACCAGCACATGGTAGGCGATCCGCCGACGGACCTGGACCTTCATCCCAACTCATCCGGCTACCGGTTGATATTGAACAACATCTTGTTCCCGGCGGCTCGGAAGAAGAAGCAGAAGACCTGAGCGGAGCAGCTCCGGATGCTACTTTTAGCCCTTCAAGAACCTCGCATGGACCTCAGCAAGATCATTTCCGTGGCCGGCAAGAGCGGCCTGTTCCGTGTCATCGCCCAAGGGCGCCAGGCCGTCATCGCCGAATCGTTGCTGGACGGCAAGCGCATACCCGTGCCCTCCAGCGCCAAGGTGAGTTCCCTGGACGAGATCAGCATGTTCACCACGGGTGATGATGTGCCGTTGAAGGATGTGCTGAGCAAATTGCATGAGGTGGAGAAGGGCAAGGCGAGCATGGACCCGAAGGAGAGCGAGGACAAGCTCTTCGCGAAGTTGATGGAGGCGTTACCCGATGCGGACCGCGAACGCATCTATGGCAGCGATGTCCGCAAGCTGTTCAGCTGGTACGACCAGTTACTGAAGGCAGGGGAGTTCGAGAAGAAGGAAGAGCCGAAGGAGAAACCGGAGGAGAAGACGGCCAAGGCCAAAGCACCGAAAGAAGGTGAGAAGAAGGTGAAGGCGGATACCGGCAAGAAGGCGGCCGCTCCCAAGACCACCACTTCCAAGCCCAAGGCCACCACGATGCGGAAGAGCGCCCAGCGTGGCGCCTGATCGTTGCTTTTCGAGCATGCGCCTCCGGTGTGCCAGCACGGTGCCTCGGAGGCGTTGTATTTTGCACCCATCGGAACCATCCTGCATGAAGCGAACCCTCTACGCCCGCACTGCGATCGTTGTCGGCATCCTCGGAACCGTGGCCTTGTTCGTGGCCTGGACCAGTGATGACCTGCCTCGAGCTCATGCCCGATATCATTCGGAGCGTGACCTGGAGGCATTCCGAGGGGGCTCCCCACTTCCCATCGACCAGAATGTGTATTTCATGGGTAGTGGTGCCTGTGAAGGCTGCCACGGCCTGGATGACATCCCGCCTGTTCTGGCGAACCACGATGCGAACGGCAACGATGTGAATGCGGTGGACATGTGGCGCTCCACCATGATGGCCAATTCAGCGAAGGACCCCTTCTGGCGCGCCAAGGTGAGCCATGAGGTGGCGGTGAACCCCTCGCATCAAGCCGCCTTGGAGGACAAGTGCACGAGCTGCCATGCCCCGATGGGCCGATATGACAAGTTCCTCTCCGTTGGTGGTCATTATTCGATCCTGGAAATGACCATGGACCCGGTGGCCCTGGATGGTGTTTCCTGTCTGGCCTGTCACATGCAGGGACCGGACAGCATCGGGCTCCTGAACTCCGGTGGATTGAAGTTCGACACCAATGACGTGGTCTACGGTCCTTACAATGCGGAGAACCTCTTCGGTGCGCCGATGGAGTCCTTCGTTGGTTATGCACCGCACTACGGTGCGCACATCAACGATGGCGGTTTGTGCGCGGGCTGCCATACGCTGATCACCGAGACCGCCGACCTGGACGGGAACCTCACCGGTGATGAATTCGTGGAGCAGGCCACCTACCACGAATGGCTCAACTCCGTGTTCAATCCCGACCTGGATCCTGAGGCGGGT
>Ga0116143_10001240_pt1 | contig 31642 bp, 29 predicted proteins | sample AD_UKC034_MetaG_FD_89745 | JGI IMG/M metagenome (GOLD analysis project Ga0116143, IMG submission 89745) | Active sludge microbial communities of municipal wastewater-treating anaerobic digesters from USA - AD_UKC034_MetaG | ecosystem: Engineered > Bioreactor > Anaerobic > Digestate | place: USA... | reverse complement strand
GGTCACGGCTGAAATCGACATCGATGGCAAGGTTTACAGCAAGGAACTGGTCACGATCAACTATGACCATATTCCCTTTCAGACCGTGCAACGCACCAGTGAAGCGCGATTACTGAGGCTGGATATTAAAAAGGGAGGAACCCAAATCGCCTACATCAATGGAGCCGGTGACGATGTAGCTTCATCGCTGAGTCAGGTTGGATACCAGGTGACCGTACTGACCAATGAACAATCCCTGAGCGCCGAACAATTGACGAAATATGACGCCATTGTCCTGGGTATCCGTGCTTACAATACCAATGAAAAGCTCAAAGAGCTGCATCCGGTGCTGATGGATTATGTCAAAAACGGAGGCACCGTGGTCGTGCAATACAATACCAATTTCCGCCTGGTAAGCCCTGAACTTGCACCTTACGCTTTAAAACTGGGAAGGGAGCGGGTCTCCGAAGAAGATGCCGAGATGCGCTTTCTCAAACCGGATCATCCCGTGTTGAACGTGCCCAATAAACTGAACCAAAAAGATTTCAGCGGCTGGGTCCAGGAAAGAGGATTGTATTATCCTACGGAATGGGATAAGGAACATTTTGAGGCCATCCTGTCCGCCAATGACGCGGGTGAGCCCCCCCGAGATGGAGGTTTGCTCGTGGCCAAGTACGGGGATGGCCATTATGTGTACTCCGGCCTCGCGTTTTTCCGGCAATTGCCTTCCGGTGTGCCCGGCGCCTACCGGCTTTTTGCAAATCTGCTGGCCCTGAAAAAACACCCTAAATCCTGAACCATGAAAGAAAGCGGATCTATTTACAACTGGAACAGGTGGTATGGAATGATGATTGCCGTATTGATCGCCATCATCCTGATTCTGATACTATTGACCAATCGGTACAATTAATTTTTTATTTATCCGATCAAAGTTTTCAGTTTTCCTATAACCTCGAACAAGGAGGATTCAGGCAGTTTTCCTGCGAAGGTGGCTTTCCTGGCTTTCCAATCCAGGCTTTTAACCTGATCCGCTAAAATAGCTCCGGTGATTTCCAATCCGTCCGGAATCAACACCTCAAAAGGGTAACCTTTAATCTGGCTGGTAATGGGACAAAGAATGGCCAGTTCAACCTTTTTATTGTAAGCGGCGCCGGATAAGACCAAAGCCGGCCTTCTCCCGGACTGCTCATGCCCTGCCTGTGGATTTAAAGTGATCCAGATCATATCCCCGCGGTCCGGAATATAGGCCATGATTCACCAGATTTCCTTGCCTTGGGCCGGACCTGCATACACTTCCCGATGGACGTTGCGCTTATTGATACCAGCCAGCAATTCTTCAAGCGTCCAGGATGGTTTTGCAACAGGTTTGATGATGATGTGATCATCCTCTAACCTGATTTCAACAAGGCAATCCGGACTTAAGTGCGCATCGACGACGAAGGATTTAGGGATACGAACGGCAAGGCTGTTTCCCCATTTTTGAACTTTGGTTCGCATAAGAAAAACGGATTGTATATACAACGAAGATACAGCTTTATTCTCTAAAGTTTTCCTACAAAGTTTTTCCCTTTCAATCCTTTCCCCCGATGCCGCGGAAAAGGGCTGTGTTCCTGATCCCGGGCTCTTTTGCATAATTTGATTCCTTTCCAAATCTTAAGCATATCATAACAGGGCAACGGGCCTGATTTCTATAAGGCAAAACTTATCTTTGCCCGCGTTCATGAGTTATTTTGACTGGGCCATATTGATCTTCTCCCTGGTTGGTATCGTCGCTTATGGGATATATAAAACCCGGGGGCCTCAGGACAAGGATTCTTTCCTCAAAGGCAATACGGAAGGACGGTGGTGGGCTGTATGCCTGGGCGTCATGGCGACCCAGGCCAGCGGCATTACCTTCCTTTCCACGCCGGGACAAGGGTACAGCGACGGGCTGCGGTTTGTACAGTTTTACCTGGGATTACCCATCGCCATGCTCATCATCTGCGTCACGTTTATACCGGCTTTTTTCCGTTCCGGGGTGTTCACCGCCTATGAATACCTTGAAAAAAGATTTGACCTCAAGACCCGCCTGCTCACCTCTTTCCTTTTCCTGATCCAAAGGGGCTTGTCGGCGGGGATCACCTTATACGCCCCGGCCATCATCCTGAGCGCCCTTTTTGGCTGGAATTTCAAACTGGTCATCCTCCTCACCGGGATCGCCGTCATTTTATACACTGTGAGCGGAGGCGCGAAAGCGGTGAGTAAAACCCAGAGTATCCAAATGATCGTCATGCTGGGGGGGCTCCTGTTTATCTTTTTCCTCATCCTATATAAGTTAAAAGGAATTTCATTTGATCAGGCTCTTCAGATTGCGGGATGGTCCGGAAAAATGAATGCCATCAATTTTAATTTTGACCTCAAGGACCGTTACAATTTCTGGTCGGGCATCATCGGAGGAGCCTTTGTGGCTTTGGCTTATTTCGGTACCGACCAGTCCCAGGTCCAGCGGTATCTCGGCGGGCAATCCATCACCCAAAGCCGCCTGGGCCTCATCGCCAACGGCCTGGTGAAAGTGCCCATGCAATTTTTTATCCTTCTTACTGGCGTCATGGTTTTTGTATTCTACCAGGTCAACGGCAGTCCCCTGTTTTTCAACCAGCAGGTGGAAGCAAAGATTTTGAGCTCAAACCATGCCTCAGCCTACCAGGAAAAACAAACCGCCCTGGCAGAAATTTCGAAAGGCAAACAGGAAGTGCAATCCCGGCTGTTGCAAGAAACTGACGCAGATCCGGCCATGAAGACCCAACTCCAAAATCTCCTGCAGCAGGAAAATACGGTCAGGACCGAAGGAAAAGCCATCATCAAACAGGCCCTGCCGGATACCGAGACCAATGACCGCGATTTTATCTTCCTCCATTTCGTCCTCAACCATCTGCCCATGGGGCTGATCGGCTTGCTCCTGGCTGTAGTTTTCGCTGCCACCATGTCCTCCACTTCAGCGGAAATCACCGCCCTGGCGGGCACCACGTCCATCGACTGGGTCCACCGCTTATTTAAAAGGAGGAAACTGGACGATCTCATGATCATCTTCCTCACCCGGGTATTCACGGTGGTCTGGGGATTGTTTGCCATCGGCTTTGCCATGTACGCCACCCTATTTGAAAACCTGATCCAGTTTGTCAACCTCATCGGCTCCCTTTTTTATGGAACCATCCTCGGGGTATTCCTCTGCGCCTTTTACCTGAAGTACACCCGGGGCCATGCGGTTTTTACCGCAGCCATCCTGTCTGAAATCACAGTCATCGTTTTATACAATACCACCGATATCGGATTTCTCTGGTTCAACCTGATCGGCTGCGGCCTGGTGGTTTTGATTGCGCTTATTCTCTCGGCCTTCCTGCCCCTCCAGGACAAGAAGTTGGTCATTCCCTCTTAAAATCCGCGCACCTGTCCATAAATTGGACGAAAATAACGGCTATGCCAGATTCCTATCGCTTTCAATCCATCTTGAAAAGCATTTTGCTCCCATCCCTTATATTATTCGGACCCAGGTCTGTCGGTCAGGTTCCGGAGTCTTTGGGCCTGGCCGGTTTATTGAAGGACTTCCTGGAGGTTCACCGGTTACCTTCTTATCAGCCGGATACGTATTGCGCCCAGGTGTCCTCTTACGATACAACCGGCGGGAACGACGACGGCTTCAGCGGAAAATATTCCTACCTCCGCAGAAATCCGGACAGCAGCCTGGTCCTCTTTGATTTAAAGGGGCCCGGGGTGATCCAGCGCATCTGGACCCCTACCCCTTCTGACGACAGCCTTGATTTTTTTATTGATGATACCCTCCGCCCCGCTTTTACCACCCGTTACCGGGACCTGTTTTCAGGCGAGGTTTATCCTTTTGTCGCTCCACTCTGCGGCAATCAACTGGGTGGTTTTTATTCCTATCTGCCCATTCCCTTTTCAAAACATTGCAGGATCGTTTACAAAGGCAAAAGGACCCAATTCCACCAGATTCAATACCGGCTGTATCCCGAATCCCGGACCATAAAATCCTTTGATCCCCGGTTAAACCCGGAGGAGAAAAAGATTTTGGATCAACTGGAAAAGGCCTGGTCGGCCGATCCCACGATAGCGCTTTTTTCCGGAAATCACCCGGTGACCACCTACCAAAAGGCAGTCAGCCTCCAGCCGGGCGGGCAAACCACCTTATTTGATTTGGCCCGGGGCGGACGCATTGCCGGTTTTGAACTCAGCCCTTCCTCCGCTTTTGAAGGACTTCACAAAGACCTGGATATACGTATTACCTGGGACGGGGAAAACCGGCCCGCGGTCTATTGCCCCGTGGCGGATTTTTTTGGATTTGCCTTTGGGCGGGTATCCATGAAAAGCCTGTTGCTGGGATCCTCCGGAGATAAAAACTACTGTTTTTTCCCTATGCCCTTTGACCGTTCGGCCAGGATCGAACTGATCTACCGGCGCAGGCCGGGCATTGTGCAACAGCCGGTCCGGATCGAATCCACACTCTGGTTTCAACCGGTTGAAAGAAATCCCGCCCTGGAGGGCAAGTTTTATTCTTATTACTCCTCCAATACCGGATTACCGGAAGGCAGGCCTCACCACCTGCTCGAGGTTTACGGTAAAGGCCATTTTATTGGCACCACCCTCCAATGTCAGGGCCTCAGACCGGGGATGACCTTGTTTTTTGAAGGGGACGACGTCTGCAGGATCGATGGGGAAACCCGCATCCATGGCACGGGTTCGGAGGATTATTTCAACGGGGGCTGGTATGCCCTCCTGGACCGCTGGGATGGAACCTACAGTTTACCTTTGTCCGGTTCCCTGGATTATTCCCTGCCCTATTGCCGGACGGGCGGATACCGGTTCTTCCTTGCGGGATAAAATATCCTATGAAACATCCTTTCATCATACCATTGAGCACGGCCCGGTCCAAAACAATATCCCTGCAGCCTATACTTCCGTCACCTATTATTACAGTGATCAGGCCGGAATTCCGCAGCCTGCGCCGGAAGCCGGGAGCACCCGGGTCCACCGGCCGGATACCTTCGTACTTTATCCCCAGATCGCCTCTTATTCGCTCGACGGCGATATCCGGTTGAAAACCAGTTGGTCCTACCCGACCGGCGGACTGACCTACTCTTTTGAAATAAAACCGGGGTCCGTCATCCGGATGTCCCTGGCCGAGATCCCGGAAGGAGAGTACAGCCTGGATCTGGATTTTATCACCGGCCCAGGCGCCTGTGATTTTTCAATCTGGCAAAGGCAAAGCCGGAAAAGCGATTGGGTGCAAGCAGGCTCGGTGGAAACAAAAAGAATCGAGCAACAGGAGATCACCCAACTTCGGGTCGACCGCCTTCATCAGACGATCTCCTTTCACTTCAAGGCCTCAGATACAAAAAATCAATTTATCCTCAACCGGGTAGTCCTGAGAAAGCGGGGGAAATAAAACTTACTGATTGGTCTCCTTCCGTTTGTTGATCTCATCGCGGATCTTGGCGGCTTTCTCATAGTCTTCATCGGCCAGCACTTCTTCCAGCATTTTTGTCAGTTGGTCGATGGAATATTGATTGAAGGTTCCGCCCGTTTTTTCTTTCTTAACCCCCGCGACCGGTTTTTCTTCGGTTTCTTCCAATACGACCCCGGCGGATTCAAGGATAAAATCAAAGGTATAGATCGGACAGTTGGCCCTTACGGCCATGGCAATGGCATCGGAAGTGCGGGAGTCGATTTCAATGGTTTCCCCATTCCGGTTGCAGATGAGACGGGCGTAAAAAATGCCGTCGAGCAGGTTATTGATCACTACTTCCTTGATCTCAATATCAAAAGTATCTAGGGTGTTTTTAAACAGATCGTGGGTGAGCGGCCGGTTGGGGTTCATTTTTTCCATGGCCACGGCAATGGCCTGGGCTTCAAAACTCCCAATGACGATAGGCAGTTTCCGGTTTCCTTCAAGTTCGCCCAATACCACGGCATAGTTGTGAGATTGTGAAATGCTGTGGGAAAGGGTTACTATTTCCAGTTCAATTTTTTTCATTATTCTCTAGTGCAAATATGCGGAAAATTGCCCGAAGCTGCTGTAGGATTTGATGATATCCATCAATGATGTTGTTCTTTGTACCGCTTCACTGCGGCGGTGAGGCGGGGTACCACCTCAAACAAATCTCCGCAGACGCCGTAATCCGCTGCCTTGAAGAAAGGGGCCTCCGGATCCTTATTGATGACCACGATCACCTTGGAATTATTCACCCCGGCCAGGTGCTGAATGGCGCCGGATATGCCGATGGCGATGTAGAGATTGGGTTTGATCGCCAGCCCGGTCTGCCCGACATGTTCGTGGTGTGGCCGCCAGCCGGAATCCGCCACAGGCCTCGAACAGGCCGTGGCCGCCCCCAATTCATGGGCCAGATCCTCGATAATGCCCCAATTGCCCGGTTCTTTCATCCCACGGCCAGCGGAAACCACCCGCTCCGCTTCGGCAAGGGGGATCTCTCCGCTGATCCGTTTGGTTTCCAATACTTTAACTTTCCCTGAGGGTTCAGGTCGGGTAAGGACTTCAACGGGAGCATCCTGTCCATCGGTTTTCATAAGGACCGCATTGGATGCAATGCTCAATACTTTACATGGCCCGCCCAGGGACAAGCGGGCTGAAGCTTTTCCGGCAAAGGCCGACCGGCTCACCTCCATCCGGTCCTCTTTGATTTCCGGCAGTGACGTGACCCCGGAAGCACAACCGCTTTTCAAACTGACCGCCAGACGGCCAAGGATCCCGCGGCTGGTGCTGTTCTGCGCCAGGATCAGGGCCTTTGCACCAAACTTGGCGGCTTCGCGGGCGATAATACCGGACAGCCAGGCGGTATCGGCAAGTCCATCCTCGTCATCCAGGTAAAGGACCGAATCTGCCCCGTGCCTTCCCGGCAGACCCGGCTGGTCGGTCTTTCCATATACCAGGACCTGGCATTGACCTTGCATCAACCTGCTGAGGGCATGACCATAACTCACGGCTTCAAGGGCAGGCTTTTTAAAACCGCCCTGGAAGGTTTCTATAAATACCAATACCGACATGTTCGTTTCATTTAAAGTTTAAAGGACCCGGGCTTCCTCGTGGAGTATCCTGACCAATTGGTCCATGTCTTCCGGCGCCACCATTCGGACCCCTTGTTTTGGAGGGGGAAGGGTGAAGCCCGCGGGCAGGATCAAATCCTCTCCGGGAACGCCGTCCCTGACCGAAAGAGGCTTGGATTTGGCGGCCATGATTCCTTTCATATTCGGGATACGCTGTTCGGCCAGGCCTTTGGCGCCACTGACCACCGCGGGCAATTGGACTTCCAGGACCTGCACCCCGCCTTCGATATCCCGTTCGATGATGGCCCTGGACCCTTCCAGGTCCAATTTGCTTGCAAAGGGCACAAATGGCAGGGCCAACCACTCTGCCAACATGGCTCCCAATTCCGCCCCCTGGTAATCAATCGTTTCCTTACCCGTGAGGATCAGATCGAAAGCCTGATCTTTCACGGCGGCTGCAATCTGGAGGGCCGCGGCATGACTCGAATCCGGCCTGACGTCAATGCGGATGGCCTCGTCGGCTCCAATGGCCAGGGCTTTTCGGATCATGGGTTCATGCTGCACGGGGCCTGCATGGATCACCGTGACGGAACCTCCGGATTTTTCCCTGATTTCAAGGGCTTTCACCAGGGCATACCATTCATCATAAGGGTTAAGGATAAACTGGACGCCATCCGGGTTGTATTCCCGGTTGTCATTTTTAAAACTGACGCGGCTGGTGGTATCCGGGGTGACGGAGATACATACCAATATTTTCATGGCCCAAAATTAATCAATTATCAGGAGGGGGCTCCTTCGGAATGGACCGGCCGGTATTGCCTAAAACAGTACCTTTCACCCTGGAATTATGGATAGAAAAGAAACCCTCCTGCGTTTTCTGGAAAAAGATCCCGCTTCCCCCTTCCTGTTGTTTGCCCTGGCCAAAGAATATGAAACGGAAGGAAACCTTTCGGCGAGTTTAGAGACCTATGAACAATTGCTACAGGCCGATCCCCGCTATACGGGCGCGTATTATCACCTCGGAAAACTTTATGAAAGGCTGGAAAGCCCGGACAAGGCAAAAGAAGTTTACGAGCATGGCCTGGTTCTATGCCGGCAACAAAAAGCCTGGCACGACGCCAATGAACTTCAGGGGGCCCTCAACGACCTTCTCCCCCCAGATGAATTGGGATGATTAAACATGGTCATTGCCGATCATCCCTTAGGTTTTATTCCGCAGGTTTAATAAAATGCTAACGATTTCCCCGGGAGCGGCATTTTCACCAGAACTTTTTTTCTCCTAACTTGCGGGAGTCAAACATCTCCTATGAAGCCTTTCCTTTATATCCTGGTGACTGCACTGGCCAGTTCCATGTTTACGATATTCATTTACAGTAAACAATTTCCCCAGCGTATACTGGTAAGGGAACCAAGGGCGGTGTTTTCCGATTCCCGTTCGGGCCTGCCTGCCTGGTCTTCTGAGAACCCTTATGTCGAATCAAACCCTCTTTCCACAACAAGCATCAACAAAACCAATTCCGCACCCGATGACCCGGTCAGTTTCAGAGATGCCGCGCGGAAATCCACCCCGGCGGTAGTGTATATCCGGTCCACCGAAATCAGGACCAATCGCTGGGGTTATGAATACCTGGACCACAGCTCAGGGTCTGGGGTCATCATTTCCGCGGACGGATATATCGTGACCAACCACCACGTGATTGAAACCGGCAGCGAAGACCTTTCCGCCAATATAGAAGTCACTTTAAACAATAAACAAAAGTTTTCGGCCAAAGTCGTCGGCGATGATCCGAGCACGGACATTGCGCTGCTGAAAATTGAGGCCCAGAACCTGCCCTTTCTGCATTTTGGGAATTCGGATGAAGTGGAGACCGGGGACTGGGTCATCGCTATCGGAAACCCGGAAAAACTGAGATCAACGGTTACCGCTGGCATAGTCAGCGCCAAAGGGAGAAATATAAATATCCTGGAAGACCGTGATTTTTCAATCGAGTCCTTTATTCAGACCGATGCCGTGGTGAATCCAGGCAACAGCGGAGGAGCCCTGGTGGGCGCCCACGGTTTGCTGGTGGGAATCAATACCGCCATTCTCACGCATACCGGCAACTACGAGGGATATTCCTTTGCCGTTCCCAGCAACCTGGTCAAAAAAGTGATCCAGGACCTGAAGGAATTCGGAAAATCCCAAAGGGCTTTTCTGGGGATCACCCTCAACGACGACATCGACAACCAGAAAGTGGCGGACCTCAAATTACCGGACCATTCCGGGGTCCTGGTGGAAAAGGTGTTTGCCCAGTCGGCAGCGGAAGATGCCGGCCTCCAGGCGGGGGATGTCTTGCTGCGCGTGGACCAGATCGCCATCAGTTCCAACAACGATGTCCATGAAAAAATCGGGAGCAAAAGACCGGGCGACGAAGTGACCCTGACTTTTTACCGGAATGGCAATACCATGGAAACCATTGTCAAACTAAAAGACGTCAACAATAAATCGAGCATTGAAAATGTAAATGTGCATGCGGAAAAGATCCTGACCGACCAGGGGTTTGAGATCCGTGATCTTAACCCCTACGAAAAAAGCCGGTTTAAGATCAACGGGGTGCGTGTAGTGGGCATTTACAAAGGTTCGGTCATCGATATGACCAATATGCAGACCGGGTACATCATCACCCAGATCAACGGACAGACCGTAAAAGATGCAGCGGATTTTATCAGCAAATTCAAACAGGTCAACGGGTATATAGACCTCACCGGCTTTTATGATTTTGACCGTTCCCAGTCGATCTATCCGTATAAATTCAGAAAGGTCTCCTGATCTTTTTTATACATTTGACCCGCAGGGGCGCATTCTGCCCTTCCATTTGCAAATAACCGCTCATGGCCGAAAATCTCTTGTTTTCCCAGAATGAAGATGCGTACAAGTTGCTAATTTCCAGACTCGACCGTAAACTTGATGAAATCTATGAGGGCGGGGGTAAAAAAAGGCTGGAAAAACAACATGCCGAAGGAAAGCTGGGAGCAAGGGAAAGGATTAAAGCCCTCCTGGATCCGGGCAGCCCTTTTTTTGAGATCGGCGCCCTTGCCGCCCTGGACCTTTACCCTGAAGAAGGGGGATGCCCCGCGGCCGGAGTGATCTGCGGCATTGGCCGCATTCATCAAAGGTTGTGCATGGTCGTTGCCAACGATGCCACGGTAAAAGCGGGAGCCTGGTTTCCGATGACGGGTAAAAAAAATCTCCGGGCCCAGGAGATCTCGATGGAAAACCGCATGCCCATTATCTACCTGGTTGACAGTGCGGGGGTCTACCTACCCATGCAGGATGAAATTTTTCCGGATAAAGAACATTTCGGCCGCATTTTCAGGAACAATGCCCGGATGTCTGCCCTGGGCATTCCCCAAATCGCGGCCGTGATGGGATCCTGCGTCGCGGGTGGAGCTTATCTGCCGATCATGTCCGATGAAGCCCTGATCGTGGATAAAACAGGGTCCATCTTCCTCGCCGGTCCCTACCTGGTAAAAGCGGCGATTGGGGAAGTCGTGGATAAAGAGACCCTGGGAGGGGCCAGGACCCATTCCGAGATTTCCGGGATCACGGACTATCGCGTACCCGATGACCTCAGCGCCCTCAATACCATAAGGCAAATGGTCAGCCGGCTCAGTCATCCGGTCTCCGCCGGCTTCAACCGGGTGGAGGCCGTGGCACCGAAAAGGCTCCCCGGAGACATCCTGGGCAACTATCCCCTGCAAGCCAACAAACCCTATGATGTCCGGGCTATCCTGGAAAGTATTGTAGATGACGGAAGCCTCCTTCCCTACAAAGAAGATTATGGCAAAACCATCTTTACCGCTTATGCGCGGATCGAAGGTTGGAGTGTGGGCATTGTGGCCAACAACCGCGAAGTCGTGAAAACCGGAAAGGGGGAAATGCAGTTTGGCGGGGTCATTTATTCCGACAGTGCGGACAAAGCCACCCGGTTTATTCTCAACTGCAACCAGAAAAAAATCCCCCTGGTCTTCATGCAGGATGTCACCGGGTTTATGGTGGGTTCGAGGTCGGAACACGGGGGCATTATCAAAGACGGTGCGAAAATGGTGAATGCCGTGGCCAATTCGACCGTACCGAAGTTTACCATCATAGCCGGCAATTCATACGGGGCCGGCAATTATGCCATGTGCGGCAAAGCTTACGACCCCCGCCTGATCGTAGCCTGGCCGACCGCCAAAATAGCGGTCATGGGAGGGCACCAGGCGGCACGGGTCCTCGCAGATATCCAGATCAACAAGATCAAGGCCGGAGGGCATGTTCCCGACCAGGCCGAAGAGCAGGATTTGTATCAGAAAATCAAGGCCCGTTACGAAGAGCAGGAATCCCCCTATTATGCCGCTGCCAGGCTTTGGGTGGACAGCATCATCCATCCCGCGAAAACGAGGGAGTTTATCGCCCTGGGAATTGAAATGGCCAACCACGCGCCCGTGGAAAAATTCAATGTCGGGGTCATCCAGGTATAAAGTTTCTGAAGCCGTGGCGTGAAAAATTAAATCAGCGATTTCTTAAAAATTTATAAAAGATGATTTCGCCAAACAATAGGCACCAAGGATTGGTTTGGCGGCGTGCCAAAAAACCGTCCGAGGACGAAGCGGCCAAGGGTGACCGGAAAAATTGTTGGGAATGCTGATTGCAATGCTTTACTCCCAGAGCGAGTATTTTTTGGAACGAGTTTTTTGGTTACTTTTTTGCGGAAAAAAAGTAACAAGATTTATTTATTTCCTCCAAAAATCCTGGAGGCCATCTTGCCCACATATTTTTTAAAAAAAGTATACTGCCCGGTAAATATGCTGATAAACACCACGCAGACCGGCCACAGGGCGGTGACCAGCAGTATATACATGATCACCCAAAGCACCCCTCCTTCCAATGGAGTGCCTTTTAAAAGGACTTTGGCCAGGTAACCGCACAGACTGCCCCCGATCGCAAAAGTGATCAGGATCAGCGCCAGGTCCAGGCCGGATACGCCCCATTTCTGCCTCAGGCGTTGAAACATGGGGCGAAGATAGGGAAAATGGTGCTTGGCGGATGGTGGATGGTGCTTGGATAGCCCATACACTATTCCCGAAAAAGTCGTGGGGAACGGGAGGTCAATGCCTGAAATATCCTGACCCTTTATAAAGTGTTTTTCACCCTTAAAAAACGGTCAACCAAATTCAGGCATGGACAACCCACCATCCACCATCCACCACCCACCATCCACCACCCACCATTTCGTTACCTTTGCCTTCCAATGAGATTGCTGGCCAAGACCTTTTCCGGACTAGAAAAAGTGCTGGAAGCAGAATTAAAAAAACTGGGGGCCGGCAAAACAAAGCCGATCACCCGGGGCGTTGAATTTGAGGGCGACCAGGGCTTTTTGTACAAATCCAACCTTTGCCTCCGGACGGCCCTGGAGATCCTGGTCCCGGTATATTCCTTCCGGTTCGACAGCCAGGCCCAGTATTACAGCCGGTTATATGAATTTGAATGGAGCGATTACCTGGATTTCTCCAAGACATTTGCCATCCACCACAACGTCTATTCCAAAATCTTTACGCACAGCCAGTATGCCGCCCTGGTTTGCAAGGACGCCATCGTCGATCACCTGCGGAAAAAACATACCCGCAGGCCTAATGTGGACGCCCAGGACCCGGACGTGCGCATCGACCTGCACATCCTGGAAAATCAGTGCACCATTTCCCTGGACAGTTCATGGCCTTCTTTGTTCAAACGGGGTTATCGGAAGGCGGCATTTGATTCACCCATCAATGAAGTGCTTGCGGCAGGCCTCATTGACCTGAGCGGATACGACGGCTCGATGGATTTTTACGATCCCTTTTGCGGTTCAGGCACCTTTGCCACGGAAGCCTACATCAAGGCTTCGGGGATCCATGCCCAGCACTGGAGGGAAAATTTTGGTTTCCGGAGGTGGTTTGATTACAACGATGCACTCTACCAGAAAATTCTTAAAAAAGTAAACAAACCCATTGGCGAGATCCCTCATAAAATCTTCGCCTCAGATCTTGAATTGTATTCCATGGACGCCTGCCGGATCAACTGGAAATTCGCCAAGATCAGCCGGCGGATCCAGGCCGGCATGGAGGATTTTTTTAAGTCCAAACCCAAAAGCGAAAGCGGCCTGATCCTGATGAATCCCCCTTACGACAAACGGATCCCCCTCCGCGATACCGAACGGTTTTACAAAGACATCGGCTATAAGCTAAAAGACGATTACAGGGGTTTTAAAGCCTGGATCATTTCCCCGTACACGGATATTGTCGAAGGGGTGAAACTCAAAAAAATCAAAAGCTACAAGGTCTACAACGGATCGCTGGAATGTAAGTTTATCGGGTTTGAGTGCTGAGGACAGAGGTTAGAGGTTAGAGGTTAGAGGTTAGAGTAGTTCCTACCTCGCACCTCTTACCTCTTACCTCGTACCTATTCCTTATTCATTTCCTGTCTCTTAAAAGGCACCGGCATCACCTCTGATTTGGGCCGGATCACCTGGTAATCTTCAAATCCTTTGCGGGTCCCTTTAACTTCCCAGAAAAATTCATAATTGCCCGCCCCTTCCATGAGTTCTTCTATCCGGAAGCCTTCTTTTGTAATTTCTGTCACGGCGAGGCCCCTTGATTTTGCCGAACGCGGGGTCAGCTGGATGGTTAGATCATCCGGGGAACAGACAAATTTGAAGTGGTCCGGAAAAGGGATAAATTGTTTGCCTTGGGTGAGTTGGCCCTTCCCCCTGCAATAGGCTGCAGCTTCAGGGCCTTCCAGCGAAGCATAGACAATGTCCTGGTCCGCAAGGTCGGGATGGTCCATCCGGAAATTTTTTACAGAAGCAAACAGTACCGGGACATTGTTGCTGTTGTAATACATGCCAGCTCCAGGCGGTCCCCCATTCTGGGTAATATAAACGTAGGGATTTTTCCCCGCCGTTCCGCTAAGGCTGGTAATGCGGTAGGTGAAGTTGCCATCCGGATTATGATTGGTGATGTCGGTCACGCCGTCGGTGTTCGGAGACATATTGTAAAGGAGTTTACCCGCAGAGTTCAGGAATTGGAAGAGCGGAGAGCCCGAAGAAGAAATACCGAGATTAAACCTTACCTGGTTGTTGTGAAATCCTGAAATACCGTTATAAAAAAGCCGGGATTCTCTCTTTGTAATATCATCCTTGATCCCGAAGAAATCACTGGTAAATTCGTGGGTCCTGCCGGCGCTGGGATTAAATCCTCCTCCGCTTTGATTGAAAAACCAGAATTTATTGGATGATCGGCCCAGACTGAATTCGTTGGTGCTGAAATTGAAATGGTCGTTGTTCGAAAGGTTTAAAACATTGCCGCCGCTGAGGCCGTAAAAGGTATTGTATGTGGTGTTCTTTAATTCCACCCCTGTTCCGAATAAATATTTTGCATAATCCTCCTCTTTCCTCACATAGATCCCATCCGAACTGAATTGGGCTGTCTGGTTTGCCCCCCCATAAATGTTCATACCCCTGGGATCCACATGAGATAATAGAATATCCGAGGTATCTTCCTTCATGAACATTTCCCTACCGTTGATGTAAACATCCCGGTTTCCATCCACAAGGTTGATCTGGGCTGGCAGGATGACCACACTCTGGTCATTGATTACTTTGATTACAGGGAGGGGATCATTCAGATTTATTTCCTTATCAAAATTGAGGAGTTTACCATTCGTCAGGGAAACCTCGACATTAACCTTAATGCTCGTTTCGGAGGCGGGGACCTGGTTTCTAAAATAGGCATTGACAGCTTCAGTATAGGCTGTGTTATTTGCCCCTGTTCCAAGTTCAAGGTTGATCAAACCCTCAACGACGGATGGATCCGGAAAGGTTTCAGTGTAAATGACATCAATCCCGTCCTGGCCATACCATGACACTTTTATATCTCCAACTTCCTCGGCTTTGAGCGGTACATTATTATCGCCCACGAGTTTTAGGGAAACGGTCCGTTGTGCCTGTGTGAAGCCAAAAAGGAGGACCAGAAGTCCGAAAGTGAAAATGGCCTTCATATTTTAATGAGTTTATAAAGTGCAAAATGCCCCTTTGCCTGCTCGAGGGAAAGGATATAAATGCCCGGAGCAAGGTGGGCGGTCGGAAAAGTCATATCCCATTTCCGGTCACTCCCTTGTAAAAGGATCCGTCCATGCAAATCCGTTAGCCTGTACCTAAGGCCGGCTCCGGTCAGGGAATGACGGATAGAAATCTGCTCCTTAAAGGGATTGGGAAAAACCTGAATACGCTCCATACGCTCTGCCGTCACGGACGTCGATATTGAACTGAAAACCGGATCGAGAAAGCCCACAAACATGCGGGCATCGCCTTCGAGCGCTGCATAACCCGCCACCCGGTCTCCGATGATGTACTGGATCGTAAACCCATCCTGCCGGGCAACCCCTGCTGCTGATGGAAAGGAAATCTTTGCTATCCTTTGTCCCCTCAAATCCAATAAGGAAATGCAAAGCAAAATGGTCCATATTGCCCGCATAAAAATTGGGGTTTATACTCCCAATTTAATAAAAAATCGAAAGAAAGTAAAATTTTAAGGGGCTGTCCTATAGGCCAGAAGTAAAACGCGGGTTCCTTAATTCCTTAATTCCTTAATTCCTTAATTCCTTAATTAGTTAATTTCTAAGGCTGTTGAAATGGATCTGGAATCCGGCTCCCAGGCTGAAGATGCCTTCAGAGGATCCCGCCCTGAGATACTGCACTCCCATGTCTATGGAAATACTGGAGTTGAGAAATTTGGCATATCCTCCACCAAAACTGTAGCCGGTATCGAAATTCGAACCGGGGGCATCGCCAATATTGAGGCCCAGGCTCGCATAAAAACGGCCCCTTTCATCGCCATAAAAGTAGTATTTGGCAAAGGGCCCCAGGTTCCACGAGGTGGAACCGGTAATGGCAATCAGGTTGAGCTGCGCTCCGCCCGCCACATGATTGACAAGAAAATAACCGATGGATGGACTGAGAAACAAGGTACCCTTGCCGCTGGATCGCTGATAGGAGGCGTTTCCGCCCAGCAACCAGGTGCCTTTTTCCGTCTGCCCTGATACCATATTGACAAAACTTAATACAAAAAAGAAAATAGTTATTGATTTTTTCATAGCCCGTCATTTTCGAAGCAGCCTTAAAGTTAAAAAAATTAATTTTATGCCCGAAGGGGCTGTTGCTGAGGTATGACCATCACCCATCCGAACCGAAGTTGGGTATGCCCGGAATCGGGTGAAGTACACTAACTTCAGGCAAAGCATCCAATGCAAAAAAACATATGAAAATAAACGACCTGTACGATCCGGGATTTTACCGGGCCAATGAAAACCGGTACGACCGGATGCAATACCGCCGCTGCGGCCGGAGCGGCATCCAACTTCCTATGATTTCCATCGGGCTCTGGCATAATTTTGGCCATACCGACAACCTGGAAAACGGAAGAAATATTCTTCGTACGGCCTTTGACCAGGGCATCACCCATTTTGACCTCGCAAATAATTACGGTCCCCCCTTCGGCGCCGCTGAGGAAAATTTTGGAAAACTATTCAAACAGGACTGGGTGCCCTACCGGGACGAGCTCCTGATCTCCAGCAAAGCCGGCTGGGATATGTGGCCCGGGCCTTATGGCAATCTTGGCTCCAGGAAATACCTCATCGCGAGCTGTGACCAAAGCCTCCGCCGAATGGGCCTGGATTATGTGGATATTTTTTATTCCCACCGCCGGGATCCGGATACCCCGCTGGAAGAAACCATGGGCGCCCTCGACCACCTGGTCCGCCAGGGAAAGGCCCTTTATGTGGGCATTTCCCAATATAATGCCGCGGATACCGCCAAAGCCTCTGAAATCCTTAAAGCCATGGGTACTCCCCTCCTCATCCACCAGCCTCGTTACAGCATGATGGACCGCTGGGTGGAGACAGGACTGCTCAATGAACTGGAAAAAAGAGGAGTCGGCGCCATAGCCTTTTCCCCGCTGGAACAGGGCATCCTGACGGATAAATATTTAAAAGGTTTCCCAAAAGATTCCCGTGCCGTGAAAGATGGCCGTTACCTCACCAAAGAAAAGATCACCGCCGAGGTCCTGTCCAAGGTCACCCGGCTCAATGCCCTGGCCACTAAAAGGGAACAATCCCTGGCCCAGATGGCCGTGGCCTGGTTGCTGAAGGATCCGCGCATTACCTCCGTTCTGGTGGGGGCAAGCAGTCCCCGACAGTTGTTGGACAGCATCGGCGCCCTTAAAAATTTAACCTTCACCAAACAGGAGCTCCGGGACATTGAAACCATTTTGAAAAACAAACCCTCCTGACTTGAAAATCTTTTGCCTGCTTCTGTGTTGTTTCCTGCTCCACCCGGGGATGGGCTATTCCCAGGGCCTGGCTCCGGCTTCGGTCAAGTCCATGGATACCCTGGCCGTCCGGTTCCATTTTATACCCTTTTACCAGTATAAGGCAGCAGTTCATAAAACAGCGAACCAACCCAATAAAAGACCTTTCCGCTCGCCCTACGACCATCACGATGCCCTTGGTTTTTTCTGTAAATGGGAACTGAAAATGGACAAACAGGTCCGCCAAGCCATCCGGTTCCGCCTGGGCTCGGTGGACTATGTGAACAGGATGGAAGGGAAGCAGTAGAACTGTTGAATTGGTGAATTGCTGAATTGTAAAATTGTTTTAGGATTACCATTTTGTTCCTAGGAAGAGGTCGGTCCTGGCCTCCTGCTGCTTAGTGGGAGCTTGGGAATCTCTGACTCTTGACTCTTGACTCTTGACACTTGACTCTTGACTCTTGACTCTTGACTCTTGACTACTGACCAACTAAACAGGCTCCTGCTTCCAGGAGCCCGTTCGTTGATGCTACATTGATATGAAAAAATAACTCTACCCGATCGGTGATGATATTCAACATCCTTCCCGAAGGGCTTTGAGTTCCTCCTTTGAAAGGATGGTGATCGTACTGCCATCGGATTTTTTGACGGTCACAGGGAAGACCAGTTGCAACTGATTGGTCAGTCCATGCTTTATTCCATGGCCTCTGCCTTTTTTATGTTCATCCCTGGTCTGGACTTTCAGGTCATCCAGACTGGTGATGGTGATGACCGTCCCGTCCGCTTTGGTGACCTGGACCGGAAACACCAGAGTGAAACAAAGCGTATCATGCCTCGGAAATCCGCCGTGGTGGAGTGAATCCCGCCGACACACGGAATCGAGATAAGTTTTATGGCACGCTTCACGTAGGGCAGACAAGGCGGCCTTATCCGCCACATCGATGATGGAGCCGTCTTCCGCCATCACTTGAATGGGATAAACAAAATCCGGTTTTTCCTTTTTCATTGCATCATGGGCCTGATGCCAGGCACGGATTGCATTCCGGAGTGAGTCCTGGCTGGTCACCTCCACTTTGGAACCATCGCTGAAAACGATGCTTAGGGGGAAGATCAGGTCATAACATCCATGCTTGCCCAGGTTGCCCCTTTGTTCAAGTGCATAGGTCGATTCATCAGTCAAGGCATCGAGATCCCCGACAGCGTCAGCACTCAGGTCTTCGGTATTGCAGGCGGGAAGAATAATAAGCCCGGCCATGAGGGCCAGCAACAAACTTTTTAAAATCCTCTTTGTCATTGTTTAAAATTTTAGGTAAAATCTCTCCAAACTCCTTTGTTTTATTATGTGGTACCGGGAGGCATGAAACGTTGCATGGATGTTTATTAAAAGCCTGTTAATTTATTATCACAGCGCATAAGTCAATCCCACCTGAACGCTGTATACCCGGGCATTGGAACGGATATGCGGATCCCTGCGGGTCAGAGGCAGAAACAAGGAGGGACTTAATTGGAGGCCCCACCGTGAACCCTGCCGGTATTTCACCCCTGCCTGTACCAGGCCATTAAATCCAATGGCATTGACGGGTTGGGAGTTCGCCCGGGGTTTATTGTTTTTTAAAGCAAGCTGCGGATGGGAGATCCTGACCTCGGGATCCTGCGCATCCCGGTGGATTAAAAGGTCGGATTGGATGCCTGCTTTCGCAAAAGCCTGCCATCTCCCGAAATGCAAATGGTACCCGGCAGTGACCGGTATGCTCAGGTAATTCAGGGCTGTCCGGTTCACAATATTGACCTGGATCAATTCCGAATCATCGATGGTAGCCCGGCTGTCGAGTTGTTCGGAGTTGATTTCAAATTCGGCTGCTCCTGCGGGTCCCTGCATTCGGTATCTGAAGTCATGCTGCAGCGGGGGCCGCCCGGGATGGTGTTGTTCCCGGTTCCGGAAAGCCAGCTTTTGATCGATCTCCTGGACAAATTCAAAATGTTTATAGGACAGCCCGCCTGTAATGCTCCAGGAAGGGCCCAGGACTTTTTCAAGTTCCAGTCCTGCCTGCCAGGAGTTCATCGCATGGTATTCGCTTTTTGCCTGCTCGGTATCCCTGGGGTCGAATGGCCGGATTGGTTTGATCGTACCGCTTTCTGATAAAGGTCCGCCTAAAAATCCTATGGAGATCCGGCTGCGGGCGGGGATGGTAGCCGCAGAAATGGGAGAATGGACCTGTTGAGACATTAAGGATTGGGCTTCCCTCTTCAGTTCGCCGAGGTCATTTCTTACCAGGCTGCCGGCCTGGATTTGTGGTGGGACGGCCCAATTTTCAACCTGCTTTATTTGTTCCTCTGAGGAACCGGGCTGACTATCCACTTTCAAAATGGGAGCTTCATTTGCCGCAATGGCTGTCTGATCTTTTACGGCTGGGGGTTCGCTGATTTTCTCCCCCTTTTTCAGAGCCCTCCTTTTTTCAGATCCGGCAACTCCCTTCATTTGGTTTTTCTCTAAAAGAAGGGCTTTCTGGTAATTTGATCCGGACAAAGTATCAAGTTCCTGCACGGGGCCGGAAGCATCCGCCTTGTTCCCTTCTTTGGGTGCTTTCAAATCATTATGTTCCTCCCCATTATGGGTTCTGGTCCCAGTATTTATTGTATTCTTCTCGTTGCGGTCATGCATTTTACTCTCCGGTACAAGGCTTTGAACCTTTCTGAGCTCGGCTTTCAATTCCTGGTTTGACCGGACCAGGAGGACGACTGCAATGCACAGGACTGCAAGCAGACCGGCGGCGGCTGTCCCGACCATCCAAGGCAGGCGGCGGTATACCCCGACCGGTGCTGTTCTCAATCCGGCCTCAATCCGGTCCCATACTTCAGGCGAAGGGCTGTCACCGTATTGTTTGAGGGAACTTAGCAGGAAACGTTCCAGTTTGTCTTCAGGTATTTTTTCTTCCATTTGCTAACCTTTTGCTTGAAGGGACCGGGCCAGGGCCTTTCTCAGGTATTCCTTTGCCCGGTTCAATTGTGATTTTGATGTACCCGGGCTAATGCCCAGAGTGCCTGCAATCTGTTCGTGGGAGCGCCCCTCAAGGATATAGAGATTCAATACCGCCCTGAATCCCGGAGGCATCTGCTGAATGGTTTTTAAAAGGTACTGGATCATCATCTCCTTTTCAAAATGATCTTCTTCCGTGATTTCATCGGATGCCTGGTTTTCCTCATTTTCCGCCTGGATAAAAATATCTTTAGTCTGCCGCCTCAGGTGCCGCAGGGCTGTATTCAGGATCACCCTCCGTACCCAGGCTTCTATCGGGCCATCCCCTTTGTACTGTCTGAAATCCCTGAAGACTGCGATAAAACCATCCTGAAGGATATCTTCGGCGTCTTCCCGACTATGACTGTACCTCAGGCACATTCCAAACATCCTGTCCTTCAGCAATTCATACAACCTATGCTGATCTTCCCGCCTGCCCCGGCGGCATCCTTCTATGACTTGGTCGGAAACGATATATTCAGGTCTTTCCTCTTAAATGGTACCGGACCCCCTTTTTGGTTGCATGCGGGGGTTAAACTTTTTATAAATTATACCAGGGGAAGCAGGCTCGACACCCCAACCGGGCGGGCCACCATAAATCCTTCCGCATATTTGACCGAGATGTATTTGCCGTAGACCCTGGCCCGGGCTACCTGAAAATCGAGGAAATCTGCAGAGGAAATGGGCGTGTCCGGTTCCAGGGAGGCGGGATCGTAGAACTGGGATTTAAAGGTCTGGATCAACTCCATTTTCTGGTCCAGGAAACCGGTGATATCGACGACGAGGTCGGGCTTCAGCGGGTAATCCTGGATATAATGGTACACGGCCTGGGGCCTCCATACCTGTTGTTTTTTTCCGTTGAGCCGGGTTTCTATTTTGCGCAATCCCGATAGGTAAGCGGCCCGTCCAACCAATTCGGCGGCCCGCCCGTGGTCGGGGTGGCGGTCTTCCAGGGCATTGGCCAGGATGATGGAAGGCCTCCATTTCCGGATCTTCACGATCAGGGGCTCGATGGCTTTTTTATTGTTGTCAAAAAAGCCATCCCCGAGGTTGAGGAACTCTCTGGAGAGGGCTCCCATTTTTTTTGCCGCTTCCAGGGCTTCTTTTTTGCGGATCTGAACGTTTCCACGGGTGCCCAATTCGCCCTGGGTCAGGTCGAGCAGGGCTACTTTACGGCCGGCATGTATTTCTTTGAGAAGATAACCGCTGCAGGACAACTCGATGTCATCGGGATGCACCCCGATTGCCAATATATCTACCATATTACCATTTTATAAGCGCGGAACCCCAGGTGAATCCACTGCCGAAGGAGGCGAGGCAGACCAGGTTGGATTTTTTCACCTTCCCTTCCTGGACGGCTTCATAAAGAGCAATCGGGATGGACGCTGCGGTCGTATTGCCATACCTCATGATATTGTTATAAACCTGGTCATCCCGCAGCCCCAGTTTTTTCTGGATAAACTGACTGATGCGCAGATTGGCCTGGTGCGGGATGAGCATATCCAGGTCGGAAACCTGGAAACCGTTGGCGTCCAGGGCTTCCAGGATGACCTCGGGAAATTTGACCACGGCCGATTTAAAAACGGCCTGACCGTCCATGTTGGGGTAATAATCTTCATTCTCTATCATTTTCTGGGTCAGGAAGGCTCCACCAAATTCCTGGTTGGGATACCCAAACCGTTCCGTCCCAAGATGCACTCCCCCGTGGCAACCGGGATTAATATAAGCCAGGGCCTCTGCCTGTGCGCCGTTGCTGTGCAGGTGGGTGGAAAGGATCATGCTGTCCTGGTCACCGGCGGGTTGAAGCACCAGGGCCCCGGCCCCGTCCCCAAAAATGACAGTTACGTTCCTGCCGCGGGTGGTAAAATCGAGCCCGGCGGAATGGAATTCGGCACCCACCAGCAGAATGTTTTTATACATGCCTGACCGGATAAACTGATCAGCCACGGAAAGGCCATAAATAAATCCGCTGCATTGGTTCCGGACATCCAGCGCACCCACGTCCCCCAGTTTCAGCGCTCGCTGAAGCAGCACTCCGCATCCCGGGAAAAAATAATCCGGGCTGAGGGTCGCGAAGATCACAAAATCAATATCGGCCGGCTCAAGGCCTGCATCGTCCATGGCGCGCCGGGCTGCAATGGCTCCCATCGTGGAGGTGGATTCTTCGTGTTTTTTCGCATAGCGGCGTTCCCGGATCCCCGTCCTCTCCTGGATCCATTCATCAGAAGTATCCATCACCCGTTCCAGGTCGTGATTGGTCACCACCTTTTCCGGGAGGTAAATGCCGATCCCTGCCACTTTGCTGCGTAACATAATCCTTTGATTTAGGCTGAAAAGGTAAAAAGAATTTCGAGGAGTTTATCCTTAGAACAGTCCGCCTTCCCCTTAGGTTTTCCTTTCCTTCTTTTTTGCGGCCGGGAAGAGGATATTATTCAGGATCAGCCGGTAACCCGGGCTGTTCGGGTGAAGGTTGAGGTCGGTATCCGGGTCGTTGATAAAATGACGGTAATCCTCCGGGTCGTGGCCCCCATAAAACGACCAGGTTCCCTGGCCACGGGTGCCGTGAATGTACCGCACCTCGTTCATGGATTTGTTTTCTCCCAGGATCAGTACATCCGGGCGGATATAATCCTTTACAAAGGCGGTGGTCTGACCCATGAATCCTTTTACGGTACGGGTATGGTTTTGGGTGAGCATAGTCGGCACCGGGTCCCATTTCGCGCTGAAATCAAAAAGGGTGAAATAATCGTTTTGCGGATTTACTTTCCGGCCATTGTTGTCGATGGAACTGAACTCGTTGTCAAAAGGATTCTTCATGATCCGGAAATTCCGGAAAGCCAGGGTTTTACTGAAGTCGAGCCTTTCCTGGCAATCGCCGTCCATGGGGTCGCCGTCAAAAACCTCCGCACAAATATCCACCCCATCGGCTGCCATCGCAATATCGTAAGTGTCGGTCGCGCTGCACATGGCAAACAAAAAACCGCCGCCAAGCAGGTAATCATGGATCCTTTTTACCACTGCGAGTTTTAGCTGGGACACCTTTTTAAACCCGAGTTTTTTAGCCATTTCTTCGGACTCCCGGACATGCTGGCGGTACCAGGGTGCGGTATGGTTGCCGGAATAAAACCGGCCATACTGACCGGTAAAGTCTTCATGGTGGAGGTGAAGCCAGTCGTATTTTGCCAGTTTATCGCTCAACACCGCTTCATCATAAATTTTATCGTAGGGGATTTCGGCATAGGTCAGGGCGAGCATCACGGCATCATCCCAGGGCTGGATGCGGTTGCCTTCATGATCGTATTCCGGAGTATATACCGCCACCTTGGGGGCCACTTCCAGTTTTATGGCATCCTGGTTGACTTCGGGGTTTGAAATTTCAGTCAGGATCTGATTAAAAGCGGCATTGGGGATCACCTGGTAAGTAATGCCCCGGGTCTTGCATTCCTTTTCAAATTCGGGCCGGTATTCAAAGGCAAAGCTCCCGCCCAAATAGTTGAGGAGCCAGTAGGCTTCGCTGTTTTGCTGCAATACCCAATAGGTCACCCCGTAAGCTTTCAGGTGATTTTTTTGATTCGGGTCCATGGGGATCAGGATCATTGAAGCCTGCAAAACCAGGGAATTTAACAGGACCATAACTAAAACAAGAAAACTGGATTTCTTCATAGTTTTTTTAAAACGTTTTTAATTCAAATTCGGAAGTGGACCAAACAAATATCATGGATATTTCTACATCTTTGCAACAATTGATTCCGACCCAAGCCATATTTTGTTTTCAGTTCCAATGAGTGAATCCCCGGCCTTAATCTGGATTTTATGTTTCGGCACCGGTTTCCTGTTCTGGCTGATTCTCTATTTCCGGGATAAGACCTTTTCTTCCATCCATCCGGCCTGGAAAATATTGATGTACCTGATGCGGGGCCTTGCCACAGGCATGTTGTTGTATCTGATCCTGGCCCCTTTGTTCAAATCCGTGGTCACTGAAATCAAAAAACCGGTGATCGTCTTTGCCCAGGACAATTCACAATCCATCGCCAGCAACTGGTCCAAAGAAAAACAAAACCGGTATCTCGCAGAAAAAACCGCACTCGAAGAATCCCTTGCTTCGCGGTTCGAGGTCCTTTCTTTCACCTTCGGAGAAAAAGTCGTTGAAAACGGTCCGGTGGATTTTTCAGAAAGGGCTACGGATATCGGTTCCGCCCTGGATTATATTGAAAACCAGACGGCAGGCCAAAACCTCGGGGCCATTATCCTGGCTACGGACGGCAACTACAACCAGGGGGGTAATCCGCTGTACTCCCATCCTTCTCTCGCAGTGCCCGTCTATACCATACTTATGGGAGATTCGACCCTCAAGCGGGACCTGTCCATCCAGCGGGTTTTGCACAACAACATCGTGTACCTCGGTGACCGGTTTGAAGTGCAGGTCGAGCTCAAAGCTTTACAATGCAACGGGGAAAGGACCAACCTCCGGATCTTCAGGGTGGAAAACGGTCAGGAAGTCCTCCTTCAAACGGAACTCATCAACATCCCTTCCGGCGACTGGCACCATACCCACCGGTTTATCCTGGATGCTGCTAAGGCAGGAACTGCCCATTTTGTCATCCGGGCTTCGGTACTGAATAATGAATATGCCGTGGAAAACAATGCCCGGGACCTGTTTGTGGACATCCTCGATGCGAGGCAAAAGATCCTCATCCTAGCCGCAAGCCCCCATCCCGACCTGGCAGTCATCAAAAAGATCCTCGAAGGCAATAAAAATTACATCACCGAAACCGTGCAGGCAGGGAATTTTACCGGTAAATGGGCGGACTATTCCATGGTCATATTTCATCAGCTCCCATCCAGGACCTTTGACCTGGCCCCCGTAATCCGCGACCTGAATGCCAGCCAGAAACCCAGGATATTCATACTGGGCAGCCAGGCTGATCCGGTGCGTTTCAATGCCAGCCAGACCTTATTGCGCATCGCCGGTGACGGAAGAAATACCAATGAAGTGAGCGCCGAAGTCCGCGAGTCCTTCAGCCTTTTTACCCTTGATCCGGCATGGAAAGAATTTTTCCGCAACTTTCCTCCGGTGTCCGCACCGTTTGGAGAATACAGCGCCTCGGCGGGCGCCCATATCCTGATGAATCAAAAGATAGGCAATATCATCACCAGCTACCCGCTGCTGATGATAGGCGAAGACCAGGGCATCCGTACCGGGATCTTCGCCGCCGAAGGCATCTGGAAATGGCGTTATTTCAACTTCCTTGAAAACAAGAATTTTGATATCCTGGACGACCTGTTCAGGAAAGTGGTCCAGTACATCGGCATCAAAGAGGACAAAAGGAAGTTCAGGGTCGTTTCCCCACAAAAAGTTTATCTCGAAAACCAGCGAGTGATCTTTGACGCCCAGATTTTCAACGATTCCTATGAACCGGTCAATGCCGATGAGGTTTTCATGACCATTCTTTCTCCGGACCGGAAAGAATACCAGTTTACCTTCAGCAAGACGGACCGGGCCTATACCCTGGACGCGGGGCTCTTCGCTCCGGGCAACTATACCTATACCGCTTATACCAATACGCGCGGAGGCCGGCAGGAAGTCAAGGGCAGTTTTATTGTTCAGAAAATCCAGCTTGAAACCTATCAAAGCACCGCCGATCACAACCTGCTGCGCCTTCTGGCCGCCCAACAGGACGGCAAGGCCCTTTTCCCGGAACAAGTCGCCAGCCTCGAAAAGGAGTTGTCCCAACAAAATGCCATCAAACCGGTTCAATACAGCAGCCAGCGCACCTATCCCATCATCAATTTCCGCTGGATATTTGCCCTCCTCGCCCTCCTGCTCAGCGCCGAATGGTTTTTGAGGAGATATCACGGAGCGTATTGATGATTAAAGAATTAAGGATTAATAATTAAGAATTCCCTTCCTCCTTTTTCCTTTCCTCCTTTTCTCCCTTTCTCCCTTTCTCCCTTTCTCCTTACTTTTACCCCATGACAAATACAGACTGGACCAGCATCCGGGACCGGTTTTTGGAGGCTCAAAAGGGCATGGAACAGGAGGTGGTCGATTCTCCGGCAAGCCTGGAACAATTCAGGATCAAATACCTCGGCACGAAGGGCATCCTGAAAGACCTTTCGGGTTATTTAAAGGAAATACCTGTTGAAAACCGCAAGGAAGCGGGCAAGCTCCTCAATCAGATCAAACAAAAAACGGAATCCCTCTTCCAGCAATACCAACAAACCTATTCTTCCGCGGGCAAAGCCTCAAAAGCGGAGATCGACCTGAGCGCCCCGGGTTATCCCCTCCCCCTGGGCTCGAGGCATCCGGTCTCGCTGGTGATGAACCAGGTCATCGATATTTTCAAAAGGATCGGGTTTACCATTGCCGAAGACCGCGAGATCGAGGACGACTGGCACAATTTTACCGCTCTCAATACGCCCGATGACCACCCGGCCCGCGATATGCAGGATACCTTTTATATCAAAGATTCCATCCAATACCTGTTGCGGACCCATACCTCGCCGGTGCAGGCCCGGGTCATGACCCGCGAAAAGCCGCCCATACGCATCATTGCGCCGGGGCGGGTTTACCGCAATGAAACGGTATCCGCCAGGTCGCATTGCCAGTTTCACCAGGTCGAGGGCCTTTACATAGATGAAGGAGTTTCCTTCGCCGATATGAAACAAACCCTGCTTTATTATGCCCGGGAACAATATGGCCCGGAGGTAAAGATCAGGCTGAGGCCATCCTTTTTTCCATTCACCGAACCCAGCGCCGAAATGGATGTCTATTACGGGCTCGCGGATGAAACGGCCCACCGGATCACCAAAGGCACCGGTTGGCTGGAGATCCTCGGCTGCGGCATGGTGGACCCCGCCGTCCTGGTCAACTGCGGCATCGATCCCGATAAATACTCCGGCTTTGCTTTTGGTATGGGTATCGAAAGACAGGTACTGCTCAAATACAATGTACCGGATATCCGTATGCTGTTTGAAAACGATGTCCGTTTTTTGAGGCAGTTCAGCGCGATCTGAAGCCGGTTCTGGAGCTATTTCAAACTGATTCCAATGCACGGGGCAATCAGGCCGCAAGTATTTTCTAAATATATTTGTATTTGGATGTTTAAATATAAACTATGTCAAAATCCTACGTATTTACCAGCAACATATCCATAGAGATGAAAAACTCATTCATTTATTGATATTTTGACATCCTCAGACATTTTGAATTATTGCTCAATCCAGGCCAATGACCAAACCCTCCCTTCCAAAAGGCACCCGTGATTTTTTACCCTCGGAGGTTATGAATAGAAAATACCTTTTTGGGATCCTCGAAGAAGTTTTTCTCCGCCACGGCTTTGTGCCCATAGAAACTCCCTCCCTGGAACTGATGCAAACCCTGACCGGCAAATACGGGGAAGAAGGGGACCGGTTGTTGTTTAAGATCCTCAACAGCGGCAATTTTTTGGAGGAAGCGGATGTCGCAGCGCTTGAACAAAAGGATTCCTTCAAGCTGGCCGGCAGCATTGCCAAAAGGGGTTTACGTTATGACCTGACCGTGCCCTTTGCGCGATTTGTGGTCATGAACCGGGACAAAATCTCTTTCCCTTTTAAACGATACCAGATCCAGCCGGTCTGGAGGGCCGACCGGCCGCAGAAAGGCAGGTACCAGGAGTTTTATCAATGCGATTGTGATGTGGTGGGGTCCAAATCGCTCCTGTATGAGGCCGACCTCTTGTCCATTTATTCCCAGGCTTTCAGTCGCCTGGGCATCGAAGTCGCCATCCATGTCAATCACCGGGCCATCCTCGCTGGGATCGCTGAAGCTTCCGGCATTGCCGGGCATTTTACGGACATGACCGTATGCATCGACAAACTGGACAAGATCGGGGAGGCCGCCGTGCACGAAGAGATGGTAAAAAGGGGCATTGGTCCGGAAGCAGCCACCCGGGTGCTGCAACTGATCCAATCGACCACGCTGGAATCCTTAATCCCTTCCTTGTCCGGAACGGCTTCCGGTAAAAAAGGCATTGACGACCTGAAGGCGATTTTTAACATGCTCAAAGGATATACCCTCCAGCAGGAAATCCGGTTTGACCCGGCCCTGGCCAGGGGATTGAGTTATTATACCGGCTTTATCGTCGAAGTAGTGGCCAAGAATGCCAAAATGGGCAGCCTGGGCGGCGGCGGCAGGTATGACAACCTTACCGGTTCATTCGGATTGCCCGATGTACCCGGCGTGGGTATCTCCTTTGGCGCTGAGAGGATCTTCGATGTGATGGAATCCATGGACCTTTTCCCTAAAAATATAGGGGGCAGCCTCCAGGCCCTGATCGTTGCCCTGGACCCCGAATCCATGGAATACGGGATCCGCATCACTCAAACGCTTCGGAGTTCGGAGATTGCCGCCGACCAGTACCCCGAACTTGTGAAAATGAATAAATCCATGAAATATGCCAATGACCTCAAAATTCCTTTTGTAGTCATCATCGGCGAAGAAGAAAGAAATACCGGCAGGCTCTCCCTGAAAGACATGGTCAGCGGGAACCAGGAAAAACTGGAAGTCGGGGAACTGATCAAAAAAATAAAAACCGCAATATGACCTCCTCCTACCGGGACCTCAGCCAGCTCCAGCGGTCGTTAAAGGAAGGTCAGGTCACCGTCGGCAGCCTGGTCCGGCATTATCTAAAGAATATCGAATCCAGCCGTGACCTCAACCAATACATCGAAGTCTATGAGGAGGAAGCCCTGCATGCCGCCGCGGCCATGGATGAAAAAATAAAAACCGGTCAGCCCCTGGGCAAGTTGTTCGGACTGATCCTTTCCCACAAAGACATCATCAGTTATAAAGGCCATGCCCTGACTGCTTCATCCAATATACTTGAAGGGTACACGGCGCTGTTCCATGCCACTGTGATCGAAAGGGCCCTGGCGGAAGATGCCATCCTTATCGGCCGCGTGCAATGCGATGAATTCGCCATGGGCTCATCCAACGAAAATTCGCGCTATGGCCCGGTGAGAAACCCTTTTGACAAGGAACGCATTCCCGGAGGTTCTTCCGGCGCCAGCGCCACCAGTGTGGCCAGCGATACCTGCTGGGCTTCCCTGGGCACCGATACCGGGGGCAGTGTCCGGCAACCGGCTGCTTTCTGCGGGCTGGTCGGCTTCAAGCCCGGGTATGGACGGATTTCCAGGCATGGTTTGATCGCCTATGCTTCTTCCTTTGACCAGGCCGGGTTCCTGACCCGTTCGGTTTACGACGCCGCCTTGCTCCTGGAAGTCGCCGCCGGGTACGATGGCCACGACGCAAGCATGGGCCAGGCGACCCCTGAACAATACAGCCAAGCATTGGATGTACCTGAAAAACCAAGGCTGGCTTACCTGGACCTCCTTCATTTCAAGGATGCCATGGATCCCGCGATCCTGAAAAATTACCATGAGACCCTGGAATCCTGGAAAAACAAGGGATTTGCACTGGATCCTGTGGCACTGGACTGGCTGGATTATGTGATCCCGGCTTATTATGTCATGACCACGGCGGAAGCCTCATCCAACCTGTCGCGTTATGACGGCATCCGGTACGGATATCGTGCGGATGACACCACCACCCTGGAACAACTTTATAAGAGGACGCGCACCCGGGGATTCGGGACTGAAGTCAAACGCCGGATCCTGCTGGGCACCTATGTATTGAGCGCCGGCTTTTATGACGCTTATTATCAGAAAGCGCAAAAGGTCAGGCGCCTGGTCCGCAACCGGCTGGATGAATTGTTCCGTCAATACGATGCCCTGGTGATGCCGGTATCTCCCACCCTGCCCTGGAAAATAGGTGAAAAAATCGATGATCCGGTCTCGGTCTACCTGGCCGATATTTTTACCGTCCTGGCCAATGTGGCCGGCCTTCCGGGGATTTCCCTTCCCACCGGCGTGGATGCGCGGGGCCTCCCGATCGGCACCCAGCTTGTGGGCGGCCAATGGAAGGAACAAAAGCTGCTGCGTATTGCCCATGCCTTAACTTTGCAGGAGTAACCCCTGCAAATGGATGCCCATGAATTAAAAACCCGGTTGACCCAGGCCCTGGAACGCCCCCTGCCCGGATTGTCGGCACACCGACGCATGGCTATTCCCGGAAGGTATATCGACGCTCCCATACCGGATACGGCCCGTAAGGCCGCCGTCCTGATCCTGTTTTATTCCAAACTGGACCGGGCTTTTACGAGCCTGATCCGGAGGCAGACCCTGGAAACCGACCGGCACAGCGGCCAGATCAGTTTTCCGGGAGGCAAGATGGAATCCTTTGAAACCAGCCCTGTGCAAACCGCCCTCCGGGAAGCCCGCGAAGAAATCGGCGTCGATGGAGATCTGGAGATCCTGGGAAGCCTGACCCCCTTGTATATCCCCGTGTCCAATTTTCATGTGTACCCCATCATTGCCTGGAGCGAAAAACACCCGTCCTTCATCATACAGCCGGAGGAGGTGGACGAATTGATCGAACTGGACCTCGATTTGTTGTTCAATCCCGATTTGAAAACGGCCGTGGACATCCCGGTACTGTCCTCCCTGGTGCTGGAAAAAGTCCCGGTGTATGAAATGCACGGCATGATCATCTGGGGGGCGACCGCAATGATGCTGAGTGAACTGGAGATCATCCTGGCCGGCGGGTGAGTATTTCCCACGGGTGGTTCCCACCACAGCATAAAATGGTCGCCCACGAAGACACGAAGACCTCGAAGAAAAATGAGATGGGATTTCCTATTCCTTTGTGCCCTTCTCTCCGCTGTGCCGTTATGGGAAATCATCGCGGGCAAGCCGCGTGGCGGCTCATCGGCTCCCACGAAGACACGAAGCCCACAAAGAAAAATGGGATAAGATGACTTATTCCTTTGTGCTCTTCGCTTCGCTGTGACTTTGTGGGAAATCTTAGCGGGAAAGCCGCGTAGCGGCTCATCGGCTCCCACGAAGACACGAAGCCCACAAAGAAAAATGCGATGGGATTTCCTATTCCTTTGTGCCCTTCGCTTCGCTGTGTCTTTGTGGGAAATCTTAGTGGGAAAGCCGCGTGGCGGCTCAACGGTTCCCACGAAGACACGAAGCCCACAAAGAAAAATGGGATAAGATGACTTATTCCTTTGTGCTCTTTGCGTCTTTGTGGGAAATCTTAGCTGTAATAGCCACTATTTGATCTGACAGTTGTCAGAAATTTAATAATCAGTCATTGTCTTAGACCATTTTCCTGATTTTGTCTGC
>Ga0116143_10001236_pt1 | contig 31718 bp, 39 predicted proteins | sample AD_UKC034_MetaG_FD_89745 | JGI IMG/M metagenome (GOLD analysis project Ga0116143, IMG submission 89745) | Active sludge microbial communities of municipal wastewater-treating anaerobic digesters from USA - AD_UKC034_MetaG | ecosystem: Engineered > Bioreactor > Anaerobic > Digestate | place: USA... | reverse complement strand
TGGGCTTTGTGGCTCTTTTAAAAACTTTGGTTTGTGGGCTGATTTGTGCGGTTTTTAAATGTGCCACAAAACGGGTTGGCTGTATTGTTAATAACTTATTTGAAATAAACTTGAAAAAAAAGTAGCAGAATTAAAAAGATATGCTTATCTTTGCTTCGTGAATGTTTCACAACCCAATGACCGAAGGGAAAAGAAGTCAAACAAAACTTACCACAAATGAATACAAGAAACGTAACAATCGAACAACTTGCAGAAAGATTTAATCAGGCTGTATGGGTTAAAGGTGATTTGAAAAGAATTTACCTAAATGATGAAGGATACAACACTAAAAAGATGTCCACAAAGACCTTCATCTTTGAAAAAGACGGTGAATTTATAGTTAGCTGTCGTATCGAATGTCCAAACCAACCTTACCAGTGGATACAATCACAGGAAGAAGAAGTAAAAGAAAGTGTTTATTCAAGAATTGAAGATTTTATTGAAAGAATAATTGACCCTTCAATTGATGCAAAAGAGGCAGAAGAAGAAGCCAAAGCAGCAGCAGAATGGGAGGCAGGTAGAGAAGAAAGAGAAAGAAAAGCAGCAGAGTTGGCAAAAGAAAAAGAAGATCAAAAAAAGATTGAAGCTGAAAAAACTGCTGCTGTATTTGAAGCAGGCGGAGAAAAATATTCTCATTCTAAATTCGGAGTTGGTATAGTTGTTGGCGAAGATGACGAAACTATTACCTTAGTTTTTGAAGGGGTTGGAGAAAAGAAACTACTTAAAAGATTTGCACATTTAACTAAAGTAGGATAATGAAAATTCCAAGAATAACAATCGAATTTGATAGGCTGATTTGCGAAAGTGAAAAAGCCTATCAATTCACCATCAACGGAAAAGACATTTGGATACCAAAATCATTATGTTCAAATCTTTCTATTAAAGGCAAGAGGCTTTTAAATGGTGAATGCGGACACGGAACAGTAAATATTGCTCCGTTTAAATTTCAAGAAATGACAGGGGTAATTCCGCAATCTCTTGACCAACTGGTTATCAATGAAATTGAAAGTAATCTTGAATTAAATCAAATACCCGATTATGACATTGAAGAACCGAAAGGTATTTATCTAAAAGATAAGCAGATTGATAAAATAATTAAGATAAAAAGATTGCGTTGCTTCTTTGTATATGGTCAAATGCGAACTGGCAAAACTGTTATTGCCACAACAATAGCAGAAAGCAGATATAATGCAGGATTGATAAATAAAATAGTTGTTATTGCTCCATTAAGAACTAAAAAAGTGTGGAAATCGCATATTACAAAGCCTTTTCACTTCATTGCAACAGAACATTTTTCTAATATACATACTCGTGATGGACTTTCTTTTGAATGCGATAATGAAACTATGGTAATACTTGACGAAAGCCATCAGATAAAGAATGTAGGTGTTATCAGAGTTGAAAATATTATCAGGCTTACAAAAGATGCAGGTCATAAATGTATTTTGACAGGAACGCCAATCGGGAAGCACGCTGGGGATTTATATTATCAATTTCAATTTCTCGACCCTGCAATTTTGAATTACAATAGCTATTCTGATTTTTCGGATGCTCATTTATTATATGGTGGTCGGGAAGGTAAAACAGTTGTTGCTTATTCAAATGTCGAAGAAATAAGCAAAAGAATTTCTCCATATACTGTAACTATGAGCCGTTCAGAAATGGGCATTGACAGAGAAAAGATTTATCAGATTGAACCATATCAAATAACAAATAGGAAAAAGTATAACGAACTAAAAGAAAAGTATGAAAAATACTATGAGCAAAATCGCTCAAGCGCAATACTTGGCTATATGGTTAAATTGCAGCAATGCGCCAATGGATATGAAATAAATGACGAAGATGAAGTCTTTGGATATTCTGACAATGGAAGATTAGACTGCTTAAAATCATTGTTAAAAAGCCATTCCGAAAAGCAAATAGTTATCTACTTTAAATATAACGAGGATTTAAAAGACATTTCAAAAGCACTTGACATACCGATACTATCAGGAAAGACTAAGGCAAAATACTTTGATGATGTTGTTTTTAAATTCAATGCTGGGGAAATAAAAGTAATTGCATTGCAACAGCAATTATCAATAGGATTTTCGTTGAGGTCGGCAGATATAATGATTTATTACAGTCGAAAATTTGGTTCAATATCATCAGCGCAAAGCGAAGATAGGGCGTGTGAAAGCATAGATAAACCATTGACTATAATTGATATTTGTGCAAAAGAAACTATTGATGAAGTCATAAAATCAACCATAAACAAACAGTTTAACATTATTAACCTTTTTAAAACAGAAATAAAGAAATGAGAGTAAACGAAAACATAAACTTATTTTCCGAGATAGCGAAAGAAGAAGTAGAGAAACGAATTGCAGGGCTAAATATTGAGTTTAAGCAACTGGAACAAACAAAAGGAACTGAATATTCAGAACTTGTAAAAGAACTTGCTATTGCCGACAATTATGCCCGTAGAGCTGCGCGGGATAAGTTTCAGAAAAAGAACTCAATTATAATGTTAATTGATGGCGAGTTTTCTGGATTTGGAATATTCGAAACTGATAACAGAGCAAAGCAGTTTTATGTTTGGCAGATTGCAATTACAGATAAGTGGAAAGGGAAAGGGCTTGCTAAAGTTATTGTCGAAAAAATGCTTAATCAAAATAAAAAGCAATACCCGGCAGTAGTTACTGTTTACGATAAAAATGAAGTGTCGCTTGGGCTTTTCAAATCGTGTGGCTTTGAAGTTTATCAAAAGAAAGGTCAAGTTTATTATATGACCAGAGGCGGTATAGTTGATGGAGTAGAAATAAAAGCCAATGATATAGCCCGAATAAAAAAACTACTTGGCATAAACCCGACAAATATTTGGAACTCAGCTAAAGGAGAATGGCGAATTGAAAAGCAGAAATGGAATGAGTTAATTGAAAATGCAGGAATGATTGCAGGTGTTCCAAATCCAACTTATGCAAGCCGTGAGGGGTGCTGGCAAAAAGATGGGGGACTTGCTAAGTTCGCAACAGGGGAGGCGTTGAACGATGGAGCAAGTGTATTAGACCCTTTCGTTTGTGAATTGATATTGAAATTATTTATGCCTAAAAATGGTAAATCAGTTTACAATCCTTTCGGTGGTGGTGTTCAAATGGGATTCGTTTCAGGATTTTACGATTATGAATACTTAGCTACAGAAATAAGACAAAATCAATGCGATGCGAACAATGCTATTTGCAAAGCATATCAAATGAAGAATGTGAATTGGATTCTACACGACAGTTCTACATATTATGATGAAAATAAGAAGTTTGACTTAATATTTACTTGTCCGCCCTATTATTTGGTTGAAGATTACAGAGATTATGATGGCGTTAAACCTGAGAAAGAACTAAATGGATTAAGCACTTATGAAGAGTTTAGAGATATGCTTTTTAAAGGCTATGAGAACGCAATAAAAATGCTAAATGATAATTGCTTTTTTGCAATAATGGTAGGTGATAGCCGAGACCCAAAGACAGGGGGATATTATTGTGCCGAAGCTGAAACAGAAGTATTTTTGAAACAGCAAGGGTTGCACGTTTACAATCGTATAGTTTATTTGGAAACTCAATTCACCAGAGCGATGCAAACAAAATCAACAATAAAAAGCCGTAAACTTCCGAAGTGTGAACAAAAAATAATACTTGCATACAAAGGGAATACAAATAATATTACCACACTATTTGAGGATATAGGTAGGTTGTAAGATAAATCCTGATGTTTACTGTGGTAAGTTTTCATCAGGCTGGCGAAATGGGGAGGATGCCAGTTGCTCCCCTTATTTTAAAATCAAAGTAATGGCAAAGAAGAAAACGCACGGAGGTGCAAGAAAAAAAGCAGGCAGAAAACCAGTTGAAGATAAAAAGCAACAGGTTAATTTATTTCTTGAAGGTTCGCTAATCGAATTACACGGAGGCAAAGAAGAAGTTCAACAGAAGTGCTATGCGTTTTTGCGGGAGGGTAAAAAATAAATGTGTGCAACTCTAGGTTGGATTGAGCGAGGCGTTGCACTCTTTTATTTTGTGGGATAGCCAAACTGCGGTGCAGAGGGAGAAAAAGGAAAAAGAAAAATTGAATATAACTCATAAATATACGAAATACGCAAAACGAATAATTAAAAACCCAATAAAATGGTAGAAACATTGAAAAACGAAGAAATGGTTCTTTTTTTTATGGAGGTAGAAAAAGATTTTAACCTAAGAAAAAACATATGAAACTCCTAATCCTATCCCTAACCATAATCTTAGCTATTTCCTGTAACCCATGCAAGCGAATGTCTAAGAAGATGCTAAAACACCCCGAGTGTTTAAATGCTATGACAGTGCGCGACACAATACGCGACACTATTCAAGGCGATACAATTGAATTTTGGGCAACTTTAGAAGTTGACACGGCTAAGTTATTAGATTCAATTAGGTTAGTTCTGCAAAATGGTGATGGTGATTTAAGTCCGATTATTAGACTTATTCCAAGTGCAATAAAAATTAAGCCATTTACAGAACGCAATGATAAATACTATGCACTGGCTTATATTGAGAACGGGCAGTTGAAAGTATTTGTTGAAACATACCCTCAAATAATTACTACGGAAGTTGATAAGATTGTTTATCGACCTGAAATAGTGACAAAAGCAAAAATAAAGAATTGGCAATGGGTCTGCTTTTGGTTGCTTTTGTTTGTGGCGTTTGTTTTTGGATGGAAAATGAAAGGTTAAATCTTTTTTTGTTGTATTCATTTTTTAATTAACTTTGCCACCAAATTAAAACTTAAAATACAATTATGAGCGAACTATGTGTATGCACAAGAACAGGTAACACTGGTATAGCCCTTTGTCAAGGGCTTGTTAAAGATGCTGACGGCATTATTTTTCAACCCATCAGAAAGGCAAACGGCACTTTGAATTACATTGACCTTGCTACATTGCCAATTACTGGCACTGTAATGACTGGATGGGTTAACGCAGCTGATAAACTTGCAAGAATGTACCCCACCGGTCAAATTAATGACTTTGTTTCAGAACGTGACGACCCGACTATTCAAGAAGGCAACAACGGAAATAAGCAGTATGTTAGACAAGGTGCAAGAAATATCTTATTTTCTATTTGGGGAGTTGGTGCTGCTTTGGAAGCACAATATGAAAACTTTATGAGCCTGGAAATGGGTTTTTATATTGTTTCAAAACAAGATGCAGTTACTGGACTTGTCAGAAAAGGAGATAAAACAAAAGTTTATCCTATTCCATTACAAGCGTTATTTACAAAACAAATTTTTGGCGGTGGTGACATTGGCGCAGGTTTGAATATTTCATTTGATATGAATATCAAAAACAAAGATTCTGAATTAATCACTGTTTCAAGCGAGGCGTTTGAAGAAAGTCCAAGCGAATTAAGAGGTTTAATAACATTTAATCTTTCAGTAATCGAAGCAACTCCAACCGCTTTAGTAGTTGAATTTGTTTCTGACCAAGGATATGCTAATTGTCTTTTTAAAGCTACTGGATTAGTAGCAGGTGATATGACATTGCTAAATGTTACGGATGAATCTGCAATCGCAATTACTGGAGTTACAGAAGATGAAGGTCAATATACAATCACTTGGGACGGTGGAGATAACCCAACAGTAGCAGATGTACTTCAATTAACAGTAGAAAAAGACGGTGGAGATTACAGTTCAGTTCCTGACACAGAAATTACAGTTACTTCGGGTTCATAATTTAGGTAAAAATATAATGTTAAAATTAGGGGCTTTATTAGCCCCTTTTTTGTTATAAATTTGCTTCATGTTTGACCGACTATTTAGAATTGCACGAAACGCCCAAAAACTAAGCCCAAACGCTGCATTTGTTCGTATTGTAGGAAAAAAAGAGGTTCAAGAATATATATTGGATTTGAATAGATTTGAACAAATATTTAAAGACAGTACAGATATTGACGGAGATAAATTAGGAAAATATAGCAACTTCACAGATGCAATAAATAGCCGTAATTCTTTCACATATAAAGGAAAAACAAAGCGAAAAACGAGAGGTGACAATTACTTTCTATTTGATAGTGGAAGTTTCTTTGAATCATTTGGAATTAAAGTAAATAGTGATGGGTTTAACATTGTAGCAAACGAAATCACAGACGATGGAACAAACATAATATTAGCATTTGGCAACGTAATAGGATTAACTAATGAAAGTAAAAACAATTTGGCGCAAAATATTAAGCCTTATTTGGTGGAATACGCCAAAAAGCAACTATTGGGATAATCTGAAAATGCCAATGGAATTATGGATAGAGGCGAACAAAACCCTCGATATGAAATTACTGCTTATCAGTGGTAAATTCGACATGAAAGAAGCCATAAAAGCCAGGCAAAAAATACAAGATTTAATCATTGATAATTTCGGAGTTAGTGACAAATTAAAATCTATTTTTAAGAAAAAACTATGGATTGAAAATGAATGGGAAAAAGTTTACAGTAAAGGGGAAAGGTATAGAATAGTATTCATTCAGATTGCAGAGAAAGAACTTGAACTATTGGAAAATGATAAAGAAGTAACCACATATTTGGAATCGGTTTTAAATATGAAAATGGCTACTAAAATGAACATTAACTATCAGAAAATGACGATTGAGGAATATTTCACAACAATTAAAATAATCGAAAAACATGGCAGAAGTACCAGTTCGGAGTAATGAAATAATAGATGATGGCTTATTTAATCCTACCATTGCAAGCGGTAAGGAGTTGGAAACTGTTTTGGAATCGTTAAAGATTTCATTTGCTGCAATTACTAAGGAAACTAAGAAAATTGCTAAGAGCAATAACGCTTTTGGTAGTGCTGCACAAGTTAATGAATATACGGCTGCACTTGAAAAACAGCAAGCGGTAAGAAAAGTTGTACAAAAGACCGAAGAACAACTTATAAAGCAAAAAGAGCGTGAAAGGTTAGCAGAAATAAGACTTGCCCAACAAAGGGAAAAGGCGTTTGATAGGAATGTAAAAAAGATAGATGCTGAAAATTCTGCTTACAATAAATTAGCAAAAACAGTAAACAATCTTAGAAAACAATACAAAGATGTTGCCGTTGCACAAGGCGAAAATTCAAAATCTGCAAAATTACTTCTTGCTCAATTAACGCCACTTGATGCCAAATTAAAGCAGATAGATGCAAACGCAGGGCAATTTCAAAGAAATGTAGGTAATTACCCGCGTGTATTTGGATTGGCTGCAAATGCCGTTAAATCATTGGCAAGTGCATTTGGTATATTTATAGGATTTAGAGCCGTTGCAGGTGTTTTTAGAGAGGCTTTAAGAGGTGTTAAGGACTTTGACCAAGGTGTTATTTCAGTCGCTAAAACAACAGGAATTCAAGGAGAGGAATTAGAAAAATTAAAACTTGGAATAATTGCACTTTCTAATGAACTTGAAAATGTTGACACTTCTAAACTTCTTGAATATGGTTCAGTTGCAGGGCAATTAGGAGTAAAAGGAACTGAAAACATACTTGCATTTGCTGAAAGTTTAGCCATGCTGGAGGCGGCTTCTGATGTTACAGGCGAAGAAGGAGGAAAAGCGATTGCAAGGCTTTTAACTCTAACAGATGGGGGAACACAAAACATAAAAGCATTTGGGGACGAAATAGTAAATTTAGGAAATAAATTTGCAGCATCTGAAAATGAGATTTTAGGAAATGCCACACAAATAGCGCAAAATACGGGTGTTTATAAGTTATCAAGACAAGAAGTATTGGCTTATGCAACGGCTACAAAAGCTGTTGGTATTGAAAGTGAGATAACCGGGTCAACAATTGGCAGGACTTTATCAATTTTTGAAAATGCAATAAGAACGGGCAAAGGATTAAAGGCAATCACTGATTTAATAGGCAAATCACAAGAAGAATTAAATAAGCAATTCAAAGCCAATTCAGGTTCGGTTTTAACTGATTTTATCACAGGATTAAACAAGGTTTCGGAATCAGGAGGGTCAGTAAATCAGCAATTAGAATTAATAGGGATAAATTCTGTTCGTGACCAACGTGTTATTGGCTCATTAGCTACGGCAGGGTTTGGAACTTTAACACGTTCTTTAGAAGAAGTATCAAATGCAACTGGTTCACTTGAAAAAGAGTTTGAAGATGCTTCTCAATCTATAAATAACTATTATACGAGATTTACCGTTTCTTTCACAAATCTGATATTATCAGTTGATAAAGGTGATGGTGCATTTTCGAATTTGCTGAAAAGTATTTTAGGTGTTGGTACTGAATTGCTACGTATGGCAGCAGGTACTGAAAAAGCTAAAAGTGAATTGAATGAATATCAATTAGGGATTAGAAATGTAGCCGAAAATCTTGTATCAATGACAAAAGTTATTGGTTCTGTTTTGGCAGGTTACGCAGCATTTAGGGTGTCTTTGGTGGCAACAAATATGCTTTTAAAACTAAGCAATATTTTAACAATAAGTTTAGGCTCAGTAAAGCGTGCTTATGTTACTATAACTAATCTTGCAACGGCTGCACAAAATAAATTCAATGCAGCACAAAAAGCCAATGTTATAGGCGTTGTGGTTGGGTTATTAGTTACTTTGATAACTTTTATGCGGAGTTATAAAACCGCTACTGATGAAGCTACAGAGGCACATAAGAGGTTTAATGATGAACAAAGAAGGCAAGCAGATGCAATAAGAAGTATTGAGGAACGATTAAAAATTGCAAACTCACTATCAAAAGAGGGTTTAGAGCAACTGCGCAGCGATATTGAAGAAGAAATAACTCTTATCAATAAAAAAGAAGATGAAGCCAATATTATAGCACAAAGGGAGGGCGATAAATTATTAGAACTTAGAAAAAAGTATGCAAATGCACGAACAAAACTTGAGAAAATAGGGGCTTATACCGCTATTATGTTGGAGGAAAACAGAATACAAAATATTACTAAATTTGGCAAAGAACAACTCGAAAGGCGCAAAATGTTGATTAAGGCTTTATTAGATTTGGAAAAGTATAATGTAAAAGAAAAAAAGAAAATTACTACCGAAGACAATAAAGACGAAATAATCAGTTATGAAAAGGAAGTAAGGGATTCAATTATTAGGCAAATAGAAGATGAAGAGGTAAGGCGAAAGAAGACTGCAATAGCAGCATTTAAAGACAAAATAGAAAGCCTTAGAAAAGAAGGTAAATTTAGAAATGAACTTGAAATTGAACTTCGAAAAGAACTCGATGCTGAACTTTTAAAAATTACTAAAGAATATCAGGACAAAAGAGCCGAACTTGAAAAGGCACGTTTAGCCAAATTCAAAAGCGAACAAGAAATGTTCTACGATGCTGAAATAATTGAACTTGAAACACAGCTTTTGCAAATTGAAGATGTGACAACACAAGAGTATAAAGATTTACAAGCTAAAATATTAAAGCTAAAAACTGAACAATTAGAACGCGAACTTGAAGAGGTGAGAAATAATGCTGATTTGTCTAATGCTGAAAGATACAAGCGCGAACAAGAAATACTCTTTGAGATTGCAACACTCAATAAGACGACTAAAGAAAAAGAGATTAAAAAAGAACGCGACTACTTAAAACAAGGCACTGATGCACTACAAGCGACACTTGAAGAAAGAAATAATCTAAGGCAGCGTTATTATGACCTTGAAACACAAGAACGTGACAGACAAATACAAATTCAATCTGATAGGGCAGCAGCAGGCATAACCAATCAATTAGCATTTGAAGAAGCACAACAAAAGAAAGCAGCACAAGCTCGAAAAGAGCAACTAAAACGAGAGGCACGCGAAAAAGAAGCATTTGCATTGAGTGAAGTTTTTGTAAATAGTCTGAATTCTAATATCAAAGCAGGTGATAATTATGGAGTGGCAGCTGGTAAAGCACTTGGAGCGGTCGTACTTGCAAAAGGAATTTCTAAAAGTTTACAATACTTTGAAGAAGGTTCTGAATATGTAACTCAAAAAGGTAAGAAAAGCCCCTTTAGTAAAGGTAAAGATACTGTTGATGCAGTTGTAAGGGTTGGCGAAGGTATTGTAACAACAGAGGCTAATCAAGCCTATAAAGGTGTTGTTGGTGCAATGAATAAAGGCATATTCCACGAATTATACACACCTAAAAAAGTAGCGGTTAATGTTGCTGAAAGTATGGCTAATAATGTACTTTTAATTCAGCAAATGAAAGCCAATCAACTACTTGAAAAGATTGCATCTAAGCCATCACAAATGATAGAATTTGATAATTTTGGCAACATCATAGAAACCGTTTACCGCGCCTCAATTAAGGAAAGAACGACATATAAAAACTCGCTTAGCAGATTCAAGAAATGAAAGAACGCCACCTATACAACAACTCCGAATTAAACCCTCCTAATAATTATGAGGCTATTGGCTACGAAATAGTTTATGATAGTTCAGGAAATGCAAACACAACATCTACTATTGACTTAGAGATTGGAGCAGGTGAGCCAAACGATGCTTACTCATTGGCTAAGGCATGGAAAGAAAATGACATTACACAAGGATTGCCATATAAGGTAATTGTAAGTAATGAAATGGGTAAGGAGTTTACTATTTTCGAGGGATTTATTAACCTTTGGTCTGCAAAAGTAAACGAGGCAAACAAGCTAATTGAGGCACAAGCACAAGAAACAAGGGGGTTAAGTTGGTTAGCAGAAAATGGAGATGGGGTTAATTTCGAGTTTCTTTATTCGCAGGGATTTATCACCGATGATGATTTTGTTGATGTGCCTTATGTGATTAATCGAGTGGGGCGAAATTCTGAAACATTCCTTACTTTATTGAGTGGTTTTGTCATAACAATGGAATTAAGGAAGCTAATCATTTACGAATTACCTGCTATTTCTTCAAGGGTGGCAGGTGTTACAACTACTATCCCTGCAATCGTTGAACTAATTGGATTTATTGTTTATTTAACATTGCTATTTCTTAGCCTAATTGCTATTGTTTTAGAGTTATTCGACTTGATAATTAATCCGACAAAGTACCATAAAGGAATGAAGGTTTTGAACCATTTGAACGCAATATGTAACTATTTTGGCTTTACTCTATCAAGTTCAATACTGCAATCTGATGTTTGGAGAAAAGCCGTCATATTACCTGAAAAATATACTATTTATCAAAGCCCTGCAAGAAGGTTTTTAGGCAGAATTAAAACAACAGAAGGAACAGAAAACGGATATTATAGAGGAACGGTGGGAGAGTTTTTGGAAGCAATTAGAACAATGTTTTATGCTAAAATAAACATCATTGATAATGTTCTTTACATTGAGAAAGACGATTTCAGAATTGGTACACCTGCCTTTAAAATACCCGACTTAGGAGGCGAATATCAAACTTATACATATAATATAGATGACTTTTACTCTTCATTTATTTTGGAATTTGTGAACGATTCCGATGATAGAAATACTATTTTGAACTTCAAAGGCACATCGGTGCAAGTAAATACTAAGCCGTCAGCAATATTTGACCAGCGAAATAATTTAGCGCGAAGATTAGACCGAGTTACAATACCCTTTGCATTGGGAAAAAGAAAAGCCAAATTAAACTTTGTTGAGAAAGTTGCAAATACATTTCTGAAAGTTGTTCAAGAAATAGTTAATGGAATTATTGCATTGCTGAACGGTTTGATTATAGCCATTAATTCGCTTAGAAGTGCTTTAAAAAGCATTGTAAAGGCGCTTCGATTTATTGGCTTAAATGTGAATTATAACCCACAACCGATTCCACCAATTCCGAAAGTTCAATTTAATATAATTGAGAATAGAAAGAATTACTTAGTTATGGAAAACGATTTTGTTTACACGCCTAAAATCTTACTCCTAAATGATGATGGTAAATTAGCCCCCGAAAATGACACCCATTTGAACGCAAAATATTTATATGAGAATTTCCACTATTTAAGAAATTTTGTTGATGGAAATAATCAATGGCTAACTTATGATTTGCCACCTATTCAAATTGGGTATGAAGAAATGGCAGCATTACGATTAACTAATTACGCTGAAAATGCACAAGGTCAAGAAGTAGAAATATTAAACATGAAACTAAGCCCTGCACTTCAAGTATTAGAAGGTCAGTATCGAGTTAGGCAAACTTATGCCAATAATTTGAGTGTTGAAATTATTGAGCCTGAATAACATTATTTAATTAAATTTGCCACCATGCAAGACCATATCAAAAAGAGCCTTACTGACAGCATTAATAACATTTCGCAAGGAGTTGAGGGCTTGTCAATGTTTGTCGATGCGTTTAAAAAAGGACTTACACCAGAACAACAAAAAGAAGTTGACGAAAAGCTGAAAGAGGCTAAATTTGATAAGCATTTGGCAAAAGCAAAAAGAGAATTTCAGAAAGCAAAAACACATATAAATAATGCTTAGAGTTCAATCCATATCATTTACTAATTTAAGCCGAAAAACGGCAAAGCAAACATCACAAGAGTTGGTTGGTGTTGTTGGCGACCAAATACGCGCAAACATTACCTTCAATTGGAATAGCGTATTTTGGGGAACCGGATTTAATGAGGTGGAATTTACGCCCGACCCCAAAGATATAGGACTTGCAGCAGGCACCTCAACTATTGGATACGTTTATTCAACTGATTCAATATTTACATCTGAAAATTGGAAGGTAGGCGATTATATTGGTGTGTTTACGGCAGCAACTATAAACCCAATTGCGTTTTTCTTAATTACTCAAATAATTAGCCCTGAAATATTAGTTTTTGATGTAAATGGCTCAACTGCTTTTAACTCTAACTTCACTTTAGGTGCAAATGATTTTGTAGGTTGCGCGCCTCTATTTGATAATCTTGTTTTTGATTATTCGATAAATAATAACTTTGACTCTTTCAACTTAAATGACATTGGAAACGGTCAGCATAGAGCTTTTGAGGCTACATTATCAACTATTAACTATAATGACAATTCAAAAGGGATTAATAGAATACCGAGCGCATTTTCAGTCAATCAGATTTTAAGAACTGGAAATGATTTAGATTTTACATTTACAATTCAACATACATTTATACTTTATCCGTTCCATTTAGCAGGCGAAGAAGCCCCGGAAAGCGTGGATAGATTCGAGGGATTAAATTGCCTGTCATATTATTTTCAAGCAAATATCAAAAAACATGATATGCAAAATGATAGAATTATTTTAAGCACTTCTCAAAATGGTAATACTGGAGGCATAAATCAAACTATCAATTCAGGAATAGACAAAGTAACTGCCTATGATTTAGCAATAGTTGATAGTAACTCAAATCCTGTTACTAATATACTTTACCCTGACACATATATTGCAACATTTAAGCTAAACTATGGAGGCTTAACGCCTGATGAAGCAGACACTGCAAAAGCATGGGGTTATATTGAGCAAGAAATAATCGATAATGATAAAACATTTAGACAGTTCTATCAATTTGATTCTTCAACAAGAACTAACGTAAACTTTTTAACGGGTGCAGCTTCGAGTAATGATTTCACGGATTATATTCTTGTCAATACAGTTAGAGCGCAAACAATTTCAGGCGATACCGTTATTACAATTACGTTTAAGGTAATGGAAAGCACACCATTAGGCAACTTTGTTTTATGCTTAAATCATGAGCCTGATACGTTAAATAATACGCGTAAAAACATCTTTATATTTTCGCTACCAATTAGCCCAACTCCACCCGATTTAGGAGTTACTTTTGATTCAACTCGATTTGTAAAAGACACTGGAACTATTGACAGAATTTCGCCAAATATGGAGCTTTTGGCAATTAATAGATTCTTTGTAAAAGTTGACCCTTTAACAGATGTTAGAATAGACAGAATTAGACTTAAATTCATTGCTAAAACTGTTAGTGATGGATTTATAAACACACTTGAACAAACAGATATAAACACACTTGGCGCGAAAGTTTTAGACGGCATATTCCAAAACCTTGTTTATACTATTGCAAAATCATATCCACGTGAAGCAAGCGACTTGTATAAAAATATTACAGTTAACAGAAATAGCGATTTTGATACAAGCGAATTGAGATGCTTTGAAGTGCAAACACCTTATATTTTTAGATATGAAGATTGGAGGCAGTTTATTGCTATTAATGGCGAAATATTGACAAGTTCAGCTTTTGACCATACAAAAGAGTTTAACGGATTCCAACAAGTTTGGCAACGATTTAGCACTTATTTTGACCATTTAATTGAACTTACTTGCTCATTGGATGGCGTTCAATATTTACTTTCAAATGATATTGATGAGGAACTTGAATTTGAAGACTACGACACAGGAACTATTACCGTAACAAATGACACCCAAAACGGCTTATTCGTTGATTTCGCAGACAATGTGGTTACTGCAACAAAAACGGATGCTTCATTTGAGGATTATTCAGAGCTTGATGCAAGGGGTATATTGTGGGCTAATCTTTACAGAAACGGAGGGATTGAAACAAATGCAAGGGTTAGCAGTTTGAGAAGCCACGACCCTTATAGATTATGGAAGTCTGATAATGTGGAAATAACTAAAACCAATGCAACTACTTTTCAATTAAGGGCTACTTTAAACGGAAAACGAATAAAAGAAGGTGCGAATAAATTAAGCATTTGGAGTGATTTATCTTTTGTTGAGCCCCCCAACGGTTTTTTCATATTTGAAGTAAAAACAGATAATGCAGGGACAAGCGCAAGTGATAGTTTTAGTTTGCCTTTAGTTCCTACCGGTACTTATTCTTTTGATGTAGTTTGGGGCGATAATTCTGTAAGCACTATAACTGCATGGAATGATGCCGCGAAAACACACCAATACGCAAGCGCAGGTACTTACACAATTACTATTATAGGCGTGCTTAGTGGTTGGGCTTTCAATAACGGTGGCGACCGATTAAAACTACTTTCAATAACTCGATGGGGTTGCTTTGAAAGTGGCAACACTATTGGCACATTTAGAGGGTGTAAGAACTTAGATTTAACTACAATAGACGATGTGCCATATTTAGGAAATACAACTACATTGTCTTTCTTTTTCGCAGAATGCACATCTCTAACAACTATTGACAAAATAAACGATTGGGATGTAAGTAATATCACAAACATGAATGCAATGTTCTTTGCTGCAACATCATTTAATGATGATATGAATGATTGGGATGTAAGTAATGTGACAAACATGCGAAGTCTGTTCGATTATGCAACATCATTTAATGGCAATATAACAAGTTGGCAAACAACATCAGCTACTAATATGTCCTTTATGTTTTATAACTGCACAGTATTTAATCAAGACATTTCAGGATTTGACACTTCAAATGTTACTGACTTTGATTCAATGTTTACATTTGCCGGTGCATTTAATCAAGATATAGGAGTATGGGATATGTCACACGCGCAAAATATAAATTCAATGTTTCAATTTTGTACTGCATTTAACAAAGACATAAGCAGTTGGAATGTTTCAGATGTTACTTCTGCATTAAACTTTATGGGAGGGAAAACAACGTCTGATTATAGCCACTTGGATGCAATTTACAATACTTGGAGTACTTTAAGTTTACAAAGTGCGGTTACTTGTAGTTTTGGAACAATAGAATACACCGCAGCAGCGGTTACAGGACGGACTAATTTAGTTTCACAAGGATGGATACTTTCGGACGGAGGGTTAATATAATATTATGATTTGGACAGAAGATTTTGACATTTTACGAGGCAATCCAATTGTAACACCTACATACAATTTATTTAGGTCAAATAATGATTGTAGCTTTAAAATAAAGGTATTTGCAGACCTTTCAGACCCCACAAATGAGTTGACTAATGACTTTAGTTCGTTTATTACTTTCTATGCAAGTGTAGTAAGTTCTGCAAGCGTAGTATTGTTTAGAAATGGCATTGAAGTACCGTATGCAGGATTAGGCACTTTGTACGATTTGGGTTTCTTTGCTAATAAATTCAATCAGAAGCCTATGGGATTCAGATTTGATTGGAATGCTATTTTAGATGCACATGGTGCAGGTTGTTATCAACTAAGATTTAGAGGCATGATTGGAAGCGTAGAAGTTGACCGATATTCATTTAAATACGAATTACTACCATTTGATGAAGATGCAGCTGACGAAACCGTTAGGGTTCAATATTTTCTAAATGGTGAACTTGGCGACCCTGAAAGTGAACTTAATAGGCGCGACTTTCAAAAAATCAATTGGGAAAATCAGATACGTATTCCAAATTCAATATTTGGAAAAGATAATTCCGATGCTGAAAATGAATCAGTTCGTTATCAAACCGGCATTAAAATACCTACTCAGCACATAAGACGAACTCGTTACATTTGGAATATTGGTTTTATTTGGCAAAAGCTACACAGGTTCATTCAGTTCGATATTCTAATGGGCGAAAACATTACTATGACTGATTATAATCTGATTAATCCAACAAGGCACACCAATACTCCCGTAATCAATGCAGGTGAATACAAACCTAATTACAACGACTTATCAGAGCTTGCAGATGTTGATGTCGAACTTGAATCAGCGTATGATAATCATTATAAGTTCAAAAATTGATTATATTTGCATTATGAAACACATATTAATTGGACTAATCGGATTAACTCTGTTGGCTACTTCTTGCAAGAAAGAAAAGAAAGGAAAAGGCAATCAACAAGCGCAAACAAATGAGATTGTAGGAACTTGGTATGAAGATTCGAGCCATACTGGATTACATGGCAAAAACTACCCCACTGGAACTGAATGTATAAACCAAAATACACATTCAAAGCTAATCATATCAAATGACACTTTACATCATGTTAGATGTATCATAGGCACTCCAATTGAAACAAAAGTAAAATACACTTTGAAAGGCAATTACATTCATTATTTTGATGATTCTTCATATTACGAAAAGCCTACAAAATCACAATTGAAGGTTTATGATTATTTTGAGACAGATACTTTGATAACTTGGTTTAGTAAGTAATATGGCAGCACCTGATAATAATACTAATGCTGAAAAGTGGACTTTAGAAGAAGCAGAAAAATTCTTTAATGAGGCTTATGAATTATCTAAGGACAAAGACTATGATTTTATTGGCGAAATAGCTAAAGAATTAAATCAGTACCATCATTTGTTTACCTACTTATCTGACAAGTTTCCTACTTTAAAAACAACATTTGAAAGGATAAAAAGCAACTGCGAAGCCAATTGTTTTTACAACGGTAAAAAGCAAAACATTGTACCAAGTCTTGCTATAATGAATTTAAAGTCCAATCATGGTTGGACAGACCGATTAGACACAACCACAAAAGACAAAGAAATAAGTTCAAGACCTATTATAAACTTCACGAATGGAAATAACACTAAACGAGAAGATTCAAGAACTTTGGACAACGAATAAAAGATATATTCTTATTACTGGAGGACGTGGAAGTTCTAAATCTTTCAGCGTTACTATTTACCTTAACGACCAATCTTATAACGAACATTTTAAAGCGTTATTCACACGTTATACAATGAAGTCTGCTCATGACTCAATCATACCCGAACAAAAGGAAAAGATTGAGTTATTAGGGCAAGAGAAAGACTTTCATATTACAAAAGAGGACATTATTAATAAGGTTACAGAAAATCAAATAATGTTTCGAGGCATTAAAACAAGTTCAGGCGACCAAACCGCAAACCTTAAATCACTTGAAGGAGTTACTCATTTTGTAGTTGATGAAGCTGAAGAGTTTAAAGATGAGGAAACATTTGATACGATTAATCTATCTGTTAGAACTAAAAAAGCAGAAAACAAAGTAATAATAATTTTAAACCCATGCGATACTAATCATTGGATTTACAAGCGTTGGCTAAAATCTACCCACAGAATTATTAACATAGATGGCTATGATGTACCTATAAGCACTCACCCTGATGTATGTCATTTACACCTTACATATTTAGACAACTCCGAAAACCTTTCAGAATCCTTTTTGAAGGAAATGGAGCAAATGAAAATAGATGCACCTGCATACTATGGACATAAGGCAATAGGTCAATGGTTAGACCATGCAGAGGGAGCAATAATCAAGAACTATAAACAATTCAATCTATCAGAGTTGAAAGATTTACAACCGGATAAAATAGGTTATATTGATGTTGCAGACGAAGGAACTGATTATACGTGCTATGTTATAGCTGCAATACAAGGGCGCAAATTAATGATTGTTGATGTTGTTTATAGTCAATTAAATACAGATGTTACGTTGCCTTTGTGTGTTGCTTTAAATGCCAAACATAAGCCTAAATATGTACAATGCGAGGCTAATAGTATGGGTGCAATGTTTGGCAGAACTTTAAGAAGTCAAATAGAAACATCAACAGATTTAACCCTAATCAGTTCAACACAAAACAAGCACACTCGTATAATTATGGAGGGTATGTTTATTAGTGAATATTGCTATTTTTTAAAGCAAGAAGATAGAAGCGGGGAGTATCAAAACTGGATAGATAATGTTTTAAACTATGACAAAGACCCGAAACTAAATAAACATGATGACGGAATAGATGCGCTTGCAGGACTTTCTAAAATGGCAAGGAGTTACTTTTCAGATGTGTTTAATTAACTGATAGTTATTATTAATCTATCTATAATTGGCTTAGCTTCTGCAATGGTCATTAGTCCGTTAGCAACCGCATTGTTTAATGCACTAATAGCCCTTTCAATAGCAGCTACACCGCTTAATTTACTTTCTTGTAGTATCTCTAAATGTTCATAACTGAATCTTGTCCTTTCATTAGGTTTTAATATGCCTAATTCAATGAATTTCTTAGTTTCATTTTGTGAAACCATATCAGCAAATGGAATTATTGAATCCTGATAGGTGTGAACTAACCCACTTTTTAAATTCTCAAAGGTTGTATTTGTTAAAAAAAGGTTTGGATTTATTCCATACATATGAGCTGCTACAACTATTCCATGTTCTATCGTCTCAAACAACATCATTTCTTTAACTGGATATGATGTGTTTTTAAAATCAGCATCACCGTTTAAAACTGCAAAAGGTATCTGACCGTCACCATGCCCATAGTCTTGTGAATATTGTTTGTTTAATTTGTCTTTGTCCTCTTGTGACATGGGTTTAGTTCCACCGCTTTCAACAGACTTATTAACAATAAACCCAAGCATACCTTTATTATTAATTACTGCATTTAAGTATGAATAAGAGCCTTTCACCGTTGACATTGGATATTTAAGCGTAACCAATTTACTAACACCCAACAACGGATTATCAACATCTGCATTTTTAATCCAAAGAATATCCTTTACATCAATGGGTTTTTTTGTAGTCATTGAATCTTCATAAATATACCCACTAACAACGCCTTTCATTTCTATCTGGTCAAAGTATTTGCCTGTTAATATTGGCTTTAAATATCGAGGCGACATATTGAACCTACCCACAACACCGCCAACACTTGAAGGCTTATTGAAGTACTGAAAGTTATTTCCGTAAATATTGTATTTGATTGCCAAATCTTTGTAAAAAGTATTTTGACCCTGGTCAAAGTTAGGTTGATAAATGGTCTCGTATGCAGGGTGATTATCTACTTTAACCCAGTCTTTACCCTCTTTTCTTTCAATGTATATTTCAGCATTTGAGAATAAGTTTGCGAACTTCTCAATTACGATTTTAGCTTGTGGGATTTCCTCATATATCTGCTTAACATCATCGGTGCTTATCCATACTTCGCCTCTATAACCAAGCTGATAAAGTATTGAAATAAAGAACCGATTATTATGGAATAGAGATGCTATACCCTTTGAAATACTGCTTAATAAATTCATGTTGCAAATTAAATACAAAAAGTAGTTAATTTGCATTATGAATAGACTTGAATTCTACTTATCACAATTAAAGAAATACGGCAAACAGACATTCTATGTAAACAACTATGTTTATAAGCCTGAATATTTGACCGTTGGCAAATGTGAGAATATTGCTAAGGGTGTAATATTTGCACCACAAGGATTTGGATATATCGACATTGACGGCAAGAATGAACATATACCGCATTCAGGCAAAATAGTAATAGGAGACAATGTAACTATTCATGAAAATACGGTAATAGTAAGGGCTACTGCTGATGATGGGGTGACAAGTATAGGAGATAATACAAAGATTGATACATTTTGCCACATTGCGCACAACGTGAAGATTGGGCGTAATTGTTTGATTATTTCAGGTGCTAAAATTGGCGGTTCGGCAACCATTGGAGACAATGTTTATATCGGTTTAGGTGCATTAATTAGAAATAAAATAACCATTGGTGACGGTGCATTTATTGGGATGGGGGCGGTTGTGGTTAGCGATGTTAAACCAAAAACAGTTGTAGTTGGCAACCCTGCGAAAGAATTAGGAAAATGAGTGTAAATTAATCGAATCAATCTATAAATCAAAATAATTGTATATTTGCAGCGATGGAAGATAAATTAACCCCCGAACAAATAAAGAAAATCCGAGAGGTTAAGGAAAAGGCATTAAACGAAAATTTAATAACAAAAACAGATGAGCAGCCAGTTAGAAAAACTGATAAAAAATAAAGCATTACTTATTGAGCAGAAAAAATCTGCTATTAAATACGCTGATGCAGTTGGCGTTTCTTTTAAAGTGTATGAAAAGCAAGACAGTAACAAAGCATTATCAGTTGAGGAAATAAAAGACCTAAACGAAATCTATGTTAAGTCTGTAATCAACACAACTAATATTTTAGATTCTCATGGTGATGTTCATATCAAAGGTATTTGGACTAAATCACTAAAAGAAAGCAGAAATCTGTTTTTGTTAGAGCAGCATAGGATGGACTTTGACCATTTAATTAGTGACGATGTTAGCGCAAAGGCAAGCGATTTTGAGTGGTCAGAATTGGGGTATGACTACGAAGGCAAAACACAAGCATTAGTATTTGTTTCTAAAATAAGTAAAGAACATAACACTAAGATGTTTGAAAGATATGCAAAAGGACAAGTTAAAAATCATTCAGTTGGAATGAGATATGTCAAACTGTTTTTAGCCGTGTCCGACAAGCGTTATAAAGAGGAAAATGAGGTTTGGGAAAAGTATATAAATGAGATTGCAAATAAAGAAGCAGCAGAGGAAATGGGGTATTTTTGGGCAGTAACAGAGGCAAAAGTCATTGAAGGCAGCGCGGTTCTGTTAGGGTCTAATTATGCAACACCAACAATTGAAATAACAGCCGCCAAAGGCACTGATATAAACGAGCCGTCTAATGACACTCAAAGAAAAAAGGTAGTTATAGACTACTTAACTAAAAACTTTACAATTTAAAAAAATGGAAGAAAAAGAATTACAAGACCTTTTGGCACAAGTTCAGGAGGCATCGAGAAAGGCGTCAAATGAAGCAAATAAAGCAGCATTTGAGACCTTGCAGAAACAAATCGAGGATTTGAAAAATGAAGCGAACAAAGAAATGGCAACAAAGGAAAAAATCACTAAGGAAATCACAAGGCTTGCGGGCGAATTGAAAGCACTTCAAGAAAACGGAAACACACAGTTTAAATCCGTTGAAGACCAAGTAAAAGATGCTATTATCCATAATCTGGATAAGATTAAATCCATTTATAATCAAAAAGCGGGTGTGCTTGAAATAGAAATAAAAGAAGTTGGCAATATTACTACCGAAACCGGCATTAATACTTCACCTCCTAACATTACAGGAACACAGCAAGCACCATTGTCTAATGTTAATTTAAGGGCTGCAAACATCTTAGTATTGACTAACAACATAAATACTAATCTTGCTGCTTATCCTTACACAGAGGCAAAGCCAAAAGATGGAGATGCTGCATTTACTGCGGAAGGGGTTCCAAAAACTCAAATTGATTTAAAATGGGAAACTAATTATGCAAAACCCGTAAAGGTGGCTGCATGGGAAAGACTAACTCAAGAAGCAATCGAAGATGTGGCTGGCTTACAATCTGTTGCAACCGATTTTCTTAGAAAAAAACATGATTTGCGAAAAATGAGAGGTATTTTATTTGGTGACGGAAACGTGCCAAACCCAAAAGGAGCGACAGTTTACGGACGTACTTTTGTTGCGGGCGCAATGGCTGGAAAAGTGGCTACTCCTAACTTTATGGATGCAGTAAATGCAGCTATTACCGACATTTACACAACTCACAACTTCCAAGACGAAACCCCTTACATGGCTTCTATAGTTCTTGTTAATCCGGTTGACTTCTTTATTTATTTAGTAAGTGCTAAAACAGCAGATGGAGTTCCTTTATATCCAACAGCTGCCTTGTTTAATTCTGTAAATATTGGAGGTGTTACAATCTATCCCGAAGAAATGATTCCTGCGGGTAAAATATTTGTTGCTGACATGAGCAAATACAACACAACAAACTATTCTCCATACAGAGTACAAATCGGATGGGTTAATGATGATTTTATCAAAAATCAGTTTGTCATTCTTGGGGAGTCTCGCTTTCATGCGTTTGTTAAGAAACTTGACGAGAAAGCATTTATCTATGATGATATTGATACTATCTTGGATTTGATTGCTGCCCCAACTACATAAAAAATAGGTTAAATAATTATTATAAAAAGGGGTGCAGAAATGTTCCCCTTTTTTTATTTAACTTTGCCCTCATGAAAATAGCAATCGCATTTTGCGCACACAAGCGTAACGACTTGACAAGACTATGTATTGAACATTTAAACACACTAAAACAGCAGTTTGATATTGAGATTGTAGTTTGTTCTACCATTGGCGAAAAGTATGAGAATTGCCATAACATCGAAGCAAAGAATTTCCCAGTATCACAAAAACATAATACCCTATTTGAGTTTTGTAAAACTTTAAAAGTTGATGGAATTATACTAATCGGTTCAGATGATTTCTTGTCAAAAGAGCGTTTAGAATGGTATTTTGAGACTTGTAAAAAAGGAACTCAATCGCTTATCAATGTGAGTAATGTGCATTTCTATTCTACCAAAACGAAAGAATTAGGATTTTACAATGTTGAAAAGCCACAATTAGGTGGGGGGCGTTTCTTCTCTAAGTGGGTGCTTGATAAACTTGATTGGAAGCCTTGGGGGGAATTAGAGATAAACAAAGGATTAGACACCAATTCAGGTATTTATATGGAGAAAATGGGCATAAAATCTAAAACATTAGAGCCTTTAGGAATGTTTTTGGGGGTTCACCACACAATCAACACAAGCAGCGATGCGCGTTTGATTATGTCTGAAAAAGTAGATAATAAACTAATTGAACAAGAATTTGGAGAAATTGGAACTAAAATATTGGAACTTGAAAGACCACCAATAGCAGACCCAAAGAACTTTGAAGGTGTCAGAACTATTAGAACCACATCAAAAAGCCATTCAGGAGCAGGAAAAACTAAAGAAGTAGAGGCTTACACCGCTTATTTACTTGTACGTTCAGGAAGGGCTATTTACATTGACTAAAACAAAACTATGCCATTACCGGTAAACATATTAGTAGAATCTGACTTTATAGGTTATTATGGCTTATATAAAGGCACAGACGGCAAAATACAAGCGTACATCAATCAATATGTGCCTAAGTTTCTATATGAGATATTTGGGGCTGAATTAAGCGCGTTGGTAGTCCAAAATAGAGATATTGCAGAAACACCCGAAAATAGATATTACAGACTAATTAACGGCATTAAAACAGATGATGATTGCGGCACTTTTTACACAGGATTAAAACCTTTATTATTAGGCTTGGTTTGGTTTCATTATGTGGCTGATGACAAATATAGACAAACGGCAGGAGGCACTAAAGTACAAGATGCAGAAGTAAGTAAAGGAGCAAGTTTTGACACCTCATTTATTTATGAGAAATACAATATTTCTATTGATAATTGGAAGGCATTGCATAGATATTTGTGTGATAATAAGGATGTCTATCCTGAATTTAAAGGCAAATATAAAAAATACAGCTCATGGCTATAACACAAAAAGACCTTGCAAGCCCTAAAGATGTCATTGCTTATTTTGTAAGCAAACTAAACAACTGGATTAATGTTGCAAGTGTTGACGATTTGGGCAGTAACCAATGGAAAATACTTACTTGTAATACCAAATGGGCGCAGAAAGGCTTTATTATTCCTGATATTGGAACAATTATAGATGTTGATGTTAACAACTCTATTACCGTTGAAAGTGAAACGGAAATATCACTTGAAAACTTTGAATTATATCCGGTTAAGTTTGTGCATGGTACTGCTATACAAGTAAACATCGAGAACTTTACGGGCGAAAATAGCTTAGACCCTAAACTTAGATTGCCGGTTATTTATTTACGTGAATTTACGGAAATGACAAGGCAAAGCCAATGGTCAAATAATCTCATTAGAATTGAAATACCATTGACATTATATTTTCTTACTAAAGGAAATCATGATTCATGGAAGACATCTGATGCTTATAATGAGGCTATTTACCCTATGAAAAACTTAGTTGATGAGTTTCAAAAGGTACTTTATAAAGAAAAAGGAAATGTTGGAAATTGGACGGAGGACACTTTAAACTTTCACCCTAAATTTGGGGTTAGATATGTTAAAAAACAGAATACAGACAGTAAAGGTGTTGAGGTTAATTACTTTGATGATAATCTTACTGGAGTAGAATGCAATATTAATTTACCGTTAAAGATTGATTTCTGCAAATCCTGCAAAGATGGCGAACCGCCTTTGCCGAAATTTACCTTGTTTGTTAATGAAGAAGAATTTGAAACGTTTGAAGGTGGTAGCGGAAATTTAAAAGTAGTCAATAAAAATTTAGGTGCGGTTGGAGAAAAAGAAAATAGTAATTTTGTCGTGCGAAACTTATTTGTACGAAGGCACGACTACCAAGAGCCTTACAGCTATTGCGGTGTGGCAAATGACGGAACGCAGGAGAACAGCACAGGATGGAAGATTACGAGAATTGAGATTTTAGCCGATGCGAGCGTGATAGTAATGGAAGCAACAGGAAAATGGACAGACAGATATATTTTAAATTATGAATAATAAATACAACACAAGCATAGCCCCAATGGGTGATAAGTATGTGCTAACACTAAGGGTGTGGGAAGAAAAAGAGGATGGTGATGTAGTCCTTTCAGCAATAACATTTGTGGCAAATAATATTCAAGAAGCACTTTCGGAACAAAACAAAAGATTAGAGAAATGGCTATAATGTTTCCAATAAGTAACGGCAACTGGTCTAATGCAGCTAATTGGAACAGCGATGACCCTTTGAGAGTAGGAACTGTGCCTACTGTCGGGGACGAAGTGTATCTGAACGGCAAGAATATTACTCCCGACATAGACATTAAAGTAACGAGTATTACCAACTCTTCGCTCGCTGCTCCAAGTATAGCAACGGGAGGATATATGCTTAGTTTTGCTGACGTAGAGCGTACTATTGAGGCATTGTTGATACCTAGTGGTGCCGACTTGTTGTTAATTAACACAATATCTGGTCAAACACTTAATCTCATTGGCGGGGCTGCTATTGGTGTAGGTTCAAGTATTTCTTTGTTTCGCCAAAGAGTTCTCGCGGGTACTATAAACTTCTATGGCGATTACCCTATTAACTTAATGTTAAATAACAACACAGGCTCGGCACAAATCAACATATATGGTACGATTTCTTCTCTCGGAACTTCGATGATTCTGCCGGCATTGACAGCGATTAAGGTTCGAATTTTCGGAACCGTAATAAATGGTGCGACTGGATTTCCCATTGTAAATAACAATCCGTCAATACCAGTTGAAGTACTATCCTTACAGCATGACTACACAAAGGCTGGCGGACATATTTCAGGAAGATTTGCGTTTATGACAGGTGGCTCATACATAGGAGAGGACACGAGTGGTAATCCATTGCCACTCACAGACCCGACAACGGCAGACCAAGCTTTGCCGCAAGATGTAAGATTTGGTACGGTGTATAATAACAGAGGTCTCACAGGCACTCTGAAAGTACCTGATAAAGAGAATGTGGCATTGGGTATTGAGTTTGATAACGGAACACTTGGAGAAGCTTTTTTAACCGCAGAGGCTGTGGCACAAGCCGCAGCGCAGGTTGTTGGGGCGCAGTTTAATGGGTTTGAGGGATAGGAAAATGGAATTCGATAAAACGACATGGTATTTAATTTCGGGAGCGATAGGAGCGTTTGCGGCATGGTTAGGAATTGACCCGCTTATTTTCGGATTGCTTACGTTGGCTTTTGTTTTGGATTTTATAACAGGAGTTTTAAGGGCAAGCATAACGGGCGAATACAGGTCTAAAATCGGTTGGGTTAAAACCGTTGCTAAAATTTTAGGCATGTTTTTGCTTTTGCTGTGTGGTATGTTTTTAAAATTGCTGGGAATTAACCATACCTATTTTATTTTTACCATTTTAATGGGTTTAGCGTGTCATGATTTGATTTCTGCACTCGGAAACCTCTACACCATTCGCACAGGAAAGGAACTGCCTGAAATGGACGTTTTCAGCCTGATAATAGCAAGCGTTCACGGCAAGTTGATTGCCATAATCAAAAAACTATTCAAAGAGGACGAAAATGAGGGAAATTAAGTACATCGTAATTCATTGTACTGCGACTTCTCAAACCACAACCATTGAGAGCATACAACGCTACTGGCGGCAAAATCTGGGTTGGAAAAATGCAGGGTACCATTTAATAATAAAACCAGACGGGAAAATTGTTGAGTTAGCAAAAGTGGAGCAGGTGTGTAATGGAGTGGCTGGCTATAACGCACACAGCTATCATATAAGCTACATTGGCGGACAGTTTGGGGACGACCGTACAGAAGCGCAGAAAATGGCTTTAAAATGGCTTATTTTGGGCTTAAAAGACAAATACCCCAATGCTGAAATTTTAGGACACAGAGATTTTCCGAATGTCAAAAAGGCTTGCCCTCGTTTTGACGTGAAAAAACTTGTGAAAGATTTAGAATTGAGTTAAGCCAAAAAACAGTCTATTTTTGCGGCTATGATTAGCCTCACCAACTATTCTCTTGTCATTCTTTTAACAGGTCGGTTATTGTGCAATTAAGAGCCGTTGCAAGGTTTCTCAGGGCTTTATAGGTTGGGTTTCCGTTATTCTCCCATTTACCTACTATAACACGGCTAACGCCCATTTTATCGGCTAATTGCGCCTGAGTTAAATTCTGCTTAATTCGTATTTCTTTTAAATTAATCACGCTGCAAAGTTAATTAAAGTTTGTATAAATGCAAACTATTTTTTACCAGAGTTTTTTCACGCTAAAAATCAATGAGTTAAAAAATATAACACAATAAATGTTAAATAAAGTTTGCACGAATGGAATTTTATATTAGATTTGCAGCATCAAATAACAACAATATGACAGAAATGAGAAGCAGGGCTTTGCATTTAATTTGCGCCCATTACAACTGCGGACAAGACGGCATGGACATCTATCACATGACACCCGAACGGCTATCCACCGCAATCGAAACCAAAGAAATGACATCAATCGTATGTATTGCCATTTTTCACGCATTAACGACAATAAAATGGGCTAAATTGGAGAACTCCCACAATGAACTGGCAAGCGATGATTTGGATGCATTAGAAAACGAAATTAAAATAATTCACGCAAAAATATCTGCTAATTTATGCAATTAGACAACAAAATTATATATTAATATGAAACACCTATTTAACTTTTTATTTGACCAAAAAAGGGCGCAAAAAAGCTCCCTACGGTCAATTGAACCTAAATCACAAGAGCATGAGGTTCTTCTTCAATTGCTTGTAAATTACCCGGAAAAGGTCAGCGTGATTGACCTTGTTAATTCTACAAAATCAGTCAGCATTGGCAGTGTGGTAAGCCATGTAAGATGTAGACTAAAGTCTTTAGGAGATGATTACAGCAATCCGATTAAAAATATCGAACAAAAAGCAGTTAGTAAGTATGGAAATGTTTGTACACATAGTTATTACCAACTTCAACCATTCGCCTTTAACAACGCAATTAAATTAGAGTATGAGTATAGAAACTGTAGTAATCAAAATTAAAAAGGCAGTTAGCGAAGTTACGGACGTAACCATTGCAGAAATGGAAGGGAAGTCTCGTAAACGTGACATAGTTGAAGCGAGGCATGTATCAATGTATTTCATCAAATTAAAATTACCGGGATTAGCACTTGTAAAGTTAGGAAAGATGTTTGGTGGTCGTGACCATTCAAGCGTAATACATGCAATTGAATCAGTATTCAACTTGAAGGAAGTTGATTGGCGCATGAAGGAGGTATATAAGCATGTTGAGGCTAAGTTAGCAACGGTATATCTACCTAAGTACACTAAGCAGCATTGTCAGGAATTAATAGGTTTTGAATTGTGAAATTGAGTTGCTTAAACAGACTAAAATTGATGCAAGGAGTAAAGCATTACAGCTTTTTTATTTGTCGAACATTCCAACCCGTTTGTCGATGCGTTAAATGTTAGTGTTGCACCTATGTAACAAATAACTACCTTTGTACCATACAAAACGAGATAATTATGAAAGCATTTAGATATAACACCAAAAACAGAAGCGACAGAAAATACAACAACTGCGGAAAAGAGAAAAATCCAAATGCTGTAAAATTTTACGCTTCAAATATGGATTATGCTAATAACTACAAATTCATCTACAGTGAAGATGGCGAGGCTATTTCTGAATGCTCTTTAGAAGTGGTTGAAATTGAAGGCGTAAATCTTTTTGATATGGCTAATAACTTCAAATCATTATCTACTTACAACAACTACATTACTTCTGAAATAGGAACGCAATTTAGAGATTATACACGCTTTATGAATAATGCTAAAAAAGCAAGTGAGCGCAAAATGTGGGCTAACCAAATAGAGCAGTTAAAAAATAGAGAGAATGAGTTGATTTCAAATCTTTTTTGCAACGAATTTCAACCATTATCTGATTTTGAAATACAAAACGAATTAGTATCTGAACTAAAGGCACTTGGTTTTGATGGCTACACTACAAATAACGAAATAGCTATTTTCTAATGAAAGATATAAAATTATTGATTAAACCATGCTAAACGAACTTAAAAAAATCAGACTAAAAGCAGGGCTAAGCCAATCAAAGCTTGCCCGCATTTCCGGTGTTAGTAGAGCCACAATAATAAGGCTTGAAGACCGAGAGGATATTGATACGAAACATTCAACTTGGATAATGTTGGCTACTGCTTTAGAGTGCCAAATTACTGACTTTAATATTCAACCTTCTAAGGTAGATGACATCAATAAAATAGCTAAAATCAAAGAGGCTATTGAATTGGAAAAGATTAGAAAGGAGGGTAAAAACAATATCGAACTATGATAACAGAAAAAAACCTCTATGATGCTATCTTCTTTGAAGACAAAGCACACTACGAAAAAATCATCAAATGGATGACAGATATAGGGCTTTCAAAGTCAAAGGAAATTTTGCGGGACATAGCAGATTTTGATCGAAAAGAACTTTATTTTGTAACCGATTATCCAAACCACAAAGGAGAGCATATACAAGAAGTTGTTTATATTAAAACCATCGAGAAACTCCAAGATTTTTTGGAACATAAGTATCAGTTGTCGTGGTGGTTAGAGAAGTTGGAGGTATAATCTACTTGAGATATGTGTGGTACGGTATGTCGTTGCGAGAAATGTAATAGTAAAAAAGTAGGCAGAACGGTTCTCGGCTATATTTAGTGCCGAATTAAATAGTATAAACTTTAAATAATAAATAAAATGAGTAAAGAAAACGAAAACTTGAATGAAGCAGAAAACTCGGCATTGAATATAGCCGATGTTAGCAAATCGTTAGCCCCTCACCGATGTCCTGTATGTAACGGAAACGGATTAGTACCTAACGGTTTTTATATGCAAACAAGCGGTCATTGGTCAACAAGTAGTATTACACCCGAAACGTGCCGTTCCTGCAATGGTACTGGAATTGTCTGGGGCTAATGTTTGCTAACGTTTTGCGTATATGAGAAGTGGCACTTGTAGGATGTTGAAATTTAGCACAAATGTTCACGTGCCATTTCTTATATACGCTGTTAGCAGTAGTGCCTTTCTCTAATTAAAACAAAACTTCTGGGCGGAGTTATAAAACCCAATATAAAACAAATGAATAATTTTAAAACAGAACCAATGGTGAAGCACAGTAACCAAGTTCACACAACAACAGATTACTTTCTATTCAAACCGATTGAGGGTAACAGAAACAAAAACATCATTCATTTATCACGGTTGAAAAAATCAATTTCTGAAAACTATTTATTTACTGTAATTATTGTGAATGAAAAGTATGAAATAATTGACGGGCAGCATAGATTTGAGTGTATAAAGGAATTAAAACTACCCCTGCATTACATCGTTTGCAAAGGGTATGGATTAAGTGAAGTTCACGTTTTGAACCAAAATTCAAAGACTTGGAATGCTGATGATTATTTAACTGGTTATTGCAATTTAGGAAACAAAAACTATTTGCAGTATAAAAAGTTCAAAGAAAAATATCAGTTAGGTCATAACGAATGTATGGCTATGCTAACTGGGGTTAGTACAGGTGGAGGAATTATATTTGAAGACTTTAAAAACGGTAATTTTAAAATTACTCATCTTGAAGAAGCCGAACATAGAGCAGAAAAAATTTGGCTATTTAAAGATATTTACGATGGTTTTAAAAGAAGGGCATTTGTTTATGCTATGCTTTACTTATTTGATAAGCCACAATTTGAGTTTACGGAATTTTTGCAAAAGGTAAAAAACCAACCATCAGCATTAACAGACTGTAACGACAGCAAGCAGTATGTTTCTTTGATTGAAGAAATTTATAACTATCGCAGACGTGAAAAAGTTAACCTTAGATACTAAAATTATGGTAATATGTCAGTCGGCTTGTGGGTCGGCTGGCATTACTGCTAACGATGGTGGTATGGTTAGTTGCCGATTGCGGGCTACTTTCCTGTCAAATTACACAAAATTACAAGCGGGTGGTAACGCTTCAAATTATTACAAACACGGCAATTAACTATACCACGTGTTATAGCCAGTATTTTATATGATTATGAAAACAAAATTCGTAGAATTACCATTACAACAAAAATCTTTTGTCCTTAAAAATTATGAATGTCATTTTGATGATATTTTAACAAATACTTGTTTAACGTGGGTTTTATCTCCTACTGAAATTTTAAAAACAGATGCTTGGATGGTTGCTTTGTCTTTTTTTATCGGTCAACAACTTGACAGGTCTAATTTAGAATTAACTAAAAAATTTGAATGGCTTAGAGAAGTTTCAATCTGCATAATTGAAGATGCAAAAGACAATGAGTGGTTTGAGTTGGCTAATAATTTTGAACGGTTTATCTGGTTTTGCGAAATGTTTGTTGCGCAACAAAAGTCAAAGCCTATCCCATTTGTCAACTCAAAGAAAACGCCAATAAAATTAAATCCTGATTTCTCGGATTTGGGTCTTTAATATTGGCTATAAACGTATTGGGGCTATATGCCGTTGCGTATTAATAACTAAAAATTTCAAATATGAACAGAACAGAATTACAAGCAAAATGCTCAGAAATAAACCGAAACAGCAATGGCATTATAGCCGTTGTT
>Ga0116143_10001235_pt1 | contig 31721 bp, 18 predicted proteins | sample AD_UKC034_MetaG_FD_89745 | JGI IMG/M metagenome (GOLD analysis project Ga0116143, IMG submission 89745) | Active sludge microbial communities of municipal wastewater-treating anaerobic digesters from USA - AD_UKC034_MetaG | ecosystem: Engineered > Bioreactor > Anaerobic > Digestate | place: USA... | reverse complement strand
TTGACCACCGGAGCCTGTTTGTCCAGAATGTTGATGTATTGAATGCAGACCGTGTCTTCTCCGGTACACCAGTCCGTAAACCTCCATTCCCTCCGGATTTTGAAACCCGTTCCGCAGATGGGGAATACCAGGTCCGTGTAATAGAATACCATTTTGCAAAGAACTGCGCCCGAAGGATACATGTTTACGCAGGTGTCGATGAGTTCCCCATCGCTGTTGAATACACTGTCTTTGATAAACGGCACTACCTTGAGCAGGGGCGATATGCACTTCCGGTCGCCGCTGTTGAAAGTATCTCTTTTTTGAAGGTCCAGGAGTTTTTCGGGTGTCGGGTAGTAGGGGCTGGAAGAATTGGAGGAGAAATAGATGAGATCAAAATTCTTAGGGTCGTTGTTTGCCCCGTCATTGTTTGGTTTTTTGCACCGGACCAGGCAATTCAGGGTCACCATGTCCGGGCACTTGATCAATTCAAAAGAATCCCGCCGGATGGTGAGCGTGTCAATACAGGTCCCGGAGTTTCCCCAGGTATCGAAAGACCGGATCTTGCGGATCACATGGCCAATCCCTACCGGTGAAGTACAACCTAATTCCTCCCACCGCAGGGATTCGATGATGGATTTGCCATCCTCCGCGCAATTGTCCACGATCTTTTCCACCAGTTCATTGTAGCGGGCGAGCTGGAAACAGGAGATCACCGCATCCTGGCAAAAGGGCTGCGGCGGGGCCTTGTCTTCCACCGTGAGAAAACCCCAGCAACTGTTTCCAGGAGCCGATACGCTGTAGATCATGGTGTAACCAATGTGGGAACGGTTGACCTCTGTGCCGTTCAGCTTGGCCGTCCCGAAAGGGTAGGTCAGCTTGACGGTATAGGCACAGGAAGGGTCTGGATTTTCCAGGAAATCGTCTGCGTCGAACGTCCTGTTACAACCGGTTCCGGGAAGGGAAGCGTGGATATGATCGTTGCAAATCAAATTGCACTGGGCGTGGGCAGGGGGGGTGAAGAAACCGGCACAAACACTTACAATTAAACAGAATCTAAATAGGCTTTTCACGGTGATTATGAATTTGTTATAAAGTCCGAAATTTAAAATAACCTTAAGCAAAAATCATGCTTCAAACCCAGCTATTTGGAATATTCCTTTAACTTATACAAGCTAGTTTTAATGCAAGGATCTAAGGGTTTAAATCACAGCGAATGACATAGATAAGGGGCCGTAATATGTTTAAATGGCAGGAGGGGCTCAATCGTTAAAATCAAAGGGTTTAAAAAAAAAGGACCCGGCCGCCGGCCGGGTCCTTTAATCAAGACAACATTTCTAAAAAAAGATCAATGGTGAGATCCTTTTCAAATAGGCTACTGGAATTATTCCACCAACAACATCTTTTTGGTATCGCTGAATGATTTCGTTTTTATGCTGTAGTACAGGACTCCGGCGCTTCCAAATTCATTCCTGTTGACCACCAGTTGGTTGGCCCCTTTCACCCCGTCAATCTGGTAGGATTTAATGAGCTTGCCGGTGACATCCGTGACGCTAAGGGTTACGGCTTCGTTTTTGGCCAGCTCAAATCCGATCAGGGTCTGGGCTTTGAATGGATTGGGCGTGTTTTGATAGAGGACGTAATTGGAAGGTCTTGAGCTTTTTCCAATCTCCAGGCTTACCCCAAGGTATTTGGTATTATTGCCGTCTTCGGCATAAGCTTCCGCACGGGTGAATCTGGAATTGATTTTCAGGCTCTCGCTGAGGGTCACGTCTTTCGTTGCTTTCACTTTAAGGCTGAATGCAACGTCGTTCGGGTTCAGGCGGGCGCCTTTTTCCTTACTCCAGCTGGTCGTGAGGTAACCCTGGTTCAGTTTTGTCAAACCAAAGTTGCTGGCATCCACTTCCAGGCTGCCCTTTTGGATATCCACGAGGGTCAATCCATGGAGCGCGAGGGAGAACTGATAACCTTCAATACCTGAGAAGTTGTCCGCACGGAAATCAATCGTTGCGGTTTCACCGGCTTTGAGCTGGCGGTCCTCCGTTCTGAATTGCAGGGTAGCGCTTGCCTCCCGGGCTTCGGCACCCAGCAAGCTGTGCGGGGTGGCGGTGGTGTTGACGTCGCCGATCTTGATGCCCACAAAGTCCCTGTTCAGTTCATTTTGACTCAGTTTGCTGATATCAATTTGTTCCGGGAAGGAGGTCTTCAATGGGTTTTTACCGGCTTCAAACTGGTAGGTTTTCGGTACGAATCTCCAGCTTTGATTATTGGGCAATTCATCGTAAACGGCCAGGATCAGTTTTCTCAATTCCACCAGGTCGAGTACCGTGATGTCGGTGTTTTTGTCGACATCGGCGGCAATGATCTTATACGGGGAATTGAACGGACTTGAACCTAAGATGTGTTTTTGGATCAGCACCAGGTCGATGGTGCTTACGCCATTCATCGGGTCGTCGTTGCGGGCGGGGATAATGCTGTAATCCGCTTTCATGGGCAGGCCGCCAAAGGAATACTGTCCTTTCACATCGGTGAGGTAGGCCGGCATGTTTTGAGGCGCTTTCACATTCATTTTCACCTTTTCCACCGCATCGTCATTTTCCGTAGAGATTTTGCCGGCTATAGATCCAGCGTTTTCAAGATTATCGGTGCATTTGTTGCCAATCCCGTCCTGAAGCAGGAGGTAGGTGCGGCAATAATCCTTGTTATCGTAAGCATCCCATACGTAGATATCCACCTCAATGGTGTTTGAAGTCCCGTTCGGAATATCGGCACAAGTGAAGACCTTGCTGGTCACACTCTTGTCGGGACCGAAACTGAACACCAGGTTGGATTTTGGTGTACAGTTGTCATAACTTCCGGCATCGAGATCGCTGGCCCAGATGGTGATTTCACCGGTCGAGGGCATGATGACCGTAGCTATCCCGTTGTGGCAATAAGGAGTGGGTTCCTTGCAGTCTTTTACAGTCAGGACAAAGGTGCAGGTATCCACATTTCCGCAATTGTCGGAAGCGATGACGTGTACCAGGTGGGTTCCGTCTTTGATGGTATTGGAAGAGAAGGCCGTCACCGGCGTATAACTCTTGTCATCGATGCTCGCCTTGTTGTATTTGTGATTGGCAACGTCGCTTGCAGAGGCATTGAGATCCAGTTCCCAGCGGAAGGAGATCTTATCGGACGCTGTACAATTGTCGGTCGCGATGAAAGGCACGGAAAGGTTGGGGGCCGTACAATTGGCATCGGTACCGGTATACAGGCAGATGGTCGTGTCGGTGCAGGTGATCACCGGTGCGACAGTGTCGATGACCTTGATGATCTGGGTGTAGGTGATGTATCCGTCCCCTTCATCCTTCAGATGTCTGTACACACAATAACGATCGGTGGGGTGGGCTACTTTCCGGTCATCCACGATCACTTCCGGCTTGCGGTAGTGCGCGTTGGGATCGTATTTACACCAGTCGATCAGTTTCCAGGTCCGAACGATTTTATAGCAGGCGTCGGGAACGATGTCATAACGTACGTCTTCATAATTGACGCCAACCAGTTCGCATTCGTCGTCCATGATGATAGGCCTTCCGGTGCCGTCCGGGCTAAGGCTGCCTTCGACATCGCAACTCACGGTGAGATCCGCGGGGAATTCCACTTCAAAATCAGAACGGTGCTTGGTGATGATTTTCTGGTCGCAAACGACCGGGCTGCCGCATTTGTCGGTAGTCGTCCAGGTCCGTTTTAACCAGCCGTTACCACAGTTGTCCACGTAGGATTCATCCACCGAGGTAATAGTACCGATCCAGCAATTGTCCCAGATGATGAACTGTCCTTCATCCACATCTGCGCCGCGTCCGCCGCTCCTGAGAACAGGAGTCCAGAAAGCGGTCTTGGGATCCACTTTGGTACCGGAGTCTTTGCGGTCCAGGCAGAGCCAGGTATGACAATAGATCGGGGCCCAGTTGTCATGGTCATCTTCACAGATTTCCTTGTAATAGCCATGCTCATCCTGGTGCGCCGGGCCATAGATATTGCATCCGTACCAGCCAAAGGCTTTGCCTGTGGCATCGACTGCATCCGTAAGGTCGCCGTCAAATTCTTCTTCACATTCAATCTCGTTATAAGGGGTGTAATCGTACCTGCAGGAACCGTCATCGGCATGCAGGGTGGGGTCGTAATCGTATTTGCCGTTGCCGCTGGCAAGAATATTGTCGTTGTGGTAATCGATGTCGCATACGGCATGGGCATATTCGAGCCGGTTGTAACGGTGGCCGCGGATAAAGTATTTTTTGCCCTTGATCTCCCGCGCGTCGGCTACGTTGTCGCAGTACCAGTAAAGGTCGGCAGGTTCTTCGCAGACCGGCGGGGTTTTATCATCCACGTAGATGATGACCATACAATCGTTGTACAACCTGGCAGAACAGGTGTTTCCAGGTTCCAGGCCTCCGAAATTATTGGTGGCAGAAGGCAGGGATTCTTCATCTCCAAATTCAAACTCGCAACTCCGCACATAGGTCTCGGAACCGGGATATCTGCCACTGTAATCCACAGACGGCGGATCCCAATGGGTCGGTTTACAGAACGGTCCAAAACTGCTTGTACAGTTTTTATAATTCGGACTGGTTTTGTCATTCAAGTAGAAAAACTTGTAATTATGCCACAACCTGGAAAGCTTAAAGGAATTGTACGTAAACCAATCGTGTTTGCTGCAGGGGAAAACATGGGGATCGTAAAGGGGTACCCCGCAGGCTTCATACACCCTGAGGACCACCTGGTTTTCACCGCATTCGCTGAGGTCGATATAGTCTTTAAAAATGAACACATTGATCCAGGCTTCGAGCCAATCGTCCCAGCGGTCTTTATATTTCCAATAGGTTGAATTGCAATTGGCCGTCCAGTACGATTTCCACGCATTCCGGGCAGCTTCGATGGTATCCATATGGGCCACGGCAAAATGCAATACATTGCAGCAGTTGTCCCTGCTTCCGTTGTCGAGATCGGCGGCATAAACCCTTGCCCAACAAGTGCTCGGATCCACCGTCGTACGGGTATATTCATCGCATACCGGATTCGGGGGGGTCACGTCGCTGACCTTTACATAGATCGCGGTGTCCGTGCGGTTCAGACAGGCATCCACGATGGATACTTCAAGGCGGTGAAAAGCTTTGCCTTTGTAGTCTGATGGGATGGCCGGAAGGCTGATTTTACCGGGCAAAGTACCGTTGATCACGTTGATCTTAGCCGGATGGCTCTCCAGGGTGTATTGGGCAATATAACTTTGTTTTGCATTGACATCGCAATCGTCCACGATCAAAGCATCCAGGTTGATGTTGGCATAACAATTATGAGGACTGGTATTTGCTTTGTAATAAAACTTACTGTTGGATTTGACGATGGGGTCTTCGGAATCCTCTACTTTGATGTATTGAACACAGGTCGTGTCCGTACGATTACACCAATCCACGATCAGCCACTCCCTTCTGATTTTAAAACCGGTACCGCAAATCGGGATGATCTGGTCTGTCCAGGTCAGGCTGGTCTTGCAGAAACCACCCGGAGCAGGATACATGGCTACGGAAGAATCAACGAGTATGCATACTGATCCTTGCATGACCAGCACGCTATCGTCGATGAATGGAACCACTTTGAGTCCTGCCGGTACACATTTGCGTCCGCCGCCAGCCGTATCTCTTTTTTGAAGATCAAGCAAAAAATCCGGGGATGGGTAGTTGGGACTGTTTTTGTCTTTGGATATAAGGGTGATCCCTTTGCCCTGACAGTTGACCCGGCAGCCCAAAACGATGGGATCCGGGCAGGTGACGTTGGACAGGGAATCCCTTCCTATGGTGAGGGTATCTGAACAAGTGGCGGAATTGCCCCAATCATCCCAGGTCCTTATGGTCCGGATCACCCGGCCAAGGCCCGAGACGCTGTCGCAACCCCAATCCGACCACTGCATGCTCTCAATGGCAGAAGAGCCGGCCTGGCCGCAATTGTCTATGATTTCACCCACGATTTCTGACAATCGTGCTACCTGGAAACAGGAGACCCTTACATTCTTGCACACCGGTTGTGGGGCCGCCTTGTCTTCAATGGTGACATATCCCCAGCAGCTGTTCCTGCTCACCGTCTCAATAACCCGGTAGATGAACGTATAACCGATATGGCTTCGGTTGACCTGGTCACCACCTGGTAATTTGGCCGTACCATAAGGATAGCTCAACTCCACATCATAAGTGGTGCAGGTGAGACCCGGATTTTCAAGGAAATCATCGGGCACAAAGGTTTTAAGACATCCATCAGCCGGCATGGAGGCATTGACATGATCGTTGCACACCAGGTTGCAGGTATCCGCCTGGGCACTCATGCTCAATGAGTAGAACAATGCCAGGACCACCGGCAGCCAGCATCGTTTCAGACATAGGAAGGTAATTGTCTTTTTCATTCTAGAAAGTGTTTGATTGAATCAATAGATTTAAAAAATTTAAACTCATAAAGTCGATTTGCTTGCCCTAGCTGTTCCAAAACCATACCAAAACGCGGGGTTTAAAAGACTGGATTTCAGGAAAATAAGCCCCGAAAACAGATGAGTTAAAACAATTACCTATTATAGTATGTTAAACAGTTTTTTACATATTGCACTATTATTTAATATGAATAATTCATTAAAAAAAATCATTATAAATTTTTTTAGTAATATGACTTTCACGGGTTTTAAAGTTTATTTTTAGAGCGGTTGGATTTTATTTTTACCGGCCGGAAAGCGAAACAAAAACATGGGTCAGTACCGGATTTTCCAAAGTTGTTTTTGGCAACTCAACTCCGTGGTTTATCATGAAAACAAGACCGTCCTTTGCTGGGACCCTGCCTACTCCGCGGCGGAAATTGAAAGGATCCGGGCAGCGATGGATCCGTCCGGGATTGTTGACCACTACCTCCTATATACCCATGGGGATTATGACCATATCGCCGGGGATTCCGCCTTTACCGGACCTTTGCGGGTCGGTTCCTTTGGGATGGCAGAACGAAGGGATAAGGCCGAAGCATTGGGTTTGATCGAAGCCGTAGATCATGAGTATTATGTTCGGAGAGACTTCCCGCCCAGGTTTCCAAAGCTGGATATCAAGGTTGAGGACAAGGGTCCAAGCACACAAAGGCTAAGCGATGTGGAGGTTCATTTTTTCCCGGCGCCGGGCCATACCGCGGATGGGCTATTTACCCTGATCCCCTCCATGGGCTTATGGATCGCCGGAGACTATTTATCCGATATTGAATTTCCTTTCGTGACGGACCTGGGGGCTTATGCACAAACCCTGGAAACCGCATCCCGTATTCTGGAAGACTTTCCCATCGAAGTCATGGTTCCCGGACATGGCAATGTTGCACTCCGCAGGGCAGAAATCCTGGATAGGATCGAAAGGTCTAAGGCATACCTCGGAAGCCTTGAAGGTTCCGAGAGGATAAAGCCCTGGCAGGAATCCTGGGGCACCTCGCCCTTCTATTCTTTTTTAGACAAAATGCATGAAAAAAATATACAGCAGGTCCGGTCACAAAACCTATGAGACCCCCTTGCTGGGTAAAATCGGGATCCAGCCGGGGCAGCAAATCCTTTTAGTCCAGGCACCGGATTTTATACTCTTTCTATTCCGGAATGGCAATATCCCGGTCGATGTTAAAGCCATTGGCCGCAAGAAGTACGACCTGGTATGGGGTTTTATCAACAAACGGGACGACCTGGAAGCCCGGTTGCCCGGGCTCAAAACCAGGCTGAAGAGTACCGGCATGATCTGGATCTCCTGGTTTAAAAAGTCCTCAAAACAGCCTACCGAACTTACAGAGGACCTCATACGGGACGCCGCCCTCAGGAATAATTTGGTGGATATTAAAGTGGCTTCAGTCGATGAGAACTGGTCCGCCCTGAAGCTGGTCATTCCCCTGAACAAGCGGGACAACACCGCCTAGCCCCGTACTGCCTGGCTTAGATCCGCAGGGGATCTTCCGCCAGGATTTTTTCCAAACGGTCCAGCAACTGGGTCGCATCATCCCCGGTGAAACACATTGGGGGCTTGAATTTAAGCACATTGTCATCCGGCCCGTCAGTGCTCATCAGGATGCCGTATTGCCTCATCCTCCCGGCCAGGTAAGAAGCCCCGGCGCTGGCAGGAAGTCCATTTTTCATCAATTCAATTCCAAGGAAAAACCCGTGACCCCGGATGTCTGCAATCAGGGGATAGCGTGTTTGAATATTTTTCAGCCCTGCCTTTAGGGAATCCCCGATTTCTTTGGCCCGGTCCATGCTTTTTTGATCCATCAATTCCCGGAGGACTTCGCCGGCTATGGCACAACTGACCGGGTTTCCCCCAAAAGTGTTGAAGTACTCCATCCCGTTGTGAAAGGCTTCGGCCACCGGACGGGTGCATACCACGGCCCCGACAGGATGCCCGTTGCCAAGCGGTTTGCCAAAGGTCACAATGTCCGGAACGACCCCATAGAATTCATAAGCGCAGAAACGCCCGGTGCGCCACAGGCCGGTTTGGACCTCATCGGCAATATAAAGGCCGCCGGCTGCCCTGACCATAGCTACAGCCCGGTCCAGGAAACCATCCGGATAGACGATCTGGCCACCGCAACTCAATATGGATTCGGCAAACAAGGCCGCCGGGCCATGACCTTGCTCTTTCAAACCGTTGATGATATTTTCAACTTCTTTAAAATAAGCCTCCGCCTGGTCCATCCGACCGGCATATTTTCCGCGGAAAGGATCGGGCATCGGGATGAGGTGGGTATGAGGGGGCTTTCCTCTCCCGCCCTTGCGGTTAAATTTGTACGAGCTCAGGTCTATCATGAGGCTGCTGTTTCCATGGTAGGCCCATTGCATGGCCAGGATGTCCTCCTGTCCGGCGTATTGTTTTGCCATTCGAATGGCCAACTCATTGGCTTCGGTGCCCGAGTTGGTAAAATAACAGACCCGGAGGGAGGGTGCGAGTGCTGCGGTGAGCTGCTCTGCCAGGCCTAAGATGTTTTCATGGAGGTATCGGGTGTTTGTATTCAATACGGCCATGGCTTTCCTTCCTTTATCCACAATCCTGGGATTTTCATGCCCGCAATGGGCAACGTTGTTGACCGTATCCAGGTATCTTCTGCCATGCTGGTCCAGGAGATATTGCATCATCCCCCTGCGGATCCAGAGCGGTTCCCGGTAAGAAACCGACAGGTTGGGACCCAATCTCTCCTTGCGAAGCCTGAGCATTTCCGTAAGAGAGGGTTCCTCCTCACGCAGGGAAAAAATACCAGTAATCAGTGCGGGATCAGGGCTCAGCGCTTCCCAAACGATCAATTCCCCAGGGCTGGCCACCCCTGGGTAATCGCCCTCGTGATCCAGCAGGTCAAGGATAATTTGAAAATGCAGGTGCGGGGGCCATCCCCCGTTTTCGTGAATGTTGCCAATCTTTCCGATCTCAAATCCGGCAGGTATGGCTTGTCCCCTGTCCAGTCCGCTGAATAACTCCAGGCCCAGGTGGCCATATAAGGTGTAAAAAACAAATTCCTCCAGATAGTGCTCGAGGATCAGGGTCGGGCCGTAATCCCGGTGCCCGCCGTTGTTTCTGATGCTATGGACCCGTCCTGAACAGGGCGCACGCACTACAGTGCCTGCGGGAGCAAAAAGGTCCAGTCCCAGGTGCACGGTTCGCCAGTCCGGACCCTCATTGCCTTCTCTCCGAAAGGCTTCCGAAGTATAAAAAGGACGGATTTCTTTATACCTGCCTATGCCCCTGGAGGTTCCATGGTCTTCCAGGATACGGCGTACCTGTTTATCCAACCGCAGGTCGTCCGTGAAGACTGAAAAATTACCCAGCTCGGTACTTCCCACCCCGAAATCAAAGAGATAAGGATCATGATCCATAAAATGATCGAGTACCGGATGAAAGCGGGAAGCTCCGATTTTTTGAATCCACCGGTCCATTCCCGGGACCGGCTTTTTTTCACATGCCGCTCTGAAGGAATAGCCGGCAAACCGTGGATGCACGTTGAGCCAAGCTTCCAACAATGACCAGGCATCCCGGTCAGTAACCTGCAGATATTGGTTTTCCGGGTGGTCTTGCCTGTTTATGGCTGAAACCGTCAGGCTGATCATCAATCGTGCGGTGATCTGAGCATAAAGAACCTCCAATTCTGCCTCCTCCAGCGGACAGGCCTTGTGGAAAGCGCCAACCACTTCGCAGGCGGCGCGGAGAGGGTCTGGAAGTTTCAGGATGGCATAAGTGCAGGCGATGGCCAGTTCATTGATCCGGTGCGTATATACCATATCCAGGAAATCGAGCAGGGCATGGGTTTCATAGGACTGAATTTCTTCATTCCACCGGCACAATACATTGTAATCGTTGGCATCGTTGTAATTGATTTGTTTGGGACAGGAATCCAGGAGGGGCAATACGTTTTTTTCATAGTGGTTCAACCAGGCGATAAACTTCTGATTCCAGGGGTCGGGATGGAGGTGCACAAAATCCCGGATCCAGAGCAGGCGGGATGGATCCCATTTGATAAAGCGGTGAGCGGCGGGGTCTTCAAAACCGGCCAGGCAGGAGGAGAGGCGGCCCATCATTTTACCTAAGGATTTCCGGGTGTTTGCCGTCACCGGCTTGCATTCCGCCCAGAGGGGAAGGGCTATCCATTTAAATACCCGAAAATGGTGATCCTGGTATCGTACCATACGATCACCGTCCGGCGCCATAAATACTTCCTGAAGCTGGAAATCATAACCTTGCTGATTAAGATAAAGTATAGCGCGGTCCTCCATCTCCAGGATCGAAGGATCCCTTCCGGGATGGGATTGTTTGACGACAAGCTTCCCGCCCTCCGCCGTGTCGAGAACGTACACCGCATCCAGTTCAGAATAGAGCGTGGTCAGCCTGCCTTCCAGGCGAAATGCTTTTTTCAGCAGGTCTTTGATTTCCTCTTCATGCATAAGCAGGCGTGTAAAATAAAGAAAAGCGTTCTACCCGGTTTTATAAATCGCGGCACCCGCCTGGGCATGGTGTCTTCAATTTGACTAAATTTGCGCCAAAATTCAGAAGATGAGCCGAATGATCACGTTGAGGGATTCCCTCCGGGAAGCCATGATTGAGGAAATGCGCAGGGATCCGCTGGTTTTCCTGATGGGTGAGGAGGTGGCCGCCTACAACGGCGCCTACAAAGTGAGCAAGGGGATGCTTGATGAATTCGGGCCCCAGCGGGTGATCGATACGCCCATCTCCGAGCTTGGATTCGCGGGCATCGGGGTAGGAGCCGCCATGAACGGGCTCCGGCCGATCATCGAGTTCATGACCTGGAATTTTGCCATCCTTGCTTTTGATCAGATAGTAAACAATGCAGCGAAGACCCTGAGCCAGTCGGGAGGACAATTTTCCTGTCCCATTGTTTTCAGGGGACCCAGCGGGAGTGCCGGCCAACTGGCCCAGCAACATTCCCAGACCTTTGAATCCTGGATGGCCAACGTACCCGGACTCAAGGTGATTTCCTGCGTGGACCCGGCGGATGCCAAGGGCCTGCTTAAATCAGCCATCCGGGACCAGGACCCGGTGTGCATGATGGAATCCGAGATCCTTTACGGTCTCAAAGGGGATGTTCCTGAAGGGGAATACCTGGTGCCCATCGGTAAAGCCGCGATCCGCAGACCGGGCAAGGACGTGACCATCGTCTCTTATAATAAAATGGCCGAAGTGGCCAAAAAAGCGGCGGAGGAACTAAGTAAGGAAGGAATAGAGGCTGAGGTGATCGATCTGCGGACGATCCGTCCACTGGATTTCCATACCCTGGTTGAATCCGTGAAAAAAACCAACCGCATGGTAGTGGTGGATGAAGCCTGGCCTTTTTCCGGCGTCAGTGCCGAAGTGGCTTATGAAATGCAAAAATACGCCTTTGATTACCTGGATGCGCCGGTGACCAGGGTCAATTCAGCCGACACCTCCCTTCCCTACGCTCCGACTTTGGTGGACGCCTGGTTGCCCAATCCGGCGAAGGTGATCCGCGCGGTGAAAGAAGTGATGTATGTGAAAGGGTGAGAATTGGTTGGTGGTTGGGAACCTTGTATTTTCCCCACGATCAGAATTTTAAAGTGATTCCTCCCACCACATTGATTCCAAAAGTAGGGTACTGGTACCATCTTCTCCATTGGTTGCTGGCCAGGTTGTTGGCCTGGACAAAGAGCCCGAAGTGTTTAGTCAGATGATAATCCGCGCCTAAGCTGATATCCAGCAGCACTTTTGATTTCCCGGAATTTCCCAAATCATCGAGATAAGGGATCCCGTCGTTGACGAAAGCCTCTGCAGTGAACAACAATTTTTGATTCAGGGATTGGTACTGGACGGAGCCGTTGAATTCGATCGATGGAAGTCCCCAGGCATTGGGTTCGGGATTATCGGAATAAAAATTCTTGTTCAGGGCGCTGCTGATGATGATGTGTTTGGTTGGCCTGAAGGCAAGGGAAGCCGTAATGTGAAAGAGGTCAATATCCCGGTAAATCACGTCAAATCGGCTGAAGTTGGCGGTATTCAATATAAAGAGGGGCAGGCCGTTGTTCTGCCGGTAGCCAATGCGCCCATCGTATTCAATGGTTTTAGCAGAACCCTTGATTCCTGCAAAATAGCTGGTGAACGTGTTGTTTGTAAGAATGGGCCTGGACGAAATAAAGGGATTATAGTCGGAAAGGGTACGGTAGCTGTTTTTGTTTAATCCTCCGTCTGCCCCGGCGATGGCCATGAGCTGGTTTCCTGCAATACTCAGGCTGAGGTTGACGGCGGGGAAAAGATTGATCTCTTCTTTGTGGGAAGTGACCCGCACCCCGGCTGAAATCTGGAATGATTTACCATGGATGCCGACCTGGGGCAGGAGGTAAAAGTTATTCAGTTCCTGGGACGCGGAATCTTTCAGGGTGTTAAAATCGGATCCCAGCTCGATGCCAAAGGAATGGCGGTCCTTGATCCATTTGGTAGCGCCGAGGTGGATATTGGCATTTTTTTCCTTACTGCCCAGGTTGTCGGCCAGGCTGGCAAATTTGATGCCGGCAAAGTAATTGATCCCGATTTTGCTCACCGTGGGATTAAAGATGCCTGCACCGATTTGCAGGAGGTCGTAGTCGTGCCTGAGGATCTGCTCCGGGGTTTCGGTAGTGGGATTTTGGATGTAGTGGCCGAAGTGGTGATAACGGTCTTTGCTGAAAGATGCATCGCCCTGGATCGCCATGCCGTCTTCCGTGATAAAGAGGGCATTTGCCTTGATGTCGTTGTCATAAAATTTCTGCGCCCTGTTTTTCTTATTGTTGTTGGCGCTGTGGTGGCTGAGGTCAAATCCGATTTTTGCCCGGTCATTCTTATTCCATCCATAGGAAAGTTTCCCATAAGCCTGGTTGGGCATTCCATACCCGGCTTTGAGGTAAAATGGATAGACGGGTAGGGGGTCCGCCGGTTTGAGGGGTACCGGCCGAAGCTGCGGGGCCGCATACTTTACATCCAGGACCCCTGGATTTACAGCATACTGATAGCTTTTTTTAGTGGTGTCCAAGGCTATGAGCTCTGGACTGATTTTAATTTTTTCGGTTTCGTCGAGCCTGGCGTCAAAATCCTTGACGACCTGGATCACGTCGACCGGCAGTTTTTGTTGGGCGCCGGCATGGAAGTTCAGAGCGATAACCGCTATCGGGAGGAATATTTTTTTCATGGGGCAGTGATCAATGGTTTTCAAATAAGGAATTCGATCGGAGGCTGTCCGTTTTCAGTTTGCTGGAGTTCTGTTGTTTTTTATTGACCGCATCGAGTTTCTCCTGGGTGATCCGGCTGATCGACGGATCTTCCTTGTAATTTTCCAGTACAGCTTCCAGGGCGGCTTTGGCATTAAACAGATCGTTCTTTTCCACAAAAAGGTCCGAAAGCAGGATCAGGCAGTGGGCGACCCACAAAGGATGATCCGCATTTTGCTGAATGGCTTGTTTGACCGCTTCCTCAGCCTGGGCGTTCTGTTTTTGAAGAAATAAGATATTGGCCAGCAAGTACCTGGCTTCCGCCGTCTGGACATTGTCGCTCAGCCGGGTGACGGTGGTGAGATGACCGGTGGCTTTTGGAAAATTTTTCTGATCGTAGGCAATTTTGCCCAGGTAAAAGGAAGCCGTGGATTTTTGTTCATCGTTTGCCTGCGGATTACCGGCCACTTTTTCCCCGAATTGCACCACATCCTGGGTCTGCCCGGTTCGGTAAGCGGAACGCATGGCCCCGAGCTGGGCTTCATACACGGTCGATTCGTCCGCGGTCTCCGCCCCGGCAAGTTCTGCGTAATATTTAAACGCTTTATTGAAATCCTGGGCATGATGATAGGCCAGGCTGGCGGCTTTGAACAGGGTGCGGTCGTAATATTCATTTCTTCCCCGCTGAATGACCCGCTCATAATCCTGGAGCGCGGGATCGTACTTTTTGAGCAGGGTGTAAGATTCTCCCCGCCGGAATAAGGCCGCGAGGGAATGAGCCCCGTTTGGAAATTTCTGAAGGTAGTCCGAGAACGCCGTCGTGGCCCTTTCATACTGGCCGTCTTCAAAATAACGAAGGGCCACGCTGTAATTGAGCGAATCCCGGGAGTAATTAGTCAGGTTATAGCCTGGCACCGATTCGATGAAACGGATGTATTCATCTGCAAGTCCAAGGTCGTCCACATAGATTTCCTGGATCGCGACCAGGGCTTCCTGGCTTTCGCTGGCGGTGGGATTGTGCTTGAACACGTTTTTATAATGGGTCAGCGCTTCATTTTTCTGGCCGAGGTTGTAATTAACCAACCCGAGTTGGATCAGCGCCCGGTTATAGATATTGGAACCCGGGTAATCACGGATCAGCTTTTTCAAAACGCCATTGGCCTCATCCATCTGGCCCTGGTCGGTGTAGGTGACACCCAGCTCATACAGGGACTCATCGGCATATTTGGATTGCGGTTGTTTTTTGGGCAGATCATCGAGTAATCTTATTTTTTCCCTGTTGTTCCCCTTGAGCCCCTGGAGGATGGCGGTCTGGTATTGCGCATAGTCATTTCCGGTGTATTTGTTCCGGATCACCTGGGCATACCCATTGATGGCATCATCATAGTTGTTCCGTTTAAACGAACAATCCGCGGCACGCAGGAGGGCATCCGGCAGGAGCCCGGGGTCTGCCCCCGTACTTTTTTGACTTAAAACGCTGATGCATTGTTTGAATTGATCACCGGCCGTCAGCCAGTTTCCTTTTTTGAGATAGTTGTATCCCTGCAGGTATCTGGCCATGGGCACCAACTCCGGGTTTTTGAGGTTGCTGCCGCTTCCCGCCTGGCTCAGCAATCGGTCCGCCCACTTTATGCTCTGATCGAAATCTTTCAGTCGATGGGTCAGATCAGCCTGCCAGTAGATGGCGGAAAGTTGGATATTCCGATCGAAGGAAGGATCAATGGCTTTCTGAAAAAATGGACGGGCCTCGTCCAAGCGGTCTTCCTGGAGCAATTGAAGCCCCCGGTTGTAGGCCAGGACCTGGTAGGCTTGCTTCAGCCGGGCTGATGGATTTTCCATCTGGTCGATGGTACGCAGGGCCTGCTCATAATTTTTTGTCCTTTGCAGAATATCGGCCATGATGTCCTGCGCCTGGCTGTAATACCGGGAAGATGCCGGAAAGTTGTTCAGGGTGGTAAGACCTTCCCGGTCATATCCCAATTCAGCGGACAATTTTCCATAATTAAAGGAGGCTTCTTCCCGGATATCTTCCTGGTACTGGACTTTGCTCACATTGTAAAAAGCGGTCCGGGCGGAAAGCCGGTCCCCCGAACGGAGATAACAATCGGCCAGGTAATAGTTTGAATTCTGGCCCAACTGGCTTTGCTGGCTGCTGATGGTCCTGAAATAGGGGATGGCTTTGGGATACTGGCCGAGATGGTAATGGCTGTAACCCAAGGCGTAATAGTCCGCTTCTTCCAGGCTTTGATTGGTTTTTTCAAATTCTTCCAGGTAACGGATGGCCGAGGAATAATCCTTTTTGCTAAAATAGGCGTGGCCGGCCATGCGCCGGATCAGGTTGATCCGGTCCACTTTCTGTGTCCCATCCAGGAAGGTCTTTGTATAGGCCAGCAACTGATCATACTTGCCCTGTGAAAAATAAATATAGGTGATGTAATAGGGTATCAGATCGGCGTATTTTTTGGACTTGGATGCGATATCCAGGCTTTTGATCGATTCATCGTATTGGGCCAGGAAATATTGCGACATGCCGAGGTAATAATTGACAGGGAAATAGTATTCCGTTTTCAAGCCGCTCACCGTCTTGAGGGCCAGGGCCGCATTCTTAAAATCTTTCTTGGCAAAATGGGAGTATCCCTGTTTGAACTTTATTTCACTGAGCGATTCACTGGACAGGCCCCTGGTATCCATGATATTGTAAAAGGCGAGGGCCCTTTCATAATTTTTTTGGTCAAAGTAATAATTGGCCACTTCCAGATTGGCCTTTTCGGCAATGGGGTCGGGGCGGTGCTTTTTAATGAATTCCGTCACCATCAGGTCGGCTTCATCCAGTTTGAGCCTGAGGCTGGATATGGCCGAATAGTATTCCGCATAAGTTCGCAGGGTCTGGTATTCGGGTTCGAAGCTCAGGCGTTGATCTTCCAGGACCTGTTGGAATTCTTTTTTGGCGCCGGAATACACGCCTTCCTGGAAAAGCCGAAGGCCTTCTTTATAATGGGCATTGATTTCCGAGTATAGGGCTGTTTTCTGTGCGGTCAGGGGAAAACTGACAGGAATAATAAAAAGGAATAATAGAATTGACCTGGCCATGTAAAATCCGGTTAAATGAAATATCAAAACTACGACGAAATTACTTCGTATTTAAGTGTAATTCAAGGACAAATTTATGAAAAAATTAACCTATATGTATCGGGGATCTTCCACGAAATAAGATTCTCCCATCCCCCGGGATTACCTGCTCCCCGCAAGCGCGAATATCATCGCTGATCCCCAGGGTTAATGTGCAGGTTTTGGATTGAACGCAGCGACGGATCCCGGTAGTATCCGGCATCCTTTAATGAAATGATAAAGGTCAGACGAGGGCTTCGCTGGACATAAATACCTGCCTGAGGATGCCAATGCATTCTTCGAGCTGGGATTGGCTGATCACCAGGGGAGGGGCAAGCCGGATTATATTGCCCCTGGTCGGTTTGGCCAGCAATCCCTGCCGGGCCAGGTCCAGGCAGATCTTCCAGGCGGTTTTGCTTTCCGGGTCATCATCGACTTCAATGGCATGAAACAACCCTTTTCCACGGGTGCCGACCAGCCAGGGACAGTCTTCCATAAGATCGGCCAGGGCAAGGCCAAGCATCTTCCCCAGTTTTTCTGCATTCTCGATCAGGTGTTCATCCTCCAATACATCCAGGGCCACGGAGGCAACCCTTGCAGCCAGGGGATTCCCTCCATAGGTTGAACCGTGCTGCCCCGGCCTGATCACTTCCATGATGGCTTTGTCGGCCAGGACCAGGGACACCGGCAACATCCCGCCTGAAATCGCTTTACCCAGAAGGACCACATCAGGGCGGATGCCTTCATGCTCGCAGCAAAGCCATTTTCCGGTGCGTCCCAGGCCGGTTTGGATCTCATCCGCGAAAAAAAGGATATTTTTTTTCTTACATAAGTCAAAAAGCGATTTCAGGTACCCCTCGGGTGGAAGGATTACCCCCGCTTCCCCCTGGATGGGTTCGATGATCAAACCCGCCAGGTCCGGTTCTGATTCGATATATTCCCTTGCCGAGTCCAGATCCCCGTAAGGTAAAATGACCAGGCCGGGCAGGTAAGGGCCAAAACCACCGGTGCTGCTTTCCTCCGTGGAAGCGGAGATCGCGCCGAGCGTGCGGCCGTGGAAGTTCGATTCAAAAAACAGGATCTTAGCACGGTTGGCCGCAATCCCCTTAACCTCGTAGGCCCATTTTCTGCAAAGTTTTATCGCCGTTTCCACCGCTTCCGCGCCGGTGTTCATTGGAAGCGACTGGTCGTAACCAAATCGCTGGTTGACCTTCTGTTCGAACAGACCCAGTTGATCGTTGTAAAAAGCCCTGGAGGTCAGGGTCAGTTTTGAGGCCTGGTCCGTGAGCGCGGCGACGATCCTGGGATGACAATGTCCCTGGTTGACCGCAGAGTAAGCGGAGAGGAAATCATAGTATTTTTTACCCTCAATGTCCCAGACTTCGGCTCCCAGTCCCCGGGTCAAAACCACCGGCAGGGGATGGTAATTGTGGGCGCCGTACCGATCTTCCAGCCTGATGTAATCCTGTGAATTCATAAAATATACGGTTTCAGCCCAAAGATACGGAAGCGCCGCGCACCAATTGGTGATGGATGGCCAGCACTTGCGGGATGACCGGGTGCCTGCCATCGTTGTGGATGATAAAATCCGCTTTTTCCTTCTTTATCTCCTGGGCCCATTGCTGGTTCACCCTGTTCATAATCTCATTTTCAGAAAGCCCGTCCCTTTTGATCAGGCGGCGGATCCTCAATTCAAGCGGAGCATCGACCACTATGATTTGGTCAAGGTCCCGGTCACTGCCGCTTTCATACAATAAAGCGGCTTCCTTTAAACAGTACGGATGACCTTCCTCCTCCTGGCGTCTGAACCAGGCCTCCCCATCTTTGCGGACTTCCGGATGAATCAGGGACTCCAGGGCCTGTTTCAGCCGGGCATCGGTAAAGATCGCCCGGCTGACGAAAACCCGGTTGTATTTTCCTTCAGGGGTGTAGGCCTGGGTGCCAAGCAAGTCGATAATCTGCTTTTTTAAACCGGGACTTTCCTCGGTGATTTCTTTAGCACGCCGGTCAGCCTCATATACCGGGATACCCAGTACCCTGAATATACCGGCCACAAAACTTTTTCCTGTCCCTATTCCGCCGGTGATCCCCACTTTCAGCATGAAACCCTTTAATTTATTGCTAAAAGTAAACATAGTTCAGGGGTTGAAAGTGGCGAGGAGATTTATTGCGGGCGAATTTCTAATTTTGGGTAAATGTGAAGGGTTACCCTAAAATTCCTTTCATAATCTTTTAATAGCGGAAAACAACATTCTGAATGAGGGCTGTGGCGGCGGTGTGGATTGCGTGGAGTTTTTACTGCACTTCATTTTCCCAGGTAACGGTTGATTTCACAGCGGATCTTACTGCTGGCTGTGAAGGACTGGAGGTCCGGTTTACAAACCGTTCTACCGGACCGGTGGCATCGTTGCGGTGGGATCTCGGCGGCCAGGAATCTGCTGAACCGGAACCGGTAAGGCAATTTTTGGTGAAAGGCAAGTACAAGATCTGCCTTTGGGTGACCGACAGTACCGGTTTGGTGGATTCAGTGTGCAAACCGGACTATATCACGATCCTGGAAAGCCCGGAGATCCAGTATGAAAAAGAAGACTTTCCACAGGCCTGCGCCCCATTACCGGTGAATTACCTGGTCCGCCATCAGGGCCTGGTATCCCTTTCGGTGGATTTTGGGGATGGGAATACGGAATCCCTGGATATTGCTGAACCGGAAGTACCGGTAAAACACACCTTTTTATCAGGGGGCCATTTCTTTCCGGTGCTAAGGGCTACCGATTCGTTTGGATGCAGTTCGACAATACCCATTGATACGATTGTCCTGCACGAGGTAAGCCCTGTGCTTGATTTTAATTCGCAGGTGTTGTGCGGTTCCCCGGCCGAATTAAGCATTACCGACCGATCGATCTCCACCGATCCTATATCTGCAGTGATATTCCGGGTCACTCATGCCAACCTCTCTGTTCAGTATGATTCAATCCCTAAAAGTCTGCAGTTGTTGGAGGCGGGCAGTTATTCGGTATTTCTGAAAATACATTCCGGGTTCTGCGCGGATTCGGTGTCCTATCCGGATGCCGTGCGCCTTTTTTTCAAGCCGGCTGCGGCTTATAGGGTTTCCGAGACTTTATTTTGCCGGGGGGATACCATGACTTTTACGGATGACAGCCGGTCATTTGAGGTGATCCGGTCCCTGGAATGGATGATAGGGGATCAGTCGTACTCCGGTCCCGTGCTTCACGTGCCCCTTCACCAGGGCTCTCTCACGGTCAGCCTGGTTGCAACCACGGAGCCGGGATGCCGCGACACCGCGGTCATGACCTTTCAAGTCATGGAGTCGGTCAGTGCCAGCTTGCCTAAGCTGCTGCGCGCCTGTGAAGGCAGTCCGGTAAGCCTCCAGGCCTCCCTTCCACAACCTGTTGAAGGGATGGGTTTCTCCTGGAAATACGGGGATCAGACCCTTTGTGAATATTGTCTTCAATATACGGTGAGGACGGATACTTCCAGGTCATACACCTTTGAAGCCAGGCATCCCAATGGTTGCCTTACCACTTATGATCAGTACATCGATGTACTTCCAAACCCGCTCCCGGACCCGGGACTGCAGGCCGATACCATTATCTGCAGGGGGGAAGTGGTGCCTCTCTCCGCCGTTTTTTTGGAAGACCTTTTTAGTTATCAATGGGACCCGTCCAGGCCAGGCTTATCCTGTTATGACCATTGCCGGAATCCGATCGCTAAACCAGACTCGACCACCACTTTTGTATTACAGCTCCGCAATGCCGTGGGTTGTATCCGGGAGGATTCGGTGAGGGTCATTGTCAATTCACCCAAGGGAATAGATCTTGGCCCGGACAGGATCATCTGCCCGGGTGATTCCTATCCATTTGATGTCCGGGAGGTATCCAATCACCGCTGGTCGGGTTCATCCGGTCTGTCCTGCACCAATTGCCCCGATCCGGTGGCCCGTCCGCTGAATTCATCCACTTATATTCTCAGCGCCCTGGAAGACGGCTGCCCGGTGACAGATACCATAAGGATTGGACTCCTGTCTGTGGAATTGTTGCAGGGGGGAAAAGATACGGTCCTGTGTTCAGGATCCCCGGTGAGGTTGGATGCATCCCGTTACCCCACGGCACGTTGGCTCCCTTCCGATGTCCTGGATGAACCGGACAGCCCTTCCCCTGTTGCAAGGCCAATCAGCGCCACGACCTTTTTTGTAAAATACACCGAGGACCTGTGTACGATCAGGGATTCGTTCTCGGTACTGGTTTTATTGTCCACAGAGATTACCGGCAGGGACCGGACGGTTTGTCCGGGAGAAGAATTTTCACTGACTGCGGAAGGCGAAGCGACCCGGTATCAATGGACGGGTCCGAATATATCATCGGGCCAGAATACCAACAGCATACGCGCCCGGGTGCGGGAGGCGGCTTCCTTCCAGGTCATTGCTCAAAACCATACCTGCTCACCCGATACCTTGCGACTCATGGTGGATGTCATCCCATTTATCAGCCTCCCAGCCCAGGTTTCCGTGAGCGCCATCAAAGACCTGCCATTTCAGCTCAACAAAACCCTGGTCCTGGACAGCCATTACCTTTTCCAGTGGACCCCGGCTTCGGGCTTGTCGTGCAGGGATTGTACCAGGCCTATTTTATTGCCGGACAGCCCCAGGACCTACCGGTTTTTGATTACTGATCCGGCAACCGGCTGTATGTTGGAACAAACGGTGTACATTCAATTGGTGGAGAGCTGCCAGGCCAGTGATTTTTTCAGCATGCCGAATCTTTTCACCCCCAACCAGGATGGGGTCAATGATCTTTTATTCGTGATTCCCAAAGCGGCAGACCAGATCCGTTCCTTCCGCATCTTTGACCGGACGGGGGACCTGGTCTTCGAAACCTTTGATCTCCGCGTGGGCTGGGATGGAAGGCTAAAACAAAAGGAAATGGGCAATGGGGTTTATGTCTACCTGGTTGAAGCCGAATGCCCGCAATTGAATCAGACCATTCTGCTTTCGGGGGATATCACGCTCATCCGCTAAAAGGCATCGGTGGATAAACATTCAAAAGCAGGAAATTCAGGCCATTGATGTTCTGCTTTGGTCTTTTGAAACAAAGCCATGAATTCTCCGGCCATGGAGACCGGCACGGAAAACCGGGCCTCAATGAGTTCAGCATATTGTTTTTTGAGGTCCCTGGCCGGTATGGATTTCAACCAGGCCGTGACCGGTTTGCCTAATGTATAAGGAAAAAAGATTCTGAATTGAGCCTCCCGATGACGTGTGATGATTTCGGACCGGGTCACGGCATCTGCGGCTGCCTGCTTGTATGCCTGAATCAAACCTGAGGTCCCCAACAGGGTGCCTCCGAAATATCGGACCACCGCGATCAGGGTATTTTCCAAATGATGTGATTTCAACTGCGAGAGAATGGGTCGGCCCGCGGTACCCGGTGGTTCTCCGTCATCCTGTACCCGGGCATATTCAGGATCGGGCCCAAAGCGATAAGCATAACAAATATGACGGGCTTTGGGATGTTCTTTATGAAGACGGGTTACCAGCATCTTGACCTCGGACTCGTCTCGCAGGGGAAAGATAAAAGCTTGGAAAGTGCTGCCTTTATCCTTATAAGTCCCGGAAGCCGGTCCGGATACCGTTAAAAATTGATCTGTTCCAGACATGGGGCCTTGAGGGGAACTGTTATTCTTTAAAGGCCTTATCCTGTTTTCTGAAATTCAGCCGGTTGACCTCATCCCCGATCCGGAACCCATAACGCAGGCCTTCTTCACAATCTTTGCGGTAATGCACTCCCATATACATTCTGGAGAGTGCGTTTTCGTTGGCCATTTCGTGAAAGGAATTGAATTTTCGGGGTTTCCCCAAAAATTCTTTGCGGTGGTCATGGCTGTAATCCGCCATTTTAAAGGATTCTCCAAATGCATTCGTTAAAATACTGGCGGCAGCGGCGCCAAAAATAGCATGGCCGGATGGGTAACTTGGAAAGGAGGGGCTTTCATGGAGGGGTTGCCAATGGGGTTCGATCAGCCGCCCGATATAAGTTTCGGGTCTTTCCGTATTGTATTGATATTTAACACTCCAGGTCAATACCGCTGCATCATTAAGGGCAATGCCGATTTTAGCCAGCATTTCCAGCCGGTCCTCGACCGGCATGGACCTGGCCTTTTCCATGGCTTGTATCGCGATGGATATCCATCGCGAGGCGGCGCAAAACGTCACTCCGTGAAAATCATCAGACCAGAATTCGGAAATCCATTTTTTTTCAAGGGAAAGGGATTTGGATAGGGTATATAATTCCCAGGCCTGTGAAAACAATTCTGAGTTCTGATTTTCCGCATAGGGCAGGGGTGCAGCGATTTGCAGGCTGCGGATTCCGGGGGTAAAAGTCCTCACATTGCCCCAGTGCGGGAGGAGGGGAGGCATCTGATCTGTACCGGTCGGCTTCCAGATGCCGGGCTGGTCCGGAAGTTTAAAGGAAACATCATAATTATACAAATACGCATGGCGGCCCAGGGAATCTTGATTGGAATAAGCGTAGATCTGGCTGGCAATATACTTGCCATACCGGTCTGAAGGGAAAATCGCTCCGCTGTCCGCATTTTCCAAAAAATTTTCAAGCCTGGATTCATACAGATTTTTGCTCTCCGATTTCAACAGACGGTTGGTACTGGGATAAAAATAAAGGGCAAGATTGTAATAGAGGGCGTTGAGACTGGCTTCAAGGCAGTAGGGTTTCCTGGGATCAAACGGCTGGAGACGAAGATGATGGATCTGATGATCTAAGGGGAGGGCATTTGCGAATTTGGGGATCGCGGCCTCCCATCCGGCAATGCCCAGGTATCCAAAGGTCCTCGCGCTCACCGGCGGACGGTAACCGTCGGTATGGCGGTTTAGGACGAGAAAATGACTATACCAGTCCCGGATGACCTGGTTGGCACTTTGTTCTGATTTCAGTTCCCCGGATCCATGGGCACATCCTAAAAGTACGGTAGTTAATAAAAAAAGGATTGCGACCTTACCAATGCCCTGGACCGCCGGGGTGGCAGGACTGGAAACGAGGGCTTGGGCTTCCGGCAAGGAGGGACTGATTGGGGCATGCCTGAAACGAAGGATAAACCGGTTGCCTTTCTCCTGGTCCGAATAAACTTCCAAAGGAACCTTATGGATGTCCAGGATGCTTTTTACCAGGGATAGGCCTATCCCGGAGCCCTTACGGTGCTTATGTTCCGTAGTTCGGTAAAAAGGCTGAAATATTTTGGTGATTTCGTCCGGACTGATGGCTGTTCCGGAGTTCTGAAATTCCAGTCGGATCTCCTCCGGATCGGAAAAATCCAGAATGGTCCGGGTCGAGGAATCGTTGGAGAATTTGCACCCGTTTTCCATCAGGTTCATGAAGGCCAGTTTCAGCAGGGGCTCATTGGCCTGGACAAACATGCCTTCCTCCTCGACCGGAAGATGCATCATTTCAATTTTAATGTTATAGGAAGGATTGGACTTGTACAGGCTTTCCTGGGCCTGGTAGATCAATTCATCCAAACGCACCGCGGTGAGGGGAATATGATTGGCGTTCGAGTTTACCCGGGCCAGTTGTAGCAGTTTCTCAATGGTCTGGGTCATTTCGTCTATGTCTTCCTGAAGGGAGGAAAGGATCTGGTTGTATTCTTCTGGCGTTCTTTTTTTATTTATGGCATATTGTATTTGGGTTCGGATGGCTGCCAGGGGATTCCGCAGTTCGTGGCTGACGTTGGAGATAAAACTCTTTTCGGTTCGGAAAGCCTGGTCGATCCGTTCGAGGAGGGAGTTAAAGGTGGCGATCAGGTTGGTGAGTTCGTCGTTGTGCCTGTCCGGTTTGAGCCTTTTGCTCAGGTCCGTGGGCAGGATATGTTTCACTTCATGGATGATCCTGGAGACCGGCCGGAGAGATTGGCCGGCAAAAAACCAGCCTCCAAATGTGACGATGAGGACGGTAAACAGGGTGCTGATGAGGAGAATATTGCGCAATTTGACCAGTTTGGAATAATCCGGCTTGTCCTCGGAGACCACGATATAGTCCTTGTTTTGCCTTGACTTGTACAAAAATCCATAGGCTTTGTAGGGCGGGTTGATAAAACGGTAATCCCCGGTTTCCCGGATCTGCCGCAGGGCCGAAACCGGAGTATTGGGAGCGGAGGAAATGAGGGAATAAATGCGGTTGAGGTCGTTGTTGTAGATGGAGGTGTTGCCTACATCCTGGATTAATATTTCTCCCGGTTCCTTTTTATCGGGCAGGGGTTGAAGCTCGTCCTCATGAAACAAGACCATTTCCGCGGTCATCCTGGCCTTGCTTTCCAGCAGGCTGAAGATCTCCTCTTCGATATGGGCCTTGAATTGCCTGTAGATGAAGAGCATGGACAGGCCATAGATGCCGATGGTGATAAGGATAAACTGGTAGGATAATTTTGTCCTGATTTTCATAGGCCCCCTCACTCTTTTTTGATGTAGTACCCTATACCAAAATGAGTATGGATCAGTTTGTCGGTAAAATCCCGGTCAATTTTTTTACGAAGATAATTTACATAGACTTCAATGACATTGGTATTGATCTCCACGCCCAGGTTCCAGACTTTTTCAAGGATTTCGAGCTTCGGGATCACCCGGCCCTGGTTCCGGATCAGGTATTCCAGCAGGGAGAATTCCTTCGGGGTGAGTATAATTTTCCTGCCGGCCCGGCTCACTTCCAGGGTGGACAGGTTGATCTCAAGGTCTTCATAATTCAGTTTTTCCGCGGAGAGGTTTGAAAGGTTGGACCTCCGGTGCAGGGCGGAGACCCTTGCAAACAATTCTTTCAGGTCAAAGGGTTTGGCGAGATAGTCGTCTGCGCCCGAATCGAGGCCCTTGACCTTGTCATCGGTCTCATCCAGGGCGGAAATCATCAGGATGGGCGTTTTGATCTGTTTTGATCTCAATTTCCGCGACAACTCTATACCATTCATATCCGGCATGATTACATCCGTGACGATGACATCAAAGGGGGAGCGGTCAATTTTCCGGAGCCCTTCCTCGGCGTTGAGGCATAAATCGGTCTCAATCCCGTTTTCATTCAGGAAGGCCTGGATGGATAGCGCGGTTTTGGGCTCATCTTCGATCAGCAGGATTTTCATCTGCCCAAAGATCAGGATCTTTAGCCAGTTTTGGCTTGTAAATCTGTGGTTCAGAGGATTCTAAGCAAAATCTTAAGAAAAATTATGACCCAAATCAGTTTGTGGATTCCAGCCCTATTTTTACATTTGATCCGCAAGAAAGCTAGATTCTTGCTTATCTTCAATCTAATTCAACTCTTATGAACATTAATTTACTAAGACTTTGCCTCCCGTTTACCTTGTTAATCCTGGTAGCCAGTTGCCAGAAAAACACCATCGAAGAACCCGGTGAAGAAGTGCCGGAAACCAATCTGGTCGCCGATTATGACCACTCCGTGATCTGGGAGTGGAATGAACTCTTTGCCCGGATCGATAAGGATGCCCTTGGCTACAGGCCCTGCCCAGGCCCCAGGGCGCTCGCCTATATGGGTCTCTCAGCATATGAAATCGCCGTGCCCGGCATGCCTACTTTCAACAGTTTGAAAACCCAGTGGGGCACTGACTTAAAAATTCCCGATTTCCAGGTTGGGCAGAATATCCATTGGCCTACGGCCATCAACTCCAGCTATGCTTTCCTGATGAAAAAATTCTTTTTCAAGACGAATTTTGTCCAGGGATTCGGGCACATCAGTAATGCGGAAGCCCAAAAAATGATAGCAACCCTGGAAACAGGTCTTGAAACCAAATTCAAAGCAGAAATCAATGACCTGGTACTTTTTAACGATTCCAAAGCCTGGGGCGAAAAGGTGGCTACGGCGATATGGAACTGGGCTATCACCGACGCCTATGGTCATGAATCCGATTTGAATCCCCTCAGCAACGATCCCACCAAAGGAGATGCATTTTATTACAACTGGAGGGCAAAAAGCATGGTCGATGGTAAAGTGGTTCCCGGCAGATGGCAACCCACCAACGATAACCCCGACGGAGGCATGTTTCCTTATGGCGGCCGGATGAGAACTTTCGTGACCAACGATGCCCAGAAGTTGTGTCCCCCTCCGCTGGCATACAGCGAAAGCAAAACCTCTCCGTTTTATGCACAAGCCCTTGAAGTGTACAGCCTTTCTAATCCGGACATGAGATATGAGGACCGATGGGTTTCTGAGTTCTGGAGCGATGATATTTTTGGCCAGACCTTCAGTCCTCCTACCCGGGTTATTGCCATCCTCGACCAGGTCCTTGTCATAGAAAAGGCCAATCTGGAAAAAGCAGTGGAGTCCGTTGCCAAACTGGGCTTGGGCCTTAACGATTATGGGGTGGCCTGCTGGCACTCCAAATATGTCTACAATGTGGAAAGGCCTGAAACCTATATCAAGAGGCTCATTGATCCAAACTGGGAACCGATCCTTGTAAACACCGTGAGCGGGGTTCAGGGGATCACTCCCTCCTTTCCTGCTTATCCATCGGGTCACTCCACATTCGGTGGGGGTGCGGGCGTTCTGTTGGCAGACCTGTTCGGACAGAATTATGAATTCACCGACCTCTGCCATAAAGACCGCACGGAATTTCTGGGAATTCCCCGGACCTTCAATTCCTTTGAAGACGCCGGTTATGAAAACGCGCTCTCCAGGGTGACCCTGGGTGTGCATTTCAGGATGGACTGTGTGGCAGGCGTTGCTCTCGGCCAGGCTATTTCCAGAAGGGTACTGAAATTACCCTGGAAAAAATAAAGGGCTGAATGATTTTACCGGACTGAAACGGTTCCGGAACCATTAAAAAAGGTGTGGGGTTGTCTCACACCTTTTTTAATTCCCAATATCTTATAAAGTCCTTAGAATCACCTGGTTTTCTTATCAGATCTTTAAAAAATACCTGTTGGTTTTTATGTAGACTTGCGCAGGAAGTATATAACATTTCCGGCACCAAAAGAGGGGTGGAATTGTATAATTCCGTTGGATTTCAGCACAGGATTCGAAGGATCAAAATATGAAAAAGATCATCGTATGGACATTGTGGTTCGGATGCACCGGACTTTATTCCCAAAATGAAGATACTCTGATGGTGAAGGAGATCTCGAAAATAGAGATCCAGGGCTACCGTTTCGAAGCCGGAGCCGTCCGGCAACTTGAAGCGGTCCACCAAACGTATATCACTTCCGGTAAAAAAAATGAAGTGCTTACGGTCCAGGATCTGCCGGCCAATCTGGCGGAAAAAACCGGAAGGCAGATCTTTGCAAAAAAGCCGGGAATCTTTGTTTACGATATGGACGGTTCCGGGAACCAGGTAAACGTATCCAACCGGGGTCTGGACCCGCACCGGAGCTGGGAATACAATGTCCGTCAAAACAATATCATGACCAATTCGGATATCTACGGTTATCCGGCAAGCCATTACAGCCCGCCCATGGAATCCATTTCCCGGATTGAGATGATTTCAGGGACTTCCAGCCTCCAGTATGGTTCCCAGTTCGGGGGCATGATCAATTATGTCACCAAACAAGGGGATACCACCAAAGCCCTCAGTTACGAAAGCCTCAGTTCCATCGGTTCCTACGGCTTGCTGAGTACCTATCAGTCGATCGGCGGCAAAAGCGGCAGGTTCCGGTATTATGCCTATTACCATCGGCGGAATTCAAAGGGATACCGGGACGACTCCCGCTCGGATGCCCAGTCCCAGTTTTTTAATCTAACTTATGCCGCCAGTCACGATTTCAACATCAAAGCTGAACTGGGCAGAAGCCAATACCTGTACCAGATCCCCGGCCCCCTGTCGGACGCCATGTTTCGGGATAATCCCAGACAATCCACCCGCCGAAGAAATTATTTCAGCCCGGATATATATATTCCTTCTCTTTCGCTGGATTGGAAAATCAGCCCGACCACCCGGTTGAACTGGGTAAATTCGGCTGTCCTGGGTACCCGAAACAGTGTGCAATTTATCGGTCTTGCGGATACAGAGGATAAAATTGATCCGCTGACCGGACAGTATAAACCAAGGCAGGTTGATATCGATCATTTCAACAGTTATTCCAGTGAACTGCGCCTGCAACAACATTACCGGCTCGGAAAGGTAGGAGGCATCCTGGTAGGCGGACTGAGATTGGTCAATAACGACTTACACCGGAGACAACAGGGCAAAGGGACCACCGGTACGGATTACAACCTGGAGATCACCGAGTCGTCCTTTGGGCGTGATGTCCATTTCAAAACGGATAATACGGCTTTCTTTGCTGAGAATTTGTTTCAACTGTCGCCGAGATTGGACTTGTCTGTGGGATTGAGGCTTGAAAGCGGGACCAGCAAGATGCGGGGGATCATTTCTTACTTGCCGGATGAAAAAGTGCCACAGGATATTGATCACCGGTTCCCCCTGGTTGGCATCAGCGGTCAATACCGGTTGAACTCGAATCACCTGGTTTACGGAGGCTGGTCCCAGGCCTACCGGCCCGTTATTTTTGCCGATATCATCCCTGCAACGGTCCTCGACCGGTCTGATCCGGACCTGAAGGATGCTTATGGTCACAATGCGGAATTGGGGATCAAAGGTCAAATCAGTGCGAAGTTGAAATATGACCTCAGCCTGTTCCGGATATATTATAAAAACCGGATAGGTACCCATGTGCTCACAGAGGGTGCCGGTGAGACGTATTTCCTCAAAACCAATATCGGGAACAGCCGGACCCATGGGATAGAGGCCTATGCGGAGTGGAACCTGATAGATCAAGCCACCCACAGATTGTCTGTCTTCACGGCTTCGTCTTATTTTGACGCCATTTATCTCAATGGCAAATTGAGGGAAGGCAATGAAAACAAATCCCTGGAAGGTAACCGTCTTGAAACGGTGCCCGAATGGATCAGCCGCAATGGAATTCAATTTAACTACAAACTCTTCACCGCGGTCTTCCAGCACAGTTATGTCGACGATATCTTTTCCGACGCCGTAAATACCGTCCAGCCCAGCGCAAACGGTGCAAAGGGCAGGGTTCCCTCTTATACGATCCTGGACCTGAACATGTCTTATCGTTTTAATGCAAACTATCTGTTGAAACTGGGGATAAACAACCTGGCCAACCGGCAATACTTTACCAAAAGGCCTGCGGGTTATCCGGGCCAGGGGGTCTGGAGTTCTGACGGAAGGAGCCTGGTTGTTTCCTTCGGCATTCGGTTATAGTTCCCTGAATCTTTAATGTAAGTTAGACAGTGGGCAAATGGGCAAGTTCTGCTCGCATCCCGGCCTTGGGCGTCCCTTGATCTGGGCAAGGGGGAGTGTGGGAGGAATTAAAGCGCATGATTCCCCTGGGATTTCCATTCCCGGCTTTCAACCTTTAAGGCCCTGGGATTGTTAATTGCTTCGTATGATTCTGATCGTCCATGGGACCAATCGCCGGGGGAGCCTGAGCAAACCGCTTACAGACTTTGTCACCAAATACCTTAATGAAACCAGCGGGGAAGAAGTAGAAAGTCTCGATCTCGCCGAGATCCCTATCGAAGCCTTTGATTCCGAATCCATGTATCAGGCCGACCGCCATTCCTCCAGGCTGATGGACATCCAAAACCGTTATGTCTTTCCGGCATCAAAAATGGTCTTCATTTCGCAGGAGTACAACGGCAGCATACCCGGTATCCTGAAATTATTTATCGATGCCTGCTCCGTGGCGGATTCAAAAAAAGCTTTTTATCATAAGAAAGCCCTCCTGATTGGGGTTGCTTCAGGCCGGGCGGGGAACCTACGTGGAATGGAACATCTGACCGGGATCCTGATGTATCTCAATATGATCGTATATCCCAACCGCCTTCCGGTTTCCCGGATCGAACACCTGATAGACGAACAATCCATCCTTGCTGACCAGGATACCCGGAATGCCATTACCAGGTTACTGGACCAGTTTATCCGGTTTTGACACCCCATTCCTCCAGGGTGGTGAAGGCGGCGGCCACCACTTTTCCCGTTTCGGTTCTTTTCAGGGAGGCCACCTCATGATCTATATCGTGTTCGAAATACAAGTCAATCTTTTCCTCGATGCAACGGTTCAACAGAAGCTCTTTTTCGGCCAGGGTGACCAGGGGCTGCATATCATAAGCCATGATATAAGGCAGGGCAAGGTGGTGCGCCGAAGGAAATAAATCCGCCGTAAACAAGAGTTTTTTATCCGGTCCCGCATGGATCAAGGGCAGAACCATAGCCCTGGTATGCCCATCAACACGGATAAACTCGATCGATGGAAAGGGAGAATCCCCATCCTGCAAAAAACGGATCCTGTCCTGGGCCAGCAGGGGCATGAAATTTTCCGGCAGGAAGGAAGCCTTTTCCCGGGCATTGGGCTTTACCGCCAGGTCCCATTGTTCTTTATGGGTCCAGTGGGTGGCCGAAGGCAGACTTGCTGCCGGATTCCCGGCCTCATCGTAAAATAAAGCCCCGCCAACATGGTCAAAATGAAGATGCGTGAGGATTACATCGGTAATGGATTCCGGGTCGATCAGGTGGTGATTCAAGGCCGCCTGCAGCGTCCGGAAGCCCCCAGGTTCGTAATAGGAAAAAAATTTTGTATCCTGCTTGTTTCCCATCCCCGTATCGATCAGGATGCGGTGGTGGCGGTCTTCCACATAAAGGCAGCGCATGACCCAGTCGCATAAATTATTGGCGTCGGGCTGCATGAGTTTACTCCAGATCCGTTTAGGCACTACCCCGAACATGGCCCCGCCATCCAGTTTAAAAGTCCCGGCAAGCACTGATTTGAGGACCATCATCAATCGTTGAGAAGGGCCATATGCATGGCGGTGATCGCGGCTTCCGTGCCTTTATTGCCTTCTTTGCCCCCGGCCCGCTCAAGCGCCTGTTGTTGGTC
>Ga0116143_10001228_pt1 | contig 31912 bp, 26 predicted proteins | sample AD_UKC034_MetaG_FD_89745 | JGI IMG/M metagenome (GOLD analysis project Ga0116143, IMG submission 89745) | Active sludge microbial communities of municipal wastewater-treating anaerobic digesters from USA - AD_UKC034_MetaG | ecosystem: Engineered > Bioreactor > Anaerobic > Digestate | place: USA... | reverse complement strand
GACGTCTGGGCGCCGCTGTGGGTGGTCGACTTCCCGATGTTCGAGTACGACGACGAGGGCAAGCGCTGGAACGCGGTGCACCACCCCTTCACGAGCCCGAAGGACGGCCACGAGGACCTGATGGACTCCGACCCGGGCGCCTGCCTGGCCAAGGCCTACGACATGGTCCTCAACGGCTGGGAGCTTGGCGGCGGCTCGGTGCGGATTCACCGCGCCGAGGTGCAGAGCAAGGTCTTCAAGGCGCTGGCGATCTCGCCCGAGGAGGCGAAGCTGAAGTTCGGCTTTCTGCTCGACGCGCTGCAGTACGGCGCGCCGCCGCATGGCGGCCTGGCCTTCGGCCTGGACCGGCTCGTGACCTTGATGACCCGGGCCGAGAGCATCCGCGACGTCATCGCCTTCCCGAAGACGCAGCGCGCGCAGTGCCTGCTGACCGGCGCGCCGAGCGCCGTCGACGAGCTGCAGCTGCGCGAGCTGCACATCCGGCTGCGCAACCCGCACCCGGCCTGAGCGGCCGCGCCGGAGGCGAAGCGCCGCGCAAGCATCGCGTGACATCGAGAGTCGTTCTGGCTAAAATGGCTAAACCGACTCTCAGCGGAGAGCTCGGGAACGCTCTCGGGGACGAGTTCGGGGAAACCCTTGGGGAGTATCGCGATGAGTGTCAGTGCCACCGACGCCAAGAACCGCTTCGGCCAGTTGCTCGAGCAGGCGCAGCGCGCGCCGGTGGTGATCGAGAAGTCCGGCCGCCGCCACAGCGTGCTGCTCTCGATCGAGCACTACGAGCTGCTCCTGAGCACGCAGCGCCACGCCGCGCGCGAGGCCGCGCCGCCGGCCTACGGCCCCGAGGCCCAGGCCTTCTACGCGAAGTACAAGGATTGGGTGGACATGCAGAACGAGCTGGTCGAGCGCTACGGCGTGTTCGGTGAGGAGTACCGCATCTGGTGACACCGATGCGCCAGTTCGAGGCCTTTGCCAACCCCAATGCTGCGCAGCGCGACGCCTTTCCCTACGTCGTCGTGATGCAGAGCGAGCAGCTCGCGCACCACAGCACGCGACTGGTGATGCCGCTGGCACGGCTGCCGCGTGCCCCGCAGGCGGCGCCGCGCCGCCTTTCGGTCGCGGTGACGGTGGGCGGCGAGTCGCTGTTCCCGGCGGCACACCTCTGCGCCGCGCTGCCAACGCGAGTGCTGCGCCAATCCGCCGGGCTCGTGCGCGATCAGTCGCACCTGCTCGTCGACGCCCTCGACGCCGTGATCAGCGGCATCTGAATCCGACGCTGCCTCTTCCGATCCTCGACCATGGCGCGTACCGAAGACGAACCCCTGCAGCAGGGCACGCTGGACACCACGCGCATCGACGACGTGCGCATCGCGGCGGTGCGCGCGCTCGTCTCGCCGGCGGTGCTCGAGGAGGAGCTGCCGGTGACGCCGGCGATCGAGGACCTGGTCGAGCACAGCCGCGGGGCCATCGCCGCGGTCCTGCAGGGGCTGGACGACCGGCTCGTGGCCGTCGTCGGTCCGTGCTCGATCCACGACCACGACACGGCGATCGAGTATGCGCAGCGCCTGGTGCCGCTGGCCGAGGAACTCGCGGGCGAGCTGCTCGTCGTGATGCGCGTCTACTTCGAGAAGCCGCGCACCACGGTGGGCTGGAAAGGCTATATCAACGACCCGCGCCTGGACGGGAGCTTTCGCATCAACGAGGGCCTGCGCCGCGCGCGAGAACTGCTGCTGCAGATCAACGCGCTCGGCCTGCCGGCCGGCACCGAGTTCCTGGACCTGTTGTCGCCGCAGTACATCAGCGACCTCGTCGCCTGGGGCGCGATCGGCGCGCGCACGACCGAGAGCCAGAGCCACCGCCAGCTCGCCAGCGGCCTGTCGTGCCCGGTCGGCTTCAAGAACGGCACCGACGGCAGCGTGCAGATCGCCGCCGACGCGGTGCTCGCCGCGCGCGCGCCGCACAGCTTCATGGGCATGACGAAGATGGGCGTCGCGGCGATCTTCGAGACCCGCGGCAACCCGGACACGCATCTGATCCTGCGCGGCGGCAAGTCGCCCAACTACTCGGCCGAGCATGTCGAGGCGGCCTGTGCGGTGCTGCGCCGCGCCGGCCTGCGCGAGCAGCTGATGGTCGACTGCTCGCACGCGAATTCGGCCAAGCAGCCGCGCCGCCAGATCGAGGTCGCGGCCGACCTGGCCGCGCAGATCGAGGGCGGCGAGACCCGGATCATCGGCGTGATGATCGAGAGCCATCTCGAGGAAGGCCGTCAGGACCTGCAAGCCGGACAGCCGCTGCGTCGCGGCGTCTCGATCACCGACGCCTGCCTGGGCTGGTCCGACTCCGAAGCGGTGCTGCGCGGACTGGCGCAGGCGGTGCGCGCCCGCCGCGGGCAGCGGCCGGTCTAGGGTCGAACGCGAAGGCCCTGCCGACGATGGACGCGCGCCCCTTCAAGATCCCGCGCTCGGTGCTGGTGGTGATCCACACGCCCGAACTCGAGGTGTTGCTGATCGAGCGCGCGGACAAGGCCGGCTACTGGCAGAGCGTCACCGGCTCGCTGGACCGCGAGGACGAACCGCTGGCGGTGACCGCGCGCCGCGAGGTGCAGGAGGAAACCGGCATCACCGGCGGCGAGCTCAGCGACTGGGAGCAGGACAACGTCTACGAGATCTATCCCGTCTGGCGCCACCGCTACGCGCCGGGCGTGACCCACAACTCCGAGCATGTCTTCGGCTTGACGGTGCCCGGACGCGTCCCGGTGCAGCTGCGCCCGCGCGAGCACGTCGCGCATGTCTGGCTGCCCTGGCGCGAGGCCGCGTGGCGCTGCTTCTCGCCGAGCAACGCCGAAGCCATCCTGCAACTGCCCGACCGGATCCGCAACGCATGAACCGTCATCACGGCGTCCTGCAGACGAGCCGCCTGTCGCCGACGACCGGCATCGGCGCGCTGCGCGTGGCGACCTACAACATCCACAAGGGCGTGCGCGGCATGGGCCCGCGCAAGCGGCTGGAGATCCACAACCTGGGCCTGGCGGTCGAGGCGCTGGACGCCGACCTCGTCTTCCTGCAGGAGGTGCACCTCTTCCACCGCCGACATGCGCGGCGTTTCGACCGCACCTTCTTCGGCTGGCCATCCCAGGGGCAGGCCGAGTTCCTCGCGCCGCAGGGCTACGACGTCGCCTACCGCACCAACGCCTTCACGCGACATGGCGAGCATGGCAACGCGCTGCTGGCGCGCTGGCCCTTGGGCGAGATCGCGCACCGCGACGTCAGCGACCACCGCTTCGAGCAGCGCGGCCTGCTGCACGTGCCGGTGCAATGGAACGGGAGCACGGTGCACGCGGTCGTCGCGCACTTCGGCCTGATCCATTCCAGCCGCGTGCGCCAGGTGCAGCGCCTGGCCGACTACATCGAGCGCGAAGTGCCGCCCGACGCCCTGCTCGTCGTCGCCGGCGACTTCAACGACTGGGGCGAGAAACTCGACCTGCCGATGGCCGAGATCGGCCTGCAGCGCGCGCGCGGCCTCGACGGCATGCTGCAGCAGACCTTCCCCTCGGTGATGCCGGTGTTCTCGCTCGACCGCTTCTACCTTCGCGGCCTGCAGTGCCGTACGACGATGGTGCCGCGAGGCGTCGCCTGGTCGCGCATGTCGGACCACCTGCCGCTGGTGGCCGAACTGGAGCTCAGCCGAGGGTGAACCGATGTCCGAGGCCGGACCCGTGCAGAACGCAGAGCCCGGTGTCCTCGGCGAGATCGAGGAGATCGCCGAACTCGTCGGCCTCGAGCAGATCCAGGGCACGCGCCTCGTCGGCGGCAATCACGTCGAGCTGCTGCAGGGTGGCGACGAGCTCTTCCCGGCGATGGTCGAGGCGATCGCCGAGGCGCGGCACGAGGTTTGGCTTGCGACCTACATCTTTCACGACGACGGCGCCGGCCGCCGGGTCGCCGAGGCGCTGTCGGCCGCGGCGCGCCGCGGCGTCACGGTGCGCGTCGTCGTCGACGGTTTCGGCTCGCACCGGCGGCTGGCGCGGCTGCGCAGCTGGCTCGAGGAGCCGGGGGTCGCGCTCGAGGTCTTCCGCCCGCTCGAGCGCTGGTGGTCCTGGCTGATGCCGGGGCAGCTACGGCGCCTGCACCAGAAGCTGTGCGTCGTCGACTATGCCTGCGCTTTCGTCGGCGGCATCAACATCATCGACGACCGTCTGGACATCAACCACGGCTGGACGACGACGCCGCGCTACGACTTCGCCGTCGCGATCAAGGGGCCGTTGGTGCGCTCGGTGCGCGCGACCGCGCAGGCGATGTGGACGCGCGCGCACCTCGGGCACCTCTGGCGCGAAGAGGTGGTGTCGCTGGCCACCAGCCAGCACCCGGTGAAGGAGGCCAGGCGGCTGATCCGGCGCCTGCGCGGTCGTCGCCCGGGTGCCAGCAGCGGGCATCCGTCGCGGCCGATGGTCGCCGCCTTCCTCGTGCGCGACAACGTCGCGCAGCGGCGCACGATCGAGCGCGCCTACGTGCAGGCGATCCGCGCCGCGCGCAAGCGCGTCGACATCGCCGTGCCCTATTTCTACCCCGGGCGCGCCTTTCGGCGCAGCCTGCGCCAGGCGGCGCGCCGCGGCGTGCAGGTGCGGCTGCTGCTGCAGGGCAAGGTCGACTACCGCATCGCGGCGCTCGCCGCGCGCGCTCTCTACGACGAGCTGCGCGGGCATGGCGTGCACATCTTCGAGTACACGCCGGCCTTCCTGCACGCGAAGGTCGCGGTCGTCGACGACGACTGGGCCACCGTCGGCAGCTCCAACATCGACCCGCTGTCGCTGCTGCTCAACCTCGAGGCCAACGTCGTCGTTCGCGACCGCCGCTTCGCCGCGGCGCTCGCGGAGCGCTTCGAGGCCGCGTTCGCCGAGTCGCGTGAGGTCACCGATCCGCCCTGGCACTCGGGCTGGCGCGGCCGGCTCGAGCGCGCCGTCGTCGCCTGGGCCGCGGCGGTCTACCTGCGCGTGGCGGGGATCACCGGGCGGTATTGAAGCGGGCTGCGGCGCCCGGGCGACGCGCCGCGGCCGATGTGGCTTTCACGCCGCGCTCGGATCCGCGGTGCGCACGCGCTGCGGTGTTGGCGGCCCGGCAAGGACATCGACGAGTTCCGCCAGGCTCTGCAGGTTGTGCGCGGGCATGAAGCGGTCGACGTGCGGCAGCATCGCCCGGATGCCGACCGCGCGGGGCTCGAAGCCCGAGAAGCGCAGCAGCGGGTTGAGCCAGATCAGCCGCCGGCAGCTCTTGTGCAGCCGCTCCATCTCGAAGGCGAGCGCGCTCGCGTCGCCGGCCTCGAGCCCGTCGGTGATCAGCAGCACGGTCGCGTTGCCCGAGAGCACACGCCGCGCCCAGCGCTGGTTGAATTCGTGCAGGCACTCGGTGATGCGCGTGCCGCCGGACCAGTCCTGCACGGTGCGCACGACCTCGGCCACCGCGACGTCCGGGTCGCGGCTCTTGAGCAGCCGCGTCGTGCGCGTGAGCCGCGTGCCGAAGACGAAGCTCTCGACGCGCGCGTCGGCGTGGCCCAGCAGGTGCGCGAAGTGCAGCAGCATGCGCGAATAGCGGCTCATGCTGCCGGAGATGTCGGCCAGCACCACCAGCGGCGCGGGCTGGCTGCGGCGCTTGCGCCAGCGCAGGCTCCAGAGCTCGCCGCCGTGACGCGCCATCGCCTGCAGGGTCGCGCGCCAGTCGGCGTGGCCGGGATGGTTGGCGCGGCGGCTGCGGCGCGTGAGGATGGGCTCGAAGGCCAGTCGAAGCTGCGCCAAGAGGCGCTGCGCCTGGCGCCATTCGTCGGCGCTCATCGTCTCGAAATCGGCCTTCTGCAGCCGCTCGCGTTCGCTGAAGGTGAGCGTCGCGTCGAACTCGAATTCGTCGGGTTCCGGAGGTTTGGGTTCCTCGCGCTCGCCCCGCGGCGGGAACAGCGCCTCGCCCAGGCGCCGGTTCTCGGGCACCGGCGGCTGGACGTCCTTGGCCTCGATCCGCGGCAGCAGCAGCGCGCGCATGCGGCCCTGAAGGTCGGGGTCGCGCCAGAAGAGCTCGAAGGCCTGGTCGAAGAGCTCGCGGTGCTCGATGCGGTCGAGCAGGCAGGCCGAGAGCACGGCGTGGAAGTCGCTGCGGCGCTCGAGCCCGGCGACCTGCAGCGCCTGCAGCGCCAGCAGCACGCGGTCGCTGCCCACGGGCATGCCCGCGCTGCGCAGCACGCGCCCGAAGTGCATCACGTTCTCGGCGAGGTGGCCGGGCCCCTGCTGCAGCGGCAGCATCTCGATCCCTTGCGCTTCAGCCCTGCGACGAGGCGCGCACGTGCTCGATGATGCGTGCGGCCTCGCTGCCCTGCATGCGCGCGATGTCGTCCTGATACTTCAGCAGCACGCCCAGCGTGTCCTGCACGACCTGCGGATCGAGCACCAGCGCGTCCAGCTCCATCAGCGCGCGCGTCCACTCGATCGTCTCGGCGATCCCGGGCAGCTTGTAGAGCTCGACCTCGCGCAGGCGCTGCACGAAGGCGACGATCTGCCGCGCCAGCTCCTGCCCCACCCCTGGCACGCGCCGCTGCAGGATCTGCAGCTCGCGCGCCGCGTTCGGGAACTCGACCCAGTGGTAGAGGCAGCGGCGCTTGACCGCATCGTGGATCTCGCGCGTGCGGTTGCTCGTCAGCACGACGATCGGCGGCGTTGCCGCCTTGACGGTCCCCAGCTCCGGGATCGTGATCTGGAAGTCCGAGAGCACCTCGAGCAGGAAGGCCTCGAAGGGCTCGTCGGCGCGGTCGAGCTCGTCGATCAGCAGCACGGGCGGCGTGCTGCGACGCGGGTCGATCGCCTGCAGCAGCGGGCGCTTGTTCAGGAAGCGCTCGCTGAAGAGCTCGGCGGCCAGCGCGTCGCGGCCGATGCCTTCCTTCTCCGCCAGCCGGATCTCCATCATCTGCCGGCCGTAGTTCCACTCGTAGGCGGCGCCGGCGAGGTCCAGGCCTTCGTAGCACTGCAGGCGGATCAGCTCGCGGTCCAGCATGCGCGCGAGCGTGCGCGCGATCTCGGTCTTGCCGGTGCCGGGCTCGCCTTCGAGGAACAGCGGCCGCTGCAGCTTCAGCGCCAGGAAGACGACGGTGGCCAGCTGCCGGTCGGCCACGTAATCGTGCTCGAGCAGCCGGGCCGCGGTGTCGTCGATGCTCTTCGGGAGTGCGCTCACGGGTTTTCGGTTCCTTCAAAGCAAAACGCCGCAGCGGGTGCGGCGTTTGCAGGTCAGCGGGAGGAAGGCTCGCTGCTCAGCCGACGGCGCGTGCAGCCAGCACGGGGATCAGGGCCGCACGATACTCTGCCGAGCCGTGCAGGTCGCTGACGAGGTCTTCGGCACCGACGGTGGCGCCGGCCAGCGCCGCGGCCGACCAGTTCGCCGCGAGCTTGTCCTCGAGCGCCTTGGCGCGGAACACGCCGTTGGCACCGGCGCCGGTGACGGCCACGCGCACGCCCTTGGGGCCCTTGCTGACGAAGACGCCGACGATCGAGAAGCGCGACGCGGGCTGGTTGAACTTCTGCCAGCCGGCCTTCTCGGGCACCGGGAAGCTCACCGCGGTGATGATCTCGTCCTCGGCCAGCGCCGTCGTGTAGATGCCGAGGAAGAAGTCGTCGGCGGCGATGTCGCGCTTGTTCGTGTGCACGGTCGCGCCCAGGCCCAGGACGGCTGCCGGGTAGCAGGCAGCCGGGTCGTCGTTGGCCAGGCTGCCGCCGATCGTGCCGCGGTTGCGCACCTGGCGGTCACCGATCCTGCCGGCGAGATCGGCCAGGGCCGGGATCGCGTTCCTCACGTCGGCGCTGGCGGCCACGGTCGCGTGGGTGGTCATCGCGCCGATGCGCACGACGCCGCCGCCGACCGTGATGCCGCGCAGCTCGGCGATGCCGCCGAGGTCGGCCAGGGCGTCGGGAGCGGCCAGGCCCAGCTTCATCGAGGGCAGCAGGCTCTGCCCGCCGGCGATCAGCCGGGCGCCGCCGGCGGCGGCTTTGGCCGCGTCGGCGACCGTGGCCGGGGTGCTGTAGTCGAAGGTCTGCATGGATGGTTCTCCTCGTTCAGGCGGCGCCCTGCGCGGCCTTCCAGACGGTGAAGGGGGTGGCGGGCATCGGGACGTCCTTGACGCCCAGCGCGTCGCAGATGGCGTTGATGACCGCGGCCGGGGCACCGATCGCGCCGGCCTCGCCGCAGCCCTTGACGCCCAGCGGGTTGTGCGTGCACGGCGTCCCCTTGGAGAGCTGGACGTTGAAGCTCGGCAGGTCGTCGGCGCGCGGCATCGTGTAGTCCATGTAGCTGCCGGTGAGCAGCTGGCCGCTGTCGGTGTCGTAGACGCCATGCTCGAGCAGCGCCTGGCCGATGCCCTGCGCCAGGCCCCCGTGCACCTGGCCTTCGACGACCATCGGGTTGACGATGTTGCCGAAGTCGTCGCTGGCACTCATGCGGTCGATGCGCACGACACCGGTGGCCGGGTCGAGCTCGATCTCGCAGATGTAGGTGCCCGCGGGGTAGGTGAAGTTGCTCGGGTCGTAGAACGCGTTCTCGTTGAGTCCGGGTTCGAGCTTGTCGTGCGGGAAGTTGTGCGGCACGTAGGCGGTGAGCGAGACCTGCGCGAAGGGCACGGCCTTGTCGGTGCCGGCGACCTTGAACTGACCGCCCTCGAAGACGACGTCGGTGTCCGAAGCCTCCATCAGGTGTGCCGCGATCTTCTTGCCCTTGTCGATCACCTTGTCGAGCGCCTTGACGATCGCGCTGCCGCCGACGGCCAGCGAGCGGCTGCCGTAGGTGCCCATGCCGAAGGGGATCTTGCTCGTGTCGCCGTGCTCGATCGTCACGTCCTCCATCGGGATGCCCAGGCGGTCGGCGACGACCTGCGCGAAGGTGGTCTCGTGGCCCTGGCCGTGGCTGTGGCTGCCGGTGAAGACGGTGACCTTGCCCGTGGGATGCACGCGCACTTCGCCGGCCTCGAACAGGCCCGCGCGTGCGCCGAGCGCGCCGGCGATCGACGAGGGCGCGATGCCGCAGGCCTCGATGTAGGCGCTGTAGCCCAGACCCCGCTTCAGGCCCTTGGCCTCGCTGGCCGCGCGGCGGGCGGCGAAGCCCTTGACGTCGGCGAGCTCGATCGCGTGATTCAGCGTCGCCTCGTAGTCGCCGATGTCGTAGGTCAGGCCCACCGGGGTCGCGTACGGGAAGTCGCGCACGAAGTTGCGGCGGCGGATCTCGGCCGGGTCGAGCTTCATCTCCTTGGCCGCGGTCTCGACGATACGCTCGATCAGGTACGAGGCCTCGGGCCGGCCGGCGCCGCGGTAGGCATCGACCGGCGAGGTGTTCGTGAACACCGCCTTGACCGTGCAGTGGATCTTGGGCGTGGCGTACTGGCCGGCCAGCAGCGTCGCGTACAGGATCGTCGGCACCGCCGAGGCGAAGGTCGAGAGGTAGGCGCCGAGATTGGCCGTGGTGTGCACGCGCAGCGCGAGGAACTTGCCGTCCTTGTCCATTGCCAGCTCGGCCTCGCTGACGTGGTCGCGGCCGTGGGCGTCGGAGAGGAAGGACTCGGCGCGCTCGGCGGTCCACTTGATCGGGCGGCCGACCTGCTTGCTCGCCCACACGAGCGCCGTCTCCTCGCCGTAGAGGAAGATCTTGCTGCCGAAGCCGCCGCCGACGTCGGGCGCGACGACGCGCATCTTGTGCTCGGGGATGCCGAGCACGAAGGCGCACATCAGCAGCCGCTCGACGTGCGGGTTCTGGTTGGCGACGTAGAGCGTGTACTCCTCGGTGGCCGGGTTGTAGCTGGCGTTGGCCGCGCGCGGCTCGATCGCGTTGGGGATCAGCCGGTTGTTGCGGAAGACGAGCTTGGTGACGTGCGCCGCGCCCTTGATCGCCGCGTCGGTGCCTTCGCCGTCGCCGATGGCCCACGTGTAGCACTCGTTGCCGGGGGCGTCGTCGTGCACGTTGGCGGTGGCCTGCGTTGCGGTGGCGGGGTCGATGACCGGCGCCAGCAGCTCGTAGTCGACCTCGATCATCGCCGCGGCGGCCTTGGCCTGGTCGACCGATTCGGCGACGACGAGCGCGACCCGGTCGCCGACGTAGCGGACCTTGCCGTCGGCAAGGATGGGGTGGCGCGGCTCCTTCATCGGGCTGCCGTCGCTGCTGTTGTTGATCTGCCAGCCGCAGGGCAGGCCGCCGACCTCCTTGAAGTGCTCGCCGGTGAAGATGCCGAGCACGCCGGGAGCCTTCGCCGCCGCGCCGGTGTCCAGGCTCTTGATGACGGCGTGCGCGTGCGGCGAGCGCAGGAAGACGCCGTAGCTCTGGCCGGGGAGGCTGATGTCGTCGGTGTACTGGCCGCGGCCGGTGAGGAAGCGGGCGTCCTCGCGTCGCTCCACGGCCTTGCCGATGAAGCCGGTGTCGGGTGCATTCATGGTGGGGTCCTCTCGATCAGGCTGGCGTCACTTCATCGCGGCCGCGCCTTGCTGCACGGCCTTGACGATGTTGTGGTAGCCGGTGCAGCGGCACAGGTTGCCCTGCAGGCCCGCGCGCAGCTTCTCCTCGGTGGAGATGTCGTGATGCTCGACGAGGTCGATCGCGCTCATCACCATGCCCGGAGTGCAGAAGCCGCACTGCAGGCCGTGTGCGGCGCGAAACGCCGCCTGCATCGGGTGCAGCGTGCCGTCGGCAGCGGCCAGTCCCTCGATCGTCGTGACTTCGGCGCCCTGCGCCTGCAGCGCGAGCATGTTGCAGCTCTTGGTCGCGCGGCCGTTGACGTGCACGGTGCAGGCGCCGCACTGCGCGGTGTCGCAGCCGACGTGGGTGCCGGTCAGGCGCAGGTGTTCGCGAATGAATTCGACGAGCAGAGTCTGCGGCGCGACATCGCGCGAGACCTCGCGTCCGTTGACCTTCAAGGTGAGCAGGGCCATGGTGTCTCCGTGGTTGGGCTTGCAAAGAAGCACCGCCGGGCCGGGCTGCACCCAGCCCGCCCCTCGCGGGGGTTCGAGCAGCCCGGCAGCGGCCCGGCTGGCTCGAGAACTATCGATCCTAGGCAGCGCGACGCCCGATGGCTCGCCCTCGCAAACGCCTATGAAAAAGATTGCATAAGTAAAGACCCTAGAACAACGTCCGGGCTGTCGCTGTCGATCGGCTATCGTGTGCGCGCTGCGAGGCAGCGGTGCCGCGCGGCAGAACCTGCGGGAGAGGGCGATGGACAACGTCGATCTGGATGTGCTGCGGCAGATCAGCGCCTGGCGGGCAGAGGGGCATGCCGTCGTGATGGGCACGATCGCGCGCACCTGGGGTTCGGCGCCGCGGCCGGTGGGCTCGCTGGTCGCGGTGCGCGGCGACGGGCACATCGCAGGCTCGGTCTCCGGCGGCTGCATCGAGGACGACCTGATGGCGCGCATGCGCGAAGGCACGCTCGCTGCCCATGGCGTCGAGCTCGTGCGCTACGGCATCAGCGGCGACGAGGCGGCGCGCTTCGGCCTGCCCTGCGGCGGCACGCTCGAGGTGCTGTTCGAGCCGGTCGGCCCGCCCAGCCGCATCGACGAACTGCTGGCGGCACTCGAGCGCGGCGAGCGCGTGCGCCGCGAGCTGCAACGCGCCAGCGGCGAGGCGACGCTGCAACCGGCCCTGGGAGGCGACGTCGTGCAGCTCGACGAGGAGCGCCTCGTGAGCACCTTCGGGCCGCACTGGCGGCTCTTCATCGTCGGTGCCGGGCAGATGTCGCAGTACCTGGCGCGCATGGCGCAGGCGCTCGACTACGAAGTCACCGTCTGCGATCCGCGCGAGGAATACGCGCCCGAGCTGCCCGGCGCGACGCTCACCCGCGCGATGCCCGACGATGCGGTGCGCGAGTTCGCGCCCGACGCGCACAGCGCGGTGATCGCGCTCACGCACGATCCCAAGCTCGACGACCTGGCGCTGATGGAGGCGCTGCGCAGCCCGGCCTTCTACATCGGCGCGATCGGCTCGCGTACCAACCAGGCGCGGCGCAAGGAACGGCTGGCCGAGCACTTCGGCTTCACCGAGGCCGAGATGGCCGATCTTCGCGGGCCCGTCGGCCTGAAGAACGGCGCGCGCACGCCGCCGGAGATCGCGGTCTCGATCCTGGCCGAACTCACCGCCGCGCGCTACGGCTGGCAGATCCCGGAGCCGGTCTTCGTCGGCCGTGGGGCGCACAGCCGTGTCAATCCGGAGCACCCTGCGGCAGCGTGAGCCGGAAGATCGAACCCCGGGGCGCGTTGGCATCGTAGTCGATGCGCCCGCCGTGCAGCTGTGCGACGCGCTTGACGACGTGCAGCCCCAGGCCATGGCCGGGCACGGTCGACTGGTCGCCACGCGCGCCTTCGTCGAAGATGCGTTCGCGCAGCTCGTCGGGCACGCCCGGGCCCTCGTCGACGACCTCGATCACCAGCGCCAGCGGCTCGTCGCTGTCGAGCACGCGCAGCAGCACCGGCGTGTCGCGCGGGGAATACAGCGTCGCGTTGGTGAGCAGGTTGCGCAGCGCCAGGCGCACGAGCGTCGGTTCGAGCTGCGCGCTGCGCGCGTCGGCGCGGTAGTCGAGCCGCACGCGCTTGCGCGCCTCGGGCGGCAGGTCGCCCAGGCACAGATCCAGCAGCAGCGGCAGTTCGGTGTCGATCCGGCTGGGGTGCTGCGCCCCGGCGAGCAGCGTGGCCGCGGCGACGGTGTTGTCCAGCGTCGCGCTGACATTGCGAATGACCTCCTGCGCCTGTCCGATCGCCTGCGCCGCCGCCTGCGGGTCGTCGGCCTGTCCGAGCGTGGCCAGCGCGCGCTGCAGCGAGATGGCCGCGTTGTGCAGCGGCTGGCGCACCTCGTGCGCGAGCAGCCGTGTCGTGCGTGCGCGCTCGCTGGCGACCATCTCGCGCCCGCGCGCAGCGGCTTCCAGCGCGATCTGCTGCTGGTGCAGCCCCTGCAGAGCCTCGCGCTGATGCGCTTCGGCATCCCGCGCGCGATCCAGCGCCAGCCCCAGATAGGCCACCTGCGTGGCCACGCCGGTCACGAGCAGGAAGGCGATGACGGCGATGAGGACCGCATCAGGCGCGCCGGACGGGTCCGCGGGCAGCGCCAGCGCGCGCTGGCCCAGGCGCAGCAGCAGCGCCAGGCTCAACAGTGCATAGAGCACCACCAGCAGATGCGCGCTGCGGCTTCGGCGGCGCCGCGCGAGCTGGCCTGCGACGACCGTCAGCAGCAGCGTGAACAGCGCCGGCAGCAGGTTGTCGAGCGCCAGCCGCACGGTCGTGCCCCAGCGCTGTTGCGCAAGCGCCAGCAGCGCGACGCCGAGCCCGCAGGCCGCCAGCAGACGCGCCAGGCCCGGCGGCCTGCCGGCCTCGAGGCGCAGCGCGCCGGCCTGCAGCGCCGCCGCCGCTGCGCTGCAGAACTGCGCGACGTAGAGCGCCGGCAGGCCCATGGTGTGGGTGCGCGCGCCGTGCAGGATCATGCCCAGGGCCAGCAGCATCCCGCCGGTGCACCACAGCCGCAGCGACTGCTTCGGGTGGCGGCGGCGCAGCAGGACCCAGACCATGACCGGCATGGCCGTGTAGACCATGCCGCTGGCCACGTAGAACATGGCGACGGCCGACGGGGCATGCATGGCCGCGACCGGCGTTCGATGGGCCGCGCGCGTCGACGCCGCCTCAGCCGCGGCTCTGCAGGCGGATCGGTGCCTTGAAGACGTAGCCCACGCGCGACTGCGACTGCAGCGGCACCATCGCCCCGGTGGCCTTCTCGATGCGCCGGCGCAGCCGGTAGATCATCGCGTGCAGGCCGTTGTCGGAGGTGTCGAGCACCGGGCGTCCGAGGCGCTCGCACAGCGTCTCGCGGGTCACGATGCCCTCGGGCGCGTCCGGGAAGCAGGAGAGGATCGCGACGTCGTTGTCGGCCAGCTCGATGACCTCGCCTTCGGGCGCGATCAGGCGCTGGTGCTCGACGTCCAGCCGCCAGGCACGGCGCTCGGGGCTGCGCTGTGCGCCGACGCGGCGCCAGACCGCCTCGATCGCCAGCGTGATCTGCTCCAGGCTCACCGGCTTGGCCACGTGCATGTCGGCGCCGGCGCTGAGCACGTTCTCGAAGACGCCACTCTCCGCCTTGCCGGTGACGACGAGCACGCCGGCGTCGCTGCGCAGGCGCAGGATGCGGATCAGGTCCTCGCCGCCGACGCCCGGAAGCATCAGGTCGACGACGTAGAAGGCATCACCGAAGGCGTTGTGCGCGGCCAGCAGATGGTTGCCGTCGGCGAAGCTGCGCACTTGCGCGCCTTGGCGGCTCAGGTGCCCGGCCAGGTGTTCGCGGTAGACCTCGTCGTCGTCGACGATCGTGATGGTGGGCGGAAGCACGTGTCGAGTCATCGGTGTCTGTCCATGCCGCCGTCGCGCCGGGCCGGTCCGCTGCTTTTGCGGCAAGCCGATATTGTGACGTCTTATTTCCGAGCGACGCGCGGTTTCCTCGGCGTGCGGAAGTGCCACCAGGGCAGGGCGCGGGTGAGCGAGAGCACCTCGCCGGCATGCGCCGAACGGTAACCGGGCAGCGTCGCGAGCTGCTGCGGCCAGGCCGGCTGCTGCAGCAGCCGCCGCAGCGCCTGCACCGCGGGCTGCTCGAGCGTGGGCGTCAGGCAGACGAGGAAGTATTGCTCCTCGGTGAGCGGCACGAAGTCCAGGCCGAAGCTGCGCGCCGCGGCCTCGATGCCGAGCGCGCAGTCGCCGGCGCCCGCCGCCACCGCGGCGGCCACCGCCAGGTGGCTGTCCTCGTCGGGTGTGTCGGCTCCGACCAGCGCCGCATCGGTGAGGCCACGCTCGGCCAGCAGGTGGTCGGTCAGCAGCCGCGTGCCCGAACCCTGCTGCCGGTGGACGAAGCGCGCCCTGCGTTCGACGACGTCGCCGAGATCGTGCAGCGCGAGCGGATTGCCCGGGGCCACCATCAGGCCCTGCGTGCGCTGCATGCAGCCGATGAGCTTGTGCCGCCCGGGTTCGAGCAGCGGCTTGAGCGCCCGGGCGTAGAGCGTGCGCGCGTCGGCCAGCGGCGGCACGTGGAAACCGGCGACCGCGCAGCGCCCCGCAGCCAGCGCGCGCAGCGCGTCGATGCTGCCGGTGAACTTGAGCTCGATGTGCAGCCGCTCGCCGCCGCCTGCATCGCCGCGCGCGGCGAGCTCGCGCAGCAGCGGCAGCGCCAGGTCGTGGCTGGCGTGCACCGAGAGCACCTGCTGGCTGCCGTCGAGCGCCTCGGTCAGCACGCGCTCGAGCTCGGCGCGCAGGGCTTCGATGTGCGGCACCAGGCGCGAACGCGCGCGCTTCTCGGCCCACAGCAGCCGCTCGGCGAACGGCGTGAGCCGTGCCGGCTGCCCCTGCGACCAGTGCAGCAGCGGCTCGCCGAGCACGTTCTCCCAGTGCTTGCACGCGCCCCAGACATGCCGGTACGAGGCGCCCATCGCCTTGGCCGCGTGCAGGATCGAGCCGTGCTCGGCGATCGCCGAGAGCAGCTCGAAGAGCGGGTTGTGGACCTCGGCGCCGCGCTGGTTGCGAGCCTGGAAGCTGTATTGCAGGTGGACGCCGCGTTCCTTCATCCGCGCATTGTCGGCCCCGCGGGCGCGCCCGGCCGCGCCCGGGGCTTGCTCACTTCGTCGCCGCGTTCGGGAAGAAGAGCTGCTCGCCGTTGATCTTGTAGCTGGCGATCGTCTGCTGGCCGGCAGGCGAGACGACCCAGTCGGCGAACTGCTGCGCGAGGTCCGCCTTGACCTGCGGATGCTTGGCCGGGTTCACCACCATCACTCCGTACTGGTTGAAGAGCGTGCGATCGCCCTCGACAAGGATCACGAGATCGCCGCGGTTCTTGAAGCTCAGCCAGGTGCCGCGGTCGGTGAGCACGTAGGCGTTCGTCGACGAGCCGATGTTCAGCGCCGGTCCCATGCCGCAGCCGCACTCCTTGTAGCCGGCGGGCCGGTTGGTCGCAACGTCGATGCCGATCGACTTCCACAGGCGCAGCTCGGCCGCGTGCGTGCCGCTGCGGTCGCCGCGCGAGACGAAGGGCTGGCCCGTCTCCGCGAGCTTCTTCAGCGCCGCGGCGATGTCCTTGCCGCGTGTTCCCGCGGGGTCGGACTTCGGGCCGACGAGCACGAAGTCGTTGTACATCACGTCCTCGCGCTTGGTGGCATAGCCCTCGGCGACGAACTTCTTCTCGGCGGCGGTGTCGTGCACGAAGAGGATGTCGGCGTCGCCGCGGCGCGCGATGTCCAGCGCCTGCCCGGTCCCGACCGCGACGACCCGGACCTCGATGCCGGTGGCCTTGGTGAACACGGGCAACAGGTGGGCGAAGAGGCCGGACTGTTCGGTCGAGGTGGTGCTGGCCATCACGATCGACTTGCCTTGGGCAAAGGCCGGGCTGCCGGCGAGGGCGCCGGTGGCCGCGAGCAGCAGCGGCAGGACGACGCGTCGGGTGAGGTTTTTCAGTGCCAAGGGTTTTCTCCTCGTAGGAAGGCTTGCGCCGCCGGCGGCGGCTGGGTGAAGAAACGTTCGACCGGCGCCAGCGCCGCCAGGCGCCCGCGCTCGAGGTAGCCGATGTGGCTGGCCAGGCGCCGCGCCTGCGCCAGGTGGTGCGTGCTCATCACCACCGTCATGCCGCCGCGGCCGAGGTCGTCGACCAGCGCCTCGACCTCGCCGCGCGAGGCCGGGTCGAGGCTGGCCGTCGGCTCGTCGAGGAACAGGATGTCGGGTTGCAGCGCCCAGGCGCGCGCCAGCGCCAGGCGCTGCTGCTGGCCGCCGGAAAGCGCCGTCGCCGCCTGGCTTGCCTGTGCCTGCAGCCCCATCCGTGCGAGCGCGGCATCGGCGCGCGCCGCGCGTTCGCTGCGCGGCACGCCGGCCAGCCACAGGCTCAGCAGCAGGTTGCGCCGCGACGAGAGCTGCAGCAGGAAGGGCCGCTGGAAGAGCATCGCCATGCGCGGCGCCCGCCCCGAGGGCTGCACCGGGTGCACGCGGCGCTCTCCCGCCGCCGGCGGCAGCAGGCCGTGCAGCAGCCGCAGCAGCGTCGTCTTGCCCGAGCCATTGCTGCCGATCAGCACCAGCCGCTGCCCCTGGTGCAGCGTCAGGTCGACGTCCTGGAGCGCGACCGTGGCGCCGAAGCGGACGGCGGCGCCGTGCAGGCTGATGAGGGGCGGCCCGGGCATCGCTGCGCCATCCGTCGCCGCCACCATCACGGTGGCCGGCGCCGGGGCGTTCACGCCATGGCCTCGCGCATCGCCTTGTCGCGTACCGGCAGCAGGGCCACCCCGCTGTGGATCAGGCCGACGACGCCGATCAGCACCAGCCCCAGCGCAACGGCCAGCGGCAGGTCGCCCTTGCTCGTCTCGAGCGCGATCGTCGTCGTCATCACGCGCGTGACGCCGGCGATGTTGCCGCCGACGATCATCACCGCGCCGACCTCGGCGATCGCGCGGCCGAAGGCGGTGAGCAGCACCGTCATCGCCGCCAGGCGCTCGTGCACCAGCATCAGCACGGCCGCGACCAGCGGCCGCGCGCCGAGCGCGATCAGCTGGTCACCGCCGCCGGCCAGCGCGTCGGCGACGACCCGCCGCGAGAGCGCCGCGATCAGCGGGATGACGAGGATGGTCTGCGCCACCACCATCGCGCTGGGCGTGAACAGGATGCCCCAGCTGCCGAGTGGTCCGGAGCGCGACAGCAGCAGGTAGACGAGCAACCCGACGACGACGCTGGGCATCGCCAGCAGCGTGTTGACGGCCCAGACGAGCGCCTGGTGACCGGGAAAGCGGGCAACGGCCAGCCAGGCCCCGAGCCCCATGCCCAGCACCGCCCCGAGCAGGCAGGCGGTCAGGCTCACGCGCAGCGAGAGTGCGGCGATGCCCAGCAGCTGGGCATCGGCCTGCGCAATGAGCTGCAGGGCAAGGACAAGGCTTTCGGCCATGATGATCGGCGGCGCGCGGGGCGTCGAGCGCGGGGGTTGGCGGGAATCGCCAGGGATTCTGGTCGGCCGCGCGCATTTGCGCGATATGAACGCGGCTGCATGACCGCCGGGTGACGGCTCGCGCGCTCCTGCGGCTCGGCCTCAGAATCGGAACCCTGTACTGCCGCACGGCATCCTGCCTCGCAAGCCATGTCCGAACTCGGAGAGTCCCCCCTGTTTGCCGGCCATCGCCACCTGAGCGTCGACGAGGCGCGGGCGGCGATCCGGCTCTCGCTGCAGCCGGTCGACGGCAGCCAGACCCTGCCGCTGCTGCAGGCGCTGGGCCGCGTGCTCGATGCCGACGTGCTCTCGCCGATCGACGTGCCGCCGCACGACAACTCGGCGATGGACGGCTATGCCTTCGGCGGCAGCGCGATGCGCCCGGATGCCCCCACGGTGCTCGAGGTGATCGGCACGCTGCACGCCGGGCAACCGTTCACGGCTGCGGTTGCTGCCGGCCAGTGCCTGCGCATCATGACCGGCGCGGTGATGCCGTCAGGTTGCGACACCGTCGTGCCGCAGGAGCTCTGCCGCGTCGACGGCGACCGGGTGACGATTCCGCCGGGCACGGTGGAGCCGGGCGAGAACCGGCGACCGCGCGGCGAGGACCTGGCGCGCGGGCGCCCTGCGCTGCGTGCCGGCCAGCGCTTGCGGCCCGCGGACCTGGGGCTGCTCGCGTCGCTGGGTTTCGAGCAGGTGAGCGTGCGCCGGCGGGTTCGCGTGGCGCTCTTTTCGACCGGCAACGAGATCCAGGCGCCGGGCAAGCCGCTGGCGCCGGGTTGCGTCTACGACAGCAACCGCTACAGCCTGGCCGCGTCGCTGCAGCGACTGGGTTGCGAGGTGATCGACCTGGGCCTCGTCGCCGACGACCCGAAGGCGCTGCGTGCGACCTTCGAACGCGCGATCGCGGAGGCCGACGCGGTGCTCACCAGCGGCGGGGTGAGCGTCGGCGAAGCCGACTACACGCGCCAGCTGATGGCGGAGCTCGGGGACGTCGCCTTCTGGCGCGTCGCGATGCGCCCGGGCCGGCCGTTTGCCTTCGGGCCGCTGCACGCGCACGGACGTCGCGCCTGGCTCTTCGCGCTGCCGGGCAACCCGGTGGCCGCGCTCGTCACCTTCCACGCCTTCGTGCGCGAGGCGCTGCTGCAGCTGGCGGGCGCCAGCGCCCAGCCCTTTCCGGCGCTGCGCCTGCCCTGCGCGACGCCGATCCGCAAGCGTCCCGGCCGCACCGAATTCCAGCGCGCGATCGTCGAACCCGGCCCCGACGGCCGCTGGGCCGCGCGCCTGACGGGAAGCCAGGGCGCGGGCATCCTGCGCTCGCTCAGCGAGGCCAATGCGCTGGTCGTGCTCGGGCACGATCAGGGCTCGGTGAATCCGGGCGACGAGGTCACGGTCTGGCTCTTCGACGGGCTGGTCTGACGCCGTCGGCCGATCCCCGCGGACGGGAGCCCCCGGTTTCGGGGGAGGAGGGCTTTTCAGCGCGCCCGTGCTGCAGCAGCATTGCGGGCGATGTCGAGCGTGGCGACCGGCTTGCCCATTGCCCTGGGCAGTCCGGTCCGCGAGCGACGCGGTCCTTGCCTTTCCCGACCCCGGTCGGGGCCCGTGATGAACGCTTCACTCCCTCCGCTGTCCACGCCCGAACCGCGTCGCGCGTCGCCGCAGCCCGGCTCGACGCGCTCGGGCCATCGCTGCCCCGAGTGCGGCGGCGCGGTGATGCGGGTGCTGCGCAGCGCCAACGACAAGCGGCGCTGGGACGCCGACGACTGGCGCCGCTACCGGTGCCGCGACGCGATGTGCAACTGGCAGGGACTGCTCTCGACGGGCGGCCGCAGGCGGCGCGAGCCGCGGCCGGCGCGCGGGGCGGTTCAACTCGCGCGGCGCATCGCACGCATTCTGCTGGCCCTGCTGCTGGCCCTGGGTGTCGGCGCGGCGGCGCTGCTGGCCCTGCAGTGGATGCTGCAGCTCTGAGCCAGCGCTCGCGCTCGGGTACGTCTTCGAATGGCTGCCGGCGTCGGCTGGCGCACGGCTTGCCATCCTTGGCGACGGGCCCGGCGACGAGAAGGCAACAGGCCGCCCGGTCGGGCGCGGACCTGCCTCGGCGCTAGGAATTCGTCGTCGCGCGCACCTCGCCGATCGAGGTGACGCCGGCCAGCACCTTCTCGATGCCGTCCTGGCGCAGGGTGCGCATGCCGGTGGCCAGCGCCTGGTGCTGGATCTCCTCGGCGCGGCCGCCGGTCTGGATCAGCTTGCGCAGCGGCGGCGTCATGTGCATCAGCTCGTGCAGGCCGGCGCGGCCGCGCAGGCCGCTGTGGTCGCAGTTCGGGCAGCCGCGCGCTTCGTGAGTCATCAGCTTGCCGTCCTGCGCGAAGCGCGAGCGCCATTCGGCGAGCACCGCGTCCTCGCCGGGCGTGCCTTCGGCGCCGCGGAAGGCCTGCATGTAGTCGGCGAGCAGCTCGTCGACCTCCTCGCGACGGGCCTCGCGCGCGCTCGTGCAGCCTGGGCACAGCCGCCGCACCAGGCGCTGCGCGAGCACGACGAGCAGCGCGTCGGCGAAGTTGAACGGGTCCATGCCCATGTCCAGCAGCCGGGTCACGGTCTCCGCGGCGCTGTTGGTGTGCAGCGTGCTCATCACCAGGTGGCCGGTCAGCGAGGCCTCGATCGCGATGCCCGCGGTCTCCTTGTCGCGGATCTCGCCGACCATGATCACGTCCGGGTCGGCGCGCAGGAAGGCGCGCAGCGCGCGCGCGAAGGTCCAGTCGATCTTGGGGTTGACCTGCACCTGGCGCAAGCCGGCCTGCGTGATCTCGATCGGGTCCTCGGCGGTCCAGATCTTGCGCTCGGGCGTGTTGATGTAGCCCAGCGCCGAGTGCAGCGTCGTGGTCTTGCCCGAGCCGGTCGGCCCGACGCACAGGATCATCCCGTACGGGCGCTGGCTGGCGAACTGCATGCGCTCGAGGTTGTGCGGCGAGAGCCCGAGCTTTGCCAGCGGCAGCGGCTTGGCCGAGGCGAGCAGGCGCAGCACCGCGTCCTCGCAGCCGTTGTTGGTCGGGATCGTGGCCACGCGCAGCTCGAGCTTCTGCCCCGGCACGAAGCGCCCGAAGGTGATCTTGCCGTCCTGCGGCTTGCGGCGCTCGGAGATGTCGAGGTCGCACATGATCTTCAGCCGCGCGATCAGCGCGCTGCGGTAGGTCGGCGGCAGCTCGAGGTAGGGCCGCATCGCCCCGTCCTTGCGAAAGCGGATCCGGACCTTCTCGCGCCCCGGCGCGCTCTCGACGTGGATGTCGGAGACGCCCTGCGCCTGCGCGTCCAGGATCATGCTGTTGATCAGGCGCACGAGCGAGTTGTCGCTCTGCTCGATCGCCTTGTCGCCGCCGCTGTCGTCGTCGGCGGCGCCGCTGCCGTGCTCGAGCTCGAGCGTGGCCAGCAGCTTCCCGGGCTCGTCGAGCTGGAAGTCGATGCCGCCCGCGGCGTCGCGCGTGCTCACGGCGCCGGTGCCGGAGCCGAGCTTGTCGTAGGCGCTGCCGATGACCGGAAAGAGCGTGTTGGCCCGCGCGAGCACCGGGATCACCTTGCTCCCGGCGGCGAATTCGAGCTCGTCGATCAGCTTGCGCTGCGTCGGGTCCTCGAGCGCGACCACCAGGCGGCCACCGCGCAGCATCAGCGGCAGCGCGTTCAGCTGCGCAGCCAGGTTGTAGGGGATCTTCTGCAGTGCTTCGGTCTCGACCGGGAACTGCGCCGGGTCCACCATCGGGTAGCCCATCTTGCGCGCCAGCGCGGTCTGCAGGTCCTGCGCGCTGATGACGCCGCTGCGCACGAGCAGCTCGCCCAGCGGCACGCTGCGGTCGAGCTGCTGCTGCTGCAGCGCCTGCTCGAGCTGCGCCTCGCTGATCATCCCGAGCGCGATCAGCGCCTGGCCGATGCGCACCAGCGGCATGCGCGCCTGCTCGTCGATCGCGACTTCGAGGTCCTGCGGCGTGATCAGCTGGCGCACGAGCAGGATCTCGCCGAGCTTCTGGCCGCGCAGGCGCTGCTGCTCGGAGAGCGCCGCGCTGACCTGCGCCGCGGTTGCAGCCTGCTGCTCGATCAGTGCGTCGCCCAGGCGCGGACCGATGTCGAGCCGGCGGTAGGCGGCGCGCGGGAAGAAGCAGCGGCGCACCGAGCCGTTGTCGTTCACCGGCTCGAAGAGGAAGAGCCCCTGCGCCGTCTCCTCGTGCGTGATCGTGCGCCCCTCGAGCGTGCTGTCGTCCTGCAGCGTCAGCCGGTACGGCTGCGCCTTGCGCTCGGTCAGTTCGAGCGGCGTGGTGTCGGTCGGGTCGAAGGGCAGGGGGTTCAGCGCCTTGGCCAGGCGCAGCACGCGAAACTGGGCGAAGCGCAGCGGCATCGTCGTGCGCGCCGCGGCCACCTGCACATGCGCCATGCCCGCGTCGAGGCTGAAGTGCATCAGCCGTCCGGCCATCGTGCTGCCGTTGAAGCCCTCGATCACGCAGGCCTCGGGGGCCAGCGCCGGCTGCGGAGCCGGGTAGCAGGGCAGCGCGGGCGTCGGCCAGGCGAAGCGGGCCGACGCCGCGGATGCGGCCTTCGGCGCCGCGGGGGGCGTCGTGGCACTCGGGCTGCCGTCTGCCGGGGTTCCCCGTGCGGCGTGCGGCGGCGCTTCGACGGCTTCGCTTTCGGCATCCGACCGCGGCTCCATCGGGGCGAGTGTCAACGGAGGCACCGACAGGTCCGACATTTGTACTTCCTTCGCGAACGGTCGCGGGCAGCGTATGCCCACATCGGGCGATGCTAGGCAGCGCCGAAGCCGTCAATGGGCCGAGAAAGGCGCGCTTCCTGAGCCAATCCCGGGCGCCGTCAGCGGCGTCGCGACCGGCAGCACCGCCGACCGCACGGGGGCTGGGGAGGTCAGCCGCGCATCTGCGCCGGCAGGAAGGACACGAGCTGCGGGAAGAGGTAGATCAGCGCGACCGCGACGACCATCAGGAAGAAGAAGGGCAGCGTCACGCGCGCGATCCAGCCGATCTCGCGCCGCGTCATGCCCTGCAGCACGAAGAGGTTGAAGCCCACCGGCGGCGTGATCTGCGCCATCTCGACGACGAGCACGACGAAGATGCCGAACCAGACGAGGTCGATCCCGGCCTTCTGCACCGTCGGCAGGATCACGCCCATCGTCAGCACGACCATGCTGATGCCGTCCAGGAAGCAGCCCAGCACGATGTAGAAGACCATCAGCGCCAGCAGCAGCTGCCAGCGCGAGAGGGAAAGCGAGCCGATCCACTCGGCCAGGTGACGCGGCAAGCCGATGTAGCCCATCGACAAGGTCAGGAACGCGGCGCCGGCCAGGATCAGCGCGATCATGCAGAAGAGCCGCGTGCCGCCGAAGAGGCTTTGCTTGAACGTCTGCCAGGAGAGCGAACCCTGCGCCGCGGAGACCAGCAGCGCGCCGACGACGCCGACCGCGGCGGCCTCCGTCGCCGTGGCGATGCCGGCGTAGATGCTGCCGAGCACCGCGGCGATCAGCAGCACCACCGGGATCAGATGGCGCGATTCGGACAGGCGCTGGCCGAGCGTGAGCGCGCCCTCGGCCGGCGGCACCTGCTGCGGGTGCCGCCAGGCCCAGAACATCAGGTAGCCGGAGAACAGCACGGCCAGCAGGATCCCCGGCACGACGCCGGCGATGAAGAGCTGCGAGATCGAGACCTCGGCGCTGACGCCGTAGACGATCATGATGATCGAGGGCGGGATCAGCAGGCCGAGCGTCCCCGCCCCGGCGAGGCTGCCGATGGCGATGCTGTCGGGATAGCCGCGGCGCGCAAGCTCCGGCAGGCTCATCTTGCCGATGGTCGCGCAGGTGGCCGCGCTGCTGCCCGAGACCGCGGCGAAGATCGCGCAGCCGACGACGTTGACGTGCAGCAGCCGTCCCGGCAGCCCCTGCATCCAGGGCGCGAGGCCGCGGAACATGTCCTGCGACAGCCGCGTGCGAAAGAGGATCTCGCCCATCCAGACGAAGAGCGGCAGCGCGGTCAGCGTCCAGCTGCTGGCGCTGCCCCAGATCGTCACCGCCATCGCGTCGCCGGCGGGGCGGCTGGAGAAGAGCTGCATGCCGATCCAGGCCACGCCCGAGAGCGTGAGCCCGATCCAGACGCCGCTGGCGAGGATCAGGAACAGCGCCGCGATCAGCAGCGCGGTGATGCCGAGGTCGCCCATGCGCGGCCTATTCGTTGTGCAGCATCTCGCCGTCGTCGGCGGGCGTCACGCGCCGCCCCCGCAGCTCGAGCACGAGCTCGTCGACGAAGGCGATCGCGAAGACGACGCTGCCTGCCGCCATCCCGAGCTGCGGGATCCACAGCGGCGTGGCGTCGTTGCCGGTCGAGATGTCGGAGAAGGCGTGCGACTGCCACGCCAGGCGGCAGGCGTAATAGGCCCACAGCAGCGCCAGCAGCGTGGCCGCGGCCAGGGCCCAGAGCTCGAGCCCGCGCCGCGCCGGTCCGCGCAGCGCCGACAGCAGCAGCGTGACGCGGATGTGCTCACCCTTCTTCAGCGTGTGCGCCAGCGCGAGGAAGCCGGCGCCCGCCATCAGGTAGCCGGCGTAGGCGTCCGTGCCCGGCACCTGCCAGCCGAGCTGGCGGCTGGCGATGGCCAGCAGCACCATCGCCAGCAGGCCCAGCATGCACAGCGCCGCAAGCCAGGCGGCGCCGTCGTAGAGCGCATCGAGCGCGCGTCGCACCGGCCGGCTTGCCTTATTTGCGGTAGGCGTCGAGGATCGCCCGGCCGTCGGCGCCGGCCTTCTCGGTCCACTCCTTGAGCATCGTCTCGCCGACCTTGGCGAGGTCGGCCTTGAGCTGCGGCGGCGGGGGCAGCACCTGCATGCCGTTGGCCTTGAGCGTGTTGAGCGTCTCGGTGTTGACGCGGCGGCTGGCCTCCCAGCCGCGCGCCTCGGCGTCGGCGCCGGCCTTGAGCAGTGCATCCTGCGAGGCCTTGTCCAGCGCCTCGAAGGCCTTGCGGTTGACGAGCACGGCGTTCTTCGGCAGCCAGGCCTGCGTGTCGTAGTAGTACTTCAGGTGTTCGTAGAGCTTGCTGTCGACGCCGGTGGCGCCCGAGGTCATCGTGCTCTCGACGACGCCGGTAGCCAGCGCCTGCGCGAACTCGGCGGCCTGCACCGTCACGGGCTGTGCGCCGACGAGCTCGGCGATGCGCGCGGTCGCCGGGCTGTAGGCGCGCCACTTGATGCCCTTCAGGTCGGCCGCCGAATTCACCGGCTTCTTCGTGTAGATGCCCTGCGGCGGCCAGGCCACGGCGTAGAGCACCATCATCCCCTGCTCGGCGAGCTTCTTCTCCAGCAGCGGCTTCTGCGCCTGCCACAGCTTCATCGACTGCTCGTAGCTGTCGGCGAGGAAGGGCACGCCGTCGACGCCGTAGGGCTGCCACTCGTTCTGGAAGTTGACCAGCAGGATCTCGCCGATCTGCGCCTGGTTGCCCTGCACCGCGCGCTTGATCTCCGGCGCCTTGAAGAGCGAGGCGTTGGCGTGCACGGTGATCTCGAGCTTGCCGCCGCTGGCCTTCTTCACCTCGTCGGCGAACTGCTGCAGGTTGACGGTGTGGAAGTTCGTGGCCGGGTAGGCGGCCGGCAGGTCCCACTTCACCTGGGCGTGCGCGGCGCTGGCGGCCAGGGTCAGCAGCGCGGTCGCGCCGAGCAGGGAGGGCAACAGTCTCATCGGGTTCCTCGTCGAGGTTTGCGGCAAAGACTGCAAGCATGGGCCGCACGGGCGCGCCGGCTCATCCGGACTTGCCCGGGGATCGCGGCATCCGGCGGCCGGGGCCGGCGCCTGCTGCATGGCCGGCGCGCGGATCCCGTACAGTCCGTCGCTCCCGGCGTCGATGACCCGTTCCAGTCCGTCACTTCCATGTCCACAGAACCTCGCGCAGCACGGTGGCAGTTCTGGGTCGACCGTGGCGGCACCTTCACCGATCTGGTCGGGCGCGCGCCCGACGGCGCGCTGCACACGCTCAAGCTGCTGTCCGAGAACCCGGCGCAGTACCCGGATGCCGCGGTCGAGGGCATCCGGCGCGTGCTGGGGCTTGCCGCGGGCGAGCTGATCGGCCCCGATCGCGTCGAGTGCGTGAAGATGGGGACGACGGTGGCCACCAACGCGCTGCTCGAGCGCCGCGGCGAGCGCACGCTGCTCGTGATCACGCGCGGCCTGCGCGATGCGCTGCGCATCGGCTACCAGGCGCGCCCGCGGCTCTTCGACCGCCGCATCGTGCTGCCCGAGATGCTCTACGAGCGCGTCGTCGAGGCCGAGGAGCGCATCGGCGCCGACGGTGAGGTGCTGCAACCGCTCGAGGAGATGCACCTGCGCGAGCGCCTCTGGGCGGCGCACGACGCCGGCATCCGCGCGGTCGCGATCGTCTTCATGCACGGATGGCGGCACCCAGAGCACGAGGAGCGGGCGGGGCAGATCGCGCGCGAGGTCGGCTTCACGCAGGTGAGCACGAGTCACGCGACGAGCCCGCTGATGAAGATCGTCTCGCGCGGGGACACGACCGTCGTCGACGCCTATCTCAGCCCGATCCTGCGCCGCTACGTCGACCAGGTGCAGGCGCAGATGCCGGGCGTTCGCCTCTTCTTCATGCAGAGCAGCGGCGGCCTCACCGAGGCGCACTGCTTCCAGGGCAAGGACGCCATCCTCTCCGGCCCGGCCGGCGGCATCGTCGGCATGGTGCGCACCGGCGTGGCGGCGGGCCACCGGCGGCTGATCGGCTTCGACATGGGCGGCACCAGCACCGACGTGAGCCACTACGCCGGCAGCTTCGAGCGCGCCTTCGAGACGCAGGTGGCCGGCGTGCGCATGCGCGCGCCGATGATGAGCATCCACACGGTGGCGGCCGGTGGCGGCTCGATCCTCGCCTTCGACGGCGCACGCCTGCGCGTCGGGCCCGAGAGTGCGGGCGCCAACCCGGGCCCGGCGAGCTACCGCCGCGGCGGGCCGCTGGCCGTCACCGACGCCAACGTGCTGCTCGGGCGCATCCAGGCCGCGCATTTCCCGCATGTCTTCGGCACCGGGGCCGACGAGCCGCTGGACGAGGCCGGTGTGCGCGCGCGCTTCGAGCAGCTTGCGCAGCAGGTGCAGCAGGCCAGCGGCAAGCCCACGAGCGCCGAGCAGCTCGCCGAAGGTTTCCTGCAGATCGCGGTCCAGAACATGGCCAACGCGATCAAGCGCATCTCGGTGGCGCGCGGCTACGACGTCACGCAGTACACGCTGCAATGCTTCGGCGGCGCCGGCGGCCAGCATGCCTGCGGGGTGGCCGACGCGCTGGGCATGGGCCGCGTCTTCATCCACCCGCTGGCCGGCGTGCTCAGCGCCTACGGCATGGGCCTGGCCGACCGCATCGCGATGCGCGAGGCGGCGCTCGAAGTGCCGCTGGACGCGGAGGGCATGCGGGCTGCCCGCGAGCGGCTGGAGACCCTCGGGCAGGCGGCGGTGGCCGAGCTCGTCGCGCAGGACCTGGCGCCCGAGGCGATCGAGCTGCACCGGCGCATCCATCTGCGCTACCAGGGCACCGACACCGCGCTCGTCGTCGACTTCGGCGACGAGGCCGCGTGCCGCGCCGCGTTCGACGCCGCCTACCGCCAGCGCTTTGCCTTCCTGATGCCCGAGCGCGCGCTCGTGATCGAAGCGGTCTCGGTCGAAGCCGTCGCCGCCGGCGAGCGCCTGGTCCCGCCGGAGCTGGGCAGCGCGAACGCCTTCCGTCCGGTCCCCGACGCGACGGTGCGGATGCACTGCGGGCAGTGGCTGGATACCGCGCTCTACCAGCGCGAGACGCTCGTGCCGGGCGCGACGATCGAGGGTCCTGCCGTCATCGCCGAGCGCAACGCGACGACCGTCGTCGAACCGGGCTGGCGCGCCTTGCTGACGTCTTCGGGCGCGCTCGAGCTTGCGCGCGTGCTGCCGCGCCCGAGCCGGCACGCGGTCGGTACCGAGGTCGACCCGGTGATGCTTGAGGTCTTCAACAACCTCTTCATGAACATCGCCGAGCAGATGGGGCTGCGGCTGCAGAACACCGCCTACAGCGTCAACATCAAGGAGCGGCTGGACTTCAGCTGCGCGCTCTTCGATGCCGAGGGTCAGCTCATCGCCAACGCGCCGCACATGCCGGTGCACCTGGGCTCGATGAGCGAGAGTATCCGCACCGTCATCGAGCGCAACCCGGCGATGCAGCGCGGCGACGTGTACGTGCTCAACGACCCCTACCACGGCGGCACGCACCTGCCCGACGTCACCGTGGTGACGCCCGTCTACCTCGATCCGCAGGATGCGCGTGCGGCCTTCTTTGTCGCCAGCCGCGGGCATCACGCCGACATCGGTGGCGCGACGCCAGGCTCGATGCCGCCGTTCTCGACCACGATCGACGAAGAGGGCGTGCTCTTCGACAACTTCCTGCTCGTGCGCGACGGCCGGTTGCGCGAGCCCGAGCTGCGCGCGCAGCTGGCTTCGGGGCGCTATCCGGCGCGCAACCCGGATCAGACGATCGCCGACCTGCGCGCGCAGATCGCCGCCAACGAGAAGGGCGTGCAGGAGCTGCACGCGATGGCCGCGCACTACGGCCGCGAGACGGTGGCGGCCTACATGCGCCACGTGCAGGACAACGCCGAGGAGAGCGTGCGCCGCGTCATCGCGACGCTGGACCTGGACCCGTCCGGGTCGTCGGGCCGCTTCGAACTGCCGCTGGACAACGGCGCGCTGATCCGCGTGCAGGTGACGGTCGACGCCGCCGCGCGCGCGGCGACGATCGACTTCAGCGGCACGAGCGCGCAGCTGGACAACAACTTCAACGCCCCGAAGGCGGTGACGATGGCCGCGGTGCTCTTCGTCTTCCGCACCCTGGTCGACGACGACATCCCGCTCAACGCCGGTTGTCTGAAGCCGCTGCAGGTCATCGTTCCCGAGGGCTGCATGCTCAACCCGCGTCCGCCGGCGGCGGTGGTCGCCGGCAACGTCGAGACGTCGATGTGCGTGACCAACGCGCTCTACGGGGCGCTGGGCGTGATGGCGGCGAGCCAGTGCACGATGAACAACTTCACCTTCGGCAACGAGCGCTACCAGTACTACGAGACGCTGGCCGGCGGCTCGGGCGCCGGGCCGGATTTCGACGGCGCGAGCGTCGTGCAGACGCACATGACGAACTCCTACCTCACCGACCCCGAGGTGCTCGAGCACCGCTTTCCGGTGCGCCTGGAGAGCCACCGCATCCGCAAGGGCAGCGGTGGCGCGGGCCGCCACCGCGGCGGCGACGGCGCGATGCGGCGCATCCGTTTTCTCGAGCCGATGACGGCGTCGATCCTCTCCAACGGCCGCCGTCACGGCGCTTTCGGCATGGCCGGCGGCCAGCCCGGGGCGGTGGGCGTGAACCGGGTCGAACGCGCCGACGGACGCATCGAGCCGCTGGACCACATCGGCTCGGCGCAGATGCAAGCGGGTGACGTCTTCGTCGTCGAGACGCCGGGGGGCGGCGGCTGGGGCCCGGCGACCTGAGGATCGCGTTCACTCGGGCGGCGTGCCTGTGCGCCGCATCAGGCTGACCGGCAGACCGGCGAGTTCGGGCGGCAGCGGCGCCAGTCGCGGCGGCTCCAGCAGCACGATGTCCAGCGCCGAAGGTCCGCGGCTGCGCAGGAGGTAGCGCCATTCGAAATCGACCCAGGGCGAATCCGCCGCTGCGCGCGACCAGAACAGGAACATGCGCTCGCGCTGCCCGATCTCGCACTCGATGCGCTCGCGCCAGTCCGGGCCGGCGCCCCGTGCGGCGCTGCCGCGATGGACCTGCAGGTCCGGCGCCAACTCCGCCAGCGGCTGCAGCAGTTCCTCGACCGCGGCGCGGTCCGTATCGGCGAACGCAGCGTAGGCGAAATGGAGCATGCGGCGCACGGTGTGCGTCTCCTCCGGCGGCGTCGCGCCGCCGGCACCCGGACGCACGCCGAGCACGAAGCCGAGTTCGCCGATCAGCAAGCCGTGAATCGACAGGCGCAACTCGGCCGCCCGCGGGCCGCTCGCCAGGTGCGGCGGCACCGCGATCTCGAAGCGCACGCGGCGAGGCTGCTCGGTCCAGACGATGCGCTGCGCCACCGGCGCGCGCAGCACGTCCTCGATCCGAAGCTGCACCGCAACCGGCGGCAGCTCGTCCTCGATCACGCCCTCGTCGGCGCTGCCGCCCTCGTCCTCGGCGGCGGCACGGGCGACCTCGGCGGTCTGCGCCGCGCGCGCGAGCCAGACGTCGATGCGTGCCACCGCGCCCGGAGCCACGGCCGGCGCCGTCCACACCTGTGCCTTCAGGCTGCGCGGTGAGCAGGTCTGGGAGGCCAGGGGCACGAGCGGCGGCAGCCGGGCGGCCCGGGCGTCGTCGTACCCGTCGTACCAGGTGACTTCGTCGATCACCGTCTCGGGCGGCGGCGCGATCGTCGTCGGCTCGGCGAAGTCGAAGGGGTCGAGCGGGACAGCCCCGCTCGGGAACAGGTCGGCAAAGCCGGTGTCGACGCGCGCCTTTGTCGGCGCGCTCTGGGCACCGGTGACCAGGCGCCGGGCGAGCTCGCGCTCGAAGGTCGCCGGATCGTGCGCGCACTTGAGGGCCATGTTCGGCGTCACGCGGTCCTCTGCGACGAGTTCCAGCAGATGCTCGTCGGGTACCGCGCAGCTCGACCCGGGGGCTGCCGGCCAGGGGTCCTGCTGCAGCAGCCTGTGCAGCGCGTCGAAATCGCCCTCGGCAAGCTCGGCGGCCAGCGCCGGTGAGTTCGCGAGCAGCTCGCATGCCGCCAGATCCTGTCCGCCCGAGCGGGCCGGCACCGGCCGCAGCACGAGCACCGCGTGCAGGCGCAGCGCGGCGCGGCGCAGGAGCTGCGGATCGTCGTGTCCGCGGGCCAGTGACGCCAGCGCCTGCAGCGCCAGCAGCGGCCGTGCAGCGTCGACCGTGAGCACGCACAAGGCCTGCTCGGCCGCCTGCACCGCCTGCTGCAGGCGCAGGCTGTCGCAGAGTTCGCCCCAGGCAATCGCCAGCGGCGTGCGCACACCCGGGGCCTGCGCGCGCTGGCGCAGCGCGGCGTCGATGTCCGCGGCGTCCAGGCCCTGCCGCACGCGGCAGCGGGCGCTCTCATGCCAGAAGCGCGAGGCGCCGTCGAGCAGCAGCAGCGCGCCCTCGCCGACCCGGTTGCGGTGCTCGAGCAGCGCCGCGGCCGCGTCTTTGCGCAGCGTCGGCGAGTGGCTGGCGATCAGGAACAGCCCGTGCTCGGCGAGCACCGCGCGGCACGCCGGGGTTGCCAGTGCCAGCGTGCGCGGGGTCGGCGTCCCGGTGGCAAAGGGCCGGATCGTCATCGCCGGCTGGCCGTGGCGGCGGAAGGCGTGCACGCGGAAGCGCCCGACGCCTTCGAGGGCAAAGCCGAACTCGATCTCGCGGCTGCGGTCCAGCGCCGCCCGGTGCTCGGCGTCGAGCAGATCCAGCACCAGCCGCGTGGACTGCTCGGGGCTGAAGCTCGTCGACGACAGTGCGACCGAGCGCTCGCCGATGCGCAGCGTCGGCGGCATCCAGGGCACGACGTAGAGCGCCGTGGCCTCCTTGCGCATGGCCAGGCGCAGCAGCTCGAGCAGGAAGGGGATCGACGGTCGCGAAGTCATCGACGCCCGGCACGCGCCAAGCGTTGTGCCGGGGTGTCATTCTCGGCCCAAGTGCGGCGTGGGGGAATCGGTGCGGCGCGGCTCCCCGACCGCGCCGCCCACGCCGCCCCTCGAGCCGCCAGCCGCTGATCGACCGACAACCTACGTTGCCGTGCCGACCAGCCAGTCGAACGGAATGCGCGCCCAGGATGCGACGGAAAACTCGGCCTTCTGCCTGGGATCGAGCAGGATGTTGTGATCCGTCGTGCTGATCACGGACGGCACCCGCACTCCACAGACTCGCCG